>Ga0187893_10011305_pt1 | contig 13008 bp, 12 predicted proteins | sample MA1701074metaG_FD_139574 | JGI IMG/M metagenome (GOLD analysis project Ga0187893, IMG submission 139574) | White microbial mat communities from a basaltic lava cave in the Kipuka Kanohina Cave System on the Island of Hawaii, USA - MA170107-4 metaG ...
ACTCAAGGCCCACAGGCGGGCGGTCAGCACAGAAATCGATACGGCCATGGCCGCCGGCGATGAGGTGGCCGCAGTGGTCACCCACGACGCCCGGGTGGCGGACTCGGCCCGAGCCCTCGGTCTGGAGACGCTGGCACCATGCCCGTGACGGGTCGGCTTCGGGTGGCGGGGCTCGTGCGTGGCATCGGCCCGTACGCTTGGGAACGCGGCCGACAGGGCCGGCGTTGACAGGAGAACTATGAACAAGAACACCTTCAAGACCTTCGTCCTGCTCGCCGGCATCGGCGGGCTCCTCGTTGCCGTGGGTTCGGTCATCGGGGGCCGGGGAGGGGCCGTCATCGGAATGCTCTTCGGGTTCGGCATCGTCGGCTTCTCCTACTGGAACTCCGACAAGCTGGCCATCAAAGCGGCCCGGGCCGTCCCTGTCACCGAAACCCAGATGCCGGAGTACTACCGCATCATGCGCGAGCTGACGACCGCTGCCAACATGCCGATGCCCAAGCTGTACATGACCCCCGACCTGCAGCCCAACGCTTTCGCCACGGGCCGAAACCCCGAGCACGCAGCGGTGGCGGTCACCCAGGGGATCCTCAACATCCTGGATTGGGACGAGCTGCGGGGCGTTTTGGCCCATGAGATCAGCCACGTCGGCAACCGTGACATCCTCATCGGATCGGTGGCCGCCGCTGTGGCGACAGCCATCAGCTTCATCGCCAACATGGCCATGTGGGGGGCGATTTTCGGCGGTGGGCGCGACGACGACGAGGGCGGCAACCCCATCGGCCTGCTGCTCACCATCGTCCTCGCTCCCATGGCGGCCGGCCTGCTGCAGATGGCACTTTCTCGCAGCCGGGAGTTCGAGGCCGACCGCACGGGCGCTCGCCTCATCGGCAACGGCGAACCCCTGGCCCGGGCCCTGTTGAAGCTGGAGCAGGGCGCCCGCCAGATCCCCATGGATGTCAAGCCCGCCCAGGCCCAGGCCTACATCGTCAACCCGTTGTCCGGCCGCCGAATCCAGTTCGCCAAGCTCTTCACCACCCATCCCCCCGTCGAGGAGCGCGTCGGTCGGCTGCGGGCCCGGGAATGGGCGCAGTAGCGCAAGAGCGCTGTATCAAATCCCCGACTTCTGACTCTGCAGGTCGTGCGGGCGACGTTCGCCAGCACGAGACAACACGGAGGACGGACATGGGACACAAGACCGACGCCAAGGCGGCCGTCACGGCAATGCAGTTGAACTCCGCCGGGATCTTCGCGCTCTTGGGCGGCGACGACGACGACCGCTCGCTGTACTGGGGCATCCGCAAGGGCATCACCACCCCGGCCCAGTGGACGCTGATTCTCGACGCGGTCAACGACGCCAACTACCAGCTCGAGCAGGCCCAGCAAGCCGTGCAGCAGGTCCGGGTCGTCAACGCCGCCTGAGTGGTGCTTGCCCGTCGTTGCGATGAGGACCGGGCCACCGACAACGGCGTTGGCGGTCCCGGTCCTCGGTGGTCGAGGCTGTCGAGCTGTCCGTCCTGTGTGGAGGCTCGCCGTCGAGCGGCCGCCGCTGGTCTGGCTGACATGGGCCGACCACCGATGGCGACGGCCGTAACGCCCGGTCCTGTCGTCCCGCTGCCCCGATGCCCACGATGCGGGGGTGCGGCCACGCACCCGCCATCGCCGGCGGGAATCCGGCTGACGCCCGACGACGACCCGGCCGCAGTGGTGCACGCCCTGGCCGGGTGGCTGGACCCGCTGACCGGGGTGGTGCCCGCCATGGTCATGGACCTGCAGGACGATGGCCTCCCGATCGTGGCCACTTCTGCGGCGCCGCACGTCGTGGCCGAGGACGGATCGCTCCGCTCGTTGCCGGTGGGCTGGGGCAAGGGCCTGACGGTGGCCGGCGCCCTCGTCTCGGCGGTCGGCGAGGCCGTCGAGCGCTATTCGGCCAGCTTGCCGGACCCCGAACGGATCGTGTGGGCCGCCGCCGCCGACCTGGCCGGTGACCGTCTCGATCCGGGCCGGTACTACACAGACGAACAGATCGGCCGGCCGGGGTTTCCCTACGTCGCCTATGACCCGGCGGCCCTCCACCCGTGGGTGGAGGGCCGGTGGCTGGATACGGGCGCGCCGGTGTGGGTGCCGGCCGTCATGGCGTATCTGGCGCTCGATCTGAAGCCGCAGAATCTGGTCTGCCAGGGGACTTCCAACGGACTGGCGGCCTCGACCGATGCCGACGACGCCTCACTGAGAGCGATTCTGGAACTTGTCGAGCGGGACGCTTTCATGACGACCTGGCACACCGGAACGGCAGCTCGGCGATTGGTGATCAACGCCGAAATGGACCCGATGCTGCTCGCGATTATCGAGGCTGTGGAGCGCTTGGGCGGAGCCGTCGAACTCCACGTCCTGTCGACAAGTGCCTGCGGGACCACCGTCGTGGCGGTAGCCCGGGGCGACGGGGTGGATTGGCCCGGCGCCACCATCGGACTCGGTACCGATCTCGACCCGAAGGGTGCCGTCCGCCAAGCCGTCCTCGAACTGGGTCAGACCGGGCCGTACCTGCGCCGGTTGCTGCGGGGCGGTGCACTGACGGTGCCCTCATCGGCGTGCGAGGTGCGGACCATGCTCGACCATGCGGCCTTCTACTTCCCGGCGGAACGAGCGTCCGCCTTCGACGTTCTTCGATCGTCGTCGGCCCCGGTCACCCTCGCCGAGTTGGGCACCGGACCGACGCGCACCCTCGAACACATCGCCGCCGCCCTTGATGCGGCCGGTGTTCGAGTGGCCTTGGTCGATGTCACCGCGGCCGACGTGGCTACGGGTCCATTTCGCGTCGTACGGGCCGTGAGTCCCGACCTGGCCCCACTGTCGTACGGATACGGGCTGGAGCGACTGCCGGTCCGGCGCGTGACGATGCGTCGTCCCGCAGGGCAGCCGGCACCCGTCCACCCGGTTTGGTGACGGTGCCCTGACAGGGCCGGATGCGTCGACCAGGATGGTGGACGGTGCGCCATCTTTCTCCCCGAAACGCGAAACGCGCCGCCCTGGCTGTGCTCGCCCTCTCCCCGATGGCGGTGGGTACCGGCGGGGTCGGCGCGCAGGTGCCCGAACCTGCGCCAAGCTCGACTTCGACCACCGTTGAGGCCATAACCACGACGACGACGGCTCCGGCACCGGTCGAGCCCCCTCCCACGAGCCTGCCCGCACCCGTCCCCACCACCGCTCCTACGGCGCCTCAGCCGCCCGCCCCCAAGTCGGATGTGGGGGAGGAAGGCGGCGACGGCGACGTCTCGGTGGTGCCGAGAGGGGTGGTCCCCCCGGAGGCCCGGCGTATCATCAACTCGGTCCGGCGATCGCCGGCGAACAACTCCCGCAAGTTGCTGAACGCGGCGAAGGCGCTCATCGATGTCGGGCTCGACGAGGAGCAGGCCATCGCCGCCAGCTTCGGGCGTTTCCCGGTCGGGGGCTACGCCACCTTCACCCACGACTGGCTGTTCCCCCGCTACACCCCGTCGTTCCACCTCCACAAGGGAACCGACATCTTCGCCGTGGCCGGCACCCCGGTGCGGGCCCCCGCCGACGGCCAGCTCAAGTTGTCGCAGGGAGCGGTGGGCGGTCTGTCCGCCTACGTCTACCAGTCCGACGGGACCTACTACTACATGGCCCACCTACGCAGTTTCGTGGCCGGCCAACGCTCCGGGCAGCCCGTGAAGATGGGCGACGTCGTCGGCTACGTCGGCGACAGCGGCAACGCCCGGGGCGGAGCACCGCATGTCCACTTCGAGATCCACCCGGCGCCGGTGCGAGGAGACAAGGTGCGGGCCGTAGCCATCGGCACCGTGTTGCCCGCGGTGGATCCCAAGCCCTATCTGGATACTTGGCTGGCCGAAGCCGTCGCCGGTGTGCCCAAGCTGCTCGGCTCGGTTCCCCGACCTTCCCGTCCGCTCGGTGCAGTGGGCGGGGGCCCACGGACAGGACGCGCCGGGCGGGCCACGACCTTTCCGGCTCCGGTCGCGCCGCCGCGAGCCCAGCTACTGTGGGTTTCCTCGGCCAGCCCGGCGGGCGGGGCGCTGGCCTTCGCCGAGGCCGAAGCCATGAACGCGGCGACCGAACTCGACTGGTCCAGGTTGGCCCAGCAGCAGCAGGCGTCGTTCGAGGCCGAGCGGACTGCCCGAGCCCGTAGCGACGCCATCCTCGGCCCCATCACGCCCGAGCCCCTCCGCCGAAACGGCACGGGCTGACTCCTCCGGCGGGTCAGTCGCGGAAGTTGTTGAACTGCAGGGGGATGCCGAAGTCCTCGGCCTTCAGGGCGGCGATGACGGTCTGAAGATCGTCACGCTTCTTGCCCGACACCCGCAATTGCTCACCCTGGGTCTGGGAGCTGACGCCCTTGAGACCCAGATCCTTGATGAACTTGTTGATCTTCTTGGCGTTGTCCTGCGAGATCCCGGCGTTGAGGGTGACGCTCTGACGCACGGCGCCCTTGGACCCCTCCTCGATCTTGCCCCGGTCGAGAACCTTCATCGAGACGTCCCGCTTCACCAGCTTCTCCTCAAGCACCTGGTTTACGGCCTTGAGCCGGTCCTCGGTGGCCGAGCGCAGTCGCAACTCGTGGTCGGCCATCTCGATCCCCGAGTCGGTGCCCTTGAAGTCAAAGCGGGTCGTCAGTTCGCGGTTGGCCTGGTCGACGGCGTTGCGCACCTCCTGCAGGTCGACTTCGGAAACGACATCGAAGGTGGGCACCGGGACACGCTATCCTCGCCCGCCTGGGGTCGGTGCCCGAGTGGCCAAAGGGAGCAGACTGTAAATCTGCCGGCACAGCCTACGTGGGTTCAAATCCCTCCCGGCCCACCAGTGGTTTGACCAGCGCACGGCTCCAGCGCCCATCGCCCCCCGGCACGTCCCGTGACGGCTCCCTCAGAGATCATGATCTTGACGAGGGGGCGGCGGATGCCTCACTTGTAGGTGCCGCGGCGATCCGCCGCCGGAAGTGACGCCCGAGTTTACCGCCGGAACTGACGGGACCCCGGGCCGTCAGGGAGCCTTGTGGTCACCACGCGGCCTCAGGGACCGGGATCCTCACCGTCAAGCTACCGAGTCGGAAGGTGCGGCGTCGGGCCGCACTCGCGACGGGAAGTGATGGGCAGTCGGGGCGTGGTGGTCGCGTCCATCGTGTCCGCATGGGTTCGAGTGGAGGGTCGCTTGGCTGAGCCGGCGGATGTCATGGAGCAGGCGATGATGCGCCTCTTCGGCAATGGCGTGTGCATCGGCCAGGCTGAGGTCGGCATCGGAGACGATCTCTGCTTCGGCTCGCAACTCGTGGCCGATCCAGCGGATGCGCACTCCCTCGACGGCCTGAACCCCCGGGACCGACGTCAGCACCCGCTCAACCTCATTGACCAGCACTGGATCGACGCTGTCCATGAGCCGTCGGTAGATGTCTCGTGTCGCACCCTTGAGTACGAAGAGGATGGCGACGGTGATGAGCAGCCCAACGATCGGATCGGCGAGCGGCCAGCCGGCCAGTACGCCGACCGCTCCGGCGACGACAGCGAGTGACGTGAACCCGTCTGTCCGGGCGTGGAGGCCATCGGCGACGAGGGCGGCCGACCCGATCGTTCGTCCCACCCGGATGCGGTACACGGCGACCAACTCGTTGCCGAGGAAGCCGATGACCCCGGCGGCGAGCACCCAGCCGACGTTGCGGATCTCCTGCGGGTTCAGCAGCCGCCGGACTGCTTCCCAGCCGGCAACCGCGGCCGAGAGGGCGATCATCATCACGATAAAGATGCCGGCCAGGTCTTCGGCCCGTCCGTAGCCGTAGGTGTAGCGCTTGGTTGGTCGTCGCCGACCGAGCGCGAAGGCGACCCCGAGGGGAATGGCGGTAAGCGCGTCTGAGAAGTTGTGGATGGTGTCGGCCAGGAGGGCAACTGATCCGCTGATGACAACGATGACGACCTGGATAGCGGCGGTCACGGCCAGTCCGGCCAGGGAGATCTTTAGCGCCCGCATCCCCTCGGCGCTCGATGTCAGGGCGGAGTCGGTCGAATCAGCGGCATCGTGGCTATGGGGCGAGAACAGCCCGGCGATGGAGCCCACGATCCCGCCCCGACCATGGTCGTGCCCGCCATCGTCATGGCCGTCGTGCTCGCTGGCTTGCGCTGAATGGGGACCATCCCCGACGACCGGGTCGGCGTGGTCGTGACCGCCATCGTGGACTCCGTGGTCGCGGTGCGGTTCCTCGCTCACCCCGTCGCCCCGGTCCTGGTGGGTTGGACCGACGGCTGCTCGTCGTGGTCGGCCAAGCTCTGAACGACGTGGTCGGCGTGAAACAGCGCCTCTTCGACGATGCGTCGGACATGGTCGTTCTGCGCCATGTAGAACACATGCGTGCCCTCCCGGCGCGTGCGCACGAGGTGGCCGAGGCGCAGCTTGCCCAGGTGCTGGGACACGGCCGAGGGTAGGGCGCCGACATGCTCAGCGAGGAGGTTGACCGAGTGCTCGCCGTGCAGAAGGGCCCACAGGATACGGAGGCGGGTCGGGTCGGCAATGAGCTTGAGGATGTCGACGGCCTCGGTCACCTGGTCGCCGGTGGGCATCTCGGATTCCCGCATATCCATGCGGGTAAGCGTACAACCCCTCCGATGTTCAAAGGGTTGCGGGGGTGTTCGGGCAAGCCCATGCACCCACCATTGACCGATGTGCCTATCGGCGCCTACATGTTGGTGGCTGTGCTCGACGTGATCTCGTTCGTGGGCGAAACCGCGGCTTTGCCCGTGAGTTCTACCGGGCCGGCACCTTCGTCGTGATCGCCGGGGCGGCAGTGTCGCTGCTGGCTGCGTTCACTGGGTTCTGGGACTGGTGGCGCTCGACCGAGGCGGGTACTCAACAGCTGCATCCGTGGGGTATCGCGGAGGCGCAGCGGGCCGCCGAGGGCGACGAGTGCCGAGCCGAGGGTGCCGACGCCCTCCAGACCAACGGCACGTTCTTGCACCTCGGGCGGGGCCGATCTCGCCGGGACGAGCCAAGCGACCGGGTGACTCGACGAGTGATCTCAACCGATTCGCCTTTTCTCCATCCCCCCACCAACCCATCAGCCAAGGAGCACCTACCGTCTGGCGGATGTTCAGGCCGCGCATTCGGGTCCAGCTTGGGCTGGCGACCTGCCTTGTCGCCGTGGTCACAGTGCTCGGACTCGTCGTTCTTTGGCCCCGCGGTGAGGTCGACAATCTCGCCGAGGCCACACGCGGGATCGACTATGTCGACGCCGACGTGCGGTCGATCGGTCTCATCGACTGCGACGATCCGTTCGAAGGCCTGCCGACGCAATGCCAGTCCGTTGAGGTGTCGATCACGTCCGGTCCGACGGACGGCTCGTCGGTCACCTTCTTGTCCTCCGCGGTCGACTTCGGCGCCCCCCTGTTCGCCGTCGGTGACCGGGTGGTACTCGCCTACAACCGCTTGGCCCCCCCTGAGTTCCGGTACGTCTTCGTGGAGTTCCAGCGGGAGCTACCCCTACTACTTCTCGGTGGTGCCTTTGTGGTCGTCGTCGTGGCCTTCGGCCGATGGAAGGGTGTCCGGGCGCTGGCCGGATTGGCGCTGAGCATGGCGGTCATCGTCGGCTTCCTGCTGCCGTCGCTACTACGGGACAACAACGCCGTCGCGGTCGCACTCGTGACCACCTCGGTGGTGGCCTTCGTGGCGCTCTACCTGACCCATGGTGTGTCGATGGTCTCCACCGTCGCCCTGTTGGGCACCCTGTCGAGCGTCCTGCTCATCACTGCCCTGGCCGCCTTCGTGACGGCCGCCTCCGAACTCAGCGGTATCTCAGGGGAGGCGTTCCAACTGTTGCGGGTCACTGCTGAAGCCGTTGATCCGCGAGGGATTCTGATCGCCGGGATCGTGATCGGAGCGCTCGGCGTCCTCGACGACGTGACCGTCACGCAGGTGTCGGCGGTCGAGGAGTTGCGCCGGGCCAACCCCGGCCTCGACCGGCGCGATCTGTACCGATCGGCAATCCGGATCGGGCGCGACCATGTGGCCTCGACGGTCAACACCCTGGTCCTCGCCTACGTTGGCTCGTCGCTGGCGCTGATGCTGTTCTTTCTCCAGGAAGGTCGGTCGGTCTCGCAGGTACTCGGTCGGGAGGTGGTGGCCATCGAGATCGTCCGCACCCTCGTCGGAAGCATCGGACTCATCGTGTCCGTCCCACTCACAACGGCATTGGCCGTGGTCGCCGTCGACGCCCTGCCCTCTGCCTTGGCGAAGCCGATCAGCCGAAGCTCACGGTCGGGCGGCGAGTAGTTGCAGCGACCCGGGCATCGCTCGGCGGTTCTGCGGCGGCCACTAACCCCCTAACCCGCCCTTAACCCAGGGTGACGACGTGCACGGCGCCCGAGCAGGTGCCCAGGGCCAGGGCGTCTGCACCGGGTAACCAGGCGAGGGTGGTGATCTCCTCGCCGACCTCCAGGCTGGCCAGCGGGTCGTCCCCCGTGCCAGGCTCCCAGACCTGCAGCCACCCGTCCCGCCCGCCCCCGGCGAGCAGGGGACGGCTCGGATGAAAGGCCAGACCGCCCAGGGTGGCGTCGGTCTCGGCAAGGCAGAACGGCGCGCCCACGGCTGTCCCCTTGGCGTCAAGCATCCAGACGTCGAGCTCCCCGTAGGCGGCGACGGCCAGTTGACGGCCGTCGTAACGCCAGGAGAGCCGTTCGACGCCCCCGTCGTAGCTGGTGACGACCGTGCCCCGGCCGGTTGCCTCGTCCCATACGCCGAGGTTCCCGTTGAGCTGACCTCCGGCGAGTCGCGTGGCGTCGGGCGATGGCGCCAAGCTGAGCGCGGCGCCGACGACCTTGGCGGTTCGGGCCGCCCGCCGACCGGCAACGACGGGGTCGAACCAGTGCACCGCACCGAGGGTAGCCACGACCAGATGGCGGCCACCGCCGCTCCACGCAAGAGCGTTGACCGTGCCTTCGAGGAACGGGTAGTCGGCGACGACCGAGGCATCAGGCCGGACGACGACCACGTCATTGCCGGCGGCGACCGCCAGGCGGTCGCTCCGGGGCGCCCAGGCCAGATCGTTGACCCATCCCCGGACCGGGATCGGTGTGCTGCCCGCGCCGGGCGACCAGACGCATGCGGAGGAGCTCTGGCCGCCGATGGCCAGCCAGCGTCCCCCACCGGACCAGGCCAGCGACAGGACACCCTCGTGATGAGGATCTGTCTCCTGTTTGCCCGCACCGTCAGCTGAGAAGATCGCGGCGTCACCGCCGAGCGAACCGACAGCCAGTCGTGTACCGTCCGGCGACCACGCCAGAGCGGAGACGGCGTCAGCGCGTGTCGCCGACCACGACAGGCGGAGATCGTGCACGATCGTGGCGGGCCGGCATTCCGGGCCGGTCACGAGGCCACGCACTCCGCCAGCGTGGCGCGAAGGCTGCTTGCATCAAGATTCCGGCCGGCGACGACGAGTCGGTTCGTACGGGGTTCGCCAGGCGCGAACCGTCGTCCGCGCCAGCGGTTCAGATTGCTCCCGATTCCCTGGAAGATGACCTGGCGGTCGCGGCCGCGAATGGCCAGCACCCCGTCGAGGCGAAGCAGGCGACAGTCCCGGGACTCATGCAGGGCGTCGAGCCACGCCTCGAGGCGACCCTGGTCGAGCACGCCTGCCGCCTCGACGACGTGGGCCGCCGACCCGGACAAGGCGCGATCGGCGCCTCGGGTCGGACCCGGTCCACGGGCCGCGCTGACCGCAGCTCCGCTCGGGCCGAAGGCTTCAAGGCAGAGGACTTCGGCCGGATCGAACTCGCCTCCGAGGTTGACGATCACCTCGGCCGACCCGTTGGTGGCCGATGCCGCCCGAACGGCCGAGGCCAGATCTTCGACGTCGGTCGACGGTGTGCCGGTGACGACGACCCGGTCGGCCACGGCCACTTGGTCGCCGGCCAGGGGATCGGGCCAGACGGACTCGTCCGCCCGCAGGCGGGCGCCGACGGCGGAACCATCGATCACCGTCACGATGCCGTCGAGGCGAGCGAGGCCCGCGAGGGTCGGCTCCATCAGGAACGTCTGGCCGGCGATCACCGGATCGGTCCACCCGGCGGCCTCGAGCAGGATCCACTCGGGAGGACGGATCCGCCGGGTGAGGTTGGCGACGATCCTCACCAGATCGGAGCGGACGACACAGCAGGGACATCCCGCTGACTGTTCGGAGATCTCCGCCTCGGACTCCACAAAGAAGGCCGGAGCGGCGGCGGAGTTGGGGCGGCGTGCGCCCACGACGGCGATGTGTCGTGATTCGAGCGAGCAGACGAGCTGGTCGATGAGCTCGCCGGTTCGGCGTGCGTCCCACCCCGTTACGATCGTCACCGGTACCGGTTCGTCCAACATGTGGTGCCTCCTGGTTTGAAACAAGAATCGTTCCTACTATATCGCTGCGCCGGCCAACGCTAGAGTGAGTCCTAGGATTGTTCTTAGTAGTGAGCTAGGACGAAGGAGGTCCGCGTGCGACGGTGGCTGGCAGGTTTGGTGGCGGCGGGTGTGGCGGTCGGCGGCTGCGGCGCAGCCGACAACGAGGCATCCGACGGCGGCGAATCCGGAGGGATCCAGGTCGTGGCCGCCTTCTATCCCGTGGCGGAGGCCGCGGGACGAGTCGGCGGCGACGGGGTGAAAGTGACGAACCTGACTCCGGCGGGTACCGAGCCGCACGATCTGGAGCTGACCCCCGATCAGGTGGACCAACTCGAGGACGCCGACCTGGTCGTCTACCTAGGAAACGGCTTCCAGCCGGCCGTCGAAGCCGCGTTGGAGCGTCGGGAAGGACCGACCCTCGACCTACTGGAGAAGCTGGCGGTCGAGGCGGGGGCCGTCGAGGCTCTCGAGGCCGAGGAGCTCGGGGAAGAGGGAGAGGAAGCCGAAGAGGAGCACGCCGGCGAGGAGATCGATCCCCACTTCTGGTTGAACCCTGACCTATTGAGCCAGGCCGCCGAAGCGATCAAGGCGGAGCTGGAGAAACTGGATTCCGCCGGCACAGCCAGCTTCGCCGCCAATCTGACCTCCTACCAGATGCAGCTCGGCGAACTTGACGACGACTTCGAGTCGTCGCTGGCGAACTGCGCCCGGAAGGAGATCGTGACTTCCCACGCCGCGTTCTTCTATCTCACGGACCGCTACGGACTGACCCAGGTGCCCATCGCCGGGCTGTCGCCCGAATCCGAACCCGACGCCCAGCGCATCGCCGACCTGACGACGCTCATCAAGGACCGGGGCATCACGACGGTGTTCTACGAGACCTTGGTGGCGCCTGACGTGGCTCAGGCCCTGGCCCGGGAGGCTCAGGTCCAGACTGCAGTCCTCGACCCCATCGAGGGCCTCTCGGAGGACGACGTGACCGCCGGGAAGGACTACAGCGACGTCATGCGCCAGAACCTCGCCGCCCTCCAGACGGCGCTCGGTTGCTCCTGAGGGTCCGCCGCAGAGGCGGGCCGACGGCGTCATTCCGGCAGTAGGATCAACAATCGTTCTCGAATGTATGCAGGCTGGCTAATGGATCTGCTGGTCGATGTCGACGCCGTCTCGTTCGCGTACGGGCGCACTGAGGTTCTCGACTGCGTGAGCTTCCAGGTGCAGGCGGGTGAGTTCGTGGCTCTTACCGGTCCGAACGGCTCGGGGAAATCGACACTGCTGCGGGTTCTCCTCGGTCTGGCTGCGCCGCGAGGCGGGTCGGTTCGACTCTTCGGCCATGCGCCGGAGCACCTCACGGACCGGTGGCGCCTGGGTTACGTGCCGCAACGACCTGTGGCCGCCGAGCTCCTGCCCGCCACCGTCGCCGAGGTCGTGGCCGCCGGCCGACTGGTCCGGCGGGGGTGGTGGAGGCGTCCGTCGGTCGACGACGACGCCGCCGTGGCGGAAGCCATGGCGGTGGTTGACGTGGCCGACCTGGCGGACCGGAGGGTGGCGGAGCTGTCAGGTGGCCAGCAGCAACGGGTGCTCATCGCCAAGGCGCTGGTGAGTGGGCCCGAGTTGCTCGTGCTGGACGAGCCCGTTGCCGGCGTCGACGCCGTTTCCCAGCGTGGCTTTCGCGACGCGCTGGTCCATCGGGCCAAGGACAAGGGTGCGGCGGTGTTGCTCGTGTCCCACGAACTGGGGGCCGTGGCCGACGACCTGGACCGCCTACTCGTCCTCAAGTCCGGCAAGATCGTTTTCGACGGTCCCCCGGCCGACCTGACGGCGACGGGCATCAGCCTCGGTGTACACGCTCATGACCTGCCGGTGTGGCTCGAAGGTCTGGCCTAGCCGTGCTTCCGCTCCCCCTGCCGTGGCCCTTCGAACGCGAGTACATGCAGCTGGCCTTGTTGGCCGGACTCGTGGTCGGTGCCTCGGCTCCGCTGATCGGTACCTTCCTGGTCCAAAAGCGCCTGGCGCTCATGGGCGACGGGATCGGCCATGTGGCCTTTGCCGGTGTGTCCGCCGGCCTGCTGCTCGGCGTGTGGCCGATCTGGACGGCCCTCGTCGCCGCCCTGGCTGGTGCCGGTGCCATCGAGTGGCTCCGCGCCCGAGGCCGGGCCGGTGGTGACCTGGCGCTGGCGTTGTTCTTCTACTCGGGCATAGCCGGTGGCGTCGTCCTGAGTGGCCTGGCCGGGTCGCTCAACACCGGGACTCTTACCTATCTGTTCGGCTCCATCCTGACCGTCACTCGCAGCGACGCCGTGACCATCGCCGTGCTGGGCGCCGTGATTCTCCTGGCCATCGTGGTGAGCTGGCGGGCACTGTTCAGCGTGGTGCTCGACGAGGAGGCGGCCCGGGTGGCGGGCCTTCCGGTGGACCGGCTGAACCTGGCGCTGGCCGCCCTGGCCGCGGTGACCGTCGTGGCCGGGATGCGCATCGTCGGCGTGCTGTTGGTGGCTGCGCTGATGGCGCTTCCCGTCGGGGCCGCCCAGCGGATGTCGTCGTCGTTCCGGGGCACATTGGTGCGGGCCAGCGCCATCGGCGCCCTCAGCGCCGTCGTCGGCCTGGCGGCGGCCCGCC
>Ga0187893_10011306_pt1 | contig 13008 bp, 18 predicted proteins | sample MA1701074metaG_FD_139574 | JGI IMG/M metagenome (GOLD analysis project Ga0187893, IMG submission 139574) | White microbial mat communities from a basaltic lava cave in the Kipuka Kanohina Cave System on the Island of Hawaii, USA - MA170107-4 metaG ...
GCTTTATTCAACTTTTCGCTCTCAAGAACCTTTCTCTTCCTATCTAGTCGTGCTAGTTCTTTTCTAGCTTCTGAAACTGCATAGGAGACTCTGCATTCAGAATAGAATTTATTGGCTCTAGGAATAACATTGGCGTCATTCTTAAGACCTACTAGTTGAATTTCATCACTGCTAATGCTGATTTTAGAAGTGATAGCAACTGATTTATTTGTAACAAGAGTAGAGTTATTGATTTTGTAGTTCGCTCCAAAGACATGCTCAATGAGATTGGACTTAGCAGTTTTTAGGCACTCAGCCTTTGCCGTGATTTCATTGTCCGCTAGAGCCTCACCATTGGCGACATAAACAGTGCCAACCTGTTCAACCGTTAGCTCCGCTCTAGCAATTGAGCATACTACGACAATGACTGTGATTAGGCCAAGGCGGACCAACATATTTGGTTACTCACCAGCCACGGTCCTAGAAATTTCAGCAAGTTTTTCTCCATTAAGGATGCGTCTTGCACCAAGAAATTTACCTTGCCAGTACGGATCATTGAGGTTATCGACAGTGACCTTACCTGCATTTCCAGAGGCGTTGATAAACTCTCCGTTTTCGTTAATTATCATCCCAACATGACTAGGTTGATCTGATGGCCGCAGGGAACCATTAAAAAATACTAAGTCTCCACGCTTATAGTCACCACTTACGGACTCCGCCTTAGAATAGTTCATTTGCTCTACCGAAGTTCTAGGTAGATTAACTCCTATTACTTTATAGACTGTGCGAACATAGTTAGAGCAATCAAGTGAACCGTCGCTAATATTTCCACCTAGTTGATAAGGCAGATTGAGAAATGCTTTGGACACATTTACTAGATTCTGTCTTACACCCTCTACATCACCTTGCACTAGTTCCTTTCTAATTGTCTCTCGTGCCTGTAGGTCGTCGTATTTTACAGAGGTCGGGTCAGTATCAGGGCTTAACTGAAAGAATCTATTCCATTCTTTGTTCAACTGACGCTCAAATTGCTGGCTTACTTCAGGCTTTAACTGCTTGTCCGCCTCTCGTTTAATAAGGTCTTGTAACTGCCATTTATTGAGCACCGCCAAACTCCAGCATTCATAGAATGGTGTAGGCGAACCTTCATAGTGCTTTAAAACCTTGCGGTAATAGTTTTTAGTAACTTTGATACCTGATAAATTTCTAACCTCAAAACCCTCTGCGATAATAGTTTGTAGGCGTTGGCCGCTAACTTTGAAACCTTCAGCTCCAAGCATAATCTTCTTTGAGATATTCGTTTGGATATGGCTAACTAGATTTGCCTTGGCCGAAAGTTTACTTGCCTCGAAACAGCGAAATTCGGAACTACCCTCAGCTTCCATGAAACCTCGCCCAACTGCACCGTAATTTTCGCCAAGATCAACTGTGTCCAAGTAAGAGGCAAATTCTGATGGCATTTCATCATGGGATTTCTCTAGAACTTTGTTGAGCGAGTACTGGTGCTCCTTATGCTCAGTAAGGTCCTTATAATTGGAATCTATTCTCTTGTCAGGAGTACTACTACATCCAGTTACTAGTAGTAGCAATATCATAAGTACATGTTTTTTCATAAACGGTCCTCTTCAGTCTTCTTTCTTTGTTTTTGGATTAGTTAATTTTTCTACGTTGATCCGATAGACACCCTGATGAATCGAAACAAATCCGGTGTCTAGATCGTGAAGTACGCCTTCAATAATCTTTTGCTCAGGGAGTTTGCCTTCGATGAAGTATTCGACAGGGATGCCAAAGAATCGGGCAACGTTGAGAATATTTTTGTCTAGTTTCGGAGTTCGGTCAGACTTCAACCATTCGTTTATTGTAGTCTTGGGAACACCAGTAGCTTGACTCAAAACGGTTTGAGTTACTTTACGGTCGTCCATAAGTTCTTGGAGTATTTTAGAAAATGGCTTCACTATATAAATCTCGGTCATTCCACATGATTCCAAAAAGTAATTCTGTTTATCGGACAGAGTTCTATAGTCAGAACTATTAAACTGCATATCTGTCCAAGCTACAGAACACTTCGGTAGAATAAATCTAGAAGCAAGTGGAAGTATTGAGTCGGTACTTTTAGATACTAGAAGCATGATCTATTCTCCTAGGTTCCGTACTAGAATCTTGATTAGTTCTTCTATCTGCTTTGCCGTTCGATAATTTCCTAGTTGTGTTGGCTCTATAGAAAAGAAATAAGAAATAGGTTTATCTAGAGCCTTTGCTAGTTTTGGGAGTAATGCAGGGAGATGCCTCACGGCTCCGCCACTTTCTAAATCTCTTAAATGAAATATTTTGCATCCCACGAGTTCGGCAAGTTGTGCCCTAGTAAGTCCAGCCGACTTCCTTGCTGACTCAATTCGTTTGGCTAGAGTAACCATTTTACTGCTCCTACGAGCCTTCAATCCGGCTCTCGTAAACTTAAAACCGTGCTTACAGGTCAAGAATAACGCTTTGCGTCTTTATTATCTACAAAAATATGCAAAAGAATTCAAATTGAGATATATAGTAAATATAATGAGTTAACTGGACTCATAGATTTATCCGGTCTGACGATAAGGAAGATATCTGTTAACAAAAGTATGCAGTTATATATTTTATGAGCGAATATGGCGATTCTAAAGAAACAGCATAGAGGTAGCGAAACCAGACCTAACCCATTCTCAGGTCGCCTGAGTGATAGCGATTGGCTCCATCTTGAGGTTATTCGTCGTTACTACGGCTATAAGAACATTGCGGATATGATGCCTGATTGGATCGCCTCGGCGTTCAATGAGGCTAATAGTGAAGCTCCAGATGAAATTAAAACCCTACTAGTAGAAGTCCAAAAGGACCTAAATAAGATGATAGAGGCTAGAATGAAGGGTAAGTCTAAGAAGTAGGCTTTAGAAGCATTTATAACGCCAGTAGCCACGTTTATATAGGCAGGACTAGCCCCCCCCTCCCTGTATGGTTTGAGGTCTAAAATCGCCCTGGGAGGCAGTTAGGCGTGTTTAAATCGAAACTAGAAGATGACCTACTATATTCCTAATAGTTAACTTGCTATAAACCGAATAGTGGGTACTAGAATTATCTATAGAGGACTATATGGCTAACCCTAAAAAGAATTGGTCTACTGAAAAGAAAATTGTCTATGCCAAAAAGAGAAAGAAAGAAGGAGCTACCCTTAGCCAAATTGATAAAGAACTAGGACACGAAGGCAACTATATTGGAACGCTTCTAAAGCCATCTAGCGCTCGTGGAAAGAAGGCAAGAACTACCAAATCTAGTTTTGGATCACTAGCAGATGAAATAATGGCTCTAGAGTCTGACAATAAGTCACTTAAAAAGAAGTTGGACGCTATTAGAAAGATACTGGCGTGGAAGTAAAGCTGAACAAAAAGATGCATACTCTTCTGCAAAAATTATCGAGAATAAATTTAACCATAGATGGCAAACCAAACACTATCATTCACGACCTTCTAAAGAAGGGTGCAATTACGTCAAAAGAAATCCCTCGACTGGTTGATTTTTCGGAGTACATAGAACATATTGCTGTGCCTGCAAAGATAATGTCACAAGACCAATACCAATGGTTTAAAAGCACCTATCAACCAGTAGTGGATTCCATGCCTAACAATTTCTTACTGAAAATGATGGTAGCGCATGAAGGCTGGCACAAGAAGCATAAGATACCACTCCCTGAAAACCTCCCTACAGTGAAGGAGATGGTGCGACAGCAACGGGGTAAAACTAGGGTCAAGTATCGAGAGGGGATGAAATGAAGATAGCTGCCGATTCAATAGTAATAGAACAGGACACTGTTAATAGTTGCTGGACTGTAGGATTTTCAGGTCAACTAGCAGATGAAACTAAAAGATGTGTTCTAGTATTTCCCACTAAGCTTAAGGCGGAGAAGTGGCGTATTGAGTTTCTTGACGGTAAAAAGGCCCTGCCCACAGTAAACCCAAGTGGATACGAGCAACTGTCGGACAACGTGGTCGGAAAGCCAGTGCCCATTTTTAAAGTAAAAGGTGATTAGAACTTACTTCTATTTGATAGGTATAGATTCTCGTAAATATCATTAACTATCCTAATATCCTTAATTCCATTTTCAGTTAAAGTAAACTTTACGTTATTGAAAGTTATTGAATTATTAGAATCTGCCTTAATTGCAGTTACTAGCGCTAGCTTAGTATCTCTATGTTCAGGCCCTAGCGTCCTTAGCTTAGACCCAAAATCTACCAGTAGAGTGTCAACGCTAGAATTACTTGAGGCTGTCTTGTAGACAGCCGTACTAGTGGTATTGCTGTTAACTTGTTTTTTAAAGGATGTACGTGGTTTAATATTAGTTTGACTAGTAATAGAAGCATTAACGGGTTCTTCTATTTTATCTTCTACTATATTCTTATCTTTTATAATCTTATCTATTCTATTCTCCTCTATTCTAGGCTCGCCACTGGCTCGCCTAGCTTTACTACTCATGGAGTTTTTATCTAATAATTCCGCTATCCAAGGCGTTTTAATCTTAATCATGTTGCCGGAATGTTCGACTGTAGTTTCCGAAATGTTTTGGAGAAGTTCCAAGAACTGGTTGAGTCCCTTCCTGTTTGTATTGAGGGCTTGGCAGAGACGCTTCTCAGAAGTCTCTACAATGGGAGGGGAATTAGGTCTTTCCATTCCCTCTACTATTAGCTCGTGTAGCTTGTAATACTTGGCGTACCCATCGTTACCAAGTTCGCTTTCAATTTCACTGAGGACCGTATCAGTTCTAGAGCTTGTAAAATGACGATACCACTTCATACTACCTTCCTTATTCAATAACCCTATCTAGGTCGTTAGCATCAACCTTCATGGTTAGTTCCTTTACGTCCGCTTTGTGTAGAGCTTTACAAAACAGCTTCAGTGTATCCTTCCGCATCCGGCGTACCTTCTTAGAGTCTTTTTCTAGAAGTCTGTAGAGGTAGGTTTGCTGAATCCCTTGCTTTGTTGGATCGACTTCTTTCAATAGCTCCGAAAATCTTTTAAGAGTAATCCGACTAGTAATAGCCTCCCTTAATGAGGAGTAGAACTGCTTGGGGTAGAGAATGTTAGGCAGGGCTTCGTCTGGATTCTCTGGAATGGCTATAGTCAAAGTCTTAATAGCTTCGGGTTTGACAGGCTTTCTTTTTAGTAAATCTTCAATTTGCCCAATGATGCGCTTTCGATAATCTTTATCTTTCTTAAACTGCCACAATTTGAAAACTGGATATATCTCCCAATCTCCACTTATCGCCTTCTTAACAGCCATGGCTATCAAATCAGCAGAGACCTTCTCCTCCCGCATATCAAGAGCGATCTGGAATAACTCTAGGGTCTCGTTTGCCGTTAGTTCTTTACTCATGTCCAAACCTCACGAGGTTAAATTACCTCTTACTCTTAAGTAAGGCTATACTAAAAAGTGTAATATTGCAAGGATATTATTTAATCCGTATTTTACTTTAATGCGCATATAAGAGGTATTATTAGGCGATTAATGGCTAACTGTATGATTTCAAATTTCTTTATAGTATGCACTTAAAAATGCACTTTATTGTTGCACTTTATAGCGCATCAAGCTAATCTGATTGGGAGGTCGGGAAAGAAGTTTTTGAAATGAATGCAGTAACAGGACGGGAAAATAGTAATTGCGGTGGCCTTATTAATCCTTTAAGCGGAAGTCTTGCCCCAAGTGTGGCACGTTCATTGGATTTTAAGAATGTGCCGAAGAGTAAAGCGCAAATGAGTAAAGGCCATGGACTAGTCAAACGAACCTATAGGCAAAATGGTGAAATTAGAGAATGGTGGACCTTTGTCTATTGGCATCCGATTAAGAAACGGAACATTCGTCTGCAAAAGAAGGATTTTCCTACAAATATTAAGACAGAGCATGAAGCTGTTGAGTTTAAGAAAGCATTTTTAGGAAAGCTTAATTCACTAAAAGCCAAAATTCAAAAAGTGGAGGAATGGAAAAATAGATACCACGATTTTGAAGTATTGCTTTCTGGTTTTGAAAAAGATCGAAGAAGACGTTCACCTAATAACTGGCAGCGTGATGTCTACTTTCTCTCAAGATATGTCTTTAACTTTTATTTAACCTTAAATTCTGAGAACAACATATCCAGGTGGCATTTTTTGTTTGATGACTTCAGGGATCATTTGGAGATTGTGAAACCACTCAAAGTCAGTACTAGAAAAGTCTTGGCATACTCGACAAAAAACCACTGCATTAAGGCTCTCAATAATTTTCTTACATTTGTTTATCGTAAAAATAAAATGGGTAGTCCCCCCAAGTGCTCAGTGTTTGAAAAAAATCTCTTGAATCGTAAAGGAGCTGAAAGTTTAATCCCAAAAGATGAGGAACAGTACATTTACAACAAATTAGATGGAGAGTTCCATCTTTCTGCAAAATTTTGGCGTACTCTGTACAATACTGCCGTCAGGCAGAATGAAGGATTTGGACTTTCTCTTGCTGATATATATGTAGGTGCCCCTAAGAATGAGTCTTTAGTTCGGGCGTTCGCTCGGTACAGCCTGCATTGCCACGGACATATTGTCTTGGAGTCTCAACCAAAATTATCGCAGATTAGGGATGCTGACGGAACGGTGCCTAGAAAACCGTTAAAGAGTAAAAAGAAGATAGAGCCTAAAAACAATAGAATTATTCCGATACTAAACAAGGAAACTTGGTTGATACTCGTAAGTTTACTGAAAGTTCAAAGGGAAAACTGGAAGAACAAGAAGTATGGCAATGACAAAAAGAATTATCTTTTGTTTGACGGTTTGAATAAGAGCATTTTTGCGAATGATCTAAGGAAGGCATACGAAGGCACAAAATTCAAACGACATACTGCTCACGACTGCAGGCATACATTTTGTACAGAGTTCGGCGGGATGACAGAAGGTAATCAGTTTCTTTGTCAGAATGTACTTGGTCACAAAGATTCAAAGACTAACGACCACTACTTCCATCTCTGGGAAAACATTCAACTCAAAATGAAAACAGACAGCATGTTGGAAGACGATAGTTGGCTAGATAAAATTGATGTAGGTTGACCCTACAGACATTCCAAGGCCAATTGATAGACTTCGCAAGACGCTTTAGAGCGAAGCCTCGCCAACTTTTTTGACACTTCAGTTCTCACAGTCTTTTTAAATCGAAAAAATTCCAGTTCATTATCTGGTCGAACTTCGGCCATTTTGAGAATTTCAACTAGGTCCACGGGATGTGCTGTTAAGGTATGTTCTGTAAGTCTGGGGGTTGAGATTTGAAGGGGACTGATATTAATGAAAGTTTGAATAGCGTTTTGGAGATCACTTTCTAGCTTAGGACTAATAGTGATTTTGAGATCATTTTTTCTATCAGTCCTACTCACGGTTATTCTCCTAACTTTTTACCTATTCATTCCTTCTTTTTTACCAGTCCCACCTTCTATCTTTTCAACAGTTTAAACCCTGTTGACGGTTATGAAAATTGGTTGCGGGGTCCAAAATACCTAACCTTTTTAAAAAATAGAACTCCTAACTCATTGGAACTGTGGAATTAAATGAGAATTGAAATAGCCCCATGCGTTACAAAAGAGTTCAGGGCAGTAGGCTTTCTTTGCGCTAATTCTGATTTTGAAGGTCAATCGAGGGATAAAATCAGCGATGAAAGTGCGCTTGATTTGACTTCACAAAATTGGGGCTCATTTTATAGGTGTGAGCACGTTTCCAGGGGAGGGAACTTATGAATTGCAGGAAGTGTGGGGTAGCTGTAGTGGCATTGGCATTTACCGGCTACGTATGTTTGTGCCCGACGGGGCTAAAATCCAATAAAGAAAACCCAGACCATAAACCCTTAAAAACCATGCAAGGGATAGTCAACGCTATTGGAGCTACTTCAGGCACCAGTGGAGTCATCAACTATGCTCCGCCTGATAAACAGCCTAAATATATTCCAGTTTACGCCTTCTATGCTGATAAGTTGATTCCTAGTTGGAGTGGGGATACTTCATGTTCTGCTACCTTTATATTATCGAATACTACTACCAGCACTTAACCAGCTAGTTTGCTGGTACTTGCTAGATACCCTAAAGTTTCAGTTTACCCATATTTGAACTATAGTTTATCTAGGTTAATTACTTGTTTTGACTAGAGGATTAGTTACTAGTAGTAGTAATTTTAAGTTCTAGTAATTATCTAGTATTTTAGCCTCATGCCCTCTAGCTTAAATCTAGGCTCCTAATCGTAGAATTTTACCCACTCACCATTGATTTTACGTCGTTTATAAGACCGCTGGTATTGCTTGCTTTCATGTCTTTTGAAGGTTGAACCATAGTAAAGCTGTTCTTTGGGGTCGCTGAAAATCCACTCCACGGTGCCAAGAGTGAAATTTGCTAGCCAAAAACATACTCTGATACCCATATAAATTCCAAAACATCCAAGAATTAGCTCAATCATAAAAACCTCCCTAGGCTACTTTTTTAGTATCTTCAGTTAACCGACCAAGAATCAATTTGACGTTAGCTCCGTACCATCTGTTCGACTTTTTAGTTTTTGTAGGAACTTGCCGTCGCTCTAACTCGCTAGCAATTGCTTCGTATCCAAGACCTTTACTTCGTAGGTCTTGCATTAGCTTGATGCCGTCTTGCTCCGTTGAATCAGGTACGAGCTTCTTTTGCCCGTCTTTAACTAGAGTTTTCCAGCCATAGGGTTCAGTCATACCGCCGTAGCGTTGTCTATTCTTTTTACGCCACTTCCACGCCAAGGCCAGCTTTTGGGAGATTTTGTCCTTGAAGTATTGAGCCGACGAACCATGAATATTCGCCTGCATCTTACCTTCGGGAGTGTTATCTGATAGGTCAACAGCCTCTGTTAGACTGATGAATTTGACCTTGTACTCCCGAAGTAACTTTGCAAATGCTAGCTGCAGCTCCAACTCCCTACATATTCTGTCGAGGGAATACACGATAAGAACTTTGACCTGCCCATTTTTAATCAGCTCTTGCAAAGCTTTAAAGCCCGCTCGGTTAGCATTGCCACCACTAACATGCTGGTCTTTGATTACAAATGGCTTTGAAAGTCCGTTATCCTGAGCGTAGTCAACGCCATGATCTATCTGTCTCTCAATGCTGACTTCGCCTCGCTGTTCACGCCTTCGCTTAGAAGTTCTAGCGTATTGGTATATCCCATGATCGCACAAATACTGTTCTAGATTTAATACCTTCATAGGCTATGCTCCTTATGACTCTAGAATCCGAAGCCAGTTCCTATGCTCAATATATCGCTGATATACCTTGTAGTATTCCTTTAGTAGCAGTTCCTTCTCTTTTAGATTCTGGCAATTGCTAGCTTTAAGCCATAAAGTTCTAGCCTGTTCTTTTAGTTGATTGAGTAGATTCATAAGACCTCCTACTAGATTCATTCTACTAGAACGCCTAACGCATGGCAATATATTTTATCATTTTGTTATCATGATGATTCTTATATAACTTATTGTATTTACTATATTAAACTGTATACATATTATATATTAAAATCACTATGTTATCATAAAGTATTGCCTTGAATTTGGCATGACTGTATACTGGAGGAGATGTGCGCTGGAAGCACTACAGCCTTAGCGAACCAATGGGAACATTTTCAACGATTGGAGATGAGGCCCATCAAGGCTAGGATGGAACCCTTATGTTAGATAAACTGAATCGGAGTTTTGAAGAGCCCGTTGCCTTAATAGGGCACGGCGGGTTCTGTGAGGGGTTTACTCCTCCTCAATTGCGAGAGGAGTAGATCTACTCGATGAAAAAGAAGGCTGAAAAGACTAGTTCTGCTAAGTTCCCGATGTTCGCATTTAGAACTCAGAGCGAAGCTCAAAAAAACAGACTTGAAGGGCTAGTGAATTCATTACTAGAACTTTATAGAATTGGATCAGAGAGACTAGTCAGAAAGAATGAAGTAATAGTAGAGGCTCTAGATCGAGGACTACAGATACTCATAGATGAAAAGAATAAGTCCAACCTTAGCCAAAAGCCTTTAAGTGACAATGGCAATAAGAAATCAAAATCAGATCAATCCTAAAAATCTATCCATCTGAAATACAGGTTGTTTTTTAATAGGCACAGACTCGTTTTAGGTGACAAGCAATTCCTAGTACTTCCACACACATATAGAAGCTCTAAGACAGTTGATAGTGCTAACTGCTAGGCACTTAACTATCTAGAACTACTAATTTTTTGAAGGGTATGCGGAGATTCAACGGGTCCCTCCGTACCTCCCTTATCCAGAGGTGAAAAGATACCATTAAGTGAAAACAGAAATATCCCATACGCCTAAAAGTAGACCTAAAAGGATGTTAAACCGTACCTAGTAAAACTCAAAAAAAATCTAGAAGTGGTATCTATTAGATTTTGACTTTGTAATCTAGATCAATTCCGATTCTATTAAAAAATTTTAAAACGGGCTAGTAGGAATTAAAGTCAGATAACTTTGATGTTGGATCGTGTAGTAGTGTCTTCGCTCGTGCCAACTGTCTTGCACGAACTCCAAATTCCGATGGCGTGGGTATTTGTCCTGTCTCCCACATTCTGCCCATGCCGAACATGAACATGCCTAGCTCGTTACATCCTTCGTTAAAGCCTTCCTCATGTATAACAGCCCTAAAGTTATTGTGGCTGAATTGAGCGAGTCCCATGATATCTCCAACCTCTACGAACTGTTCTAGCCTCTGATACACTTGGGCACACTTAATCTGAGCCGTGGACCTGCGATTAGTCTCCTCGGCGTCTAATTCCCTCTGACGGGCTGTTGCCTGCAATTTAATATCGCCGCCTATGTCGTCATTTGACTCAACAATCGGCTGGTCAACTTCAACAATGTTACTAGCCGAACTTGGACCTCTAACACTAGTAGGTGTTGTAGGTTTATGAGTCCTATCTTCTTTGGGATGAACGGCCATCTTGTAGATTATAAAAGGAACTAGAGCCACGCCGATAAGTTTGCCAATTAACTGTTCCTTTGGACCGATAGCATTCTTTAGCTCCTCCTCTGTGCGTGGCCTGATAAATACAAAGGCAATTGTGCCTAGCAGTAGACCAAATGAAAATGATATTCCAACTACAACCTGTAAACCATCAGATTTTAGAAATCCGCCTACTGCTAGTAGTACCGCAATGGATAGACTAGTTAAGAACCATATTTTAAAGAAATAGAGCATTAGATTAGGTCGAAAATTACTGGCCATATCGATTCGCTTCCTCTAGTGCATGTTTTCTGAGGCTTGCAGTTCCCCGATCTGACCTGCCAGTGAAATCAATAGAATTAAGGGTAAAATTATCTTCTAGCTTTAGATCCTTTAACTTTTTCACTAGGTCAGTGCCGCCAAAAGTGTACTTAGATCGGAAGACGATAACTCTATCTGCAATCTTAAAGTCCGCCGAATTCCTTAAAATGATCGTAGATGAATAGCCCGTTGGGCTATCTGGCAGTTTAAGGTCATAGCCGTATGGCCCACTAGTATGCTGAATTATTCCAGGTATCCGGCCATATCCGTCGGGAATATGCGTCACATAGAGTGGACCATCCCCACTCTTATACTTATAGAAATTTAAACCAGGATACTTGCGCTTTAGACTTGCGCTCATATCTTCAGCGTCGTCTTCGCCAAGTATTACAAGGGTGGCCAAAATACTCTTACAACATTGCTTCCCATCTCCAGTGGCATGTGGCGATGCCTCTCGCAATTTTTTGAAAAGGTGTAATTTTAGATCCTGTCTATTGAGAGTGTCATCTCCGATAGATTCGGCATTGGCTCTGCTCTTATCGAGAGTATCCCAGCAGAAGGTAAATGAACCATGTTGACCCTCTAGGGGAAACGAATGTGTCCTTTGATCCGCATGGAAGGTGTACCATTTTTTATTAGGATTTTTTGTGCATGGTTTTCCATTAACTTCTACAGAGTCATTGACCGTTATAGCAAATAGAGGAAACTCATTACTATAGTATCCTGGTGCTTCCGCCTTAATGGTGAAATGTGCCGGTAGATTATCAATTTGAATTATTTGTCGTCCTGCTAGTTTTTCGTTCACATAGATAAAACCCTCATTTGGATTATCTAGTTCGATGTCAACGCTCTGTGATCTGTTGGGTGATATGCGTGGTGCTTCGTCTCTAGAGGAGAATCCTCTAGCAACGCTAAGGGTAACATCCTTGTACACCATGACGGGCATTAGGAATGGGGCTTTAGTTGTAGTAATTTTCTTCGTAGCCTCAACTGTCTGGGGCTTGCCTAACTCTACAACGATAGCCTTACTGTCAATAATTCCTTGTGAGGTGATAAAATCAACGGCATAGCCTCCAATTTGCAGGTCTAGACTCAGTGGCGTTTTACCAACATGCTTGCTATTAAGATAAACTTGAGCGACTTCGCCTTTTGAAATGAAAGACACTGAGACAGGTTTTGATCTTAATTCTATTGTATGCCTAACCACCGATCCGCCTTTAAGTTCAATTCTGTCTTGATGCGGAAAATAGTTTGGTGCTTCCACTCGCACAATATGACTTCCAGGCTCAAGGGAAATAGTGCGACTTTGAGAGTGGTTAATTCCATTAATGAAAACAATAGAACTTTGCGGAAGACCTACTAGTTCTAGTGTTGCCAGATTTTTATTGAGCTGCACGAACAGATCCTTGTGATCGCCAATTAGTATTTCAATTCTTGACCTGTGCGTAACAAAGCCGTCGCTCTCAACGATCAGATCATGCTGACCAATCGGAACTCGATCTATTTCTAACGGCGAGTATCCCCACATTGTTGAATCAAGGAATACCTTAGCCTTTGGAACACTTGAGCGAATCGTGACTTTACCGAAACGAATGGGGTCAGAATTAGCAAACGAGGCTTTATTCAACTTTTCGCTCTCAAGAACCTTTCTCTTCCTATCTAGTCGTGCTAGTTCTTTTCTAGCTTCTGAAACTGCATAGGAGACTCTGCATTCAGAATAGAATTTATTGGCTCTAGGA
>Ga0187893_10011308_pt1 | contig 13008 bp, 14 predicted proteins | sample MA1701074metaG_FD_139574 | JGI IMG/M metagenome (GOLD analysis project Ga0187893, IMG submission 139574) | White microbial mat communities from a basaltic lava cave in the Kipuka Kanohina Cave System on the Island of Hawaii, USA - MA170107-4 metaG ...
CCAGTGTCAAGAAGGTGTCCGACGATTGGCGAAAACTCGAAAACGGCTTTTGCAAGTCGTTGATTTGCAAGTTGCCATTTTTGCAAAAGTCAATCGTTGGTCACCTTCTCAAGATGCGCCCGGACGCCCGTGCCACCGATTATTAGGATTGGGGTTTTAGGATAGGTTCTTACACTGCCGCGTGGATCACGTGTCAGTTGTTGCATGGACGCCATTTCGGGAGTTCTCGTTTGTTGCGGGTTTCCATTCTCGTTTTCGGTTTCTGTCTTGCGGTTGCGGCTGCTGAATCCGCCGACATTCGCGGCTCCGTTGTCCCGCCCAGGGGGGGATTTCCGACCGCCGCGAGAGCGTCGTCTTCATTCGAGCACGTTCCTGACGGGAAATTCGCGCCTCCCGAAAAACCGCGTCGCGCGGTGAAATTGCCCGCGTTCTGGATGGATCGCACGGAAGTGACGAACGCGCCGTTTTGCGATTTTCTGAACGCATTCCGAAACAACCGCGAGGAGCAAGGGGTGCGATGGATTACTCTCGACGATCCCCCTTGTAGAATCGGCACAGGCGAAAAACGGGGCGAGTGTGTCGTCGAAAAGGATTCGAGAATCATCCCGTCGTGTGCGTCAGTTAAAATGCCCGCAGGACGATACGCGGCGGCGCGCATGACAGCCCGTCATCCTTTGCCCGTTGCTCGGTGCGGAGAGGCGTTGACGCAACGCCCCGCAGCCACCAAGTCGGGTTCCGCTGCGCGAGGGACGCGAAATGAGTTGCGCCGCTCGGGGCAGACCGCGCAATTTTCTCTCTGAAAAATAGCTTGCCCAATGTTCCGCGTCTGGCAAGAATGCGGCACATTTTTTCAGATGCATCATCCACCAGAAGCTGCTCTTTTCGGAGACCTCCATGGCAACCGCGCGTGAAACCGTCGTCAACAGACCAGCGGCTAAAAAGCCCGCTGCCGAACCCGCTCCGAGCGTAAAATCCACCATGCCCACCAAAACCGTTTTCAGCGGCAGCATCCAATATGTCCAGATTCTCAACGAAAATGGCGACGCCGACCGCGCCGCGTTGCCCGATTTGAAGGACGCGGAAATCGTCAAGCTCTACGAGGCGATGACGCTCGTGCGCCTCTTCGACCAGCACGCCTTTCTTCTCCAACGCGAAGGGCGCATGAGCACCTACGCGCCATCGAGCGGACAGGAGGCGATTCAAGTGGCGAGCGCCCTTGCGCTCAAGCCGACAGATTGGATGGTGCAGGCTTATCGCGAGAACGGCGCCCTGGCAATTCGTGGCATTCCACTCGAAAACGTCTTGTTGTATTGGGGAGGGGACGAAGCAGGGAATTTTTGTGAGTTGGACAAGAGAACGCTTCCGATAGCCGTGCCAATCGCAACGCAACTGTTACATGCCGTTGGAGTTGCCCATGCGATGCGGATCAAAGGTGAGAAGGACGCAGTGATCGCATTCTCGGGGGATGGTTCGACTTCGGAAGGTGATTTTAATGTCGCGCTCAATTGGGCGGGGGCATTCAAGCTTCCAGTCGTGTTTGTTGTGCAAAACAATCAGTATGCCATTTCATTGCCTCGCTCACAGCAGACAGCGGCGCAGTCAATAGCGCAAAAGGCATTCGCGTTCGGCATCGAAGGCGTGCAAGTGGACGGCAATGATCTATTCGCCTCGTACAAGATAGCGTCGGAGGCGCTCAAAAAAGCGCGCAGGGGTGAGGGCGCAACCTTGATAGAAGCGGTGACTTATCGGTTAAGCGACCACACCACCACGGACGACGCGAGCCGCTACCGCACACAGGAGGAAGTCGAATCGTGGAAAAAGAAAGACCCGATTCTGCGTCTGCGTAAATGGCTCACGGCGCAGAAACTTTGGGACGACGCGAAGGAAGCGGCGCTTGCCGAGAGGAACAAGGCGGAAATCAAAGCCATCATCCATCGTTTCGAGTCCGCGCCGCAACCCGACATCGCCGACATGTTCCGTTACACCTACGAAGAGATGCCCCCGCATTTGCAGGAGCAACTCGACGCCGCGAAAAAAGCCGCAGGTCAATGATTCCGTTCAACCCATTAACCCATTAACCCATTAACCCTTTAACCCTTTAACCCATAAACCCAGTGCCCAATCTCACTCTCATCCAGGCCGTCAATGCCGCGCTCCGACAGGAAATGGAGCGCGACGAAACCGTCGTCTGCCTCGGCGAAGACATCGGGCGCAACGGCGGCGTTTTCCGCGCGACCGAAGGGTTGCAGGAAAAATTCGGCGCGGAGCGCGTCATTGACACGCCGCTCACCGAGTCGGGCATCATCGGCACGTCCGTCGGCATGGCGGCAAACGGGTTGCGTCCCGTCGCGGAAATCCAGTTTGAAGGGTTTCTCTCCAGCGGGTTCGACCAGATTGTTTCGCACGTCGCCCGCTACCGCACCCGCACGCGCGGGTCTTACCCGATGCCGATGGTGATTCGCTCGCCGTGGGGCGGCGGTATCCACGCGCCCGAGCACCACAGCGACGCGCCTGAAGCGTGGTTTGTCCACCAGCCAGGGCTGAAAGTCGTCATCCCCTCGACGCCATACGACGCGAAAGGTCTGCTCATCTCCGCGATTCGCGACAACGACCCCGTGATTTTCTTCGAGCCGAAGAAAATTTACCGTTCGTTCCGCCAGACTGTGCCCGACGAGGAATACACCGTCCCCATCGGCAAAGCGTCCGTGCTCACCGAGGGCACCGACGTCACACTGCTCACATGGGGCGCGCTGACGCGTCCGTGCCTCAAAGTTGTCGAAGCCCTGCGCGAGGAAACGAGCCTCGAATTGATTGACGTGCGTTCGCTCTCGCCGCTCGACGACGAAACCATCATCGGTTCGGTGCAAAAAACGGGACGCGCCGTTGTGGTGCACGAAGCCCCGCGCACGTGCGGCGTCGGTGCTGAAATCGCGGCGCGCATCATGGAAAAGGCGTTTCTCAGCTTGAAAGCGCCCGTGCTGCGCGTGACGGGTTACGACACCATCATGCCGTTGCACAAACTGGAGAATCATTACATCCCGTCGCAAGACCGCATCATCGCGTGCATCCGAGAGTCGCTCGCGTTTTAGAATTGTAGGGCGGCAATGCCCGAAGGGTTTGCCGCTGTTGGGTAACTAAGAGTCGGCGCGAAACCCTGCGGGCATTCGCGCCCTACAAAATTATGTCCATCGAATTCAAATTCCCCGATGTCGGCGAAGGCATCGAAGAAGCCGAGATCGTCAAATGGCGCGTCAAAGAAGGCGACGCCGTCGAGGAACATCAGACGCTTGTCGAGGTCGAGACGGACAAAGCTGTCGTCGAAATCCCTGCGCCCATCAAGGGCAAGATTGAGAAGTTGAAATTCAAAGAAGGCGACACCATCCACGTTGGCGATGTGCTCGTCACCTTTGCGGGCGAAGGCGTCATCCGCTCGCGCCATGATTCGCACGGAGCGGCGTCCGCGAGCAAAACGGAGCCAGCGAAAGCCGCTGCTCCCGCCAAACGCGAGTCCGTCTCCGTCGTCGGCGCGCTCGGGGAAACCGAGGAGGCGGTGATGCCCGCGCCAGCCGCCGCCGCGAAAACGGCAAACGCGCCCAAACAGATTCTCACCACGCCCGCCGTGCGCCGACTCGCGAAGGAACTGGGCGTCGAACTCAACGACGTGACGGGCACAGGTCCGCAAGGTCGCATTCTGGAAGACGACGTGCGCAAGTTTGCCGACAACGGCAAACGCGCCGCCGCGCCCGCAGCAAAATCTCCCGCCGCCAAAGCGCCGAGCGCACCGCAGCCGACTGTGCCCGCGGGTTCGGCGCAGCGCGTCCCGCTGCGCGGCGTCCGCAAATCAATCGCCAAACACCTCACGCATTCCTACACGACGGCGGTTCACGTGACGCACGTGGACGAAGCCGACGCGACGGCGCTGATGCGTTTCCGCGAACGCAGCAAAGCCGACGCCGAACGCGCGGGCGTGCGCGTCACGTTCCTGCCGCTCATCATCAAGGCGGTCATCGCGTCATTGAAGAAACATCCTTATCTCAATTCTTCGCTCGATGACGCGAAGGAAGAGATCATTCTCAAGGGCATCTGCAACATCGGCATTGCGCTCGACACGCCCGACGGCTTGTTGGTGCCCGTCATCAAGGGCGCGGACAAAATGACTGTGTTCCAACTCGCGCGCGAAATCGAACGGCTCGCCGCCGCGGGGCGCGACCGCAAGATTAAGCTCGAAGAACTCAAGGACGGCACGTTCACCATCAGCAACGTCGGGTTTGTCGGCGGCATTTTCGCCACGCCCATTGTCAACCATCCTGAGTGCGCGATTATGGCGACAGGAAAGATTGTGGAGCGCGCTGTGGTGCGCGATGGCGCGATTGCCATTCGCAAAACCCTCCCGCTCTCGCTGTCATTCGACCACCGAATCGTGGACGGCGCGGAAGCTGCGCGGTTCGTCAACGACATCATCGCCTACGTCGAAGACCCCGCGCTGTTGCTGTTGAACGAGGCATAATTTTATTCAATGCCGCGCACGGCACTCCGTCAGACTTCGTGACTCACTAGTGCTCCGTTAAAGCTCATTTTAAGGGTTCTTGGAGGGACGCGCTCCGTCGCGTCCGTGGCGTGCTAGAACCCATCTCATCAATGGTGGCACGGGCCTCCGTGCCTGTGTATTTGGCAGCCACGGGCAGGGACGCCCGTGCCACCAATGTCTTGATGAGATAGCTTCTACAAACGTCTCTCAGAATGGAAGTTTCTCGTGGAGCACGTATTTCCACACCGCCCAGCCCACGCCTCCAAGAATCACGAGGACGATGAGAATCTTAACGATGGCGGGGACGCCGCCTGATTTGGGCTGCGCGAATTTGTAGCCGCACGCGGGGCAGGTGGACTCGGCGAGTGGGAATTTTGCAGCGCACTTTGGACAATCGTGCATCGGTTCCTTCCCAGCGGGAGTTGACGCAGGCGCGGGCGGGTCGCCGAGCGGGTCGAGCCGTCGCGGATGGACTTTCGCCCTGCCGCCGCTGTCGAACTCGATCTCGACCATCCCGCTGCTTTTGTCGGCAGACTTGATGGTGGCGAACTTGTTGGTTTCCTTGTCGCGAACGCGGACGCCTTGACCGCATTGAGAGATTTCCATTTGGTCTCCGTTCCTGGGAAAAACGCCCCGTTGTTGTGTTAGCTGAGAACGCGTCAGAGCGCGTCCCTCCGCTAGCTTCGCCGCAGCGACTAAAGCCCATCTTATAAACACTTCGGTGGCACGGGCGTCCCTGCCCGTGGCTCGAATAACCACAGGCACGGAGGCCTGTGCCACCATTCATGGGATGGGTTCTAATAACTCTTGGTGCTGCGCTTGAGCATGTCCTTGCCGCCCGCCTGCGCGACGACGTCCTCAGGGAATACCACTTCGTAACTAAATTCGATGATTTTCTTTTCGCCCTGTTTTAACTCAACCTTCCACTGGTATTCGCCTTTTTCCTCCTTCACCTCGCGCGGTTTGACAGAAATTCCCCAAATTGGAGGGACGCGCTCTGTTGCGTCCGATCCGCCAATGCGGTCACGACGGAGCGTGACCCTCCAACTCGCTCTGCGTCAATTTTCTGAATCAAAATGGGGAATGTCTGGCGGTTTGAGGTCGGTCTTGAAATTCTTGACCTCAATGGTGGAGTTCTTGCTTACGGTTCACCAAGGAATTTGCGTTGCAATTCGATGCCGAGGATGCGCGCGTTGCCGTCGCGGACGCCTGCGGCAACGGAATCCTCGAAGATGCCAGAAGGCAATCCTTCAAAGACGATGCTTTGTTCGCCCGCCTTGAGTTTGACGGTGGCGGTGCGGGTCACGAGCGCGCGGTCGGTATAGACTGTGACGGCGGTGATTTTGTGGTCGGCGGCATGTGTTGTGGCAGTGGCGGTGAGCGCGAAGAAGATCGCGACGGTGAAGGTCTTGGCGTTGAGTGAGCGAGTTTTCATAAAGAATCTCCTTTGCGGCTCCGATGGAAGTTTCGGGCGGATGATAGCGAGTGCGGAGAGCGTTGCCAGCAGGAAGTTGTAAAAGAAATGTAAGGGGATGCACCTTGCATACTGTAGTCAGTTTCGTGTTTGCGCTCGTCCTCGAATTCAGATTTGCCGACGACGAGGAACGAGGACGACGACGATGACGATTCGAGAGCCACGGCTACAATACCAAGATGCGACCGATGCAAAAGGCAGGCGAAGGGAACAGCCCTGAGAAATGGTGCCAGGGGTCGGGATCGAACCGACGACCTAGGGCTTATGAGTCCCTCGCTCTAACCAACTGAGCTACCCTGGCATTCCCAAGGATTTGAAATTTGAGATTTCAGATTTCAAATCCCGAAAATGGTGGAGATGAGGGGATTCGAACCCCTGGCCTCCTCGTTGCGAACGAGGCGCTCTACCAACTGAGCTACATCCCCTGATGCGGCGCGGGGACAATTCCAAAAAAGACACCCTGAGTCAAGTTTGCAGACCGCGAGTTTCGCATCGGCTCCAATTGTCGCAGTGATGACAATCTTGAGCGCGAACCGACAGGATTGTGCGGTTTAGCCGCTGGAAGCGGCTGGCAAGGGGCGTCAGGTGGGGGAAAGGCGGTTTTTGCACAGGGGATGGGTTGGCATTGGCGTTGCTAATAGTCAGGCATGAAAAATAACGGTTCAAAACTTCACAGTGCCACCACCACGCTCGCCCAACTGGTTGCCACAGTCGGTGAAATGACTCACAACGATCAACTCACGGCGCTCATCGTCGCGGACATGATCAATTCCCGCATGGTCAAGCTCGGCGGCGATTTCGCGAACAAGCGCGTCGTCGTCGAATTGCCCGACGCGAAGTCGCACGCGAAGAGCCTCGCCTCGCGCAGGCATTCGGCGAATGGCAAGCGCCGCGAGTTGGTCGCCGCCTGAAATTCTCAGTCCGCAGCCATCCCATCCTCCCTGCAAGAACGGCGGTCGAGTGACCGCCGTTTTTGTTTTATCATCGTGGGAGCGACATCCTTGTCGCGATTGTTGGTGAAACGGTCGCGGCAGGAATGCCGCTCCGATGATGTGTGATGATGGACAAGCGGGATGCTTGTCCTACTTTCCGCGCCGTTCCATCCACCACGCGATCCAGATGCAGGCTTCGTAGAGTAACGTCATGGGAATGGCAAGCATGCACAGGGTGAAAACGTCGGTGGTAGGCGTGATGATTGCCGACGCGAAAAAAATCAGCACGATCACAACACGGCGCTTGTCCCGTAGAAAACGGCTTGTCACTAGCTCCAGCTTCGCCAGGACGAGCACCACCAAGGGCAACTCGAAACATACTCCGAACACCAACAGCATCTGGGAAACAAAGGAGACGTAACTGCCTATCACCCACTCAGAACTGAGTCCCAAATAATCGTTGTATTGAAAGAAAAAGGCGAGTCCCGCAGGAATCACCGCGAAATAGGCAAGTGCGCATCCTGAAAGAAACAAAATCACGCTCGCTACGAATGCAGGCCACAACATTTTCCTCTCCCTCTTGTTCAACGCAGGTATCAAGTAACTGCCCAGAAACCAGAGCAAAAACGGGCATGCGAGAATAATCCCCCCGAAAAACGCAAGTTTCATGGACATCGTGAAACCTTCAGTCACCGCCAACGTTCGCAAAAGAAACGGCTGGGGGTTGCCCGCCGTCACGCGGTCAAGCGGCCACATGATCAGATGCAACAGGTCCCGCGCAAACACGAAGCACAGAATCATCGAAAGCCCGAGCGTCACGCTCATTTTGATGACCAGCCACCGAAAGTCCTCGACGTGCTCCCAAAAAGTCTTGTGCGCCGCAGATTCGCGCCCTTCGTTTTCAGGTGCTGAACCGTTTGGCTCTCGTGCGTCGCTCATTGGATTCGCACACTAGCCGCCGCGCAGATGCGGCTCAAGCCTGTTTATTGGTATCTTCCTTGGAGGAATTCGCGGGGGGCGTTGCAGGAGGCTTGGCGGACGAGGCAGAATCTTCGTCGGAAGATACATCGCGAGCCGCTTTTTTGAATTCCTTTACGCCTTGTCCAAGGCCTTTCATCATCTCAGGTATTCGCTTAGCCCCGAACAGGATGAGAATGATTAAAATCAGAATTAGGATTTCGGGACCCCCAAGGTTGAAGCCGATAACGGGATAAATGTCCATTAGCATATTGTTCCTCTGTGAGACGCAACTTAAACCCCTGATGAGAAAGCTGTCAACACCCATCCCTCCCGAGGTTCTCCCAGCGTCTCGCTGGCGGCGTCCCTGTGAGAGACGCCGCCGACGGACGAGAGGTTACTTTGCCGAACTGATGGGCGCGTAGTTCAACGGACCCACTCCGAACTCACTGCGACGGTTCAGCGACCACGACGATGCGTCGTGACCGACCACAGCGGGCTTGTCTTTCCCGTAACTGATGGTGGCGATGCGGTTCGGATTCACGCCAAGACGCGCCAGATACTCGCGGGCAGCGTCGGCGCGGCGTTGACCGAGCGCGCGGTTGTATTCCGCCGTGCCGCGTTCATCGCAATGCCCCGCCACGAGCACGCCTTGCGACGGGTTCGCCATCAGATAATCGGCAATCTGCTGCATCTTGGCGCGTTCCGATTCGCGGATGACGGCGCGGTCGTAGTCGAAGTAAATCTTCGGCGACTGCGACCAATTCGCTCCTGCGATCCAGCGATCGTCGGGCTTGAACGCCCCCGATTGCGCGATGCCGCCAAAGGGATCGAGTTGCGTTGGCTTCAATCCAGGGTCCGTCTCAGGCAACGCCGTCGGCGTCGGTTTTCTGCTGGCGCAACCCGTGGCAAGCACGATGACCGCCGCCAGCGCGATCAATGATTTCCCCAATGTTTTCATAACTGCTGTCTCCTTGTTGGTGTCCTAAATGCTCAGGACAGTTTGGTTGATGTTGTAGCGGCGCTTCTGCGAAGCGCCGATCATTCAAATAGTTTCCAGTCTTTTCGGCGCTTCGCAGAAGCGCCGCTACACCGAATCATTTTCGCTTTCCGCTCCACGCTGGCTCGGCGCATTCGCCGTCCAACGCGGGCAGTGCGATCAATTCCTGCGCGTCCGCGTCAAATAGCGCGACGGACGAGCGGTAATTGGACAATCGGCTGAACACCAGAGTTTTCCCGTTGGGCGACCAGGTCGCGTCCATCGCGTCGTCGCCGCCCGTCTGCAACTGCGTCGCAGCGCCTGACGCGGCGTCCACGAGGAACAAACTGAACGCGCCCGCCGCGCGTGACGTGACGACCAGCCTGTCTCCGAGCGGCGACCAGTCGGGTTCGGTGCAATAATTCGCGTGCCGCGTCAGCCGCTGCGGCCCGCCTCCGCTTGAGCGCATTACATAAACCTGCGGCGTCCCGCCTTCGTCGCTGACGTAGGCGAGTTGCGAGCCGTCGGGCGACCATGTGGGCGACGATTCCGCGCCGCGGGTGCGTGTGAGCCGTTGCAACCCGCCGCCGCCGATGGTCATCGTGAAAAGTTCGGGGTTCCCGTCCTTGCCGAGCACGAGCGCGACCTTGCTGCCGTCGGGTGAAGGCGACGCGCTGGAGTTCAACCCAGGGAACGACGTGAGCCGCGTGCGCTGGTTGGCGCGCAAATCCACCAGATAAATCGCAGGCGCGCCGCTGCGGTAGCTCATATAAACAATCTGGTGCTCGTTCACCCAACGCGGACGCGCGCTGATGCTGGCGTCGCGGGTCAGCACCGAGACGTTGAAGCCGTCATAATCCATCACCGCCAGTTCGCTCGCGCCGCCTTTTTTGTAAATGAACGCGATGCGCGTCTGCGCGATGCCGACCATCGGTTGATTGCTGTATTTGCCGATGGTCTCCACCACGTCATCGGAAATCTGGTGGCACAACGCGCGCAACTTTCCCGTCGTCCCCGTGTATCGCCGCGTGAAAATCTGCTGGTTGCGGTCGCGCCGTTTCACTTCCACGTCTATCGTCACCGCTTCGCCCGTGCGCTGGAACGTGCCCGTCACAATCAGGATTTCCGTGCCCGCGTTGCCGAGCGCAAAATATCCGCTCGCGCGCATGTCGAACGCAATCACGCTGTTCATCGTCGCCGCCACCTGCGCGTCGTTGCCCGTGAACGCAGGCTGCGACATCGTGAACCTGCCGCCTTTAACGATGTCTATGACGACTTCCCTGTCGGCAGCAAACGCGACTGCGCCGCACGCCAACAGCAAAATTGCCGCAAAAAGTTTTTTCATGACCAACGGCTCCTTTTTGTGCGTTGTCTCGTTCTTATTTAGAGCCGCTTAACAAAACCGCGACGGAACGCTTACGCGTTCCGCTCCGAGGCAGGTGGAGCGGAATCGGTCACGATTCCGTCTGTTTTGTTAGCCGCTCTTGGTTGCGCTCTGTGCACTCGCGCTCTTGCTATCCCTGTCCGCCCAACTTGAACGCGACGGTAATCTCTACAAGATCTTTTCCGCCCAACATCGCGGGAGGCGGCGGGTTCAGTCGCACTCCGCGCGTGGCATTCAGCGCGGATTCATCCACTTCGCGGATACCTGACGACTGCACGAGTTTCGCTTCCCACAAACTGCCGTCCTTCGCGATGCGCAGCCGCACGCGCGCCGTCGGCGGACGCAATGGGTCGGCAAATTGCGACGGCTGCTGCCACGCGGCATGAAGCACGTCGTGAATGTGGAGGTGATAATCCCAAAATGGTGTGCCAGCGCCGCTGCCGCCAAGAATGCCGACGGAGGAACCGTTCGGGTCGCCAACGCGCCCGCCACGCCCCGTGCCGCCGCCTGCTGACGTGCCGCGTGCCCCAACACCCGTGCCCGTCGTCGCGCCGTCGGGAATGCCCGCGCGAGCGCTGTTATTCATTCCCTGCATTAGTTGGTTGCGGATGTCGGCGACGTTGCTTTGCGGACGAGGCTGTGTTGGCGGTGTCGTAGGTGTGGTGTTTCGCGTTGTGTTTGAAGGTGGTGTGCGTTGCTGCTGCGACACTGGCGCAGTCGGCGCGCGCGTGGGGCGTTGCGTCGTTTGATTTGAAGGGGTGGTTGTGCGCGTTGGCGTTGGGCGCGGGGGTGTGGGTTGGGTGCGTTGCGTCGTGGCTGCGGTTTGCGACGGCGTTGTGCGAGTCGGGGTTGGATTCGGGTTAATGCCGCGCGAGGCTTCACCAATCCCGACCGCGCTGCCGCGAGGCAACTCGCCACGGGGCGCGGCGGGGATGAAGACGACGCTTTGCGGTTTGGATTTTGGATCGTGCATCGAGTTTTCTGCAACGAGGATGACGCCGATCATGATGACGTGGGCGACTGCGGAGACAATCACGGCGCGACGAAGCCCAAAGGGTCGCGATTGAAAATCGCTTCCACGACGTTGTGGCATGACGGTGACGGCTCTCATTGGTGCGGCGGTGTAGCGGCGCTTCTGTGAAGCGCCGATTTGTCATTCCGAAGTTCTGCGCTTCGCAGAAGCGCAGCTACAACGATTTCAAAAACTATCTCGGTCTTTCTTCTTCCTGCGTCACCAACCCCACGTCGAGTCCGAGTTGGTGGGCGATGCCGACGATTTTCATCACGTGGTCGTAGGGGAGTTGGCGGTCGGCTTTGACGAGCAGTGTCGGTTTGGGATTCATCGCGGCGAGTTGCGTAAGCGTGGCGCGCAACTCCTGTTCGGTGGCGATGGGGCGGTCATTGAGGGCGAATCGTCCGCTGCGGTCGAGCGACAGGGTGCGGACGTTTTTGTTCTCCATCGGGTTGAGCGACACGCGCGGCGCTTCGATGTGCAGCCCGTATTCGACGAGTGGGAAAAAAATGATGACGGCGATGAAGAGTTGCAGGAGCAAATCCACCAACGGCATCACGTTGATTTCGTTGATGGCGTGGAGTTCTTCGCGGCGTTTGGTGCGGGCTGACATTGGGTAAATGGGTTGAAGGGTTGAGGGGATTAGTTGCGCGCGTAGTTGCGCTCGACGGCGGACATGAATTCGGAGGCGAAATTTTCCATCTCGACCGTCACGACGCGGAGTTTTGAGGAAAACAGGTTGAAACTGAACAGCGACGGCACGGCGACGAGCAACCCGACGACCGTGGCGAGCAGCGCAGCAGCGATGCCTGGCGCGACAAGGCTGATGCGCACGGTGCCGCCTTCGCCGATGCGCCCGAACACGTCCATGATGCCCCACGCGCTGCCGAGCAACCCGAGGAACGGCCCGCCCGTCACAGCCGTGGAAAGCAGCCCCATTTGCGATTGGAGTTTGATGAGTTCGGAATCAATTGCCCTGTCCATCGCGGCGCGGATGGCGTCGCGGCGCAGCGTCGTCATTTCCGCAACGACCACGCCGCTGGATGCCTGTGTGATGGATTCTTCGGTCATGCCCAGTTGCGCCGAGGCTTCTTCGCAGCCCATGCGATAAATGCGATACATCGGGCAATCGTGCATCTCGATTCCGCGCAAATACATGCCGAGCGGGTCGCGTTCTTTGCGGTATGTCGCGAGAAACCGTTGCGCCGACTGCGATGCGCGTTTGAGTTGCGAATATTTGGCGGCGACGACCGACCAGATGTAAATGGAGCCGACCGCCAGAAACAGAACGATGATTTTTCCCTGTAGATCGGCGAGTTTGAACGTGTCGAACAGACCTGTCCCCAAAATGAATTCCATACGCAACCGTGGCGGAGCGCGCGCCTGCGTGACGACAAAAGACGCGACCCCATATCGCGGCGTTTAACGTCCCGCCCTGCGCAGATGCCCACTTGTCCGTCCTCAGCCTGAGTCCTTGGTTCAAGCTGCGACGAGCCACTGCCTCCTTGGCGCGTAGTATGAGCCAACCCACGAAAAAATCAAAACCTTTCTCGTAAAATTTCTACGCTGGGGCAGGCGAATCAACGGTCGCGATTGAAAATCGCTCCCACATTAAGGATGGGGCCAGACATTCCCCATTTTGATTCAGAAGATTGACGCAGAGCGAGTTGGAGGGTCACGCTCCGTCGTGACCGTCCCGCGAAGCGGGAGACGCGACAGAGCGCGTCCCTCCAATTTGGGGA
>Ga0187893_10011310_pt1 | contig 13005 bp, 8 predicted proteins | sample MA1701074metaG_FD_139574 | JGI IMG/M metagenome (GOLD analysis project Ga0187893, IMG submission 139574) | White microbial mat communities from a basaltic lava cave in the Kipuka Kanohina Cave System on the Island of Hawaii, USA - MA170107-4 metaG ...
CGCTATCAAGAGCGAAACCGAGGGGCTGTCACGCGAGGTCGGCAAGGTCGAAGCCCGCCTGCGGCACTATTTGTATCCACACGTGGATCAGAAGCTCCTGTCCAATATCGAAAATGCCCGCGTTAGCCGCGAGTACTTCAAAATCATCCATAAGGCGCTGGAGCAATGTGTGATTCACGATGACGTGGTCATCGCGAATCTTGACAAGGTGAGCAATCCAGACATCGTCGCCGAAGTGGCAGATCTGTTGATGCGGCTTGAAAAAATAGCGTGGGGGTTCAGCTTCGGCGCCTACAACGGGGATATCCTCATTTCAGCGCGCGCAGTCGATCGCTCTAACGATGCAGGTTCGCTCATTCGAGAAGCGGTCGGAGATTTAGGGACGGCTGGCGGTCACGAAATGATGGCCGGCGCCAAGATCAACGTTAAGGACAAGACCGCAAAACAGAAAAAGGCCTTGATCCGCAAATTGATTCGCCGTGTCTTGGAGTTAACCGGTAACCAGTCGGCTAAAGGCGAAAACCTCATTAACTGAGTTGAAAGCAAGCGATGGCAACTGAACTCGAGCAGCCAAAGGAACTCACGCCGCGGGCGATGCTGCTGAATATCGGGCCTTCGCATCCGGCGATGCACGGCGTCATTCGTATCGTGACTGAACTGGAAGGCGAGACGGTCGAGAAATGTGATGTCGAGATTGGTTACCTGCATCGTGGCTTTGAGAAGAGCTGCGAACAGGGCGGGTACAACCAAGCCATTCCCTACACGGATCGCCTCAACTATGTCTCGCCGCTCATCAACAATTTTGGCTACGCGATGGCGGTCGAAAAGCTGATGGGGATTCAGGTTACAGAGCGCTGCGAATACATCCGCGTCATCATGAGCGAGATCTCGCGCGTGACCGACCACTTGACCTGTGTCGCAGCCTCGGCCATGGAACTGGGAGCGATGACCGTCTTCCTTTACATGATCAAGGGCCGTGAATTCCTTTGGGAGTTGGTTGAGGACGTGACCGGGGCGCGGTTGACAATTTCCTACGGCCGGGTTGGCGGCCTCAGCGGGGATCTGCCGGAGGGATTCAAAGACAAGGCGCTAAACACCTTCAAGGAAGTGCGAAAGATCCTGACGGAAGTCGACAAGCTCCTGACGCGGAACCGCATCTTCGTCGATCGCATCAAGGGTGTTGGCACCATCTCCAAGTCTGAAGCCATTGCCTATGGCTTCACCGGGCCAGTCGGTCGTTCTGCTGGAGTGGACTACGATGTCCGGCGCGACCAGCCATACAGCGTGTACAACCGATTCACGTTTGAAGTGCCCTTGGGTGCCAACGGCGACAATTTGGATCGTTACTACGTTCGCATGCAGGAGATGGAGCAAAGCCTCCGCATCGCCGAACAGGCTTTGGCTACAATCCCCGGTGGTGCCATTAACGTGGATGCAAGAGGCAACGTCATCGAAGCGCGCGACATGGTGGACCGCGCCAAGATGGGGCAGACACGCGGCATCAAGCAAACCCTCGTCCAGCTCTCTCCAAACCTCGATGGCTTGAAGGATTCGATGTATAACCAGGTCATGGCGTCCGAAAAGCGCGCCGTTCTGCCGGCCAAGAGCAACACCTATGGCAACATCGAAGGTTTGATGAACCATTTCATGCTGGTTATGGACGGCCACGGCATAAGGCCGCCGAAAGGCGAAGCCTATGCCTGCGTGGAAGGCGCCAACGGAGAACTAGGATTCTACGTGGTCAGCGACGGGACAGACCGACCTTACCGTGTTCGCGTCCGGCCACCCTGTTTTGCCCTGATGTCCGGTGTACACAAGATGCTGGAAGGTTTCATGATGGCCGATATCGTCCCTACCTTCGGCTCTATCAACATGATTGCCGGAGAACTCGACCGGTAGGAAGTGCGAACGAAGTACGAATGACGAAGTGCGAAGTTCGAATGTCGAAAATCGTTTCGAACATCGTGTGTGGGTTATTCGCAACTCGTACGTCGTTCGCATTTCACAATTCGCAATTCGAACTTCGTAATTCGCACTTCAAATATGTCTGAACTTGTTCTCCTGAAAGATGTGCAGGATCGGAATCTGATGACGGTTGAGGAATACCGGCAGACGGGCGGCTACGAGGCGCTTAAGAAGGTGCTCCTCGAAATGAAGCCGGACCAGGTCATCGACGAGGTTAAGAAATCGGGCCTGCGCGGCCGCGGTGGCGCAGGGTTTCCGACTGGCATGAAGTGGAGTTTCATTCCGAAGACCAGCGACAAACCCAAGTACATGGTGGTGAACTCCGATGAGAGTGAGCCCGGTACCTGCAAGGATCGCGTCATCATCGAAAAGACTCCTTTCCTGTTGATGGAAGGCATCGCCATCTCCAGCTATGCGATCGGATCGAGTACCTGCTACCTCTATATTCGCGGCGAATACTACGACCAAGCGATAATCCTCAAGCAGGCCATTGAAGATGCCTACAAACACGGCTACCTGGGCAAAAACATCTTAGGCTCTGGCTACAACCTCGACGTATATCTGCATCGTGGCGCCGGCGCGTATATCTGTGGCGAAGAAACCGGCTTGCTCGAATCGCTGGAAGGCAAGAAAGGCTGGCCTCGGCTTAAACCCCCGTTCCCGGCGACCTCAGGCCTCTACGGTTCCCCAACCTGTGTCAATAACGTCGAAACCCTCGCCGCCGTCGTTCCTATCATTCAAAAAGGGGGCGATTGGTATGCCTCACTGGGCACCCCGAAAAATGGCGGCACGCGCCTGTTCTGCGTGAGCGGCCATGTGAAAAAACCCGGCACTTACGAGCTGCCCATGGGCATCCCCCTGCGATCTATTATTTACGACTATGCAGGCGGCATCAAAGACGATCGGAAGTTGAAAGCGGTGATCCCAGGGGGCAGCTCGGTGCCGATTCTGACGGCCGATGAGATTGATGTGAAGATGGATTTCGATTCCGTAGCCGCCATCGGCTCACTGCTGGGATCAGGCGGTGTCGTCGTCATGAACGAAGACACCTGCATGGTGAAGGCACTGCTGCGCATCAGCAAGTTCTATGCGCACGAATCCTGCGGGCAGTGCACGCCATGCCGGGAAGGCACGACATGGCTCAAAAAGACTCTTCAACGCGTCTACGATGGCGACGCTCGCCCGGAAGACCTTGACCACCTGCTGGGAATCGCTTTCAACATGATGGGAACCACCATCTGCGCGCTCTCGGATGCCGCTGCCATGCCAGTCCGCAGCTATATCCAGAAGTTCCGGCACGAGTTTGAATATCACGTCCAACACAAGTGCTGCGACGTGGAAGCTGCTGTCAGGGTCTAGGATCGCTTGTTAGCAGCAAAGCTTAGTCTTCGGTCAAATTCGATACTCCCTCTCCCGTTTGTAGGGAGAGGGTGGCCAGAGGGACAGCGGTCGCGGAGGCCGGGTGAGGGGCCAGAAGCCAACGGAGTCCTCCTCGTCGGTGTGAGCTGCTCGCTACCTCGAGCGCCCCAATTGCGCCTCAACCTTCTTCATAAACACTATGCCAACTGTAACCATCAACCAGAAACCCATCACTGTGCCCGACGGCACGACCATCATCCAGGCTGCCGAACAGCTCAGCATTGAGATTCCCCGCTACTGCTACCATCCAGGGTTGAGCGTCGCCGGTTCGTGCCGTATGTGTCTGGTGGAAATCGAGAAGATGCCCAAGCTACAACCCGCCTGTAACACGCGGGTGACAGAAGGCATGGTGATCACGACCAATTCGCCCAAAGTGAAAGAAGCGGTCAGCGGGGTGTTGGAGTTTCTGCTCATCAACCATCCGCTGGATTGTCCCGTCTGCGACCAGGCGGGCGAATGCTACCTGCAAGAGTACTACATGAAGTTTGGCCTGTATGACAGCCGCATGAACGAAAACAAGATCAAGCGGCATAAGGCTGAACCTATCGGCCCTCATGTCATTCTGGACACGGAACGCTGCGTCCTCTGCTCCCGCTGCGTGCGCTTTGTTCGCGAAGTTTCGCACAGCAACGAAATTGGCATTTTCAACCGCGGCGGGCAGTCGGAGATCCGGTTGTTGCCAGACCAGGTGCTGGACAACAACTACTCAGGCAACGTGGTGGACATCTGTCCCGTTGGGGCTTTGACCGATCGCGACTTCCGCTTTCAGTGCCGGGTGTGGTACCTCAGCAAAGCCAACTCGGTGTGCAATGGCTGCAGCCGTGGCTGCAACGTTACGGTTGAAGCCAATCGCCAACGCCCGCATCATGGCGAAGGGCGCCGCGTCATGCGTCTGAAGCCCCGGTTCAACAAGGACGTCAACCAGTGGTGGATTTGTGATGTTGGGCGCTATGGTTACAAGTTTATTGACGATCCCTCCCGCTTAACCCAGCCGCTTGAAAAAAAGGCTGACGAATTTGAAGCCTTGGATTGGAAGACAGCTGCGCAACGGGCGGTTGATCAAATTCAGGCAGCTCGACAAAGCTCGGGAGCGAGTTCAATCGTCATCGCGGCTTCCCCGCAATTGACCAATGAGGATTTATTTCTCACTCGCAGGCTCTTCGGCGTGGATCTGGGGATTGAGCAAATCGACTTCCGCATTCCCGAGGTCGCGCTCTCCGAGGGCGATGGCTTTCTGTTGCGTGCCGACCGAAATCCCAACACCCGCGGCGCTGAAGCGATACTCTTGGACGGTGATGGCTTTAGCCTGTCTCGAATGATCGGGTCCGGTAAACAGCCGCTCAAGCTGCTTTACATCTGCGAACAGGATCTGACGAAGAAGCTCGGCGCGGAACGGGCTCGGCAGTTTGTTAGCCAGTTCGAGTATGTGATTTATCAGGGCAGCAATGAAAATGAGACCAGTCTCATGGCCAATTTGGTACTGCCGGCCGCAACCTATGCCGAAGTGACCGGCACTTTCACTAATTTCGAAGGTCGTGTGCAAAAGGTGAATGCGGGAATTGAACCGCTGGGAGACTCAATGGCTGTGTGGCAAATTATCTGCAAGTTGGCAAAAGTCGCCGGATTCGACTACGGCTATGAATCAGCCGAAGAGGTGTTTGCGGACCTGGCTCAAACCGTCACTGAATTTGAGGGCTTGAACTACGAGAAGATCGGCGACCAGGGCGCGAAGCTAGCTGAACCTGCTCCCGTACAGGCATAGTCCTCATTCCTGCGACAGCGGGATCTCGAGATTGGAGATTTGTGAAGCGGCAGGAGGCCGCTTCCTCCCTATAGAGCCCCCAGTGGGGCGTCAGACGGTAGCCCAGGGTAGAGCCGGCGGCAGGAGCCGCTGGTGGCACCCTGGGTCGACAATTCCACCATTTGTTCCCTCTCCCCCAACACGCTTTTTGTGTTGGGGGAGAGGGACAGGGTGAGGGGGCAAGCCCACACACAGAGCCGTTTGAACTGCTCTGTCGGATTCTACAACGTAATGCTCATCAACATCGGAATTGAACTAGCCAAAGTTCTCGCCGTGCTCATCGGGGTGCTCAACCTTGCCGCCATCCTGACCTGGATGGAACGCAAGCAAAGCGCGGTGATGCAGGATCGCATCGGCGCCAACCGGGCCACGATTCTCGGATTCCGAATGTTTGGCCTGTTCCAGATTCTCGCCGACGGCTTGAAGATGTTCGTTAAGGAGGACTTCATCCCGGCCGAAGGAAACCGGTTTCTGCACGGTTTGGCTCCCTTCGTGGCCGCCTTCTTCGCGCTGGTAGGTTTTGCTGCTATTCCGTTTGGCAGTACGGTCAACCTGTTCGGACGTGAAATCCCGCTTCAAATCATCGACCTCAACGTGGGCATCCTCTACATCTTTGCAGTTATGTCTCTCGGGATTTATGGCGTCGTGCTGGCGGGTTGGTCTTCCAATAACAACTACGCTTTCCTCGGCGGCATGCGGGGAAGTTCGCAGATGTTCTCCTACGAAGTCACCATCGGTGCGACGATCCTGGGCGTGCTGATGATTTTCGAGTCGATGAGCCTGCAGGAAATCGTCCGGGCGCAGGGGGCGTTGTTGTGGGGTGTTATCCCGAAGTGGGGATTCATCGTCCAGCCGCTGGGTTGTATTCTCTTTCTTGTGGCCGGCATCGCTGAAACGAAGCGTGTGCCGTTCGACTTGCCCGAAGGCGAATCCGAAATCATCGGTTTCTTTGTGGAATATAGCAGCATGAAATTCGGCTTGTTCATGCTCACCGACTTTGTGGAGACAGTCCTGATCGCTGCTCTCGTGACAACGCTATTCTTTGGCGGTTGGCAGGTTCCCTATTTGATGGCTGACGGGTTTCACTTTCCTGGCGGCAGCTTCTTGGCGGTGCCTCAGCTGCTGGTGGCGATTCTCCAGGTGCTATCTTATGGTATCAAGGTCTTTTTCTTTTGCTGGTTTATGCTGCTGGTGCGCTGGACGCTGCCGCGCTTTCGCTACGACCAGCTCATGCGCCTGGGCTGGCAGATGATTTTCCCGCTCTCGATTCTGAATTTGTTGGTCACGGCGGTTGTGATCTTGATGTGGAATTAAATCTCTAGTCTAAGGTCCACGCTGGATGGATGTCGGTTCCCCTCTCCCCAACGCGGGAGAGGGGAGCCGATGCTCGCAACAGTAGCCGTCTCACACAAACGGCAGGAGTGTTGCTGTAATTTGCAATCGTCATTAGTTGAAGGTAACCAGAAACTCGAGACCAGAGATTTATGGACCGAAGCAAGCTGAATTTTGCCGAACGTCTTTACCTGCTTGAGGTCTTCAAAGGCCTTTGGCTTACCAGCCGGCATTTCTTTTCCAACATGAACAAGCACCTGGCACGCCAGCTCGGGTTTACTCGCATCGAGAAAGGCGCGGTCACATTTCAATACCCGGAAGAACGCCGCCCGTTCTCCCCGCGCTATCGCAGCCGCCACCGACTGACGACACGTGAAGACGGCTCTCCACGTTGCGTGGCTTGCATGATGTGCGAGACCGCCTGCCCCGCCCGATGCATCTACATCGTGGCAGGTGAGCACCCCGATCCGAACATCGAAAAATTCCCCACTCGCTTCGATATCGATCTTGGCGTTTGCGTCTTTTGCGGCTTCTGTGTGGAAGCTTGCCCGGAAGATGCCATTCGCATGGACACTGGTATCGTGGAAATCGCTGCCTACAGCCGGAAAGAAATGATCTACCACATCGAAGATCTGTTGCAGTGAAACAGGGATCTTGGCGAACTCTTGCCTTTTTGGTCTTTCGTTACAGCGACCCTACTTGGTGCTCCGGCTGTGCCCGTCAGCCTTGAGCTTCTCAAGCAGAGCCGTCAATCGCGCAACAATCTTGGGTTCTCGAAGCCAGAGATTGTGCTGCTCCTGCGGGTCATCTCGAAGATTGTACAGTTGTCCCTCTGCTTCGCCGGCTTTGGGAACCGCCTCTTTCGGCAGGCTAAAACCTCGCGAACCCAGAGCCATCGCCAGTTTCCAGTGACCCTCTCGGATGGCGAAGGTCCCGTCTGCCGAATGATGCACGATGGTGTCTCGCAGCCCTCTTCTGGACTTGCGCCCTAGCAGCACCGGCGAAAAATCCAGGCTATCCTCGCCGGCGTCCTCCAACAAAGCGGTTCCTGTCATCGAAGCAATGGTCGCCATCAGATCTGTCAGGCAAACCAATTGATCGCTTCGGCTTCCGGCTCTTATGTTTCCCGGCCAGCGCACGATCAACGGTATTCGATGTCCCCCTTCCCAGATATCGGCCTTCTGCCCTCGCAGATTCCCGTTGGCGTGATGTCCCCACTTGGCAATGTCTTCCGGCAACCAGTGGGCGCCGTTGTCACTTGTAAAGACGACCAACGTGTTACCAGTCAGGCCTGATTCGTCCAAGGCTTTCAACACTCTGCCAACGGTATCATCGACCTGGGTTACAAAGTCTCCGTAGTAGTCCACGCCTGTTTTGCCGCGAAACTCCGCCGTTGGCATCCATGGTGTGTGTGGAGCTGTCAGCGGAAGATAGAGGAAGAATGGCTTATCGGCTGATTGCTTCCCAATGAAAGTGACAACTCTTTCCTTAAGGGCGGGCAGTACAGCCTCATGCTTGAAAGTCGGAGCAATCGCGCCGGCTCTCCAGAAACCTCCTCCCCCCTTGCGGCGCATCTCGCTGGCAGCGATGGAGGAGCTTGGAGCTTCCACGACGCGCTCGTTTTGGAAAAAGAGATAGGGCGGCATATCCAGGGAAGCAGGTATGCCGAAGAACTCGTCGAAACCCGCAGCGTTGGTGCCGGGCCGCAGCAGTTGACTGTAGTCGGTCTTTTCCCCCTCTCCCAGACCCAGGTGCCATTTCCCGATGCCCATCGTGCGGTATCCTTGCCGCCGCAGCAGCGACGCAAGCGTCACCCGGTCCTTCTCGATGAGAAACGGCGAGTACCCATCGAGCACACCCTGTTTTAGTTTGGTCCGCCAGGCGTATCTGCCTGTGAGAATCCCGTAGCGCGTGGGAGTGCAGACGGAAGAGGGAGAATGTGCGTCGGTGAGGCGCATGCCCTGAGCCGCGAGTTGGTTGAGATACGGTGTTGGAATCTTCGAAGAGGGGTTGTAGACGCTCAGGTCACCGTAGCCCAAGTCGTCTGCCAGGATCAGGACAATGTTGACCTTTGAGTCGGCTAGAGCAGTCTGCTTCGCACCGAGCGCGAAGCTCGCAAGGAAGAAAACTAAGATTCCTCTTCGGATCAAGTTGTGAGGACCCATCATTCGCTCCGCGCGTAATCGCCCCAAGCGGCAAACCGACAAACACAACATGACGGTGGTCGGGCTGCTGCGATTCTACTCGAACCGCTGAACCACCTCCGGACTGTCAATGAAGCCCAGGCGGCACGCCCTAGTGCGCAGAGTGAACGGGCGCTTCAGCGTGGTCTCCTGGCTGTAGAGCTTCCAGCGGGCGCGATCTCCCGCTTCAGTCGTATAGGCCAGTGAAGCCCCTGGAGTCTCGCACGTGAGGCGCACGGTAACGGAAGCAGCGCCCTCGGTTCCGGCCGTAGTGATCTTCGGCAGCGATAGTTGCACCCAGACACCACCGGGTCGCATTCGCTCGCGAAGCTCGTCCTCAGGAATGGCTCCCAGGTCCTTCGTTTCCTTTTGCCACTGCTCGAGCGCCTGGCGCAGACGCTTTAGCTCGGATTGATGCGCCCCGGAATTCGCGAGGTTCTTCACCTCATCAGGGTCTGAGTTCAGGTCGTACAGTTCTTCTGCCGGTTTCTCAGGTCGAAAAAACAGCTGTTGCGCCTCTGTCATCGCTTTCCCATAGCCGGGCGACAGCGCGTTGAAATGCTCCTTGTGCACTCTCCGCATCTCGCGCATCGTGGGCATCTCTTCCATATAGTCGATGTGCTGAGCATAAGGCCGGCCCGGAAAGAAGTTCCGAATGTATTCATAGCGGCCATCGTGCACGGCGCGCATCCGGTCATAAGCCTCGTCCATGCGATCACGGTGAGCAAAAACATATTGGCGCGGCGGCGCGGTTCCTTTGCCGAGAAACACCTGCCCTTGCATATAAGCCGGGACGGGAACGCCGACCAGATCAAGCACGGTTGGCGCCAGATCAAGCAGGCTGACCAGGTCTTCCCGAACCGTTCCCGGTTGAATTTGGCCGGGCCAGCGAACAATAAGTGGCACGCAGATCCCCGAATCGTAGAGCCAGCGTTTGGCTCGCGGCAAACCACGTCCGTGATCTCCCCAGAAAAAGACAACAGTGCTGTCAGCCAGCCCGTCTTCATCCAACTGCTTCAAGAGCTCCGCTACCTGAAGATCCATTGCTGTGATCAAGTCGTAGTAGCGTGCCCAATCGTTGCGAACGACTGCCGTGTCGGGATAGTAGACCGGAAGCACGGCCTTAGCCGGGTCGTGCCGGTCTTCCGGTCTCAAAGCTGCGGTGTTCTTGGCAAACTCTTCGGGGCTGGTGCGAATCTGGCTCTCGTGCGTCACAGTCAGATTGAAGACGGCAAAAAACGGCTGACCCGGCGTGCGGTTTTTCCAATGGGCGTTGCGACTCGATTCATCCCAAACGGTGACGGGAGGTATATTGGAGGGAGGAGCTTCAAAATTATAGTCGGTCTTTGAATTGTTGGTGCAGTAATAGCCGGCAGCGCGCAGATACTCCGGAAATGCCTTCACTCCTACCGGCGGCACAGCCTTGGAACGCATGTGGTGCGAGCCGATGCTGGTGGCGTACATCCCGGTGATGATGGCCGAACGGCTGGGCGCACAAACCGGAGCCACCGAATACGCCTTCGCAAAACGCAACCCCTGGCTGGCCAGCTTGTCCAGATTCGGAGTGCGCGCATAGCCATCGCCATAACTACCGAGATCGGGGCTGATGTCCTCCGCCGAAATCCAGAGGATATTCGGGCGGGATTGGGCAGAGATTGGAAGCGCAGAAACCAGAAGGAAAACGGAGATCAGAAGGTGTTTCATCAGACCTGCTCTGAGACTTTGGCGGGCGACCACTTTGAAGGCCGGCTATGACCTCGTGCTTTGTTCGTCATTCCGGCGAAAGCCGGAATCCAGTCCTCTTCTGAAGTCGCTCTGCTGGATTCCGGCTTTCGCCGGAATGACGACAAGAGCAACTCAATCCGACAAGAGCCGGATCACAGCGAATGCCTTGTCAGGATCCCCACGGGCGGGAAGACCGTGTGCTTTCTCCGACTCGCCACTCCTCACTCACCACTGCCTTGTGAACGAGTTGAGCGTTCAATGACGAATCCTCCGTGCAAAGTGTGACTGCCGAGGATCGTAGTATGTCACGAAGATACTCTTTGTGTCTCGGGGGCCTCTGCGATTGCATTCTGCGTGCTCTCAATGGCTACCTGAAGATTCGGATCATCCGCTCCAACAATTTCAGGCAAGCTGAGGTAAGATAGCGCAAACTCACAAACGGTTCGATTTCAGGAGGAAGTAATGAACAAACACGCGCTGTCTGTCGTGCTCACGGTCCTGGCTGTGCTGTCTTCCAGCGTTGCAACTCTGGCTCAGAGCTCAACTTACCTCATTCTCCAGAAGGCTGAGAGCTCAATGGGCTTCTATACGCCAGCAGGCCAGCATCTCGCCAGCGTGCCGGTTGGCAAGCATCCGCACGAGTTTGTCATTTCCACCGACGGCCGCTATGCCTATACCACCGACAATGGCTCTATGCTGCTCGAAACGCCCGGCCAGGGCGGTAACACGATTTCCATTGTCGATCTGGTGAACCGTAAGAATGCCGGCACGATTCACTTGGGTGAATTTCGCCGCCCGCATGGCATTGACTTGGATCGCAAGACGGGGCGGCTGGCCATCAGCTGCGAATTGCCAGACCGGCTGCTCATCGTTGATCCAGCCACCCGCAAAGTGGTGCGCGATTTCGATACCCAAGGCAAAACCTCCCATATGGTCACCCTGGGGCCACGCGCCGAGTGGGCCTTTGTCAGCAACAGCACTTCCAACAATGTCGCTGCCATTCATCTCCAGTCGGGGAAAGTGAAGCTCATTCCAACCACTCGGCGTCCGGAAGGCAGTGTCCTTTCGAAGGACGGTTCAACCCTCTACGTCGCCACGCGCGAAGGTATCTCCATCATCGACACCGGCAAGCAGAATGAAAAAGGTCGAATCGCTACGGGCAAAGGCCCCAACCGGATTGCCCTCACAGGAGACGAGCGCTATCTGGTTTACTCATTGATCGACGAAAACAAAGTGGAGATCGCCGACCCGAACACGCGGAAGGTTCTCGGACAAGTCGCTCTTGCCGGCAGGCCAGTATCGCTCACGATTTCGCGCGACAGCCAATATGCGTTTGCCTCAGCCCAGGATGACGACACGGTCTATGTGGTCTCAATTCCTGACCGCAAAATGGCCCGTGAGATCAAGACCAGAAAGGGCTCGGGCCCAGACCCAGTGCAAGAGGTGGTTCTGCGATAGAGATCAGACCTGAACAACAAAAGTGGCAGCGGCATCCCTGCCGCTGGCTGGTGGTTGGTCACCGAGCGGCTCGGCAGGAGCCTCGCCCTCCCGATGACTTCGACTGGGGCAGCCTTAGTTGGTATGCGGCTGTTGCTGGTAGTGCTGGCGAAGCAGATCCTTGCCGTAGTCGTTGCCATTGGGTGTGCGCACCACGGCGTGGATGTGCTCGCGGTTCGGCGCCTTCGGGTCCGCGGCAAGATGGCGGAGGCCGACCGGCTGCTGATGATCAAACTCAATCAGAATCACCGGACTATGAATGCGATAGTAGAAGACACTGTTCGGCTCGGTGCCGCCAATCCAGGCAAACCAGGTATTGTCGAGATGCTGGCGCACCTCGTTCATTCTCACACGGCTGTGCCCGTCATCCATGTTCCGAACGTACTCGGCAGCCAACCCAATCAATTGCTCCCGATGAGGAGGTGCAAGCTCTGAAGCCTTGATGCCGGCGTAGTCGAGCACCAGATTGTCTTTGAAAGCCTGTGCCAGACAGTTGTTGCCGCTCTTGGAAGTCTCGAGAATCGCCTTCTTGCGCTGCGGCTCACTTAGCGCGTTAATCAGAGTGAGCGCCTTGCTTTGCTCGTCCTGTAGAATCTCGACGCCCTTGAACTTGCCCGAGTGGGCAATCACCGGCTCTGAGCCGACGAAGAACGGCGTCATCACCACCTGATCGCCCAGCACAAAGTAATTAATGATGGCGTGATGCCCATCGAGCTGCCAGCCCCAAGGCTCTTTGGCTGCAGGTGAGCCCATCACGGTGATCCAATAGAGCCACTCCCCATACTCTTCAAAGTTGTTGTTGTTCAGCTCTCCCAGCGTATGGTTCAAGCGCATGATGTCGCGCGTCAGTTGCAATCCCTTGGCGCTGAGCGATGCGCGTATCAAGCCAATGGCTGCTTCACGCTGCGCCTCACTCATCTCCTTAAAGCTGACGCCCTGCCGTAAATAGAAATGTTGGTTCATCCACTTGCGCCATTCGGAGTCGTCCACAGGAAACACAGTCTTCGCACGGAATTCGGCGCTCAGCGACGCGAGAAAGGCGTTGGCGGCCTTGCGGACGGGTTCAGTTGAAACTCCCGTGGA
>Ga0187893_10011311_pt1 | contig 13003 bp, 14 predicted proteins | sample MA1701074metaG_FD_139574 | JGI IMG/M metagenome (GOLD analysis project Ga0187893, IMG submission 139574) | White microbial mat communities from a basaltic lava cave in the Kipuka Kanohina Cave System on the Island of Hawaii, USA - MA170107-4 metaG ...
GAGCGATCGAGGGTGAAGGAGTAACCATCTGCAGAGATATCGTAGTATCGACCTTGTTCTATCAACTCACCGCTGGGATCCCTGCCTTGACCGCTCGTCCGGACTTCGCCATCGACGACTTCAGCGCGCAACTCGCTATAACCTTCAACGTTCGCCATCATCCACACCACATACCACGTGTCACTGTCGGGAACGTAGGTTCGGAAGCTAGCGCCCCGAAAGTTAACCTTTCCTGCCTCGTCGAGATGGCGAATTTCGTCGAAGAGCGCGTTACCATCTAGAATCCGGTGTACTTGTGATCTTGCGTGCCGCCCGACCGTGGTTCCCTCAGGCATCACGAGCATCGCAATTTCCCATTCACCAAGTAGGAAATCAAAGCCGTGGGCGTTCTGGCCCATCTTCATCACCTCTGCCTGCGGATCTCATCTTCGTGTTCCTGAATTTGGCGGAGCGCGCTGTCTGTCCGTTAATCCATGGTTCCGAGCCAATCTGATCTTCGGTTCGATCCAGAATTCGGCCTCACCGTTGGAGTGGTGCACATGCACGTGCATTCGTAGCTCTTCACGGGAGAAGAAGTAGAATCGGAAGCCGCCGCTCCGAAGATGCGCGACGGCCGGGTTCGCTGCAGCGCCGGGTTCGGCGTTTCGGTGTTCATTCCTCCTGCCGTTTTCCATCCCCGGCGCTCAGCAGATACGTGGACATCAACGTCATGACGTTGCCTTGTGCGCCGCGCGTAGAAACAGCCAAGCCGATCCGACGAACAGCATGGCGAAAAGCGCATTCAAACCAAATACCGGCGCGATACCCGGGTGGAACGGCGGATGGGGTGACTTGGGATCAATTAGCAGATCTTGCCAGCCGGTTTTCCAAATCACGAGGGCGATCACGGGGACCAACATCTGAGCGAGCGCTGTCGCGAAGAGCGCCAGCGCCATTCCACGCGGATGGAAGCCCCCTATGAAAGCACCGACGAATCCGACAGCGAGCACTCCCAAATACAGCAAGTTCACGGGACCGTCTCCGATTATGCCAGCGGCGGCATTGATCCAGACGAGGACGAACGCTGCCGCAAGCCCGACTGCGACTTTGTACGCGATAGTGTTCCCCATACTCGCAACGAACGTAAACCCAAGACCGGCACTCGCAAACATTACCCAGGCGAAAAGGTAACCTCCCACGCCCCAGTTCCATCCATCGACAAAAAACGACGCGGTCAAGGGCACGATCAATAGACCCGCCGCGACGAGCAACACGCGGATAATTTTTGTTAAAGGCATAGTGGTGAACCTTATGTTCTCGCTAACAACTCCCGCGGATGTTTCGACGAACATCCAAAGAGCGATACTAAATAATCCCCTCTTCTGCTGCACGCTCCCGGAGAAGATCGCTGGAGGTCTGCTCCAAGCGCCTTGAAACGAAGTCAGAAATGGGTCGAGCGCCCAACCGGCATCGTCGGCGATCTAGCGAAAAGTTCGTCAGCTGTTTTCTGCTTTCCATCCCTACGGTGAAGTTTGTTCTCTTGACTCCGGGAGGCCTTATAAGGGTTAGGGGTGTTGTCTGATGATACGGCGTGAAGCGCTTATAGACCCTCCCTCGATTGCGTTTGTGGGCTCCAGATTCCGTCGCAGCGAGGAAATCACTCGTTCCCTGGTGCAAGGTCTCGCCCTCGGAGATAAACGTCAAGCTTGGGCTCGAGCAATTGATCGACTGCAGTCAAAATCTGGTGGAGCTGCGCAACCGTTACATCACGTCCAATTTTATGCATGGTTCTGCGCACGTACCAAGTGAGTACTCCATTTCGGTCAACATGTCGACAATTGAGGCCGGAAATGAAGTATCGTCCGGGGCGCAATGCTTTCGAGGCTTTGTAGCAAGCCGGGCCTCCAGAGTCCAGGATACATACTATTTTCTCCGCTCGCAGTCGATTGCACCAATCAACCAATACCCTGGCGGAAAGAATCCCGAGCGACTTGTCTGTTATCTTCTTGCCAGTTTGAACGTTAGGGGCATCGTAAAGGATTAATTCACCGGGATCGCTAAAAGTCGTTGCGTGGCCACTAAAGTAAAAGAGAAGACTGTCGTTTGGCCCGATAACACTGGCTATTCTGTCGAGCGCTAGGGAGATGGCTTCCGAGGTCGCGTCGCTTCCTGCGAAGAAGAATAGACGCTCTGACGATATGGGGCCGTAGACATCCGGACTCCAAAACCAGTCGCTTACATCGACTGCGTCGATGATCTCCATGGAGAGTGGTTCTGTAGTCCGCCGAAACCATTTCGGCTCTGTACCAACGATAAGGGCCCATTGCTCCCCGCGTGTGGCGAACACTTGAACATTCCGGCCGATCTGGTCACTGACTGGCGAATCCTTAGACGTACTCCTGACAAAGTGCCCGCCAGCAGTAAGCGGGAATGGCGTTACAAGGCTTGAACCAATAGCGCCTTGCTCCGGCACGCCGGTTCCCGCGCCATGCTGCATACTGGCCACAGGCGACAAGATGCTCTCTATCTGGATCGACAATTTGACGAAGTACTCCTCCGTCTCAGGCTTGGTCATTTTGCTGAGAGCCTTTGACGCAGGATTAATGGCCTGCAAGGAAGAAAGAGAAGCTGTTTGTTCGTATCGGCAAGGACTCACTATGACGGGAATAATTAGCAGTCCCTTTGTTCTTGCGGCATCAAGCAAAGGGGGTAGTTCGTCTTTTGCTATGAAGTCCGAGGCAAGAAAATCGGCGCTGACAAGAAGCACAGCAACGCGGGCGGCGTCGATCGCCCGCGCGATCTCCAGTCTCCAGGATTCGCCTGCCCGAATACCCGTATCCGCCCAAGGGACGATTGTTCCAACACGTGCCAAGGGCTTGAGGTGCACCAGTAACCGTTCGAGCCAACGCTCGTCCTTATGGGAGTAGCTAATGAAAACACATGGTGGTGGATACGACATATGGCGATCAACTCAAAAAGGGGGCCCAACGGATCAGGGTTCAGCCGCCGGGCGGCCGCATACGTGTCAGCCAGTTCTCGCTGTGACGTGTCAGGCGATGCGATCAGTTCACACTGGAGCGCGGCGGCCCTTTCCTACTGCGCGGCCAAAATCAGCATCAAAGCCCTAAGCCAGTCCTGAAGCGACTTGACGAGGTCCTTGGCTCTCAAGCCCTCGACAACTTGTGTTTGCGCCAGGCGGTCTGCCAATCGCTGACCCGTGCCCACGATGGCTTATGCTCGAAGACAGCCGAAAAACAAACCATAGCCATCAATATCCTTGATCACGAAGCCTCTGAGACCATCATCGCTGTCCGATAGAGGCACGGAGAAAAGAACGCCACGCGCCGCGAATTCCGTCGCCAACGCGTCCGGATCAGGCACATCAAGATAAGCATCCCAACTAAACGCCGGTTCACGGTTGTAGTTCGGGAGTGGTTCGACGATGACCTCTTTGCCGTCGGAGATCACGCCGAGCGCCTTCAGCATGATCATCGCCCCATCGCGGCGAACAATCCCGAAAAACTCGTCCTCAGGAGTTGGGCCTCGAAACGTAACTTCAAAGCCCAGCATATCGCGATAGAACGAGAGCGCCGCCGGGACGTCAGCGACGATAAAGAACGGTGAGATGCCGGAGATTGTGGGTCGTGTCACTCGTGACGCTCCGATGCAGATCCGATTTTCGCACGACGGCTGCGATGTTGCATGACGTGTCGCCTAGCGCTCCGCTTCAGCCGTTGGCGCTCTTTGCCAGTCGGCTGGAACCGGGCTTGTTAAACCAAGTTGCCCTCTGAATGATTCCCGCGTTGTTCATCAATCACGATCTGCAATTCCTCAACGGCATCTAAGACTATGACAAAGCGTTCCCCTAGGCTGGTTAGATTGTACTCGACACGCGGCGGAATCTCTGGATAAGACGTGCGTTCCACCAGCCCAAAATCTATTAGCCTTCGTAGGCATTCATTCAGCACTTTGGTGGTAAGGCCATCTAGTGTGCGTGTGATCGCTCCGGGGCGTTTAATCCCTTGGCGTATTAGATTCAAGATGCGCGCCGACCACTTGCAAGCAAAGACACTTTCCGTCATCGCTACCGCAGAGGTTCGCTTTTTCGCTGGTTTCTGGGCATTCTGCTTGCTGCCCGCACTCGAAGAGATGGTCAAATTATTTTTCGGTTCTTCTACCATAATTTGCACACAAAAGTGCCCGCCTTACAGAAAAGTGCCTACTTCCACGCTCCGCTTGAACTGGTTATGTTGTAGCTCAGTAACACATCAGGTGCAAACCATCGAAAGAGGATGTCATGATTTTTCAAAATAGAGTCGCTTTGATTACTGGGGGCGGAACAGGAATTGGTAAGGCTACTGCCGAGAGATTGGTCGCGTTAGGAGCAAACATCATCATCAACGGACGCCGCGAAGACGTTCTGGCTCAAGCAGCGTCACAGATTGATGAATCGAGAAAAAGAGCGATCGCCATCGCGGGTGACATTGCAAATCCCGCAACCGCTCAACGAATGGTTGAAGCAGCTCTGAAGCATTTCGGAGGTGCCGATATTCTCATCAACAACGCGGGTATATTCAGGCCAGCCCCATTCCTCGAACACACGGTGGATGATGTCGATTCCTATCTCGACATTATTCTCAAGGGTACATTCTTCGCTTCACAAGCCGCCATTCCGGTCATGAAACAACGCGGAGGTGGCGCGATCATCAACGTCGGTTCGATGTGGGCAACCCAGGCTATCGGTTTGACACCGTCAAGTGCCTATTCGGCAGCCAAAGCAGGAGTCCACGCGCTGACACGCAATCTGGCCATCGAGTTTGCAAAGGATCGGATCAGGGTCAATACCGTTGCGCCAGCAGTAGTAGAGACTCCTGTTTACAACACGTTCTTGACGGCGGAGCAGGCCGCAGAAATTCTTCCAACCTTTAACGCTTTCCACCCGCTGGGCAGAAATGGTCAGCCGCAAGATGTCGTAGCTGCAATTCTTTTCCTTGCGAGCGATGAGGCAGCGTGGATTACGGGAGCGATGCTGGCTGTAGATGGAGGCGTCACCGCAGGGAGATAGGGGGTTACCGTACCGAAGCAAAAGGTATGCAAAGAACGGGTGTTTTTGCCAAGCCCACTCCTTTTGTCAACTCGCGGAAAGGTTAAGCGGTCTAACGACTTTCGGCTAAGGTGCCCGGTTTCCCGCTGCTGTGGAGCCGGAGCAAACCTTGGAAACTCTCGCTGACGTTTCCAAAAAGAACGCGTAAGCCGGGGCAGCTTCAGCCGAATGTTAGATGGCGCCTTCACTTTGACCTCGGTCCCTAGAGTGCTTCACCCCTTCCACGAGCCGACGATAGTCCCATTCGACGATCCGGTCCGACTCTTCATCCGCCTTTACGAGAACTTCCGCTGTGGCGTAGACCCACGCCTGAGGCACGTCTCTCAGGATGATACGGATCTCCCCTTATCAGGGTCGCCGCGGTGAGGCGCTCATGACCGTTTCCCCCCTCGGTACAGAAGGAATGGATTGCTCCGAGTGGTGAAGTGAAGATCGAGTGAATTTCAGCCGTAGGATCTTCTGACTAGCTAGTTGTTACCGGCGGTGCCACTTGGACCCGCTTCTCTTCAGCGCGGGAAACAACCTCGTCGTCCAGTTTGCTGAGCAAATCGTCGATATTGCGATAGCGCAAGACCGGCTTCACGACGTTCTCGCGGCGGAAAATATTATCGGTGGTCGCGTAGGGTTTACCGGTCTGGTTTATGATTGGGACGACGGGGACGGAAGCGTATTGGGGCACGATCGCCTGCAGTTCGGCCTGGATACTCTTTGGTTCGCTCAAATCCGCGACGATGAAGCGCGAGAGCGATGCAAACGCGGTGATGGATTCAATCAAATCCCGTTCCTTCGGTTTATCGTAAACGAAAAGTTCCGGGATATAACGGTTCGGATGTTGCCTAAGATGATCCTGGATGGCCTTGAGGACCTTGAGACGCCGCCCGGTGAATCGACCGAGGATCAGCACGCGGTGCTTAATCGACTCCGAGGCTATTTCAGAGAAATTCATCTGGTCGAGCGTCCGGGCCTGTTCCTGGGTTCGATCGATCGTTTCGTTGAAGTCGCGGCGAACTTCCTTTTGCCGCTCGTTCAATGTGCGCGAGGGTTGCTTTGGAAAGAGAAGCGACTGCGGAGAGGGCATGTAGACCATGAACAAGCCCCAATCGAACATTCCTTCGTTCTGCCCCCACTGCATCAGATGCAGCCGCGCTCTCGCGACAGCTTCATCGAGCGTCAATCCGACCGCCAGCGACTCATAAAGCTTCGCGCAGAACTCGATGGAACTTTGGGAGCTGACCGCACCATTCACGCCCAGAAGGGCGGGAAGCCCGGCATCGAGCATCGGCTTTACGACTGGCCAGTACCCGCTGTTGCAGGCGCTGAAGACTGCGAAGCGAGTTCCCCACTTTTTCATCAGCTTCGCCAGGTCCGAAGAATAGAGCTTCGGTGCATGGAAAAGAGAGGCGGTTGTGGGCATTTCCCGAACGAGGTAGGGACGATCCTCCGAATCGAAATCGCAGTGACCCGCGTAGTGGAAGATCGCAGCGTCGCGCCCGCTTTCGTGTTCAAAGGCAGCCTTATCGGTGGCCACGAAGAATTCAGGCGCTATGAACTTTGCAACCGGCTTCAAGGCCTCACGCAGCAGCGAATATTCCTGGTAGACCTGCCAGCCGTCCTTTCCACCCTCCCAAAGAGTCCCGGCAAACGCGAAACCACGATCATTTTCCAGGGGTTTGAGAGCGATGACGGGATTCGCTTGTTGACGCACCAGAGAGATGCGCGGATCGAGCAGCAGAAACGACGACATGGCATTGTCGCGGCGGCGATCGGGCTTGAGGACATATTCCCACGGCAGGTCCACCAGGGTTTCATCCAACGCCAGCCGAATTCTAACGCCGCCCTTAAGGTGATTCATCGCATTGCCCAGACTCTGCGCGAATAATTTATAAACGGGTGCCGGAAAGAGGACGGGACAAAGCTCCTTCCCAATCTGTGCTGCTTCGTCCATTTGGATGGTCATGCGCCCCGCACCGCCGGTGGCCATGTTGCTGCGGAAACTGTCGCGGATTTTGTCGGCGAGAGCGGCCGGGAAGTCGATGGGCGCACTTTTGGCCATTTTGCCGGCTGAAGATGCAGCGACACGGATGGAAATACGGCTGCGGCTTTTTCGCGTCCCCTCGATAACAAAGTCCGCGTAGTCGGTCGCGCCAGTGCTTGCTGCGGGGGTGGCTATGCGTCCCTGGAAGTTTGGTCGAATTGTAATGGCCATTTTGAACTCCTTTAGACAGCCGGGTGATCACCAGTGCTATCTCAGGTGACTAATTGGAATTATAGTTGCCGCGTTTTTGCAATGCGATGATACCGGCCGGGAAGCTCATCGCCGTTCCGAAAGGCATTCGTGGGCTGATGGCCGAGGGCGCGGCTGATCTCCTGTGGGTCAATATCGTCCCAAAGAAGCGGAGTGAAGCCGTAACTCGATCGACCGGACCGCTCCCTGTGCAGTGGTCCTCGATCACGAACACGGCCATCGCTTGTGCGCCTAACGCCTTGCCGTTAAGCAGCGAGTACGAAGCGCTCGTCTGCTTCAATGGCGTGTTAGCCCGCTCGACGGTACAGTCGCCACAGATAGGTAACAGATTAGTCGCCAGACATGGGTAACAGTTTGGCACCCTTTTGTTCGTTCACCAGATCCCTGGGACGAGGCGTTTCGTTTGCGCCATGTACGTCGCATATTCGTTGCCGAACGCGTCCAGCATCATCTGTTCTTCGAGACTGACGCGAAGCAGGAACAGAATCGCGAAGGACGCCAGATATGAGGGGCCCGCGATCCAATTCGGTACGGCCAAGACCTGACCGATGGAGTAGAGAAAAAGGGCCGCGTACATCGGATGGCGGACACGGCGATAGACGCCCTGCGTGATAAGGCGGTGGCTCTCACGTATTTCAAGCGTGACCGACCAGTACGTGCCGAGGTCGGCGTGGGAGCGGTAGAAGTACCAGAGACCAAGAACGAGGCAGGTAATACCGGCGAGGAGCGGAGTCAGGTTAAGCGGGTATTCCGCGAACGAGAATGCCGGCGAGGCAACCCAGATCAGCGGCACCAGAAATCCGACCCATGCGAGGACCAGTAGAATCGCTTCCCGCACGCCCCTGACACTCTTGACGGTCTTGACGGCACGACTCCGCTTTCCATGTGGTGCGCGGATGGCAATCATTGCGATGCACGCGGTGAGGATGACGGCTTTTGCGATCCAAGGGTTCATAGTCGAGAACCGTCGGTTTGGCTCAGTCCGGCTAACGGCGCGCGAGATAAGGTGCACCCCGAGTTTCGGCAGGGACAGGGCTGTTCTGTCCCTGCCGAGAGGAAGGGGCGGAGCGCAGCGGAGTCGCGACCGGAGGGAGCGAGGTCAGCTTCATTAAGCAGATAGGCGGCGCTGGTACCGAACCGGGCCCTGTCTTCGGAGCGGGTCGCCGCTTCGATCGAGACGGTGGCTCACTTCAATAAGCAGCCTGGCGGCTCAATGTTGTCTCGCGCGTTATCCACCGACGAAGCGATAGCGCCAAAACTCTTCCCCCTCCCGCTGATAGAGCTTTATGCGCACTCCTGGTTGGGCAAGGGATCGGCTGCCCTTACCGGACCTGTTCCCAACATCGACCCGATAGATCTCACCCCGGTCGGTCTTGGCGACGAGGACATCATCGGCTCTCTCGACGATAGTAGCGTAAATCTTGTCATGTCGAGCGACAGCCGAGCTTACCATGCCACCAGCAAGATCCTCCCGCTCGAGCGCGCCGCTCAGACCTTCCCACACACCTCGCAGCTTCTGCACCCGATACGAAATGACTAACCGCTCAACTAGAGAAGGCGGCCTTCCGCCGTGATAACAGCGCCGGATCGATTCGTCGAGCGCTCTACGGAGATCTGTCGCGGCGTTCAGCAGGTGATCATAGTCTCGCTCGTTGTTTGTAGTCACCCAATCTGGGAGACAGATCATTGCCTTCAATCCGTCATCCATGCCCCAAAGCTGATACCGCAACTGAGGCCGGAGCTTTCGGAGCGCGGCCCGTGCGTGTGCCTTTCGGCTCTCCCAATAGTCCCGGTTGCTTGTCTCCTGATCTCTTATTGACAGCACCGAGCAGGCAACGGTCATGTGCAGTGCGTTGCCCAATTCTTGAATTACAGGGCCGAGGCCCTCGCGATAGGCCCTCCGTGCCTCCGCACTCCGATCTGACGACAATCTCAGCACGAGCGTGATAATCGACGCTGCCGCAGCAATCGCGGCCGCAATGAGAGTCGCTGTTGTTGTCTCGACCATCCGGTGCTCCAAGCTGCCTAACGACTTTCGGCTAAGCTGCCCGGCTTCCCACTGCTGTGGAGCCGGAGAGAACTTTGGACAGTTCCTCCTGCCGTTTCCAAAAAGAACGCATAAGCCGGGTCAACTTGAGCCGAGTGTGGGGCGGCCTGCTACGGATTAGCACAAACCCTTGCCGTCTCCCACAAAACCGACTCCTGCTCAAACGCCTTTCGATACACTGCGATGACCGCGCGCACTGCCTCTTGAGCGCCAGCAGTCTCCGCGTGCACCAACAAGAGCACCTTCGTACGCTCGCGACTGATCCCGCGTGGCGACAGCCACTGTCCCTCCGCTTCCCATACGGTCAGGCCCTGAGGAAAACGTGGGGTGACCTCGTCACGTAAGAATATTTGCCACTCGAGCTCACTGATCGCTCCCTTGGCGCGTCCAAGACCAAAGTACAGGGTCGTCCGCAACCGTGCACTGGAAGCAGGACCGCAACCAGAATCTGGGATCGGACGCCGCACATCAGACTGAGTCAGAAGTCCCATACCAAGCAGCATTCCGGCGCCAAAGATGCTTACTCGCTGCGCGGTCGTTCGGTTCATGCGCTCCTCCAATCGACGAATCCGCTCCTCTTTTCGGCGGCTCTCGGCTAAGCTGCCCGGCTTCCCACTGCAGTGGAGCCGGAGGCCACTTTGGAAGTTCTTCTGCCGTTTCCAAAAAGAACGCGTAAGCCGGGCAGCTTCAGCCGATGGTTATGCGCGCTTTGCCTTATCCAATGACTTGGCCAACAAGCTCAAGAACGCAATATATTCCAACGCCTTTTCCGGATCGTCCTCAATGATTTCGTGAGCTCTGGGATTGCGCAGAGCCAACATGGCTCCAGCATGTAGGAACATCATTCCTTGCTGCTCACTTTGGTCTGTTTCTGTCTGGAGATCATTGAACTTCAGAACAGGTTTCTTAGGACTAAACACGGTTTGCATGAGTTCAGTTCCGCCAAGATCGTATCTTCCACTTCGGAGCTTGACCAAGCCATCCAGGACTTTGCATGCATCTTCGACGGCGTTGGCATAGTGTCCATCTCGAAACAGCTTGCCGACTGCTCGTTCGATTTCCGGTTGAATCTCTAATTCTCCAAACGCTTTTAGGGCCTTACCTGCCGCTGTGTCTCCAAGGTCTCCGATCTTTTCTTCGAAGAGTTCCACTAAGGTTGTCAAGTTTGATATCGCGAGTTCTATCCCGGTCTTGTACCCCTCCCTGACTTCGTACAACGGCGTTTCACGCACGTAGCTTAGAGGAGCTGTGTCTAACATCCCGACTCGGAATCGTTGATACTCAGCGGTGTCGTTGCCAAGGATATCGACCAAGGTTGAATCGATCTTCTGTTCTAAGGCTTCAAACCTCGCCTCACCTTGGCGCTGGATCGAGTTGACGTCAACTTCTTGTAGCTCAGCGATTCGGCGCCGCAATTTTGGGATAGCGGATTTCATCTGCTCAGGTGAGAGATCAATCGTTTTCGGGGCTTCCGGTTTAGAACGCTTTGTCATCTTCTAATTCGGTCTCATCGTCAGAGCGTATAACGATTCAGGGTTCAGCCGCCTGCCGCTGCTTTTGGCGGCAGGTCGGCTGAACCCGTGTTGGGCGGCATTCACTCCTTCTTAGCGGGTCGTATTTCCGCCTCCACCAATGTTCAGACAATCGGGGCTATGGTACGTGCTCTTCTTGCCATTCCTTACATTTTCAAAAGTTGTTGATACCCCACCTGCGGGATGAGGTTCGAGTGACGTAATCCGATGATTGCTCCCTTTGTAGGCGTGGACAGTCTTGCCACCACCTCCTACAAAGGCACAATCGAGGCTGAAGTAGGCCCAATCGGTATTGGATCTGTCGTCACGAAAAGCGGTGACAACTCCTTTTCCACATGCGGCTAGGCCGACAACAGTGTGATGGGCATTTGGTGGTGAATAGACTTGTCTACCGGACGACGAATTGCCATCAAACCGTTCGATTCTTGAGCCACTCGCGACAATTCGCCCATTCCCGCATTTAGCTTCAAAGGTTGCGGCATTCGTACTCACACAAAAAAACGCGAAGATTGAAACACCAAGAAACTGGGTGGTTGTTGATCGCATGAAATGTCCTCCATATCTCCATCAGACAGTACGCGTACGGCTCGGGACCTACCGCTGCTCGTGCCAGCCACCATGACGGGCAGATGTGGGGTACACGGGTTCTGAGATCCCAGAAAGCTGCGGGCCGCGACTTGACGCCTAACGCTCGGGTTAACCGGGCCCGAACGGAAAACATCGATTTCAGAAAAAGCGTACCTGAGGGCTCCGGTTCAACCCGTTGTTCGTCGATGTTCTGTTTTGTAGGCGTGGCGTGAATCACCGAGCTGAGATCCAGTGCCACACGAAATATACCGCGTAGCCGATGAGTACGGACGTGCCAGAATACTGATCGGAGACATCTTCAGTCTTGTCTGTTGGTGCGTGACCTGGAAGGGAAGTTGGCCTTCCCGGTATCGCCAGCCATTCAATCCGAAGTGATATGTATCATCGTCCGTTCGTACGGCCAAAACGTATCCTGGGATGCGTAGTATCGGTGACCGAAATGAGGATAGTACAGCCTCGCGGATGTCGTCATATGCAATTGTCCAATCGCCGCACTCCAGTTGGTCGGAATGCAGTTTCAATCGCCCGCGCCGAGACGTAATCCACTTCGGCCCGGTACGCAACTGGTCGCCATCTGCGATCACGGCGTTCGTCATGCAACTATGCAGCGGTTGATCCATCTTCTATCCGACGAACGTATTGCAATCTAACCGTGTAGTCAGCTGGTTAGATTGTGCGTTGAACTGAGGCGCTTGGCTTGGCAGCGCGGGAAGTCTTGGTGTATGCGGCCAATTTTCTTTTTGCGTCCGAGCCACCAACAGGTTCCGGCAGCGGCCTCTTGAACAATGGACAGATTCTGGCAAATTCTCTCTCAGCCGAACATCCTTACCCCTCGCCTGATCACTAAACCAAGAACAAGCCTCTTCATTATCACGGAAGTCTCTAATCTTCAATTGGTTAAGCGGCGTAACTCCATCCTCAATTGTCAACTTGTCAGGTCATTGGCCATCAGTTTGGCTCGTGGGATTCATGTCGATCCCTCGGTATGACCTCAAACCGTTCTTCATCCCGAGTGAGGATTTTCGTCCGACGCGTAAGATACTGCGGTCGCTCGGCGACTAACTCTTTGGAGAGCATAACCGATGCAATTTTCCGAGCAAAAGACCGTCTTCGATTCCTGGCTCAGCACGTGTAAGGGCGTGCTGTTCAAGGTCGTCCGAGCCTATGCCTTCACGCGTCCCGATCAGGAGGATCTCTTTCAGGAGATTGCCACGCAGGTGTGGATCTCGGTTCCCAGCTTCACAGGAAATTCCGCACCGTCGACTTGGATCTATCGCGTAGCGTTGAACACGGCGATCTCATGGTCCCGCAAAGAGCTGAGACACCACGACAAGATCAAAGAAGCGCTCGATGGCGACGAGGCGGCCCTTCGACCCAACGACTCCGAGATGGATCCAAGGCTCGACTGGCTCTACGAGCAGATCACGCAACTGAACGAACTCGACCGATCACTGACGCTGCTGCTGCTCGATGGCTTCAGCTACAAGGAAATGGCGGAAGCGCTCGGC
>Ga0187893_10011312_pt1 | contig 13001 bp, 12 predicted proteins | sample MA1701074metaG_FD_139574 | JGI IMG/M metagenome (GOLD analysis project Ga0187893, IMG submission 139574) | White microbial mat communities from a basaltic lava cave in the Kipuka Kanohina Cave System on the Island of Hawaii, USA - MA170107-4 metaG ...
CTGCGACCTCTCGCGAGTGCGGGAGGCCCATACCGTGAGTGACGCCGACAGCTTCGCGACCGCCCGTGCCCTGTTGCACCGGGAGGGTCTCCTTGCGGGCTCGTCCTCGGGCACGCTGGTGGCAGCGGCGCTCCATTACTGCCGCAATCGCAGCCGGCCCGAGCGCGTGGTTACTTTCATCTGCGACAGCGGCAACAAATACCTCTCCAAGATGTACAATGATTACTGGATGATCGACCAAGGCTTCATCCAGCGTGAACAGCATGGCGATCTGCGCGACCTCATCTCGCGGCTGTATGCCGAGCGGGCGGTGGTCACCGTCAGCCCCGAGGATACGCTGCTGACGGCCTATGGGCGCTTCAAGCTCTACGACGTGTCGCAACTCCCGGTGCTGGAGGGCGAGCGCATCATAGGCATCATCGACGAATCCGATCTGCTCCTCGCCGTCTACGGCCATGCGGAGCGCTTCCGCGACCAGGTGGGCTCCGTGATGAGCACCCGGCTTGAGACCGTGGCGCCCACGACCCCGTTCGCGGAGCTCTTACCCATCTTCGAGAGCGGCATGGTGCCCATCGTCTGCGAGGGAGACAGGTTTCTAGGTCTTCTCACGCGCATCGATCTGCTCAATTACCTGCGCCGACGCATGCTTTAGAAGGAAATGTCACAATCCGCCCAGCCCCACAGGCGCCACCCGGAGGAAGAACCCATGAAACTGAACCTGCTCGTCCTCTATGGATCCGTGCGCTCGACGCGGCAAGGGATCAAGGCCGCACGCTTCGTAGCCGCTAAGTGCCGAGAACGCGGGCACGAGGTCTTCCTCGTTGATCCGTTCGAGTTCCGACTGCCGCTCCTCGACAAGATGTACAAGGAATATCCGCCGGGAGGCGCACCAGAGTTGCTCGAGCGCTTGGCCGAGCGTGTGAAGGCGGCGGACGCGTACGTGATCGTGTCGGGTGAGTACAATCACACCATTCCGCCCGCGCTCGCCAATCTTCTCGATCACTTCCTCGAGGAGTACTTCTACAAGCCGAGCGCGATCGTCTGCTACTCGGCCGGAGCCTTCGGAGGCGTTCGTGCCGCGATGGCGCTGCGTGCGATGCTCGGCGAGCTCGGAATGTCGAGCATTCCCTCGATCTTCCCGATCCCAAAGGTCCAGGACGCGTTCCGGGAGGACGGCTCACCGATCGACGAGGGCTACGAACGGCGTATCGTGAGGTTTCTCGACGAGCTCGAGTGGTATGCGCGTGCGCTCAAGGCGGCTCGGGAATGCGACCAAGACTGCGAGCGGAGCAACTGCTCGGCGCAGCAGTTGATCGCGTCGCAACCGTGAGCTTCTTAACCCTTTGATCTAAGTGTCACCCCACGACCACAGCGACTCGAGAATGTATGCGGAACTGTCAAAGTCGGGTTGGACGATGCCAAAAGCATTCTGAATTCCGTTTACTCGAGTTTCACAGAAGGCTTCGGAAGCGCAGACTTTATTGAAGCCAAAACCGTTCTTGAACGGCTTGTCGAAAGGCCGCTATGCCCTCAAACGTCTGGCCTTAGGCCTCAGCGCAAAGTAGATGATGTGGGATAAGCCAATATAGCCGAAGACATACAGCACGGTGTATTTTATCTCGATGTGATTCAGCGTCGTGTAGAACTTCAAACCTGCGACGACGAAGCAAAAGAATAGCCCCATGAGGATGGCCTCCTTATAGCCGTTTTTTCTGTATCTGCCAAACCATAATACAAGCTGAATCAGCGATAAGGTTATGGGAATAAAGACCAGGTTATTGGCTAGCGGATTGAATCCCGTGTACATGTCATAGAAGATGACGCTGCGATCAAGCGTAACGTATCCACCCGCAAGCACGGATATCAAAACGGAAAACAGGAAGTTGATGCGAATAAGGCTAGCCATAATAGTGGATCGAGTCGTCGAGCTTGCGCCACTCCTTCAGGGCCTCTTCCTTGAAGACCAGCTTATAGCTCATCCAGCGAGATCCCTACCTCCGCCTGGCCCTCACTCTGCTTGACGACCGCGGCCAGCTCCACATCCTCCAGCTTGTCCAGCAAGGCCTCGAAGGCCGCGGCCGGCACCAGATAGGCGGCGGGTTTATTGTGATTGAGGATGGCTACCGGGAATCCCTCGGCCTGTTCGATGACTACTTCCATAAGGCACCTAAAAGACCTGAATATTAGCCCTCTATCTGCAAAGGGACAAGACAGAAAGGAAAGCATCTACATTCCATCGATAGGTGGCCGGTCCACCGCTCGCAAGATCATTCAATACCTATCACGCCACCTTGGATGGACGAGGGTATTCGTGCAAGCTCAGCCCGCGTTGTCTGATCGCCACCGCGCCGTTGGGACCTTGCCTCCCGAATATCCGGACCTCTCCGATCGAACGTTGGAACCCGACCGGTACTATATTATTAAGAACATATCCCCATACCGCCGGGCACGTTGACTTGATCGAAGTGCCCTTAAGTCAGGAGCTTGCCATGCTGACTCGCCGCGCATTTCTTAAGCAAACCGTCGCCCTGAGCGGGGCGGCGTTATTGCCGTCCCATGCCTTAGGGCTTCGAGCGGCTGAACGCGCGGGGGTTGAAGTCAACGACGTGCAGTCACAGCTTAACGCCACGTGGGTTAATCGCGTCCTTACGCCGAAATCCATCGATGAAATCGAAGCCGCTCTCCGGAGTGCCCGGCGCGAGGGACGGTCTGTAAGCGTGGCCGGCGGAAGACATGCCATGGGAGGCCAGCAATTCGGCCGCGATACTCTCCTGCTCGATACGCGTCAGATCAACCGGGTGGTGCGCTTTGATAAAGCCAAAGGGCAGATCGAGATCGGGGCCGGGATGCAATGGCCGGAGCTGATCGATTACTTACACCGAGAACAGGTCGGCGACCCCCGTTCCTGGGCGATCCGCGAGAAACAGACCGGCGTAGATCGCGTATGCCTGGGCGGCGCTTTGGCTTCCAACATCCACGGCCGGGGCCTGCGCTTTCCTCCGATCATCGGAGATGTCGAGTCATTTGTCTTAATCGACGCTCAGGCCAAGCACCACATCTGCAGCCGGCGCGAGAATCCGGAGCTGTTTTCGTTGGCCATCGGCGGCTATGGACTGTTCGGTGTCATTGCTACGGTAACATTGCGGCTGGTACCGCGTATCAAGGTACAGCGAATCGTGGAAGTTATTGCCGTGAAAGACCTCCTCCCCGGGGTAGAAAAGCGCCTGCAGCAAGGATACCTCTACGGCGACTGCCAGTACTCGACCGATCTAGAGTCCGATGCCGAGGCCCATCGAGGGGTCTTCTCTTGCTATCGCCCGGTGGGCGCGGATGCCCTTATTGCCCAGGATCAGAAACAACTATCCGGCGAGGATTGGGCTCGGCTCTATACCCTGGCTCGAAGCAACAAAAAGAAAGCGTTTGAACGATATTCTGAGTATTACCTGTCAACCTCCGGGCAGATCTATTGGTCGGATACCCACCAGCTAGCCGGAAAGTTCGAAGAGTATCGTGAGGCGGTGGACCCGCGCCGCGGCACGGAAATGATCACCGAGGTGTATGTCTCGAAGGATGCGTTCGCGCCGCTTTTGGGCCAGGTGCGGAGGGATTTTCTGGCACATAAGGTGGACATGACCTACGGCACGATCCGGTTCATCGAAAAAGATCCCGAGAGCTTTCTCGCCTGGGCCAAGAAGCCGTCGGTTTGCATCGTCTGCAATCTCCACGTGGTCCACACAGAGGCGGGCAAACGCAAGGCGGCCGAGGATTTTCGGCGCATCATCGACCGCGCGATTGAATATGGAGGGAGGTATTTCCTAACTTATCATCGCTGGGCTACCCGAAAGCAGGTCGAGACCTGTTATCCCCAGTTCGTGGAATTCCTGCGCCTAAAGAGGAAGTACGATCCGAAAGAGCGGTTTCAAAGCGACTGGTATCGACACTATAAAGAAATGTTCGCGGATAAGCTTTGAATTCAAAGAAAAAGCGGACCCCGCCCCCCCGGGGCGCTGTGAAGACGAACAGAACCATGGAGCTCATCGATAGCCCGACGGAGCAAACGACCGCGATCACGGATCTGATCCTGGCGGTATTCTCCTTCGGTTGCGCGCTCTCTGTGCGCCGACGCCGAACCGCCGATCCTTGGAAGGCAACCCTATGGGCGTGGGCCTTCGGCCTGCTGAGCTTGGCCAGCGCGCTGGGCGCGGCGGCCCACGGATTGACCTTGAGCCCTGCGGCGCATCGCCTGCTGTGGCTGCCCCTTAACATGGCTTTGGGCTTAGTCATCGCGCTGTTCGTGGTGGGCGCCATTTACGATCTGTGGGGATTGCGCGTGGCACGTCGGTTGTTGCCCATCCTGATCGCGGTAGGCCTGGCATTCTTTGCCTTCGCCCAGATCATTACCGGAACCTTTTCGGTGTTCTTGATCTACGAGGGTGTCGCGATGTTCCTTGCCCTAATCATCTACATTCGGATCGCCAGAAATCGCAGCCGTCCCGGCGCAAAGCTCATGGTTGCTGGTGTTTTGATTACCATCATAGCGGCCGTGTTCCAGGCCAATCGAAACATCGAGCTTACCTTGTTCTGGACCTTTGATCACAACGGGGTGTTTCATCTGATTCAGATGACTGCTTTGGTTGCTCTCGTTGCCGGCCTTCGTGCTGCGTTGGAAACTGTGCCAGAGGCGTCGCGCCTTAGTCGTCGCGTCCCACCCGATGAGCCATAGCATCGTGCCCATCAGAAACGGCCCACATGAATAACCGATTCTTCGAAAAGCCCATCCTCAACTCTCCCTACGAGGATCCCTCTCGTCACTGGGAGCTTGATGATCAGGGCCAGCCGACCCAACAGATCGTCGAACGCCGTCGTCGCGCGGAGTTCATTACCCCGATCCCAAAGCCGAAGAAGCGCAAAGGGGCCGCTGAACAAGGATCACTGTTGTTCGACGAAGGCAAAGGGCTTTCCACCGCCAAGCAGCGATACGACCACACGGCGATCATCAATTCAGCTCGCCAGCAGGTGGACCACTGGCGGCGATTGCCAAACTCCAATGACTGGCGCGTAACGCCGGAGACGGCGCGCCTGCTTCAGCACTGGCGACACCACACATACAGCAGCATCCGTCCTTTCTTTTGTCAGGTCGAGGCGGTGGAAACTGCCATCTGGCTAACTGAAGTCGCGCCCCAGGTCGGTAAGGTGGGCGAGGGTTTTCTTGAACACCTGGCCAATGCCAATAACGACGCCAACCCAGAGCTCATGCGCCTGGCGTTGAAGCTTGCTACAGGCGCCGGCAAGACCACGGTTATAGCGATGCTCATCGCCTGGCAAACCATCAATGCGGTGCGGCGACCGCAGAGCAAACGCTTCACGCGCGGCTTTCTCATCGTTGCACCGGGCCTCACGATCAAGGATCGCCTGCGGGTCCTGCAACCGAATGACCCGGACAGCTACTACGCCAGTCGTGAATTGGTGCCGGGCGAACTGCTGGACGACGTGAACCGGACCAAGATCGTTATCACCAACTATCACGCCTTCAAGCTTCGTGAGCGGATCGACCTTTCTAAGGGCGGACGCTCGCTGCTCCGAGGGCGAGGCGAAGAGCTGAACACCCTCGAAACCGAGGGCCAGATGCTCCAGCGGGTGATGCCCGATCTGATGGGCATGAAAAACATTCTGGTGCTGAACGATGAGGCCCATCACTGTTATCGAGAGAAGCCGGGAGCGGATGAGGAGGACGACTTGAAGGGCGATGACAAGAAGGAGGCCGAGAAGAACAACGAAGCCGCCCGTCTCTGGATCTCCGGCTTGGAGGTCGTGAATCGCAAGCTCGGCGTGGCACGTGTGATCGACTTGTCCGCGACCCCGTTCTTTCTGCGCGGCTCAGGCTATGCAGAGGGCACGCTCTTCCCGTGGACGATGAGCGACTTCTCGCTGATGGACGCCATCGAGTGCGGCATCGTGAAATTGCCGCGCGTCCCGGTGGCACAAAACATCCCTGGCGATGAGATGCCCATGTTCCGTAACCTCTGGGAGAACATCCGCAAAGACATGCCCAAGAAAGGTCGCGGGAAGGCGGAAGTGCTGGATCCCCTCGCCCTGCCGACTCGTCTGCAAACGGCGCTTCAGGCGCTTTACGGGCATTACGAGGACACCTACAAACTGTGGGAGGACGCCGGGATCCGCGTACCTCCCTGCTTCATCGTAGTCTGCAACAACACCTCCACCTCCAAGCTGGTATACGACTTCATCTCCGGCTTTCACCGGCAGAACGACGACGGCTCTACCACCCTGGAAAATGGGCGCCTCGCGCTTTTCCGCAACTTCGACGAGCACGGCAACCCGCTCCCGCGGCCGAACACCTTGCTCATCGACAGCGAGCAGCTCGAATCCGGTGAAGGACTTGATGACAATTTCCGCGCCATGGCCGCCGATGAGATCGAGCGCTTCCGCCGCGAGATCCTCGAACGCGGCGGCCAACTCGCCGATGAATTGCAACAGGGGAAAGAGCTCGATGACGTCACACTGCTCCGCGAAGTGATGAACACCGTCGGTAAGCACGGCCAGTTGGGTGGATCGATCCGTTGCGTCGTCTCCGTCTCCATGCTTACCGAAGGCTGGGATGCCAATACCGTGACCCATGTGCTTGGCGTGCGCGCCTTTGGTACCCAGCTCCTGTGCGAGCAGGTCATCGGACGGGCGCTCCGCCGTCAGTCCTACGACCTGAACGAAGAAGATCTCTTCACTGTGGAATATGCCGATGTGCTGGGGATCCCCTTCGATTTCACCGCCAAGCCGGTGGTTGCGCCACCACAGCCGCCGCGCGAGACTATTCAAGTCAAAGCTATGCGGCCCGAGCGCGATGCGCTCGAGATCCGCTTTCCGCGTGTCGAAGGCTATTGCGTCGAATTGCCCGAAGAACGGCTGACCACCGAGTTCAACGACGACTCCGTCCTGGAGCTGACCCCTGATCTGGTGGGCCCGTCCATCACCAAGAACGCCGGGATCATCGGCGAATCCGTCGATCTCAGTCTGGAACACTTGGGAGACCTGCGGCCTTCCACGCTGCTGTTCCATCTCACCCAGCGACTGCTTTACACGAAATGGCGCGACCCCGGCGAAGCGCCCAAGCTTCACCTCTTCGGCCAGTTGAAACGCATCACCAAGCAATGGCTGGGTGGCTTCCTGGTCTGCAAAGGGGGAACCTATCCCGCGCTGCTCATGTACCAGGAGCTGGCGGACATGGCCTGTAACCGCATTACCACCGCCATCACGCGCAAGTTTGTGGGAGAGCGACCGATCCAGGCCGTGCTCGATCCCTATAACCCTACCGGCTCCACCGCGCATGTCCGTTTCAACACCTCGAAGACCCTCCGCTGGGAAACGGACGCCCGCCGCTGCCACATCAACTGGGTCGTTCTCGACAGCGATTGGGAAGCCGAGTTCTGTCGCGTAGCGGAGGCGCACCCGCGCGTGCGGGCCTATGTCAAGAACCACAACCTCGGTCTTGAGGTACCCTATCGCTACGGTTCGGAGACGCGCAAGTATCTGCCCGACTTCATCGTATTGGTCGACGACGGCCACGGCGGAAACGATCTCCTGCACCTTATCGTCGAGATCAAGGGCTACCGGCGCGAGGACGCCAAGGAAAAGACGGCCACCATGGAGACCTATTGGGTGCCGGGCGTGAACAACCACAGCCAGTATGGCCGCTGGGCATTTGCCGAGTTCACCGAGGTCTATCAGATCGAGACCGACTTCGAAGCCAAGGTGGAAGCGGAGTTCAATATAATGATTGACCAGCAACTTAACCATCCGGCCCCGGATAAGACCGGCGGCGAGGAGGAGACACCATGACCATTTCACTGCCGCTGAACCAGATGACCGTCGAGGAGAAACTGCAGGTGATGGAAGCCATTTGGGAAGATCTGAGCCAGCATGCGGACGAGATACAGCCCCCGGCCTGGCATGCGGAGGTGCTCGCCGAACGGGAAGCGGCGATCGCCCGAGGTGAGGAACAGTTCGAGGACTGGGAGCCCGCCAGGGAGAAAATCGAAAAGGATATCCGGTGACGAGAATCCGGATTCTGCCCCCGGCGCGCCACGACTTGGTGGACGGCTTCCGCTTCTACGAGAAGCAGGCCGAGGGCATCAACCGCAGAAACCCGGAATGGATCAGGAAAAGACTGACCTCTCGCTAAAAACACAGAGGAAAGTATCCCGCATGGCAAAGCAGAAAACCACGAAGTCCGTCGAGGCGCTGATCCACGAGGAGGCCAAGCGCAAGAACATCCCGACCGCCGAATACCAGTCGGTGATGCAAAAAAACGAGCAGAACCCCGTTCGTGTCGCCTACGAGCGCCGCAACCGCGATCTCGACCCCCAGCTCGTCTGGCGCGGCAAGGATGAGCAGGACTGGAGCGATCTCGTCGTCCACGCCCCGCCGCTCTACATCCAAGAGAAGGTACAGCCCAAGGTGCTTATCGACGACCTGCTCAAGCAGACTCGCGAGCAGCGCACGCAAGAAGTCGGCGCGCAGATCGACCTCTTTGGCGATTTCAACGGCATCCCGGAAGGCGTGGACAAGACCGAGTTCTACCAGCACGAGCAGAACTGGTCGAACCGCATGATTCTCGGCGACAGTCTGCAAGTGATGGCCTCGCTGGCAGAGCGCGAAGGACTGCGCGGCAAGGTCCAGTGCATCTACCTCGACCCGCCCTACGGCATCAAATTCAACAGCAACTTTCAGTGGAGCACCACCAGCCGCGACGTGAAGGACGGCAAGGCCGACCACATCACCCGCGAGCCGGAGCAGGTGAAAGCGTTTCGCGACACCTGGCGCGACGGCATTCACAGCTACCTCACCTACCTCCGCGACCGGCTGACCGTGGCACGGGATTTACTGACGGATTCGGGTTCGATCTTTGTGCAGATCGGCGATGAGAATGTGCATCTGGTGCGCGGCGTGCTGGATGAAGTTTTCGGAACTGAAAACTTCATCGTTAGCTTTATCGTGAAGAAGAAGGGTGGGACGACTCCTACTGATCCCGTGAATGATTATCTGCTTTGGGTCTGCAAAAGTCGCGAAGCGCTGAAGGTCCGCCTTACCTTTGAACGTAGAAGGACGCCAGGGGATGGCTCGAAGTTCACGACGCTTCTGCTTCCAGGTGGAAGTCGAAAATCAATATCTCGGTTGTCAGCAGAGCAGATCGACGCACTACTCCAAACTGGAGCGAAATTTGCCCGGATTGACTGGCCGCTAGTGAGCCAAGACCCGTCAGCGCGAAGCCGCCCATTTGTGTGGATGGGGGCTTCCTATCCTTGCGCTGCCGGTGGCCATTGGCGCTACGATCCCGACGAACAAATGCCTCGTCTTGCGATTGCGGGTCGGCTAAATCTGGAGGCGAGGCGTGTATCTGGCATCGTCCTCTGGGACGACTGGCCTTATGAGTCACGCTCAAACCTGTGGGACGACACCGGTGCCCAACAAGATCTAGTTTACGTCGTGCAAACCCCAACGAAGGTCGTCGAGCGTTGCGTTCTCATGGCTACCGACCCCGGCGACCTCGTGCTCGACCCGACCTGCGGTTCCGGCACCACTGCCTATGTCGCCGAACAGTGGGGCCGCCGCTGGATCACCATCGACACCTCCCGCGTTGCCCTGGCGCTGGCTCGCGCCCGCATCATGGGCGCGCGCTACCCGTATTACCTGCTGGCCGATTCCCGGGAAGGCCGGGCCGTCGCCAAAGCGGCGGCAGTGAATAGTGGCCAGTGGTCAGTGGCTAGCGAAGAAGAACTATCCACTAGTCACTCACCACTAAACACTCGCGCACCTTCGGTGCGCCAAGGCTTCGTTTACGAGCGCGTACCACACATCACGCTCAAGTCCATTGCCAACAACGCGGAAATAGACGTTATCTGGGACAAGTGGCAGGCGGTGCTGGAACCGCTGCGCGAACAGCTGATCGCCGCACTCGGCACCAACTGGCAGGAATGCAAAATCGCCCGTGACCTTTCCGCCGTCATTCCGGCGAAAGCCGGAATCCAGAAAGAAGCCAAAGACTGGACCCCGGCTTCCGCCGGGGTGACGAACGAGGCAAAGAAGCTGCACGCCGACTGGTGGCAGGCCCGCATCGCCCGCCAGAAGGAGATCGACGCCTCGATCGCCGCAAAGGCCGAGTTCGAATACCTCTACGACAAGCCCTACGACGACAAGAAGATAGTCCGCGTGGCCGGGCCGTTTACCGTCGAGAGCCTCTCGCCGCATCGCGTGCTCGGCGTGGACGAGAACGACGAACTGATCGATCGCGTGGCCGAACCCGGCGCGGACTACGGCGAGAAGCAGTCCTTCCCGCAGATGATCTTGGAGAGTCTCAAGACCGCCGGTGTTCAGCAGGCGCATAAAGAAGACAAGATCACCTTCACCGCGCTCACCCCCTGGCCTGGCGATCTGGTCTGCGCCGAGGGCCGATTCGTAGTGGACAGTGATGAGTGGATAGTGGATAGCAAAAAGCAACTAGCCACTGACCACTCGCCACTATCCACTGAAAAGCGCGCAGCGATTTTCATCGGCCCGGAATTCGGCACCGTCACTCGCCCCGACTTAGTGGCCGCTGCTCGCGAGGCGGGCGATGCCGATTTCGACGTGTTGATCGCCTGCGCCTTCAACTACGAAGCCCACGCCACCGAATTCAACAAGCTCGGCCGTATTCCCGTGCTCAAGGCGCGAATGAACGCCGATCTTCACATGGCCGAGGACCTCAAGAACACCGGCAAAGGCAACCTGTTTGTCATCTTCGGCGAACCGGATATTACAGTGGTTAGTGAAGAGTGGTTAGTGGATAGTTCAGGAACGCGAGTAGCGCCCTATGAAATCTTTAAGCTCGTATCGGGAGTTAATAGTCTGGCAGAAGTCAATCGACTTGGCCGTGAGGATTTACGCGACTACGCGCAGCTTTCCCACCGAGGAGAGATTTGGGATTACATCGCAAATGCGGCGGGCGGCGACCTCCATTCCGGCAAACATCGCCGAGGGACAGGCGCGAAAAACGACGGGGGAGTTTCTGCAGTCGCTTGGCATTGCGCGGGGATCTCTGGCGGAGCTGGAAACCTTTCTGACATTGTCCGAAAGATTGGAGTTTCTCACCAAGCCGGACTCCGAGAGCTTGCTCAATGCCTGCGCCGGGATCAACAAAATGCTCCACGCGCTCATGAAATCCCTATCCACTCCCCACTAGCCACTAACCACTATTCACAAGTTACTGTCCATGGCGTCGACGTCTTCCACCCGCAAACCGGCGAAGTCCGCAGCGATGGGCCTGACGGCATCGCCTGCTGGTTCATCGACACCGACTACAACGAAGAAAGCTTCTTCGTCCGCCACGCCTACTTCCTCGGTGCCAATGATCCCTACAGCGCCCTGAAGACCACGCTCAAAGCCGAGATCAATGAAGACGCATGGGCTACGCTGAACAGCGACACATCGCGTGCCTTCGCGAAGCCGGAATCGGGGCGGATCGCAGTGAAGGTGATCAATCACCTGGGGGATGACGTGATGAAGGTGTTCCGTGTTTGACAAAGTCCATATTCCATTGTTCTTGCGTAAAATGGATCGGCTATTGGCGATTTATTGCCCCAATAATTTTAAAGACCCTTACCAGATTTCACTGGACAACTATGGCTAGGCAGCGGCATCTAACTCACGCACCGATTACGGAGGCGCTGATCGACATTCACGTAGAACATCGAGGTGGCCTTTCGTTTACGGCGCTCCAGGAAGCGTTCAGTAACGTGGACTTCGGGTATTATTTAAAGGGGCCCATTTCCCTCGGGACTTTTGGCTTCAAACTTACAACCGATGGTCAGCAGCCGCAGACGACAGCAGATGCCACACAAATAGGACTGCGATTACATTCGTCGGATGAAAAATACGTCGCACAATGCCGGCTCGCAGGATTTACGTTGAGCCGTCTGCCGCCGTATGAGGCATGGCCGATGTTGGTTCAGGAAACGAAACGTGTCTGGTCGGTCTACAGGGACCGATTGGCTCCATTACGCGTGACTCGTGTAGCTACCCGCTTTATTAACAATCTACAACTTCCACTGGAGCACGGGGCGTCATTTCAGACGTATTTACAAAAATTTGCGGACCTTCCGGATGAAGCGCCACAGGCGGTTGCTTCGTTTTTTCAGCGCTTTCAATTGGTGGATGTCGCGAGTAATGCCGCTGTAAACTGACTCTGGCGCTCGAATCGATGTCACCAGGCGGACCAGCGCCGGTGATTCTAGACGTTGACGCGTTCAGTTTTACGGATTTGGACCCGATGGACGATAAACTTTGGGTGATTCTTGAGCACCTGAGGACGCTGAAGAACAACAGTTTTTTTGGTAGCTTAACTGAGCGAGCAACGGAGTTATACGGATGAGTTTAGCCATTGCAATTGGTGATTCGCGTCTAGCTTTGGAGTTTGACTATGAACCCTATTACAGACAGTAGTCGCGAGATTCAGCGGGCGTGGGCGCAGAAAAGAAATTACCTGCAAGGAAGCGCGTCAGATTGGTTTCCGACTACAGAAGCAGCTCTTGGTAACATTAAAAAAGAGTGTGGCAGCACAGACTGGGACGGCAGTGGCGCGATTCCAGTGAGTGATCAAGTGATCGATCTTGCGGCGAAAATTGCGGCATCGTTGTCTACGATGCTGCCCAGAGGCACACCGGCGCCTGATCTCATACCGGAAGCTGACGGGGAAATTTGCCTCAGCTGGTCGGTCGATTCCGGCCGGTTATTTTCATTGAGCGTTGGCGCGCACGACAAGATCAATTTCGCTGGTCAGTTCGGCAAGGAGGGCGGTATTCATGCCTGGCAACCGATTGATGCGACGAGTCGCAGCAGTCTTGAAAAATCTCTTCAAGACGCTGCTCGGTACATTGGGCGTCTCTACGCGCCGGCTACCATTAACCGTAAGTCCTGACGAGAAAATAAGTAGCTTTGTGTTTCGTTCTGATCAA
>Ga0187893_10011313_pt1 | contig 13001 bp, 17 predicted proteins | sample MA1701074metaG_FD_139574 | JGI IMG/M metagenome (GOLD analysis project Ga0187893, IMG submission 139574) | White microbial mat communities from a basaltic lava cave in the Kipuka Kanohina Cave System on the Island of Hawaii, USA - MA170107-4 metaG ...
GGGGTAGGAGAGGAATTAGCACATACCTCAATTCGCTTTGGCTTAGGGCGGTTCAACACGGCCAAGGAAGTGGACTATGTGATCGGGCGGGTAGTGGAGGTGGTGGAGCGGTTACGGGAACTCTCACCGCTCTATGAGATGGCTAAGGAAGGCATTGATCTCAAATCGGTCCAGTGGAAGTCGGCGTAGCGAGAAGACGTGAGGCTGCTATGTTAACCGAACAGGACATTCGCGACCAGCTCAAGCGTATTCCCTATCCAGGGTCTAAACATGATATTGTTACTTTGGGACTGGTTGGAGCCATAGTGACTCAGAATGCAACAGTCATCGTTCATCTCCGCCCTTCCAGCGCTACGGAGGAAGTCCTTCGCCATCTGACCGGTAGAATCAATTCTACCCTTGCTGCCCTGCCTGGAGTGCAGCAAGTAACAGTCCATGGAGGCCGCCCACGTGATGCAGCGCAACCCAGCCCTGTTGCTGCACCGACTCAAACTCCGCTTCCTGGCGTGCGGCGAGTGGTTGCCGTGGCCAGCGGCAAGGGAGGAGTAGGCAAATCTACGGTCGCAGTGAATTTGGCTTTGGCTCTCAAAGCCCTAGGCAATCGTGTGGGCCTGCTTGATGCCGACATTTATGGTCCGAGCATTCCTTTGATGATGGGAACCCAAGCAACTCCTCGCGCAGGTCAAGACAAAAAAATCTATCCAGTCGAGAAGTATGGGATCAGCTTGATCTCGATGGGTTTCTTTCTCGATGACAAATCCCCTGTGATCTGGCGCGGTCCTATTGTGATGAGCATTGTTAGGCAGTTTCTGAGAGACGTGTTGTGGGGTGAACTCGACTATCTGGTAGTCGATCTGCCGCCAGGGACTGGAGATGCCGCATTGACTCTTGCGCAGGAAGTTCCGCTGACCGGCGGAGTGATTGTCAGCACCCCACAGGATGTCGCATTGCTGGACGTACAGCGAGGCATTGCTATGTTCCGTCAGGTCAACGTGCCAATTCTCGGTGTCATAGAGAATATGAGCTATTATGTTTGTCCTCACTGTGGCGAGCGAGAAGAGATCTTCGGTCATGGAGGCGTGCAAAAGACCGGCCTAGAAGTACTAGGCGAAGTGCCTATCGTTGAGGAGATGCGCACTGGTGGTGACGTCGGAAAACCTCTGATTGTTCAGAACCCTGAACATCCGGTGGCACAGATCTTCCGTCAGCTCGCGGTGCGGGTCATGGAGGCCGACACCTCAACGTTCCAGCAACAGCCAAGACTACACGCTTAAGACGTCTAAAAAACTACTCGTGGCCGGTTTGTCATTCTGAGCGGAGCGAAGAGTCGCACGATTTCAGACAAAACGAGACCTTTCGCGGAGTTTATCCTGAGCGCAGCCGAAGGATTCAGGGTGACAGGAAAGCGATTTCGTTAGGGGCTTTTCGTAGCAGCTATGTATTGAGTGAGGTTCCCCATGCCGAGTCCCATCTTGGTAACGCCGATCATGGAAGAAAAGCTCTTACGTATTCTCTGGGATGATGACTATCTGAATGATTATCCGTTCGGGTTCCTGCGCGGCTGGTGCCCCTGCGCGGCCTGCCAGGGACATGGCGGTGAGCGGCATTTCATTCACGTCGAAGATCCGCAGTTAGTGAGTGTCGGTATGGTGGGAAACTACGCCCTCAACCCCAGGTGGAGCGACGGACATGAAACCGGCCTCTATACCTTTGAATACCTGAGAAATCTCAGTGAGCTTCTCGAATCCCAAAGTGAGAATCCCGAAAAAGGATAGCATCCAGCGTATGCCAACCCCACAAGAACTTCTGGAAGCCCTCAAGCAAGTCAAATACCCAGGATTCAGCCGTGATATCGTCGCTTTTGGCATGGTGAAAGATATTGAGGTAGGAGGCGCCGGTGTGACGGTGCAACTGGCTCCCTCGACCGACAATGCCGAGGTGATTGAGCAAATTCGCCAAGGAATAATCGACACGCTGACGTCTCTGGTTCGAGTCCCGATCGAGGTAGTCATTCAGCGGCCCGCAACGACGGCACAGCGGCAAGCAAAGCCAGAAATGCCAGGCATTCAATACGTCGTTGCTGTGGCTAGCGGCAAAGGCGGAGTAGGAAAGTCTACCGTTGCCGTCAATTTGGCCCTCGCACTTTCGGCAATCGGGCAACGGATAGGAGTGCTCGATGCCGATGTCTATGGACCAAGCGTTCCTTTGATGTTGGGGATCAAGGAACGCCCCAAGAGTACTGACGACAAGCGCCTCATTCCGGTCACCAAATATGACCTCAAGGTTATGTCGATGGGGTTTCTGATCCCAGATGGTCACGCGGTAGTATGGCGTGGACCGATGATTGACAAGTTGCTGACCGAGTTCATCAAGAACGTCGAGTGGGGAGAACTCGACGTGTTGGTAGTAGATTTGCCGCCGGGGACCGGCGACGCTCAACTCACGATGGTACAGAAGACTCCGCTCTCGGGTGGTGTGATCGTTACTACCCCCCAGGACGTTGCCCTGTTGGATGTGCGACGGGGGGTAAAGATGTTCGAAGATGTCCACGTGCCTGTGCTCGGGGTGATTGAGAACATGAGCTACTACGTTTGCGGTCACTGCGGGCATCGGGCAGAAATTTTCAGCTACGGTGGTGGGGCGCGTATGGCCGAGCAGTTTCATGTCCCGTTTTTGGGAGAGATTCCTCTAGTGCGAGAAATTCGTACCGATGGTGACATCGGGATTCCCCTCGTAGTGGCAAACCCCTCTCATCCACAGAGTCAAGCGTTTATCCGCATCGCTGAGCAAGTGCTAGCGCGGCTGGAGGAAAAAGCGAGACGGCAGCTGACGGTTCATTAGCAATGGCAAAACTCCGTATTCTGTACGAGACCGGTGTTCCTGAGCAGGTTATTGAATTCGATCCGGCACACGCCCCTTTTCAGCACGACGGCCAACCAGGTTCTATCCTCGATGTAATGCTTGGTCACGGTGTTGACCTTGAGCATGCCTGTGGAGGAAACTGTGCCTGCACCACCTGCCACGTCATCGTCAAAAAGGGAATGGAGCATTTATCGGAAAACAGCGAAACCGAGGACGACCTGCTGGACAAAGCTCCGGGTCTTACTCCGACTTCCCGGCTTGGTTGCCAGGCTGTCATCAGTGACGGTGAGGTCGTCGTGTTAGTTCCCCGTTACACGATTAATCAACAAGTCTAAAACACGGCGAAGGTAAGTCGAGACAAATCGCAAACAAGTCGAGGCAAGTCAAAACAAGTCTGGACAAGTCGAGAAAGATGAGTAACTTGATGACACTCACCGAGCCGCGGATGACTAGTCCCTCTTCCAGCCGTCCGCGGCCAGCTTACGAAGCAACGATTGAGCGGATCTTCGAGCACACTTTTGATACGCGCTCGTTCTTCTTACAGCTTCCTCATGGCCAGCGTTTCACCTTTAAGCCTGGCCAGTTTATTTCCTTGCAATTGCCTGTTGACGATACAGTACTGACCCGTCCGTATTCGCTCGCTTCGAACCCTGAGGAAGGAAATCTGCTAGAGATCTGCCTGAATTTGGTTCCTAATGGCCCAGGGTCGCATTATCTGTTTGCGCGGGAACTTGGAGAAGCTTTGCGCTTCACTGGCCCTTGGGGAACCTTCGTGTTGGATCAGCCGCCAGAGGCAGAGTGTGTGTTCATTGCTGATGGGACTGGAATTGCGCCGATTCGATCTATGCTGCACCGTGTGTTGACTTCTGGGCCGCGTTCTTTTGTCCAACTGCTGTATAGTGCGCCTAAAGAAGGGGATTTGCTGTATCGCCAGGAATGGGAGGCTTGGGCGCGAGATTGTCACCGCTTTACTTTCGTGCCTCTGTTGAGCAACCCTGCTAAAGATTGGTCCGGACTGCAGGGTTCTCTTCTAGAATATATGGAACAGCGCTACGTCAGTGCGAACAGTGATCGGAGTCGGCACTTCTACATCTGTGGGGTCGGACAGCAGGTGATCCAACTACGCGATCTTCTCCGTCATGCTGGGTATCAGCGCCGGACTGTGCAGTACGAGAAATGGTAAGCAGATGCACAGTTGACAAGTTAGACCTTAGGTGTCTAATATTAAACTGTTGTAAGGACAACGCTTCTACAAGATAGCGAAAGGAGCAGATAATGGCCTACACTGAAAAAGTGCTTGAACACTATCAGAACCCGAAAAACGTGGGCAGTTTTGCCAAGAGCGAGGAAAACGTTGGCACTGGGGTCGTCGGCGCCCCTGAGTGCGGGGACGTGATGAAGTTACAGCTCAAAATCAATCCCGAGACCGAAGTGATTGAGGATGCTCGCTTTAAAACCTTTGGTTGCGGATCCGCCATCGCTTCCTCCAGTTACGTGACGGAACTTGTCAAAGGGAAGACCGTCACCGAGGCGTACCAGATTAAGAATACCCAGATCGTGCAAGAACTGTCCTTGCCACCGGTGAAAATTCACTGTTCAGTGCTGGCTGAGGATGCGATCAAGGCTGCAGTTGCCGATTGGCGGACGCGAATTAAGAAAGACGAGCAGGCAGCGTAGTTGATAAAGCGACGCAGTCGTTCTGACAGAGGAAACGACTATGGAGAACCACAAAGCGACGCTGACGCGAGTTCAGAGTGAAGATGTTCTGCTCGGTGACGCGGTCGTTCTCACTCAGCTCGATAAGGCCATTGGTTGGGCGCGAAAATACTCAATTTTCCCGTATCCGTTTGCTACTGCTTGTTGCGCCATGGAGTATATGGCGTTGTCGATGACCCCGTACGACATCGACCGCTTCGGTGCGTTGCTGCCGCGTTTCAGTCCTCGCCAGGCCGACCTGCTCATGGTCATCGGCACGGTAACTTGTCGGCAGGCGCCGATCCTCAAGCGGGTATATGAACAGATGACTGAGCCCAAGTGGGTCATGGCATTTGGTGCCTGTGCATCTACTGGTGGGTTTTATGACAACTACACCACTGTTGCCGGGATTGATCGCATTATTCCTGTCGATGTATACGTCCCTGGCTGTCCGCCTCGTCCGGAAAACGTACTTGATGCATTGATGGCCTTGCAGCGCAAAATTCAGGGGCAGAAGCAGAAGCTCCGTGGCGTTGCGGTGTAAACCCAGGAAAGAAAAGGGGAGAGCATGCCGAGCCAAGAAGAAGTCTATGACGTGTTGCGCACCTGTTACGATCCGGAAATTCCAGTAAACATTGTTGACCTTGGTCTGGTATACGACGTGCAGGTTGTCGATCAGAAGGTTGATGTCAAAATGACCTTGACTGCCCGTGGGTGTGGCATGGGCGGGTATATTGCTTCCGAGGCTGAACAAAAGCTGCTGGAACTGCCTGGAGTAGAGGAAGCTAAGGTTGAGTTGGTCTGGGACCCTCCCTGGGAACCGAGTATGATAAGCCCTGAGGCGCGGAAGACTCTTGGCATGCCGGAAGACTGATTCTTTATGCTTGTGGAAGAGGCGCAACTTGCGCAGGAAGAAAAGTTAGGAAGTCAACGTGAGGTGATGACCATGGGAAAAGGAGCACACCATCGTCCCACGGAGCGGAGTTCCCTCATGAACATAGGCCGTCGCGTAGACTATGCTATCCGTGCCCTATCATACCTCGCGGCGCAACCTCTAGATCAGATCGTTTCGCGACGGGAGATCCAGGCGAAACAAGACATTCCTGCTCATTTCTTATCAAAGATCATGAAGCGATTGGCGAGCGGGGGGCTAGTGAAATCCCATATGGGAACTCGAGGAGGATTTACCCTGAAAAAATCCCCTGCGCAGATTAGTCTCAAAGAGGTGTATGAATGCCTCGAAGGTCCCCTCATGCTTATGGAATGTCTGCAAGAGGGAGAACGCGCCTGTCGGTACTGTGCTGTCTGCAGTCAGATTTCAGTATGGAACGAAGCCCAGCATATGCTGGCGAACTACCTTGCAGGGGTTTCCTTACAGCAGATCGCTCATAAAGTTGGGTTACGAGAGGAACTTGCCCATTGGGGACAACGAGGATATAGAAACTCTGCGCGAGCGGAGTCTGAAGGGGTCGCAGTTCTCGGCTTCATGAGAGAGAAAGAGAAGATAAGTGTATTGACCTGAGACCTCCGTGCGCTCAGTGTCTATCATCTTAGAAAAGAAACTGAAGCGTGTAACGAGTAGGCAGGACCTAGCAGATGTATTTCCATTTCGGCAATGTTCTGGTGTTCACTTTTCTCGCACTTTTCCTCGCGGCTTTCCATCTCGCGCTTGGCCGTCTGCTGCGGCCGTATAATCCGGAGGCGAGGAAGCTCACCACGTATGAGTGTGGAGAGCCACCGACCGGGAGTGCCTGGATTAATTTTAATATCCGTTTTTACCTTATCGCGTTGGTCTTTGTCATTTTTGAGATTGAGGTTGCTTTTATCTATCCAGTAACGGTGGTGTTTCGTGACTGGGTCATGAAAGGGAATGGTCTGTTCGCGCTCGCAGAAATTCTCCTCTTTCTTGGTATTCTTGCGGTAGGTTTGGTCTATGTCTGGGCCAAGAGAGACCTGGAATGGCTCAAGCGAGTGCAGCCGGGTGAGACTTCCGAGCAATTACCAAAAGCTGCATAAGAGAACGATAGTCAGGAGGGTGCATGTCGCTGATCAATAGCGTACCGGAGATGGTGGTCACCACCAAAATCGACGAAGTGCTCAACTGGAGTCGGAAGTCTTCGGTCTGGTATATGCTGTTCGGTCTTGCTTGCTGTGCAATCGAAATGATGCAGACTGGCGGCCCGCGTGCAGATTTGGATCGTTTCGGCGCAGTGCCTCGCGCTACACCGCGACAGTCTGACATGATGATCATCGCCGGGACCTTGACCTTAAAAATGGCGCTACGCACTAAGGTCTTGTACGATCAGATGCCTGATCCCAAGTACGTGATCTCAATGGGAAGCTGTTCGAACTGTGGTGGCCTCTTTCAACTGGCGTACTCAGTGTGCGATGGTGTAGACAAAGTGATTCCTGTCGATGTGTACGTCCCTGGTTGCCCGCCTCGACCCGAGGCGCTGACTGAAGGACTACTCAAGCTGCAAGAGAAGATGATGCAGGAGCGCTGGTTGGTAAAGAAAACCTCGACTGAGGAAGCAGCGCGCGCAGCCTAGACTTCTTCATGCCGCACCTCTGGGAAGGGGGCGGCCTAACCCGACCAATCTAACCTAACGTAAATCCATGACTCCAACAGAGGTGTATCAAAAGCTCAGAGAGCGCTTCGGTGAGGCAATTGGGTCGTTCAACGAAAAAGCCCTCGATCCTTATTTCCTTGTCAGGCCAGAGGCGATTGTTGAAGTCTGCCGCTTCTGTAAAGAAGATCCTACCCTTGCTTTCGACTGTCTGTCCAACATGTCCGGTGTGGACTATCTCAAGGAGAACAAGATCCAAGTAGTCTATCATCTCTATTCATACCCCCACCGTCATAAGATTGTCGTCAAGGTTGATGTCCCGCGTGAGAACCCGACGATGCCATCGGTAGAGGGGATCTGGAAAGCTGCGAACTGGCAGGAGCGCGAAATTTATGACCTGCTCGGCGTAACTTTCACCGGACACCCTGATTTGCGTCGTCTTTTGATGCCGGAAGACTGGATCGGACACCCGCTGCGTAAGGATTTTGTTGAACCTGAAGAGTATCATGGCATCAGTACGCGACGGGAAAGCCTTCTTAAATGATGAATCATGAACGCTGAACAACGGACGATAGAGTAATGAATACTGAATTCCTTGTCTTCAATTCATCGTTTCGCGTTCAGCATTCAAAGTGACGGCTGATCGCTGAAATGGAGGATCTGATGAGCCTCGTCGGCTATGAAGTCGAGGTGCAACGAGATGGTGGGCTAACCACTGAGGAAATGACCTTGAATATGGGGCCGCAGCACCCAAGCACCCATGGCGTGCTGCGCTTCATCGTCAAAGCCGACGGTGAGGTCATGCGGACAGCCATTCCTGATATCGGATATTTACACCGCTCGATCGAGAAAATTTCCGAGAAAGTCGGCTATCACGGCTTTATGCCGTATACGGACCGCGTGGATTATGTCTCGGCGATGCAGTGCAACCAGGGCTGGGGTATGGTGTGCGAGAAGATCGCTGGCATAGAAGTGCCTCGCCGTGGGGAGTTCTGCCGGGTGATCGCGTGTGAACTGGGTCGTATTGCCAGTCATTTGCTTGCAGTTGGGGCGATGGTGCAAGACATCGGTGCATACACTCCCTTCCTCCATGCCTTGCGCGAGCGTGAGAAGATCAACGATCTGCTCGAAGAACTGTGTGGCGCGCGTCTGACCTTTAACTATATGCGCATCGGTGGCGTGGCTTGGGACCTTCCAGCTGGATACCCTGAAAAGGTCACAGCTTTCCTGGATCAATTTGAGCCGCTCATCGATGAGTACAACGACCTCATCTCGTACAACAAGGTTTACGTTGAACGGCTCGCCAACGTAGGGGTTGTCACTAAAGAAGACGCGATCAACTACAACTTAGTCGGTCCAAATTTGCGTGCGTGTGGGTTCAAATACGACGTGCGGCGAGACGAGCCGTATTCAATCTATTCTGAACTGGAGTTCGACGTTCCGATCGGGGCTGGAGAAATGGGAACCCTGGGTGATTGTTTTGACCGCTATATGCTCCGTATCAGAGAGATGCGCGAGTCGTGCAAAATCGTGCGGCAATGTCTGAAGATGATGTCGCCCGGGCCGGTCCTGGCCAAGGTGGCGCGCAAACTCAAACCGCCAGTCGGAGATGCGTACATCCGGGTCGAAGGGTCTCGTGGAGATATGGGCTGGTACGTCGTGAGTGATGGGAGCGAGTTTCCCTACCGCACGAAAATTCGTACTGGTTCGTTCGCAGCCATGAGCATCGTTGATAAGGCCAGTCGCGGCCTTATGATTGCCGACTTGATTGCCCTAATCGCTAGTTTTGATGTGGTCGCTCCAGAGGTGGATCGCTAGACAAAAACGAGCCGAGAAGGTACTCATACCAGGCTGCATTTCTTTCTGTATGTTGGGTTTTAATTTGTAGGGGCTTGATTTATCAAGCCCTCAAGTTGGGTCTGGATTCATCGGACCCCTACATCGCAACGCTATGCAAGCATTTATCGATAGACTGATCGCAAACGGCACTTTTCCTGGGGTGCCGGTGGAACTGGTCTACGCGCTGATGATGCTCCTCTTCGGTGTGGTCGTCGTCTTCGGATTCTTTTTGCCGATCGCAGGGGTGACCAGTTGGTTAGAGCGCCGGGTGTGGGCACGTATCCAGTCCCGAGTAGGACCGAATCGTGTAGGTCCACAAGGGTTTCTCCAATGGCTGGCTGACGGTATTAAGTTATTATTGAAAGAGGACATCGTCCCTGATGCTGCCGATCGCCCACTCTTCCTCATTGCCCCGTACTTCGTTGTCTGGGGCATTGTGGCTACCTTTGTTGTTATTCCCTTCAGCAGCAGTCTGATCATTGCCGACATGAATGTTGGCATCCTGTACTTGACCGCGGTTACTGCGCTCGTCGTGGTCGGAGTGCTGATGGCCGGATGGGCGTCGAATAACAAATGGTCTCTCATTGGTGGTATTCGTTCGGCGGCACAAATCATCAGTTACGAAATTCCTGCAGGGCTAGCCTTATTGCCGGTTGTACTCCTGACTGGGACGCTCAGTATGCAGAGCATTATTCAGGCGCAGGGATGGGAGCCGTGGAACTGGTTCGTCTTCCACAATCCTTTTACCTTTGTTGCTGCCTTTATGTTTTATGTTGCGGCTCTCGCCGAGGGAAACCGCACTCCATTCGATATTCCTGAGGCGGAGTCTGAACTGGTTGCTGGGTTCTGCACGGAGTACAGCGGGTTTCGCTATCTGCTGTTTTTCATGGCTGAATGGGGCAACCTCTATATTATAGGCGCAGTGGTGACGACACTATTCTTGGGCGGTTGGCAAGTCCCGCTCTGGACTAACAATGTTGTGTTGCTCAATATCTCGCAGTTCGCTTTATTCTTTCTGAAATCTTACTTGTGGGTCTTTATCTCTATGTGGGTACGTGCGACCTTGCCAAGGGTACGAGTAGACCAACTCATGATCCTCTGTTGGAAATATTTAGTCCCGATCGGTTTTGTGAATTTGATCGGCACTGCGGTGTGGATGGTCATCTGGCCGCAGGGAAACCGCCTGGTACAATACGGGCTGTTTCTTCTGGCTGTCGTGATTTTCCTCCAATTCTTTAGACGCGTGCGATTTCATCTGAACCGCGCCCGACCCGAGTTGTACTACAGTCCGACGATCTAGGGAGTCTAGTATGGCGATGAACGGCATTGGCCGATACTTCAAGAACATCAAAGATGCGGCAGCGACGATCTTTGAGGGGATGTCCGTCACCTTTTCGCATTTTGTCCGCAAGCCATACACGATACAGTATCCAGACCGCGTGCCCGTCCGTGTCCAAGATACGTTGCCGTTTCGCTATCGCGGTATCCTAGAAGTTGATCTTGAGATCTGTACGGGGTGTCTCGCCTGCGAGCGCGCCTGCCCGATTGATTGCATCGTCATTGAAGCGCCAAAGGATCAAAAAACCAAAGAGATGATTCTCAAACGCTTCGACATCGACATTGCCAAATGCATGTATTGCGGGTTGTGCAGTGAGGTGTGTCCGACTGGTTCAATTCACCATACCACTGAGTTTGAGGGGGCAGACTTCTCTCTCGAAAGCATGATCCGTCGTTTTGTGAAAGCACCGGTCGCCGCATATAAGGCGAAAAAAGACGGAGAGACGGATCCTCTGACTGCGCCGATTTTGGAGCGAGGTATGCGCTACATCCAGGAATTCGCCGAGCCGGCTGACATGAAGAAAGTCAAAGCTGAAGAAAAACCTGCTGCTGCGTGAGTTTTGTTATCAGGAGACCACGGCAATGCCTCTGGGGGCTTTGATTTTTTATCTACTTGCTGCCTTAACTATCGGTTCGGCGATGGTTGTGGTGTTCTCGCGGAACATTGTCTATTCCGCTTTTTCTCTCCTTGGGACGTTCATGGGAGTTGCTGGGTTATATGCCTTGCTCGCGGCAGACTTCGTGGCTGTCATTCAGATCTTGGTATATGTCGGTGGCATCCTGGTGCTGATCATCTTTGCAGTCATGCTGACTCACCGTATTGAGGATGTTGCGGTATCAAACCGTTCGGTCGGTCGTTTGCCTGCGGCCATCGTTATTGGCGCGGTCGGTGCGCTTATGGGGACTGGGATTATGACGGCTCGTTGGGCATTGAACCCAAACCCCCAAGCCGAGCCTACTACTTACGGCATCGGCGACGCCTTCCTCGGTCAGTACATCCTACCCTTCGAACTCGCCTCGGTGGTCTTGCTGGTCGTACTGATTGGCGCCATCGTCGTCTCGCGTAAAGAGATTCGTGGAGAGGCGGGCTCGTAAGCTTGAGCACGCTGACTCCCTTGATTTTTTCTCTGTTCCCCTTTAAGAGGGGACGACTCTTTTTACTCAACGGACAATCATGAATGCAGCGTTGCTCGAGATCGGGCTACGACACTTCCTTCTTGTGAGTCTGGTAGTGTTCGTATTAGGGCTGTATTGCGTGCTAACGCGCAAGAACGCTATCGGCATCCTCATGGGCGTGGAGCTGATTCTTAACTCAGCAAATATCAACTACATCGCTTTCTCACATTTTTCCTCAGGCCGGTACGATGGACAGATCTTCGCGGTCTTCGTCATTATGTTAGCGGCGGCCGAGGCCGTGATCGGACTTGCCATCGTGCTCGGCATTTATCAAAACTTTGCCACCATCGACGTGGAAGCAACAGACAGCCTACAAGGGTAAACTATGGAGCACCCCATTGAGGTGTCGTATCTCAGCTGGATTGTGTTGCTGCCTCTCCTTGGAGCAGCGGTAAACGGTATCCTTGGTGCTACTCTACAAAAACGTTTCGGCAAAGACGCGATCAGCCTCATTGCCTGCTCAGTGGTGGGAGGCGCGTTTATTCTTTCGCTGGTCGCGTTCTTCAAACTTCTTAGCCTTGAGCCGGAACATCGCTTTCTGCTGGATACGCTGATCTCGCCATGGATTGCTATCGGCACCCTGAAGGTCGATATTGCCTTTTTGGTCGATCCACTATCCGCGGTCATGATTTTAATCGTCACTGGGATCGGTGGACTCATCCATGTCTATTCCGTCGGCTACATGCACGACGATGAATCGTACTGGCGATTTTTTACCTTCCTGAATCTTTTCACCGCCGCGATGCTCACCCTCGTACTCGCTGACAATTTGCTCCTGTTATTCGTCGGCTGGGAAGGGGTCGGACTCTGTTCCTACGCCCTTATTGGCTTTTGGTACAAGGAACAGGCGAACACAACAGCGGGGAACAAAGCGTTTATCGTGAACCGTATTGGTGATGCTGGCTTTACCTTGGGGATCTTCACGATTTTCTGGGGGCTCAGTGCCGCAGGACACGACACGACTCCAGTTTTTCGTACGCTGGTCCCGGTTGCTCATCATTTGCAAGGTGTGACGGTCTGGGGAGTCTCAGCCGCAACCTTAGCGGCAGTGTTTCTCTTCGTTGGCGCGGCTGGCAAGTCAGCGCAGATTCCTTTGTATGTCTGGCTGCCCGATGCTATGGCTGGTCCGACCCCCGTCAGTGCGCTGATTCATGCCGCGACGATGGTGACGGCGGGCGTGTACATGATGGCTCGCATGCATTTCCTCTATTCTTTGTCACCGATGGCTCTGAACATCGTCGCCACAGTTGGTGCTCTGACCGCGATTTTTGCTGCGACCATCGGCCTCGCACAGAATGATATTAAGAGGGTGCTCGCCTATTCGACGGTCAGCCAGCTTGGTTACATGGTACTTGGTGTGGGAGCCGGCGCTTATGCCGCGGCGGTCTTTCACCTCATGACCCATGCGTTCTTCAAGGCATGTCTGTTTCTCGGGTCTGGCAGTGTAATCCACGCCATGAGTGGTGAGCAGGACATGCGTAAAATGGGTGGGCTGAAGGAGAAAATGCCCTATACATTCTGGAC
>Ga0187893_10011314_pt1 | contig 13001 bp, 9 predicted proteins | sample MA1701074metaG_FD_139574 | JGI IMG/M metagenome (GOLD analysis project Ga0187893, IMG submission 139574) | White microbial mat communities from a basaltic lava cave in the Kipuka Kanohina Cave System on the Island of Hawaii, USA - MA170107-4 metaG ...
ACCAAGGGCGCGGGTCGCGTGTCGGAGGTCTCGGCGCGGTTCACCCTGGATGCGCTGCCGGGCAAGCAGATGTCGGTGGACGCCGAATTCGCGGCGGGGACGATCGACGAGGCCGAGGCGAAGCTGCGCCGCGAAAGGATTTCGCGCGAGTCGTCGTTCTACGGCGCGATGGACGGAGCCATGAAATTCGTCCGGGGCGACGCGGTGGCGGGGCTGCTGATCACGCTCGTCAACATCGCGGGCGGGCTCGCGATCGGGATGGCCCGGCACGGCATGCCCGTGGGCGACGCGCTGCAGACCTTCACGCTGCTGACGATCGGCGACGGGCTCGTGAGCCAGGTCCCGGCGCTGCTCGTGTCGATCGCGGCGGGGCTGCTCGTGACGCGGGCGACGTCGACGACCGGGGCGGGGATGGGGGCGCAGCTGTGGGGGCAGATCGCGACGCGCCGCGTGATGCGGACGGCGGCGTCGTTCCTGGCGGCGGTGGCCGTCGCGGCCGCGTCGCAGAGCGTCTGGCTGGGACTGGAGCTGTGCGTGGCGGCGGCGATCCTGTGGGTGGTGGCGCCGAAAATGGAATCAAGTGCCAGTCAGAAAACGGAAGGCGGAAGTGGGGAGCCGGTCGCGGGTTTCGAAAGCCTGTTGAGGGTCGAGCCGCTGGAGCTGGGGGTGGGGGGGCGATTCGTGGCGGCGCTGGCGCCCGAGGGGGCGATCGCGCGGGGGATCGAGGCGATCCGGCGCGACCTCGCCGCGGAGCTGGGGATCCTGCTGCCGAGCGTGCGCGCGCGGGACGAGATCGGCCGGCTGCGGCCGCGCGAGTACGCAGTCCGGGTGCGCGGCGTGAAGGTGGGGGGCGGGACGGCCGAGGCGCCGGAGGCGGTCCTGAGTGGGGTGCGGGACCTGCTGGTCCGCCACGCGCCGGAGGTGGTGGGGCCGGAAGACGTGCGGAGGCTGGTCGAGGCGCTTCGCGCGGCGAACCCCGGGCTCGTCGAGCGATGCGTCGGGAAGGACAAGGAGATTTCGCTCGGGGCGCTGCACGCTGTGATTCAGAATTTGCTGGCGGAGAATGTCCCGGTGCGCGACCTGGCGGCCATCGTCGAGTCGGCCGCGGCGGCCGGCGCGCGGGATCCTGAAACGCTGACGCAGGCCGCGCGGCGCGCGCTGAGCCGCGCGATCTGCGAGCGGCTGCGGTCGGCGGACGGCGCGGTGCGCGCGGTGGACGTGCCGGCGGAGGTGGAGACGAGGCTCCAGGCCGGGGAGCGCGTGGACGCGTCCGCGCTCCGGGAGCTTCCCGTGAAGGTGCTCGTGGCTTCGCCCGATGCGCGGGCGCGCGTCCGTCGGTGGGTCGAAAGTTTCGAGCCCGAGGTGGCGGTCATCTCCCGCGACGAGGTCCCGCGTGGGATCCGGCTGGAGATCGTCGGAACGCTATTGCCGAAGTCGGGCGGCGGCCTAGACTAAGCTGTAACAGCAGACGAGGGGGAATCGATGGGGGAAACAACGGCGCGGAAACTGTCGGATGCGGAGCTGGAAAAGCTCTGGAAGGACTATCTGAGCGGCCGCGACCGCGGCCTGAAAGAGGCGCTGATCAAGCACTACGTGCCGGTCGTGCGGTACATCGCCGAGCGGATGATCGAGCGGCTGCCGAACAACGTCCAAGTCGAGGACCTGGTCAGCGTGGGAGTGGTGGGGCTGATGGAGGCGGTCGAGCGCTTCGATCCGACGCGCGGGGTGAAATTCGAATCGTACTGCAGCCGGCGGATCCAGGGGGCCATGCTGGATGAGCTTCGAAGCATCGACTGGGTCCCGCGGATCACGCGCCAGAAGGTGAACAAGCTCGAGGCGACGTTCCACCGGCTGGAGACCGAGCTGGGCCGGCCGCCGACGGACGCGGAGGTGTCCGCGGCGATGGGGATAGGCCAGGCGGAGCTGGAGCGGCTGTACGGCGACTACAACACGTGCACGCTCTATTCGATGCAGAAATCGTCGATCCAGGAGGAGAACGAGTACGGAATCGAGGCGGTGCAGGACCGCCGGACGCCGGACGCGTTCGAAGAGGCTGCGAAGAAGGACCTGCTCGACTATATCAACGCGCACCTGTCGCCGCGCGAGCGCTACATCTACATGCTCTACTATCAGGAAGAGCTGACGATGAAGGAGATCGGGGAGATCCTCAAGCTGTCCGAGTCGCGGGTGTCGCAGATGCACGCCAAGCTGGTGATCAAGCTGCGCAACCAGCTGCGGCGCGCGTTCGGGATGACGGGGCGGCCGCAGGCGGCCTGACGAGCGGCGAGACGCGGGTTTCGAGACGCGAGCGGCGAGTCGCTAGAGGATGAGCATCGAGCGTCGAACGACCAACGACCGATTACGATCGACAATCGTTAACCGACAATCAGTGAGAGTCGATTCGGGGCGGGGCCTCTCCGGGCCAGGTCCAAGTTGGCGACGAACGCCCGGTTTGAGGACCCATGCGGCGGCGAGCACAAGCAGCGTGCCGGCCAGTTGAAGGATGGGCAGATAGAACCAGGCCATTCGCGTGACATACGCGGCTGCGGCGCCGGCCGGAACAGACCCGCATCGGATCGGGCCTCCCCCATATCCGAAGCTGAGGACTTGCCCCACGGAGGCGTAGGGAAAGAAGAACCAGCGGCTCGTCTCAGTCGAGCCGGCGAGGATCATCGCAAACCAGCCGAGGACCAGAGCTTGGATTACGATCCAGGCCAGAAAAGCCCGACGGGCGCGGCGCGGATCAAGCACTTGCTCCATTGTACGCGTTCGACAAGTGCCAGGAGAAACCTGTGCATGTCGCTTGTCCTAGTGAGTCTCCCGTATGACCGATACAATTCTCGAATGGGCCGGATCCTCGGCATAGAAGACAAGAGCCGAAAGCTGGATCGATGGGATCTGCTCCTGATTCCTATTTTTGCAGGCGTCTTGATCTGGTTCATGTTCACCGGGCGTGGGCACTGGTTCATTATCGCGCTGGCTGGCGTCTATGTCTCGTTCGTGGGACTTGTGTTCTTCCTGATGTGGCGTGTTCGACGGCAATCGTTTCATCGGGTAGCCAAACTCCTTAGAGCGGGGCGAGTGGATGAGGCCATTCTGTTCGCCGAACGAAGGCTGGAACGAGCGCCTGGCGACGCCTTGACGCGCCTGAACTTGTGCTCTGCGTTGATGGCAGCCGGTCGAATCGAGGATGCCCGTCGCAGGTTCGGCTCTCTTTCGCGGGGTGATCTTTCAGGAGCGGTAGTTCCGCTCTACGATTCGATTGCCGAAAGGCTCGACGGACCTGATTGAAAGTTTCGAGGACGGAAGGATGCCCTGGTGTCCCCAGTGTGCGAGCGAATTTATGGTCGGCGCGACCCTTTGCCCCGACTGCAAGTCTGGCTTGGTCGAGCGCAAGCCGGAGCTCGACCTTCCGTTGGGAAAGGACTGGGCATTGCTCACATCATTGCCGATGTCTTCCGCGCAGGTGCTTCGGGGTGCGCTCGAAAACGAGGGCATCCATACCCAGATTGATGCCGAAGCATCGCACACGATGTTGCCGCTGCATTTGATGAGCACGGTGGGGGTCCGGATTCTTGTTCCCGGGCGGCAGCTGGAGGAGGCACGACAGGTCCTTGCCGGGTTCAAGTCTGAAGGAGTGACCGAGGCGGCGCCCGACCAGGAGGCGAGTACCTTCTGCCCCCGCTGCTCTCTGGAGTTCAAGGGGCGCCTCTGCCCGACCTGCGGGATGGATCGCGGCTCTTCGCCGACACCCAAAGGGCTCCCGATGCCGCCCGCGAAGATATCCCGCCGCGTAATGGTCATGGAACTCCTGGTCGTGCTGATGGTGGTATGGCTTCCCTTGATGCTGAGTTCGCTTTGGGATCGATTCCATCCGTCGCCGCGGACTCTGTCTTGGGAGTGGTATGGCGCCGCCATTTGCGCGGGCAGTGTCCTCCTGCTGGCGTATCTCGTCGTCAGGAATGGGGAATCGATCCAGATTCTGGGCCTGCGAGATACGAGCTGGGTGTCGGAACCGATATGGGGAGTAGTAATTTTCGTCGCCGCTTGGATTGTCGGCGGACTAACGCATATGCTCGCGGAACCATATTTCGGCGTTGACGAACCCCCTCCGGTCGAAGACTACCGAGGTGCGTGGCTGCCGTTGTTTCTCTTGATTGGCGCCGCATTCGAAGAGGTCTTCGTGCGGGCTTACCTGTTCCATCGGTTTGTGCACTTCGGCGGTCCCGTGTGGCTATCCGTGGTATGCGCAAATCTGCTGTTCGTTGCGTTCCACCCCTATGGAGTAACGGGGATGATCGCTACGTTTGCACTGGGAATCATGTGGTCGATCTTCTACATCTTCGGCCGGAGCGTGCCGCGCCTTGCCATCGGGCATTTCCTGTATAACGTGGCTGTGCTTTGGCCGGTCGTGGAGTAAGTACGGGGTGAGCGCGATTGCGGGCGATCTGTCCGATCATTTCACGGATGGTCGTCGGTCATCGATCAAGTTTGAGCCGGCATCGCCGCTTTTGTTGATCTTCGATGTGTTTGCCTTGGATAGGACTAATCGTATTCGATTTCCTTGCCTCAAAGCGCTTGGGAGACCGTCGTTCGCGCTTATTTCCTCTCCTGGTATAGGCTCAGGTAGGGAGTTTGCAGGAGACGGGGCCTATCGGCTCGACCCTGCGGCGGTCGTACCCGGCACTTCCGATCGATAAAGCCCTACCGCTCGCCCCAAGCCTCCAGGACTTTCGCCGCGGTCTCCCCGACCGTGCGGTCCTCCCACTTGGAGGCCGCGTCGTTCCAGGTGACGTAAGGCGCCTCGTCCTTGAGGCGCGCGCGGATCTTGTCGGCGTGGTCGCGCGCGTCGAGCCGGCCCAGCGCCTCGATCGCCGCGCCGCGCACCACCGCGTTCTTGTTTTCGAGCAGGGCCGCGATTTTGGCCGCGTGCGAGGCGGCCTCCAGCCGAGCAAGCGTCCAGGCCGCCTCCGACAGCACCTCGGGCTCCTTTTCGCCCAGCAGCCTGGCGATCTCCTCGACGCGGTCCTTCGCGCCCAGCTGCCCCAGCGCGCGGATTGCGCGGGTGCGCACGTCCCGGTCGGGATCTTTGAGCAGCCGCGCGATTTCGGCGGCCTGGTCTGCGGCCTTGAGCTCCACCAGCGCATCCATCGCCGCCCGACGGACCGGCGCCTCCGGCTCGCGCAGCAGGCGCGCGATCTCCTTCGCCTGGTCGGCGGCGCCCAGCCGCCCGAGCGCACGGGCCGCCGCCGGTCGCAGGTCGGGGGCGCCCTTGGCGGGCTTTTTCGAGAGAAAGCCGGCGAGCGTTCTGGCATGCTCCTTCGCGCCGAGTTCGCCAAGCGCCAAGATCGCTCCACCCACGACCGAGGCGTCGCGGTCTCGCAGCAGCTCGGCGACCGCTTCGGTATGCGCTTTCGCTCCTAGCGCCCCGAGCGCCTCCGCCGCCATGTAGCGCGGGTCGGGTTCGCGGTCTTTCAGCAGCTTGGCGATGCGATCGGCGAATTCCTTTGCGCCCAGGCGTCCGAGCGCCCGTGCGGCCGCGGCCCGGACCGACGGCTTGGAGTCTTCGAGGAGCGCCGCGATCTTTCCGGCGTGTTCGGATGCGCCCAGACTGGCCAGGTCCATGGCCGCCTGGGCCCGGCGGACCGGGTCTTTGGAGGCCAGCTCCTTGGCGATTTCATCCGGCCCGCGCGGTTCCTGCGCGAGGGCCGTCAGGAGCAGCGTCGCGAGCATGCCGCCGGTGATTATAGCGCCGGTAACACCCTCTGGGAGGCAAAGCCTCCCAGAGGGCATGGTAAACTCCCCGTACCCAGCATGCGCATCCTGTTGACCAACGACGACGGTATCGAGGCCGACGGCCTCGTCGAGCTCGAACGAAAGCTGCGAAAGCTCGGCCCCGTCGCCGTCGTGGCCCCCATCCGCCCCCGGAGCGCCGTCAGCCAGTCCATCACCCTGCACAAACCGATCGTCGTCACGCCGCTCGGCCCCCGCCGCTTCGCCGTCGACGGCACCCCCACCGACTGCGTCAAACTGGCCCTGCGCGAACTGCTGCCGCCGTCGCATCGCCCCGACCTCATCGTCAGCGGCATCAATCGAGGCCTGAACACCGGCTGCGACATCCTCTACTCGGGCACAGTCGCCGGCGCGCTCGAAGGTGCCCTCCATGGCATCCCGTCGATCGCCGTCTCGCTGGAGGTCTCTGCGCGCATGAACTTTCGAAGCGCCGCCGCCCTCGCCACCCCGATCATCCGCCGGCTGGCCGGCGACCCGCGCACGGCGTTCAACCTCAATATCCCCGCCCTTGCCCGCGACCGCATCCGCGGCATCCGCGTCACCCGGCAGGAATCCGCGCTGACGCGTGACCTCTTCGAACGCCGCCGCGACCCGCGCGGCCGCCCCTACTTCTGGCTCGGTGCCGCCGCCCCCGCCCCCGCCTTCACCACCGAGCCCAACGGCCTCTGGACCGACGCCCGCGCCGTGCAGAGCGGGTATATCTCGGTCACCCCCCTTGCCCGCGACCTGACCGCCCATTCGGAGGTCCCCCGGCTTGAGGCCAGGCTCAGGAAAAAGTAGAATGACCCCCGGGCCAGAGGCATACGGGGCTAGGTTAGAGGTGTCGGGGCTCGATGTCGGCGGATACAGAAGCTGAAATCCTCGCGCAGTTCCTGCTGGCGCGGCGGATCGTCACCCCCGAGCAGCTCAAGGACGCGTTCGATGCCCAGACGAAAATCCAGGAGGTCGCCGGCTTTCGCTTGGAGCTGGAAGAGATCCTCACCCGGAAGGGGCTCCTCAACCCCCAGCAGATGGCCTTCGTCCAGGCCTCCCTCGGCCACGGCCGGAGCGACCTGATCCCCGGCTACGAAGTCACCGCCAAGCTCGGCCAGGGCGGCATGGGCGCGGTCTACAAGGCGCGGCAGACCGCGATGGACCGCGTCGTCGCCATCAAGGTCCTGCTCCCCCATTTCGCGCGCGAAAAGAACGCCGTCGAGCGCTTCCTCCGGGAGGCCAAGGTCCTCGCGAAACTTTCGCACCCCAACGTCATGCGCGGAATCGACGCCGGCTACCAGAAAGGCATCTACTACTACGTGATGGAGTACTTCGAAGGCCAGACGCTCGAGTCCATCCTCAAGCGCCGCGGCCGCCTCGCCCCGGTCGAAGCCCTCTCCATCGTCAAGCAGGTCGCCCTTGCCCTCGATCACGCCAACGGCTTCGGCATCGTCCACCGCGACATCAAGCCCGACAACATCATGATCGATGCCGGCGGCCACGTGAAGGTAACCGACCTCGGCCTCGCGAAAATGCTGACCGGTCCCTCGACCGCGACGCTCACCCAGGAGGGCTTCGTGATGGGGACCCCGGCCTACATGTCGCCGGAGCAGGCCAAGGGCCATGAGGACGTGGACACCCGAAGCGACCTCTATTCGCTCGGCCTCAGCTATTTCGAAATGCTCCTCGGCCAGCGCGCGCACAGCGGGGACAGCCCGGTCGTGATATTCCAGAAGAAGCTCAAAGAGGACGTGCCCGTCGAGCGCCTGCGGCAGGTCGGCGTTTCCGACGGAGTGATCGCGGTGGTCCGGAAGATGACCGCGCGCGATCGCGAGGAGCGCTACCAGTCAGCGGAGGAGCTCCTGCAGGACCTTGAGCGCGTCGAGCACGGCGCGACCGTCGCGGCGCCCTCGGCGCCCGCCTCGCCGACGCGCCGCCTCGCCCGGTCGGGGCGCATGCCCCGCGCGGCGCAATCGGCTCCCGTGTCCATGGGGGTCGTCGCCGGGCTTGCCGTGGCCGTCGTCGGGGTGATTGTCGTCGTGATGATGAGCTCCGGGCGGTCGTACCGCCCCTCCCCCCCGCCCTCGCGGACGCCGGAACCCGCGCCGATCGTCGCGGCCCCCCCTCCTCCCGAAACCCCGGCGAAACCCGCGCCCGCGCCGTCGCCCGGGCCCCAGCCCCCGCCCCCGAGGATTGATTCGGCCGGGGGGGACGAGGCCTGGAAAACGGCCCTCGAGTACGAAACGTCGTTCCGCGACTCGAAACCGGAGGAGGTCCTCCTCAACTTCATCGAGGTCCGCGAAAAGCTCCTGGGGACGCCGAAGATCGTCGACTGCGAGCGCAAGGTAGAGGAATGGAAGCGGCGGATGAACGACGCCGTCCTGGCGGCGCAGTTCCAGTTCAAGTCGGAGCTCGACTCGCACGTCTCGGCCGAGCGCTTCGGCGCGGCCCGCGGCTCGGTCGCGGCCGCCGGTCGTCGTTTCGCAAGCACCCGCCTGTCGGGCCTGGCCGGAATGGACGCGTATCGAAACTGGCCCTCAGTCGTGCGCGCCGAAGAGTCGAAGATGGAGGCCGCGCTCGACCGGGCGGCGTCGGCTCTGCGGCGGAGCGCCGAGACGCTGGCGGCCGAGATGAGGTTCGCGGACGCGCGCTCGGCCTGGCAGCGGATCAAGGCGTTCGGGATCGACGCGCTGACGCGCGAGGCGGACCAGAAGATCTCCGGGCTCGACCAGGCGTCGGCGGCGAAGGAGGAGGAGTTGCGCCGGCTGATCGAGCTGGAGCGCCCGAAAGTGTACGCCGAATGGCGGCGCGGGGTCCAGCTCGCCCGGGAGCGCAAGTATTCCGAGGCCGGGAAACCGCTGCGCCTGGTGCTGCCGGCGCTGCGCCACCCCGAGTCGATGGCGTCCGCCGAGTCCCTGATCGAGGGGCTCGGGCTCGCGGGGTCCGTGCTGGAGGACGCCCGGCAGAACAAGCCGGTGGAGGAGGAGCCGACCGACAAGGTGCTTTCCTACTACAAGTCCGCGCGCCGGTCGATTCGGACCGAGGACCAGCCGCTGGCGAGGGTCCTTTTCGCGCTGCTCGACGGTGAACTGGCCGAGGCCGAAACCGAACTGCGCTCGTTCGAGCGCGCAGGCGGAAAGCTGCGCGTCGAGTACGAGGAGCTTCTGAAGGAGCTCAAGAACATTGAGGCGACGCGCGCGACCCGGGCGAAAGAGGCGGCGGACAAGATCAAGCAGGCGCAGCGCGACCACGGCACCCCCGCCAGGCGGGATCAGGCGCTGGAGGCGATGCGAAGCATCCTTCGCGACTATGCGGACGTCCTCAAACGTGACCAGATCGCCACGATCAACCGTTATCTGGGACAGGGACCGAAGACCACCAAGAAGGAGATCGTCGTACATGCTGACGAAATCGGCAAGCCCAACGGCCGGTGGAAGCACGGCGAGGTCGACCACGCCACGGCCCTGAAGAAGGTCCTGACGAGCGACACCGGAGGCCGCAACTACGACCGTTTCGAACGGGACAACCCGAGCTGGTTCGAGTTCGAGGTGGACGTGCTGGCCGACGCCGAGTACACGCTCTGGATCCACATGAGCGCGCGCACCGCGAACACGAATTCGGTGTTCGTTCAGTTCGAGGACGCGGTTGGGACCGAGGACCGGCCGTACTATCCGATCGAGAGCGAGTGGGGGATCGTCCTGCAATACTGGAGGGACGGCGAGACCCAGAGTTTCGGATGGACAAACAAGGATGAGCGCAACCGGGACAACCCGCCCGCCACGTTTCGTTTTCGGACGGCGGGGAAGAAGCGGATCCGGATCTACGTGCGCGAAGAGGGGGCGATGATCGACCAGTTCGTCCTCAGTTCGGATAGATACAAAACCGACCGGCCCCAGGAGCACCGTCTCGAGCGCGCGCGATAGCGGAACAGAACTCTTTAAGAGTTCTGTTCCACCCCGTCAGCGGCGCATTCCGTCCAAGAGCTGCAGGATCCGCAGGTGGGCGTGGACCGTCCCCCACACCATGACCACGTTCTTGGCGGTCTGGACCCGGTCCACGTCCCCCCAGAGCCCCTCGCTTTTCAGGGGGGCCTTGAGCCGCGCGACCACGCGATCCTCCTCCCCCTCCGGCGCAATGCCGACCGTGCTGTAGGCCTTCATCGGGTGCTCGTCGTCCCCGTACGTCCCGGGCCCCCCCGCGGTCAGGCAGCCGGCCGCCGCCCCCGCCGCCAGAAGAACCGCGGCCACGAGCGCCCTCATTCCAGATTCAGTGAAATGACCACCTTGCCGCCGTTGAGCTGGAGGTAAAGCTCCATCCCGCCGTCGCGATGGGTCCAGCGGTCCTCCTCGCCGGGTCGGCGTATCCAGCCCAGGTCCTTGAATGCGTGGTCGTAGAATCCCTCGATCTTTTCCCACGTGTCGACGAGTTCATGATTCATGAAGACGACGCCGTTCATCTCGTTCGGGAAGGGCGGTTCGGCCTTGACGCCGGGGTAGATCGGGATCCGCGTCGCCTCGAATTCCAGCCTCGCGAAACCCTTGAGCGGCGCGGGTTCGGGTGCGGGTTCCGGTTCCGGGGCAGGGGAAGGCGCGGGTAGGGGCGTTGGCGTCGGCATTGGCGGCGCGGGAGGCGTGGCGGGTTGGATCGGCGTGAGCCTCCGCTCGCATCCCGCCGTAAGGGCGAGAATCAACAGGGCCGCTGCGATCCGCATAGAGAAGATGCTAACGGCTAGGGAATCGCACCGCAAGGCGGTAAAAGGGGTGGCGCTTTCCGGAATCGGCCCCACACTGCATTTGACGTATGGGAGCCCTGGATTGGGGGGTCGTCGTCATTTACGGCGCGGTCATTCTCGCGCTGGGGGCGGCGTACTCCCGGCGCGCCTCCAAGGGGGTGGACGAATTCTTCGCCTCCGGGCGCGGTCTGCCGTGGTGGCTAGCCGGCACCAGCATGATCGCCACCACCTTCGCCGCGGACACGCCGCTGTTCGTGACCGGGATTGTCCGAAAAAGCGGCATTTGGGCGAACTGGATGTGGTGGGGGTTCCTCGCGAGCCATCTCGCCGTCGCGTTCTTTTTCGTCCGCTGGTGGAAGCGAAGCGGGGTTCTCACCGAAGTCGAGCTGACCGAGCTCCGCTACGACGGCAAGAGCGCCGCGGTGCTCCGCGGCCTGAAGGCGGTGCTGTGGGGCGGCGTCTACAACATTTACGTCGCGGGCGCGCTTCCGGTGCTCGGCATGGCGAAAATCACGGGCGCGGTGACCGGGTGGGACATGAGCCGGCCCGGCACGCGGATGATGGCCATCGGCTCGATCACGGCGGTGTCGCTGGCCTACTCGGCCGCCGCGGGCCTGTGGGGGATCGTCGTCACGGACCTCGTCCAGTGCGTGGTCGCGTTCATCGGGGCGATCGTGCTCTGCGTGATCGCCGTGAACGCGGCCGGCGGGTTGGAGGCGCTGACGGCGTCGCCCGCGGTCCAGCAGCGCGCGGCGTTCATCCCGGCGTGGCCGGACGGGGGGTTTTTCGGGAGCGAGCTCGCGTTCGTGGCGTCGTTTTTCGTCGTGCAATGGTGGGCGTGGAAGAACGCCGACGGCGGCGGCATCATGGTCCAGAAAATGGTCGCGACCCGAGACGAGCGGCAGGGCACGCTCGCGGCGCTCTGGTTCACGCTCGGCCATTACGTCCTTCGCACGTGGCCGTGGATCCTTGCCGCGCTCGCGTCGCTCGTCCTCTTGCCTCAGCTGTCGGACCCCGAAACCGCCTACCCGGTGATGGCGATGATGTACCTGCCGCCGGTGCTCAAGGGGCTGGTGGTGGCGTCGTTCGCGGCGGCGTTCATGTCGACGATGGACACCCACATCAACTGGGGCGCGTCGTACGTCGTGAACGACCTGTACCGGCGGTTCGTCCGGCCGCGCGCGCCCGACGCCCACTATGTCCGCGTTTCGAGGGCGGCGTCAATCGTCGTCGCATGCGGAGCGATGGTCGTGGCGTATTTCAGCGAGTCGCTGGAGCAGGCGTTCAACGCGATTCTGATGGTGACGGCCGGGATCGGCACGGTGCTCCTGGGCCGCTGGCTCTGGTGGCGGACGAACGCCTGGAGCGAGGTGGCGGCGATGGCCGGGTCGCTCACGACGGCGCTGACCGCCAGGCCCCTGGGTTTCGAGGGGCGGCTGGAGGCCCTGCTCTTCATCGCGCTGGCCACGACCGCGCTGTGGGTGACGGTCACGCTCGTGACTCGGCCGGTGGGGATGGATAAGCTGATCGCATTCTACCGCCGGGTGCGGCCCCCCCGGTGGGGATGGAGGCGCGTGGACGAATTGGTTGAAGAACTGCCCCCCGAAACAGAGGGAGAGTCGTTCGGATCACGGCTTGTGCTGTGGTTCATGGGGGTGGTGACGCTGTGCGGGCTGAATCTCGCCGGGGTGACCCTGCTGCAGGGCGCAGTGCCGGAGGGGGTCGGGATCGCGGGGCTGTCGGTAGCGCTGGCGTGCATGATCTTGCGCCGCGTGACCGGGCACGGAATTTTCAATCGGATCGGCGGCATGGTCCTCGTCGGCGCGGCCTTTACCATGACGATCCTCGGATGGTTCGGGCTCGAGTCGCTCGCGGCGCTCTTGGCGGGTCTGGCGCTGGAGTGCGAACAAAAGCTGCCGTCGATGACTCTGGATGCGAAGGAGCGGGATTCTTAAGGTCAATAGCCCGTCGAGGGCTCTTCAGTATTCGGGTGGAGGCGGAATGATGAAATCCGCGGCCGTCCGGTCGCCCCTTTTCGCGATGCTCGCCGGGTGCATGGGAGCCGGAAAGCCGGGCGCCACACACGGTTTGGGCTGGACGCTCGAGATGGGGCGCAAGTTCGACACGGGGCGTCGCGATGACGACGCGTCGATCGATCCCAAGGCGGACAACCGGTGCGCGATCGCCGTGCTCGACGACGAGCTCTATGAGGAGCACTCGGCTTCGACGCTCATCCACCTGCGGCTCGTCGGCGGCCCGGGGCGGTAGTCCGCTTGGGGCACGAGTACACCACTGCAGAAACCCGTGTCGGGTTTATTGAAACGGTGCCCTAGCGCGCGACGTCCACGGTCAGAACCTTGACGACCTGGACTCGGCGGTCGGCCGCTCCGGCCGAGAAAAAGGCCTGCACGAACGCCGTTTCGCGTCGCCGGTCTGCCATCAGCACGTACGGCCGACCCGGCTCGGCGATAAAGCGCGAGCGGAGCTCCGTGACTATCAGGGC
>Ga0187893_10011315_pt1 | contig 12998 bp, 6 predicted proteins | sample MA1701074metaG_FD_139574 | JGI IMG/M metagenome (GOLD analysis project Ga0187893, IMG submission 139574) | White microbial mat communities from a basaltic lava cave in the Kipuka Kanohina Cave System on the Island of Hawaii, USA - MA170107-4 metaG ...
GACGCGTCAGCGAGCGGTAGGGGCTGATGTCGGGATCATGATTGCGCGTGGCGTGCAGTGGGTTCAGGCCGACGGCGGCAACTCCGACCTCCGACGCCAGGTCGACCAACTGCCTCAAGTCGCCGCAATCTCCCACGCCCCAGTTTTGTTCACTGCGGACGGTGTACAGATTCGACCAGATTCCGAGCAAGCGGCGACCGCGGCATTTGTCAGAGAACGTGAAGCACGTTGTGGGAACGATAACCAGGAACTGTTCACCGATTTCGTCAAAATCATTGCCGTAAACGTGCAGCTTAACTCGATAGTATCCGCAGTCCATGCGTTGCCGAATGCGCGCGACCATCTTGCTGGCCGCATCGACGGCGTCGCAAGCGCCCTGGAAACCGCGCACCCGGCCCTCTTCATCGACGATGTCCGCGTGCCAGTCGACGCGCGATGGTCCGTGAACCGGCAGAGCACGAAACGGAATGTGGAGTTCCTCAGTGGCAGTGTCCGAAACAACTCGAATCGCATCCAAGAGCCGCCGCGACTCCGCATGGTCCAACTGGGCAAGCGCCGCTGATGCCGACGCCTCCGACGACGCATCGAAGCCGAGGGCCGACAACAATCCTTCGCGCGTCGTATCCAGCGTCGAGTGATGTACGCCTCCGCAATCCACATAGTCGGGCAGGATGCCGAGGCGGTCAGCCAATGCGCGAAGATGCGGACGCTCGGGTATGCTCATGGTGCCGGCGCAAGAACCATCGCCGCCAAAGGTGGCAGTTGCAATGAAAGGGACTGTGGAAACCCATGATAGGGAAGTGCGTCCGTATGCCGCCTTACCTGTGCGGGCAGCCCGCCGCCGCCATAGCGCACGTCATCGCTGGACAGCAGCACGACGTAGTCTCCCGATACCAGCGCGCCCACACGATAATTCTCCCGTGAGACCGGCGTCATGTTGAGCACTACGATCAGCGCCTCGTTGCCCGATGATCGCAAGTACGCAAGCACCGAGCTCTCCCGGTCGGCGCAGGCGATCCACGTGAACCCGGCCGGCTCATGGTCCCACTTCCACAGTGCGCTGTGGTCCCTATAGAAGTGCCCAAGGTCCTGCATGAATCGAAACAGTCCCTGGCGAAGGGACTCGCCCGCCAGGTGCCAGTCCAGGCTCGACTGCGCATTCCATTCATCCCATGGCGCCAGTTCCGTACCCATGAACAACAGCTTCTTTCCCGGGCGGGTGAACTGATACGCCAGAAGGAGCCGCAGGTTCGCGAACTTGCGCCACTCATCGCCGGGCATTTTGGCGAGCAAGGCGCCCTTCCCGTGTACGATCTCATCGTGCGAAAGAGGCATGATGAATCGCTCGCAGTACTCGTATAGCATCGCAAAGGTGAGCTCGTCATGATGGAATTTGCGATGCACGGGCTCCTTGGCGAAATACCCGAGTGTGTCGTGCATCCATCCCATGTTCCATTTGAAGGTAAATCCCAGTCCGCCGTCACGGACGGCCCGGGTCACTCCCGGCCACGCGGTCGATTCCTCCGCCACGGTAAAACAGCCGCGATGCTCCGACTGAACGGCCTCGTTCATGGCTTGCAGGAACGAAATAGCGTCGAAGTCATCGCGTCCCCCGTATTCATTGGGGACCCATTGCCCTTCGCGCCGACTGTAATCGCGATAGAGCATAGACGCGACCGCGTCCACGCGCAGTCCATCGATATGGTATTCATCGAGCCAGTACAGGGCGTTTGCCAATAGGAAGTTGCGGACTTCCTTACGGCCATAATTGAAAACCAGTGTGCCCCAGTCGGGGTGCTCGCCACGCCGAGGGTCCTCATGCTCATACAGCGCCGTTCCATCGAAGCGCCGCAAGGCGTGGTCGTCTCGCGGAAAGTGCGCCGGCACCCAGTCGAGGATCACGCCGATGCCGTGCCCATGGCAGGTGTCCACCAAGAACCGAAAATCATCGGGCGTTCCATAACGCGAGGTCGGCGCGTAATAGCCCGTCACCTGATACCCCCAGGAGCGATCATAGGGGTGCTCGGCCACGGGCATGAGCTCCACATGCGTGAACCCGAGCTGCTTCACGTGCTCCGCCAGCTTCGGCGCAATCTCCCGATAGGTCAGCGACCGGTGCCCGTCCTCCGGGACGCGCATCCATGAGCCCAGGTGAACTTCATAGACCGACATGGGGCTGCGCAGCGGCTCGTTTTCGCGCCGCGATCGCATCCATTCACCATCCGTCCACGAATATTCGGAGGAATACACGCGCGAGGCCGTTGCCGGCGGACGCTCCGCCGAGAACGCAAAGGGGTCCGCCTTCAGGCGAAGCCCCCCGTCCTGCGTCTTGATCTCATATTTGTATACGGCGCCCCAAGCCAGACCGGGAATGAAAAGCTCGAAGATCCCCGAGCTGCCTAACTGCCGCATAGGAAACACTCGCCCGTCCCAGCCACAGAAGTCGCCCACGACGCTCACCCGGCGTGCATTCGGCGCCCAGACGCCAAACCCAACTCCTTGCACGCCTCCGAGTGTACGCACATGAGCGCCGAGGCATTTCCATAGTTTCTTGTGAGTGCCTTCATTAAACAGATGAAGGTCGGTCGCGCCGATCGTGGGAAGAAAGCGGTAGGGGTCGTCGCGTTCCCATACTGCTCCGTCCTGAGAGTGAAAGCGCACGGTGTAGTCGAACGGAGGACTGACATTGGGGACAAGGCCTGCGAACATTCCGCGTATACCTATGGCATCCAAGGCGACGCACTTACCGGACGAGGGGAGGCACTCGGCGCGGACGGCATGGGGGTGAAAGGCGCGAACCACAGTGGCTCTCTTTCCGTCGAGAACGTGTGGATGCGCGCCCAAGAAGGCGTGCGGGTGCGCGTGGTCCCCAGCGGCAATCCCCCGCAGTTCCCGCTCATCGACGTCTGCCCGAACACTCACCCTTGATCCCCCGAGGGTTCGTAGCCGAACAAACACAGAGAGTACGGATGCATGGTCACCTGATCGCCGGCCGACGGTCGCGCATCTGCGGCACTCGTGTCGATAAGCTGCCGCCAGCGACCGGCCGTTGCCATTCTTGGAAGTTTGTATCCGCAGCCGACTGCGCCGCTGTTGAATGCGGCGAAGAGCGCCGTCACATCTGCTCCCACATCAGTACCGCCGTGTATCAGCATCGCGAAAGTTCGGCGCTGAGGGTCCAGCCAGTCACTCTCCGACATTCGCTCGCCGTCGCAACGCAGCCAAGTCACGTCCGTCGTCGCTGCGTCGATACTGTCGCCTTGGAAAAACTGCTCGCGGCGAAGACCTGGAAAACCGCGACGCAGAGCCATGACTTTCTGCGTGAATGCGAGAAGTTGCCGTTGCCATTCCTGTAAGTCCCAGTTCACCCAGGATAGGTCATGGTCTTGGCAGTAGGGGTTGTTGTTTCCGCGCTGGGTGCGGCCCATCTCATCCCCCGCCGTGAGCATGGGGACGCCCTGGGAAACCGCAAGCGTCGCCAGAAGATTCCGCAGGGTGCGCTGCCGAAGGACTGCCACCTCGGGGTTCTCAGTCTCACCCTCCGCGCCCCAGTTGCGGCTGAAGTTGAGCTCGGTGCCGTCGCGGTTCTCTTCGCCATTGAGTAGGTTGTGTTTCTGCTCAAACGTGACCATGTCGCGCAACGTGAACCCATCGTGCGACGCGACGTAGTTGATGCCCGCCAGCGGACCGCGCGGCGAATCGAACAGATCGCTGCTTCCCGCCAGCCGCGATGCGAAGGCACCGGCTTGGTTCCCTTCCCCGCGCCAAAAGCGACGCACCGTATCGCGGTACCGGTCGTTCCATTCGGCGACGCCCGTACAAAATCGCCCGAGGCGATACCCACCCGACCCCAGGTCCCAGGGCTCGACGATCAGCTTGGTCTGCGACAGCACTGGGTCGCGACGTATGTCGGCGACCAAGCCGCCCCGCGGATCGACGCCGTCCGGCCCACGAATCAAGGCCGTCGCAAGATCAAAACGGAACCCATCCACGTGCATCTGCTCCACCCAGTAGCGCAGGCTGTCGATCACCAGCCGCGTGACGCAGCGGTGCTCGCCGTTCACGCTGTTGCCGCACCCCGTAACGTCGACGTAGCGACGAAGGTCGTCCGCCCGCAACGAATAATAGGCCCGGTTGTCAATGCCCCGAAAGCACGCCGTCGGCCCTTCGTGATCGCCCTCCCCGGTGTGATTGTAGGCTACGTCCAGAATGACCTCGATCCCCGCCCGGTGCAGCGCCTTCACCATCCGCTTGAATTCGACCACCTGCTCTCCCTCCGCGCCGCTTGCAAAGCGGCAGTCCGGAGCGAAGAACCCGATCGTGTTGTACGCCCAATAGTTGGTCAATCCGCGTTCCACCAAGCGACGCTCGGTCATCGCCGCGTGCACCGGCAGCAGCTCCACGGCCGTCACCCCCAAGCGGCGTTGGTGTTCGATCACCGCTGGAGAAGCGAGGCCCAGATACCTTCCACGAATCTCCGGTGCAACGTGAGGGTGCCGCGCGGTCAATCCTCTGACGTGACACTCATAGATCAGCGTATCCCGCCACGGCGTGCGCGGCGGAGCATCGTCCTCCCAATCGAACGTAGGGTCCACGACCACGGCCTTGGGCACGAATGCGGCGCTGTCCTGAGGATCGGGCACACTCTCGTCGTCCTCGCGGAAGCCCTGCATGGAACAGTGCCAGACGATGCGTCCGTCGATCGCCTTGGCGTACGGGTCGATGAGCAGCTTAGAAGGATTGAATCTATGACCTTCGCGCGGCGCAAAGGGCCCATGGACCCGAAAGCCGTAGCGCTGCCCCGGCTTTACCCCCCCAACCCATCCGTGCCAAAAGTCCTTCGTTCGCGCAGGCAGGTCGATCGTCGCTTCCACGGGCGCAAACAAGCACAGCTCCACGCGCGTAGCGTGCCCGGAAAAGATCGCGAAGTTGGTCCCCTCGCCATCCCACGTCGCCCCAAGAGGCTCCGCCCGCCCGTCGTGAACCCGCATACCCGCATCCTACTCGACGTGGCAGCGCCCCAGCCACGCGTCCTTATCGGGCGTTTACCAAGTCATCCGACAACCCCCCCCGCCACGCTACAATGTCCCGTGCGGTCGCCTGCGTGATCGCACCGCGGGAGCCTTTCATGAAGCCGCTAACGTCGCTGACCAATCAACTTGCCGCCTTGCTTCTCTTGGTTGCAACTGGCGTGGCTGCCGGCCCGGATATCGACGGCGATGACGTGGACGACTCCGTTGACGAATGTTCGAACACCCCGCCCGGCATCTTGGTTGACGTGGCCGGCCGCCCGATCGCCGATCACGATCTGGACTGCGACGTCGACCTCGAGGATTTCGACTTCTTCCTGGCCAGCTTCACCGGGGTGCTGACGCCCCCATCCGCGGAGAATTGCCTCGATAAGATCGACAATGACGGCGATACCCTCGCTGATTGCGCCGACGTTGTGGACTGCGCAGTCGGCACCTCGTGCAGCGCGGAACATTTCTGCTCGCAGTTTGCTACCTGCGGTTGTCCCGAAGGACATGCCGACTGCGATGTCGAACCCGCCACCGGCTGCGAAACGGACATCGACACGCACGTGGCCCATTGCGGCGCGTGCGATGCGGCGTGCCCGCCCCCCGCGCATGCCACGCCCGGCTGCGCTGCCGGCGAATGCATCATTGAATCTTGCGAATTGGGATGGTGCGACGCGGATACGTTCCCGCAGAACGGCTGCGAAGTTCCTTTGAATGGCAACCCAACCTGCTCTCCGCCCTCGTACCTCGGCTCGATCTCCGGCGACACCGGCGCCGGACAACTCTCCACAAGCGGCGCCGGCGAAAAGTGGTTCCGCGTCCGCCTCACCGAGGACAACGATGGCGACGTCTATCTCAGCGCAACGGTGGAGTTTCGACCGGCGCCAGGATCGAATTATGATCTCTACCTCTATTGCGCAGCGTGCGGCGGCTACTCCGGCTACAGTTCGAACAGCGGCCCAGGCGTGGTCGAAATCCTTTACCCGCGCTGGGATGACGATTTTTGGGGCGAAGACGACTCCTACGACATCACCATTGAGGTCCGCTGGTTGAGCGGCGGTTGTGCGCCATACACGCTCAGCGTTCTGGGGAACACCAACCTCGACGGCCGGCCCAACACCTGCAATCCCTGATCCCGCTTCGGCGCGCGGCTTGCAAGGATCGCCGCTACCTCGTGGGCACGACCGGCTGGGGGCAGGAGGAAGACAAGCGCCAGGCGAAAGAGGCCGGTTTCGATCATCACCTCACCAAGCCCGTGGATCACGCCGCGATCGTGACGCTTCTCGTCGGTCTACAACGAATGGAGTCGTGAAACGAGAGAGCGGTTCGGCCGCAGGCTTGCTATGCGGTTGCCCCTTCGGGCAGGGGTTTGCTGTTTTTGCACTTGGGGTACTTGCTGCAACCCAGGAAGGGCCCAGTGCGGCCGGTGCGGATGACCATCGGCTCGCCGCACTCGTCGCACGGGATGTCGGTGGGAACCGGTTTCGCCTTGGGCTTGGCGGACTGCGGGAATTCGATTTCCGCGCGTTTCTTGGCCTCGCCGCGGAGGTTGGCCACGAACGAGCACTTGGGGTAGGCCGAGCAACTGAAGTAAGGTCCAAAGCGACCGGTCTTCGCAGTCACCGCGCCCCCGCAGTCCGGGCAACGAAGGTCATCCTCGGGCCAGGCCTCCACGACCGGACGTCCCGTCCGCGTCCATGCGAAGCCCTTCGGCGGAGGACCGAGGGTGGACACGTCCACCCTTTCTTTCGACCCTCCGCGCGCCGCACGGCCGTTTTTTCCACGCCCGCCGGCCTTGGTTTCCGGCGGCGCCTCGGGGATTTGCCCGGCCTCCTCCAAGGCCTTGAGGTGATCGAGCTTCTCCATGGGCATGGCGTTGCGACATCGCGGGAAACCCGAGCAGCTCAGGAAGGGTCCGCGGCGCGACTTGCGAATCACCATCGCCCGGCCGCACTTGTCGCAGCGGGCGCCGGCCTGTTCGGGCTTGGGTTTCTCCACGTACACTCCCGCCGGCATCGGTGTCGTGGATTTGCACTTGGGGTAGTTCGTACAGCCGAGGAAGGCGCGCCCCCGGCCCCACTTGACGGCCATTGGCGATCCGCAGTCGGCGCACTTCTCATGAATGTCCTCGGCCTTGACCTTGCGCAGCGGCACGCCGTCCTCATCGCAAGGCATCGTGGAGCTGCACTCGGGGTATCCGCTGCAGCCCAGGAACGGGCCCAAGCGGCTCTTGCGCAGGATCATCGGCTTGCCGCACTTGGGGCACGGCTCGTCGCCGACGATATCGGCGACGGGAATGCCCTCGTTGTTGACATTCATCGTGCCTTTGCACTCGGGGTATCCGGTGCATGCCAGGAAGCGACCGTTCTTGCCCAGACGGTATACCATCGGCCGCCCGCAGTCCCCACACGTGTATTCACTCGGCTCAGCGCGAGTTCGCTCCATGTCCGTCTGCGCCTTGTCCAAGGACGCGCGGAACGGCTCGTAAAACTCACGCAACACGTGGACCCAGTCGAGGTGGGCTTCCTCGATCTTGTCCAGCTCTTCCTCCATGTAGGACGTGAACTTCAAGTCCATGATCTGCGGAAAATGCTCGACCAGTTTTTGGGTCACGATCTCGCCGCGATGCGTGGGGTGCAACTTGCGGTCGACCAACTCCACGTAGCCGCGGTCCTGGATGGTCTGGATGATCGCGGCGTAAGTGCTCGGCCGGCCGATGCCTTCGGCCTCGAGCTTCTTCACCAGCGCGGCCTCCGTAAAGCGCGGCGGGGGTGAGGTGTACTGCTGCTCCGGGTCGATTTGCAGCGGGGCGACTCTCGCGCCCGTCTTCAGTTCCGGCAGCAGCCCCTCGCCGTCGTCGGGCGTCCCCATGACCCTCAGGAACCCGTCGAAGATCAGCCTCCGCCCGGTGGCTTTGAAGGTCGCTTCGCCCGACGCCGTCTTCGCCTCCACCAGGACCGTGGTACTGTCCCAATCCGCAGGCGGCATCTGGCAGGCCACAAATCGCCGCCAAATCAGGTCGTAGAGTCGGTGCTGCTCCGCGTTGAGACTTTCCCTCAACGAGTCAGGCGACCGTTCAACGTCTGCGGGACGGATCGCTTCATGGGCCTCCTGGGCGCGCTTCGAGCTGCCGTATACGTTGGGCTCTTTCAGCAAGTACCGGTCTCCGAACTGGCCCTCAATCAGCCCCCGCACGGCGCTGACGGATTCTTTGCTAAGGTTGGTCGAATCCGTGCGCATATAGGTGATGAGACCGACCGGCCCTTCGCCTCCGCCGAGGTCGATGCCTTCGTACAACTGTTGGGCGACCCGCATCGTCCGCGACGGCGCAAAGCCCAAGGCGCTGGAGGCGGCCTGTTGCAGGGCCGCCGTCGTGAACGGCGCGTTGGGCTTGGATTGCGTGCGGCGGGTTTGAACGTCGGCAATGGTGAACGCCGGCGTTTTCGCGGCCTCGGTGCGCCCGCGAAGCACGATGGTCTTGAGGCCCTTGTCCGCGTAGGCCGCGAAATCCTGCTCGTCGACCTTCTCGCAAACGAACCCGAGCGTCTCCGCCACCTTCCGCGTCACGTCGACCGTGGTCGGCTTGAAGTCGTTACCGTTGAGCCTGACCAGATCGGCCTCGAACGACTTGTGCTTGGCCAGCCAGGCATTCTGCTCTTTGACGGTGCGAGCTTCCTTGCCGCCCTCGAGGAACTTGGTCCACGCTTGGGCGTGCGCTGCCGCGGCCGTCGTCTCAGCCGTGAAGTACCCGGAGATGCGCCAGGATTCTTCCGGAACGAAGGCACGGATTTCCTGCTCTCGCTCGACGATGAGCCTTACGGCCACAGACTGCACGCGCCCCGCGGATAATCCGCGGCCGATCTTGCGCTGGAGCAGCGGGCTAAGCTGGTACCCGACGATCCGGTCGAGCAGCCGCCGCGCCTGCTGGGCGTTGACCTTATCCATGTCCAGATCGTGGGGCGCCCCGAAGGCGGCCTTGATCGCCGATTTCGTGATCTCGTTGAAAACCACCCGCTTGGTGGACTTCGGATCGAGTTCCAGCGCCGACACAAGGTGCCATGCGATCGCTTCGCCCTCGCGGTCAAGATCCGTGGCTAGGTATACCGCGTCCGCCCGTTCGGCCGCCTTCTTCAAGGAACTCACCGCCTTGCGGCGGTCGGGCAGGACTTCGTAGATAGGCTCGAAGTTGTTCTCAAGATCGATCCCGAAGTCGCTTTGCGGCAGGTCGCGGACGTGGCCCATGCTGGCCATGACCTCGTACCCGGGCCCCAGGTACTTGTTGATGGTCTTGGCCTTCGCCGGAGATTCGACGATGACCAGGGCCTTGTCTTCCTTGTTCGTCTTCTTCGCCACAATACCCAACCTGACAAATCAGCCGCAGCACGGTGTCAAACCGGCTAGCCGTAACGGTGGTTTCTATCGACCGCGACCCCTGGATACTCCAAGCCGATTATAGGCCCGTGCCGACTTGAGGCGGGGCCTCTACCTGCTTACCAGCCTGCTGTCAAACTGCGCGTTCCACGCCGAGAGGTCATCGTTGCGTTTCCGGAGGGCTCCCGTATACTACGGCACGGACTCCGGCGAAATGCCGTAAGTCTTTGCAATTAAAGGATTTATGTCATTATGATGAAGTTTTTCCGCAAGTACAACAAGCAGCTCCTCGCCGTATTCATGGTCGGCCTCATGATCGTCTTTGTGGGCGGAAGCGCCCTGCAGGGCCTGCTAACCCCGGAAGCCAACCCGGTCGTCGCCCAGAGCCGGTTTGGGCCCATCACCCTCATGGATCAGAACGTCGCCAACGAGAAGGGCAAGCTGCTCGAATCCCTTGGCATCGATTGGCGTCACCCGGCCGGGTGGACCGCGAAGCCGGTGGAGACCATGGATTGGATTCTCTTGCGTCGCGAAGCCGAGGCTCTCGACGCGGCGGCCAGCGACGCCGCCATCCGAAGCAGCCTAGCCGACCCCGATTTGGATGGTCGCGTCAATGAACTGTCCCGTCAGATGCGAGTCCGGCCCGAGGCACTCCAAACGGCGCTGGCCGACCTTCGCTCCATTCAGCAGGCGGCGACGGCCGTGGCTGGGGCATCGGTCCCCAGCGAGGCCGAACTCATGCATGCCACCCGAAACGCCCTGGAAACGGTTTCCTTGCGGGCCGTAGTCCTGCCCGCGGCGATCTTCATCGACGAATCGCTCGAGTTCTCCGAGCAGGAAATCAAAGCTCATTTCGAAAAACACCGGGAAAAGGAACCCGACAAGGGCCTGACTTTCGGCTACTACCAGCAGCCGAGCCTCAAGGTCCAGTATGTCAAGATCGATCGTGAGGCGATCGCTCGAGACATCGGCATCGCCAATCTCGAACGAAAGGCCAAGGCGCACTATGACGAGAAACGCGCCACCGACCCCGCCTTTGCCCGACCCAATCGGAACGAACCTGACCCTGCCGCGGCCGGCAAGATTGAAGGTCCGCCCGGTCCGCCGCTCGAACCGTACTTGAGGTGGGAGGAAGCCAAGGACGCTGCGATCCGTAGCGTCCGGGAGCAAAGCGCCGAGCAAGCCGCCGACCGCCTCGCGAATTGGATCATTCAATACACTGCCGAGAGTTTCCTGGAGGTCGAGCGCTCGCCCGATGGGTATAAGCCCGCGCCCGCCGTCGTAACCCGGCCCGAGTACTATGCCGACTTGATCGGGAAGGTCCCTGCGACCATCGCGTTCCCGAAGGCCGTATCCGTCGGCGAGACGGGTTTCTTCACTTCCAAGGACGCCGATGAGGTTCCAGAGCTGGGCGCCGCCCGGTTCCAACCCGAGAAAGGCGTCTCGCGAGCCTTCGCCGACCTTGTCTTCCGCACCCAGGCCGTCGTTCCCAAGGTGCCGACGGAGGAGGGCACCAACCATGCGGACTTCACCTCGACCTTTCAGACTTTCCCGTATCCGCTTCGCGATGCGGACACCAGCAGCTTGTACGTTTTTCGCGTCGTGGAGACGAAGCCCGCACATGCACCGCAGTTGGTGGACGAAGTCCGCGACCAGGTGATTGCCGACATGCGACTGGCGCGGGCGTTTGAGGTCGCTAAGGCCCGCGCGGACTCCCTACGACAATGTCTGAGCTATCAAACGCTGAAAGAGGCCTACGACAGCGACCTCGAGCTCGTCGACAAAAAGCAGCACCCTGCCGGGGGCGGTAGCGGATACTTCGAACCTCCGCCGTTCGCTCGCGTGCCGCGATACATGGCCGCGCGCGGTCGACCCGCAACCGGCGTGCCGGCCGGCGCCGGCCTGGGCACGCTTCCCAACAACACGGTGGATGATTGCTTCGCGCTGGAGGGTGCCGATGAAAAAACCAAGATCCTCGAACTCCAGGATCGACCCGCGGTGATTCTGGTGGAGTGGATCGAAACCAAGCCCGCCCCAGAGGACGAGTTCAATACGCTTCGCAAACAACTTGTGCAGCAGTTAGCGGACGCGCGTTGGCGGAGCGCCGTGGCCGACTGGCTCGATCCGCAACAGGTTCGCGCTCGCGCCGGCTTTACTTTTGGAACGCAGTAGCCATCGCCCCACTCGTGACCGAAAAAAACACCCGATCGCTTGCCTTCTGGCTGGATGCAATCCTATAAACCTAGTGGATATTGGGGCTTCATTCATCCCTTTTTACTTCTTTGATTCGGGGCAGCGCCCCGTTGACCCGCGGAAGGTCGGGTCGGAGAAGTTCGGGTTTAGACGAAAGTGAAGGCAACGGTAGTCCCGTCGAGCCGTCCGCGGTCAGGGTGCGTCCGAGCACCGCGGTCAATGGCTAACAAAAACGCGGGCGCTCGGCGGGCTCGACAATACTCCCCCTTTCGCGTCACCACACACCCGCTGTGACGCGGACGACCACAGCCCCGCTGCCACCCCCCTCCGGATGGCAGCGGGGCAGCCCTTTCTAGACACTAGAGACTGGAATCTAGAAACTGGAAAGGTGACTGAACACGTCCAGACCAAACGCGATATCCAGGAGATTCTGGAAGTAGCGGGCGTTCATCCGCAGCGGCGCTTCGGGCAGCATTTTCTGATCGATGGGAACCTGATGCGGCGGCTCGTGGAGTCAGTCGAGCTAACCCCTGACGACTGGGTGATCGAGGTCGGCCCGGGCACCGGCGGGCTCACCGACCTGCTCGCCGCCCGCGCCGCCCGGATCATCGCCGTCGAGATCGACCGGACCTTCTACGGCATCCTGGTGGACCGCTTTCGTGAAAACGAGAACGTAACCCTGCTCTTCGGCGACGTGCTCGACGGCAAGCATCACCTCATGCCCGAACTCGCCCGCGCGATCAGGGCCGGAGGCGCCGGCCGGCCGACGCTCAAACTTGTGGCCAACCTCCCGTACCAGGCAGCCACCCCTCTAATCATGAATCTGCTCGTGGATTTCCCCAAGGTGCGACAGCTGTGCTTCACCGTCCAGGCGGAAGTCGGCGCCCGCATCACCGCCAAACCCGGGACGAAAGACTACGGTCCGCTGAGCATCCTCTGTCAGTCGCTTTGTACGATTACGACTATCGCCCGCGTGGGTCCGCAGTGCTTCTGGCCCGTTCCGCACGTCGATTCCGTGATGCTTCGCCTCGACGTGCGCGAAACACCGATGATCCCCCGCGACGAACTGCCCGGCTTCGCCGCTCTCGTCCGCGCCGTCTTCGACCACCGCCGCAAGCAGCTTCGCCGGGCGCTGCAATATGCCTGCAATCATGTGGATTTTTCGCGCCGGCCTCTAGATTTCGATCTCTCCCGTCGGCCGGAGGAGCTTGCCATCGACGAGTGGCTTGCCCTCTTCCGCGCTTTACCGACGCCAAGGCGCAATGCCGCAATGGCCACGGATCGGTGCTGACAGCTAGTGTAGCGTCTCATTGATTTCTAGCCGTAACGAGCCGCGGGGCTTCAGCCCGCGCGGACGCACGGACGCCGACGACGCTGCGTAAGGGCGACAAACATACGGTTACACAATTGCGAGAC
>Ga0187893_10011316_pt1 | contig 12998 bp, 7 predicted proteins | sample MA1701074metaG_FD_139574 | JGI IMG/M metagenome (GOLD analysis project Ga0187893, IMG submission 139574) | White microbial mat communities from a basaltic lava cave in the Kipuka Kanohina Cave System on the Island of Hawaii, USA - MA170107-4 metaG ...
CGATGCGCAGCGCCTCGCCCAGCGCGAATTCCAGCGCCTGCCGGCCTTCCGCATTTAAATAGGTTAACGGCAACAATTCCATCGGATCATCCGATTGAAACGGTTGCGTTTAATGTGCTGCGCTTCTGCGTGTGGCACCGCCAGTGCGGGCTTGTTGGCTGGGGTGACATCTTCAGTGACTTGCCCCATGAACTTCACCAGGCGCAGACGCAATTCAGAACCCGCCGCATCAGCCCGTTCCGAATAGACCAGTGGGTAACGTCGCAGCGATTCCAGCTCGTTGAGCAGCAAGGCCAGAGCCGGTTGCAAACGCAGCATCAGCGGTTCGATTTTCTCGAGCGGATATTGGGCCGCGGCGTCCTGCCATTCTTTTTCGCGATACCAGGCGAGCAATTGCAGGAAATCAATGACGGAAGGCTCATCAATGCCGGATTTGTGCAATTGGAAGGTCAGGTAATCAATGGCATCGACCAGTTCTTGTCGCCCGAGCAAAGGCCGCGTGCAATCATGAAGCAAATCAGCGAGTTTCCATTTCTCCTGCCAGGGAGTCTTTTTATAAAGCTCGCTCAATTCGCGAATGGCCTCGGTCCAGTTTTGCAGCGTAGGCTTGGCGATCCATTCAAGTTTTTCCGGCAAGGGATAATCCGGCGGCTTATCTCGGCGCGCCTGACCGATGAAAATGGCCGCCAGATATTTGATCAGGTGAGTAATGAGGCGATCCAACGCGACAAACTTTCGTCCCAGCTCCTTCCCGTTTGAAAATAATTGAGGTCGAGGTTGGGCTAGATATCACTCTCCTTATCCCAGACCACTAACGCAAGATCAAAGCTTTTTTAAAATCAGAAAATTTGCCTGCCGTCAAGCGAAAAAAATATATGCCATTGGGGACAGGATTACCCGTGTCGTTTTTCCCTTCCCAAACAGCTTGGTAATAACCCGAACTTTTGCGCTCCTTCACCAAGGTCACAACTTTTTGCCCAACGAGATTATAGATTGTCAAGTCAACGTCAACGAAGCTTTCTTTTGATCGGATCCAATAGTAAATGCGGGTCGATGAAGAGAGATGACCTTGAAGCCGCAGTGGATTGGGGCTATTTTGCAGTAGCACGAATTCTTCTGGAAAACTCGCAAGATCTTGAATTGAATTTAATTTGACGCCAGTTGTTTGCCCAATTTTGAATTTTTTCAATCTGTATTCGTTAACAGCAAACCCATACTCAATTCTTTTGACCGGGCCGATCTCTGGCGCGTACCATTCATCCCAATCGCCATCCGCCCCGTTAAAATAGTAGTGGAATCGCAAGCAGTTTCTAAAGGTTCCGGCAGGCACGGCAACCGTGTCACTCCGGCTTTCCAGGACGATGATACCATCCGGATAGCTCCACGTGTCTCCCACCGCCGCATTGAATTTGAAACGCAAGATATCTTTGTTTCTGCGACGTTCCCAAAGTTGATCCTGTTTATCCAAACGCAAAAACCAATTCGGCATGTATGAAAAACGGGAAAATTCGTAATAAGTGGTATCGTTAATTTTTACAGTACCTATAATTGAGTCTCGAAAGGAAACAGCGCCCTGAGTAAATTCAAATGTCCAATAGTTTCCTATTTCAAGAGGGAAGTAATTAGTTGTTTGTCCATGTGCAGTGGATACGAAAATCGCGGCGCAAAAAAAAAGGCAAGACAAATGAATCAAACATTGCTTTTTTCTCATGATAAGCTCCTCGTATTTAGGAGTTTGATAAAAGCAAGAAATATGGTAACAGAGCCAACTATAAACATCTTCACAGCTTGTAAAAGTAATTTACAACTTTTCTTCATCTTTTTCAATACCGCCACGCTTTCCATTCTTGTCTAGAGAGCGAAGACGACAGCAACCAGATTTGCCAGCCAGTGAAAGCCGGTTGGTGCGAATAAACCGCCGGTACGTTCGCGGAGCCAGCCCATCACTAGCCCCGGAAAAAAGACGGCTACCCGCATCCAACTTGGTGAAACAATCAGATGCGCCACGGCGAAGAGTAATGCGGTCAAACAAATTGGGAGCCCAAACCCGGTGAGTCCTCTCGCCTGCGCCCACAGAGCAAGACGTTTCTGCAAATAGCCACGAAAGAACAACTCTTCAGGAACTGCTTGGTACAATAAATGATATAAGATAGTGGATACTGTTAAACGTTCCAATGCGACAACAGACTCATGTCCGGTGATCCAGCGCCAAACGGTCAGCAGAGCAGAGAACGGAATCAATACAAGCGCAATTGAGAGAAAAAGCCAACGCCCTCCCGCTTGCCATGAAGCGAGCGAAAATCCATGCTCGGAAAGTGGAACGTGCCTGAATAACAAGACGAGCACCGGCAGATTGATCCATACAGCCGGACTTAGCCACACTACCCACGTTTCCTCTCTAACTAAAACACACAAAAGCAACGCTGCGATAATGGTTGCGATGATCCCTTCCAACAGCGCTCCGTGAGCGATCTTCTTTTCGGCAGAATTTTCTCTGATAAAAGCCATCCGTTGGTCTTCATATATCCGTTAAAAGATTTTTTCTTGTTTGGCTGCGCCCGTTGGGTTGCGGCTCGTGCATGTTGGGTCTTACCATCTAAAATCCCAGACGAATGCCGCTGTGAAGGGTAGAGAATTGGGCTGTATCGCTTTCCCGGAAAATCAGATGCAAATTGTAACTCAGATCAAAAGAAATGTTAGGCGTGAAATGGAAACTAACACCACTGCCTACGTTTGATCCAAATTCGCTATCGCCTTCGTCGGGAATGTAAATGCCCAGCCCACCATTGACAAATGGCCGGACGCTGGTTAAGCTAAAATAACGTTTGAGATTTCCGGAAACAGTAAGATATGGGTTGTCATCGAAACCGACGTCTCCTTTTAAGCGATGATATCCCAAGAGAGCCTCTAATGATAGGGAGCGGGTCAGGCGAATGCCAAAATCGGCGATAAAGCTAATCCCCGGATTGAATTCCCGGTCCAGATCACCATGAGGGCGAACAACACCGAGATGCGCGCTCACAAAGAACCGGCGTTTAGCTCCGATTAAATCGCTCAGCTTAGCTTGTCTCACCACCTCTCCCAAAACTGTTATAGTGATGGTAGGATCAGGATCAGAACGTTGCAACGTTAATGTTCTGGTATAAGACCCTTCGAGATCATCTTCAAGCGTTCCGAGCTTCCCGGCAGAAGAGGTGATTTTTATCTTATCAGGATAGCCGGGACCGAGAAGATTGTCAAGAACGTCCCGGGGCGTCACGCTTATGAGATACATCTGCGAACCGTCGGGTTGAATTTGTTGTAATGAAGCAGTCACCACTGTTTTTGCAATATCAGCCTTTTGCACGCGCACCAAAAGCGAGAATTGCTCGGTCCTGGAAAATTGCCCAATTTTTGGCGCTTGCCCGGCGAGTTGAAATTTCAATTCATACTGCCCCGGTACCATAGTCTTCACGTACAAAGCACTGTAGATGCCATCCCCGGCAACGGCATCACCATGTTGGTGCTGGCCGTCATCAAACAACCCAAGACGATCAGTGAGGGTGCTGTCCTTCAGCACCCCGTCTTGTTTCAGTTTGTAAATTTTCTTTTCCACAAGCCGTGGAAAGTGATCTTCATGAATGCCGAAGTTGGTCTTTGCCAGTTCGGATCTGTCAACGTGATTTTTTGCCAAAGTAGCTGCCAGGGATATCGATGGCCGCGTAATGGTCACTTCAACTTTTTCCAGATTTTTAACCGGGGTCAAGCCCTCTTTCACTGCGACGGACAAAGGAATGACGGCTTCGGTTGCAAAGGCAAATTGCCTGGGGCTAAAATCATATTTCAGTTCCCGCTCATCGACAAGTACTGAGGCATGATATGGAATAAAGTCGGCTTGCTTGAAATTCCCTTTGAGGCGAATGGTCCAGGTTCCCTGAGGCTGAATAAGGGTCGTATCCTGTCGAAGCGGAAAGGGAATGGAAACAATTGAGTAGAAATCGCCTTGACGGAGTTTTCCGGAGAGATTGACCTCAACGCCACTGGGTGAAATGAGCGTAACCTCGACAGCACTACGATAGCGTGCTTTGCGCCAGGAGACGACAAATGTGGCCTGCCGCACTGATTTATTTAGCGTGAAAGTTTCAACCGCCGAGGGTTTCTCTCGGCTAAGACTACCGAGGTTATGGCGGATTAACTCGACCGTTGTGCCCCGTAGCGCATTCACCAAATCGACTTCAAAAAATTCCCGTAAGGCGTCATCCGGTTCATTCGTCGCATCAAACAGGCCGTCTTCAGTTTCTGCGGCGATGTCCGCAAGCAAATCTTCATAACTGGGCGTCACACCAACACCGATAGAGTGCAAATCGACATCAAAGTCCGCAATGGTCTTGGCCGGTTCGCCCGGCACGCCGGATTCGCCGTAGACGCCAGGGCCGGTGGGAACGGTGAGAATCTCGTGTCGGGTCGGAGTTGCTACGGCATCGACAATGCCTGGAATTTCCGAAAGGTTAGTGATATTGAATTCAGCATCAGGAGAGGGGGTGGTGGATTTGAGAATTCCTCTCCAGCCCGCGCCTTGGGCGCCGGTACCGGAAGCGTTGGTAATGTGGTCGATCTCCTCGGTCACAAAGGCAACGTGGAATTTTGGTGGCGGGTTCGGCAATAGTGATAAGGCATGTTCATATATCCCAAGACATGGTTTGGAGCAAGGAGCCTCCGAGGACAACAGAATCACTTCAAATTCATCTAAGAAAGACGGATCATCAAGAATAGCCTCTAAATCACTACGCGTCCAACCAGCGGGCGTGTTAGTGATGATGCCGACTCTCACACCTCTGGCCTTCAAGTCAGCAACGGTCGCCATCGCGTCGGGGAACCAGACGAAATCGCTTGTGGGCGTTGGACGAAAGGCCAGGGTATTACCGAGATCAAAAAAGACCGCCTCGATTTCCGATTCGACCACCATGGGGCTGAAATTCTGCATGCCGTCAGTGAAAAGAATAACAGCCTTGCGGTTGGAACTTGCCGGATCGAAACCGCGAAAAGCGGTGAGCAATCCGCCGCCCATGGCCGTGAAGTTGCCTGTGGAAATCCCTCGAACTTGATCGACAAACTCCTGAAAGTTTGTGCAGAACTTTTTCAAAACCGGGGGAGGTCCCGTTGGAAATTTTGTTACCCCACTTTCGAAATAGACAATCCCCATCCGGTCATCGGGAACAGCGAAAGCAAGCCAGGTATTCAAAAATATCTCAACGGCATCTTTTAAGACGTCAATTTTGCGGTCACCGCCGGGAACGGCAACGCTTTCCATGCTTCCGGAAATATCCAGGACTAAAATAATATCAATTGGTGGCCGCACCGGTGGGACAAATTCAAAAACAAAGAGCCCCTGTTGAATGTCGGAGGCGAATATTTTTCCGCTGGTCGTAAATGGATAAACACCCCAAACGCCTCTTTCCACCTGAGAGAGCGTGTGTGGCATTGGAACGACAAACAGATCCGTATCATAGTAACCAATTTCACATGGCTGAGTTGGATCACTGATATCAAGAATGATAACCCCTTCTGTGTAATAGGAAATGTAGGCGTAATTGCCTTTTACAAAAACATTATGGATCACCAATTGGTCGCCGGGGCGTGTTTCATACTCAGAAACCTGTGTGATGCCGGTCAGATCGCTTATATCCCATATTCGTAAATGGCCTCCCAGATTTTCATCGGTTGTTAGCGCGTAATTGCCGTCATCGGTGAGCCAGACGTTGTGAGTCAGTGCACCAGGGTAAGCAACTGAAGTGATATCGGTTGGACTGGTTTTATCAGTCACGTTAATGAACCAGAGACCTTGACTAAGCGCGGCGGCGTAAGCAATGTTGTTCCTAACATAGACATCGTGAACGGCGCGATTGTTATAGACGCCAATTTCAACCGGGCTGGTAGGCGAGGCCAGGCTAAGAATGTGAATGCCTCTGCTGTTGAAGCCGGACGCTGTCCCATGATCCAAACAAACGTACAACGTCGCATCCGTCGCATCAATAAAAATATTGTGAGCACGATTGAAAGTTGTATTATATGTCGCTACCACGGAGGCAGAAGTTGGCAGTCCTGAGAGATCAACGATTTGCAAGCCAACCGGGGTGCCAGATGTAACATCGTCGTGAACGATGTAGGCATAGTTGGAATAGGTTTTAATATCCCGCCAAATTGAGGTGGGGCCCGAAATGAAAGCAACTTGTGTGGGATTAGCCGGGTCGGTGGTAACGTCGTAGATCACCGTGCCTTCACGGACGCCCATGAGGGCATACTCAATTCCCCCCGCTTCGTACCCCCAAACGTCATTCGCACCGGCGCTTTCTATGCACGCACCGGAACCGAAACCTCCCAGCTCACATTGGCCGACCAACGTCATGTTGGTGATCTTTTGCGCGAAAAGGGCCGGGCAAGAGAGTAGCAGAAAAGCTCTCAAATAAAATAATCGCATGACATCCTCCATCTACTGAAATTTAGCGTCTAAACGTGAGATAATAGAAGTGCGATTCTTGTAGCGTTGCCAGAAAACCATAGCAGCGACTACAGCAATTGGAGTCGAGATGGCTTGCGAGGTAGAAAGCGGACCGATAAAGCCGCGGCTCACATCGCCACGAAAAAATTCAAGCAAGAAACGTGTGCAAGCATAAAACAGCCAGAAGAGGCAAAAGGCTTCTCCCGGCGCTGTAATTCGTGCTCTTCTGCTCCATGCAGCGGCTACTGCACTGAGAACAAGTCCATTCATGGCGAGATAAAGTTGCACGGGGTGAACCGGCAGCGAGGGAGTCGCGGCATTAGGCAATAGGCCCATCTCAAAGTGTGATTGCGATGCTGGGCTACCGGCAGGAAATTGGACCGCCAGAAGGCTGTCGGAAATGGCTCCGAAGTCATCGCCATCAAGAAAACAGCCCAATCGACCGAAGAAAATGCCGAGGCCAATTGCCGGCGCGACAACATCGGCATAACGCCACACCTCGAGGCGTTTATGGTAGAGATATAAGATAGCGACCGTTACTCCGGCAATGTATCCGCCGTATCCTACGCTATCGCCTTGAAGAGGATCAAGGAACGCGAGCACACCGCCGGAATACGCTCTCGATGCATACAGCGCATGCAGCAAACGCGCTCCCAAAAGAGCAGCAGGCAAACCCCAGAGTGCCAATCCATAAATATGCTCGGCGCCAAGGCCTGTCTGCTTTGCGCGTCGTGCTGCATAAATTGTACTCACAATCATGGCTATGGAAAGCATGATTGTATAGTTCGGTACCAGGTAAACAAACACCGTGGTTCCGAACTGTTGGTTTAAGATCTCAACAACATAAGGGCGCATGATCGCTCACGGGTTTTCGATAAAAATCATTCCTTCCGATTCTGTGCCGACAGCCAAACTGTTCGAAGCAGCATGGTAAAGCAATTTGCGCGAGGTTTTGGGCACGCCATCCTCGTAATCCAGCACCCGGCTGACGTTGCCTTTCGCATCCATCGTGAGGAGGTAGCCCTCCGGAAAAAGCACGTGCCACTTGCCACGACTGTCGATGGCAATATCCTTTGCTGGTCGCAGGTAGAACTTTCCCGGCGATAGACGCGGATGATCGGCGCGAAAAAGCACTGGTTGAAAACGCTGGCCATCCCATCTCTCAATGGCAGTACCCACTACAACTACCTCCCCGGTTTTCGGGTCGCGATCGATGCCAGAGACCAAGTTGACCGAACGCCGTTCGAATCGACCATCATCATAAAATTCCAGCACGCCAACTGCACCAGCGGTAAACACTGTTCCCCGCTCTGGCACATAAAGCAAGTCACCAATCGTGGCCAGCGTTTGATCCTCCAAAGGAATAAAACGACCACCTGAAATTCCATCGTAGAATTGAATGCCGGCACCTGATTGGCCGCGAAAAGGAAAAGGTGGATAGACCAGCCACAGCAGGCCGCTTTTCGGATGCCGTAGGATATGCCAGATGCCGGTGCGCTTTAGGCCCTGTTCCGCTGTTAAAAGCTGAATGCTATCATCGAAACGCAATAGACCTTGCTTGAGATGCACGGCGAATATGGCCCGGCGTTGAGGATCAAAGATCGCTTCACCGCAAAGGCCTTGATCGGGAATTTCCCGGCCAACGGTAAAGGTACGGATAATTTGTGGTTCCCCATTCGTTGGTTTGCGCAATACGGCAAAGCCACCTGTCGCTGAGCCGACCAGCAAATCTCCGGCTGCATTCTGATCGAAGGGCACGAGATCCGGCTGGATAGATTTGGTATCAAATATCTCAGTATAAACTGCCATCGCCTGATTGCCTTGAAGTTGAGCCAGTCCTGCACGAGTGCCCAACCAAATCTCTTGGTTATTTTCTCCGAAGACGAGGAATGTAATCTCCTCCGAGGGCAGACCATGTGTTTTGCCCACATGTTGAACGATGCCTTTATGAAAAATCAGCAAACCTTGGCCATACGTTCCAACGATTAGCCGTCCTGCTTTTTTGTCGGCCAGCAGTGCCGTTACCGCTGGCGCCAGACTTTCCAAGTTGGATGAGAGTCGGGAGAGTGAACCATCGCGAAAGATAAAAACGCTGCTGGCCTCTGCGCTGGTACCTGGTTGACGGACCGCGTAACGAACCGATGCGACCAATTCACCGGATTCCGGGTCACGCGCCAGGTCCTCGATGAGCAAGGGAATGGCACGATCATCAGAGAAAGGAAGCGCTGTAATCGGAAAAATCTCAAACTCACGACCACACAATCGGACAAGGGCTGGCTGTTCTGTTCCATTGGCATTCCGGAGAATCGCGCCTAAAACAAAACATCCATCAACTTCGTCGAAAATTCCTGCGGTTAATCCAACAATTTTGGCATCGCCACTCGCCAGTTGAAGCTGGGTGAGCTCATCATTGGCAAGCATGAGAAGCAAGGCCGCTTCTTTCTCTTCCGCTTCAAATTGCTGTTCAGTGCCTTCGAGTTGTAAAAGGACGGAGCCATCCAATGGAGATACAATCGCTAAATCTCCGTCATGCCTCGAGGCAACTTGGTTCCAGAGTGGATGATCCTGTTGTTGAAAAGGAGGCCAGACAATGGGCTCAAACGTGCCTCCTTCATGCCGGAGCGCCACGAAACCATTGCGTGTGCCAATGTACGAGATTCCCTCAGCCGGATCGCTGGCCAGAGCACGCACGCTGTTTGATGGGAGCCCATCGACAAGCGTGTGGCGAAATGGCCTCGCTTGCACAGCATGCGCTTCAACCACTCCGCCCCCGTCAAGACCGACGAGCAAGCGGTCGCCAATAGTAGCTAAAGCAGAAACTTGGCCGCCTCCAGTCAGCGCTTTGGTTTGTGGGCTGCCAACCTTGTAGGAGAAGAATCGATCTGGCGCATCGGCCGGGAATTTTTGTGAGGCGCCATCCTTTGGTGCAACTTCAAAATAAAGATCGACAGTTGTCCCCGTTGGCTGCGCAGGTATGGTGACCGCCGCCTCTTGAACCGTCGCAGATTTGGCCGTCATTTGCATCGGCAGTTGCGCAGTAAATTCACCGGCACCAATTCGGTAATGTAGCGCGCTGGCGGTCGGCGTTGCCGTTTCCAACGTTATCGCAATACGAACTCCCAATCCGGCCGGTGGCCGCAATGGCACAGAGATGCTTTTCAGTTGCAAAGGCAAGACCTGAAAAAGATACCGTGCTTGTGGCGCTCGCTGGGGATGTTTTGTTTGGCCGCCGTCAGAATATGAAAAAGAAAAATGGTAGAAGATGGTCGTGCCTGCTGGTTGTCCCGGAATTGTTGCCGTCCAACTTTCGTCTGGCGATTCTTTCGAAAGCTCGATTTTTCCGGTTGATTCCTTGCCTTCGCGAATAGCCGTATATAGAACGCTTCCGCTTATGGGACGAGACCCTTCCGTGTATTGAATCGTTACACGGTAGGGCCCTGTCGTATTAATGGTGTCGGGGTGGCGCTGGGTTCGAAAGGTTGTCTTAGCTTTCGAACTATCAGCGCTTACGTTACATCCTACCCACACCATTATCCCAACAAACACAAAAGCAAGTTGGACAAATTGTCTGATCATTATGCCCTCTGGCGTGCGCGACGCCGCAAAAGCACGATCACAGCCAGCGGCAACCACATCAATAATAATGCGATCGTCCGCTGCGTGGTGGTGCCGCCGAAATGTTCAAAATGAGCTACAGCACAACCAGCGGGTGTTCCTGTTGCGTTGATGATCGCATAAGGCGGTGGGACACTGTAAAGTCCCTGACCGGGTTGGGTTGAGACCCGTTCATCGCCGCCCACTGCGTTCTGCGTGCGCACCCGGTAATAGATGCGGTCGCCGGGGTTCACCGTCGCCCATTGTGCGCCTGTCGGCGTCCACGTTCCATAGCATTCCGGAGCAGGGGTCGTGGGGTCAGTGTCCACCGTAATAAAACCGCTGGTGATCACATTCAAAGTAAAAGCGTCGTTGTTCGCCACCTCGACTTGAAAGCGCGAATTGCAAGGAGAAGGATTGGGAAAAGTGGCGCTGGTTCCACTAAACTTGTAACGCGGTCCGGTCCAAACATGGAAGGTTGGTGCACCACCGGTTTGCTCAAGATAATCCACCTCGGGATGGGTGACACCATCCACCACCGGATCATCGGCGGTATCATTATCATTAATATCAACAACGGCATCGGCGCCAAGTTCTCCGGAAGGACAACGAATCGGGTCGCTGGTGGTCGCGTCGCCATCAATGCACTGCGCCGGGATCAGAAAAATGCCGGCTTTGGCAAATCCGCTGGTGACCTTGCTTGAGGTATGCGCACCATTATGGCTGAATGCGGGCGGACCACCGGGTGAACCTGAAGTTGCCCACTGGTTGAGCATCTTGACTTCCAAATCAACCAGGGCCCGGTAAATACCTTTATCGTTTCCCGAGGGTGTGGTACTAAACCAACCTGTGGTGCGTAAAGCGCGCATGAAACGGACAAGATACTGCGGGGTCCCTGAAGGACGACACTTACTGCGCATCCCGGCACGGACTTGCCACAACGCTGCGGCTGAAATCTGGCCGTCAGCATATCCGCCGGTGGCAAGAGTACGATGCTCCGGAAAGTGATCGCCTGGAATTGCCGGATTAAATGGAACCGTAACTTGATGCAGGCGAGGGCCGAAACCGCCTTCGTCTGTATTAGCGATGCAGTTCAAACTCGCATTTGACGCAGTCTGATTCTTAATTACCCAGCCTCCAAGACAATTGGTGTTCTCAAATGCATCGGCCCAAGCATCAGCATGATCATGAAACAGACCCTGTCCCGTCGGTACCGGACAAGGCGCAACTGGTGTCCCGGGTTCCAAACTTGGTCCAACACACCAGTCAATGGGCCTATCCGTATATTGACGGCTAGTCATGTTATGGGCCAATTCGTGGGCAACAACAGTATGGTCATGAGCAAAGTTAAGTAGCTTATTCACTCCATCTGGGCAATCAGCGTCGTAATAGCCATTGCATGCACCATACACCATGCCGGAATTTGCATTACAGAAGCCTGATTGTTCCACGACCGGGCTCCACGCAAACGTGGGAAATGGGGTGAAGATTCCCGCATTCAGGGCTTGCCGATATTGATTATATATGACAGCAAAAAAGTCCACTTGTTGGAATGTTTCGTCGGCGCCAAGTGTGCCACCAGCGTCATTGTTGCAAACCGCATTGGTCGCGTCATTGATCCCATTGGTTGCTTGGTCAAAATTCGCAAAGGTGCCTGAGCTTCCGTTTGTGCTGTTGGAGATGCTGACATCATTGGCGTTAAAACCGTCGCCCTGAAAATCCACTCGGTTCATGACGCTAGAAAGCTGCAGGGTGTATTGACCGCCTGCAGCCGGATCAACTTCAAAGGAAACGAGATTGGTTGTTGGAAGCAGGTCAGGAGCACGCCGAAAGGTGCGGCCTTGCGCTGAAGTCTCATCGACAAGTGGTTGCAACTCAAGAATTCGCCCGTTTTCGGCATCAAGCCAAGTGTACCAAATTCCCTTCAAAATGCCGGCTTGGGCCTGAACCGGCATGCGGTAACTGTAACGCAATGCGGCTACATTTTGTGCAGCACCATAAGGTAACAGGAGAAGCTCAACCCGATTTGGCGGCTCCTTCGTAACATCAGTTATACCTTTTACCTTGCGAAGCGCCTCCAGAACACGCCGCGCCGCATCTCTACTCGTTAGCTTGACCTGGTTGGTAACGACATACTTGTTGAAGACACGCCCAGTAATGCTGGTTACTGTCTCTCCTTCCCATCGCGAGGCAACGACCATCGTGTGCTCAATGGGAACATCTTTGACGACCTGCCGGAAAGGATACTCAATTTCCAGCCGTTCAATATCCGCCTTGTACTGCTGAAAGGTCATGCCCTCCCCCATTTGCACCATCGTATCGATCTGCCCCGGTCTTAACCGCCGGATTTGGTCAATTTGTTGTCGGCTGAATTCCAACAGTGTTGGGTTTGTTAAGCTGGTATCCAGTTTGGCACGGGGCAGGTTTACCCCATTACCATTGGGCACCAAAATCTCGTCTGAGCTGCGCTCAAAGCCGACGGCACGCAAGGTCGGCGCGACGACATCATTGAAAACCTGGCGCCAGGATAGTGTGGTTGCCTCTTTGGGCTTTGGTAACGTTACATAAAATGCATCCCCGTCAAATCCTGGAAAAAGTGCCCGCGCACCTGACGGCAGACTTTGAGGATTCGGCTTGAGCCGAACATTTTCAGGAATGGGGAGCGGAGAGATCCGTGGTGGTTCTTGCGGCTCTCCCGGCCTCGGCTTGGGGATTGGCTTCGGACAACCCCATAGATAGACCACCAAAGCAGCGCTGGCTGACAACACCGGCGCCATCCTGAGCCAATACCACAACTCATTACGTTTCATAAGCCCTCCTTTACCGATTGTTTGAGAAGGCCGAATTATTTTGAGTCGATCTTCTCAGTTCATCACGGATGGTCGCACGTAAAATCTCGGGGATGATACCAAGATTTCACGTGCCG
>Ga0187893_10011317_pt1 | contig 12997 bp, 18 predicted proteins | sample MA1701074metaG_FD_139574 | JGI IMG/M metagenome (GOLD analysis project Ga0187893, IMG submission 139574) | White microbial mat communities from a basaltic lava cave in the Kipuka Kanohina Cave System on the Island of Hawaii, USA - MA170107-4 metaG ...
AACGAACGCAAACGACCCCGATTCGGAGTCAAATGGAGCGGTTCCCGGTGTTCGATCATGCCATCGCGGCCCATCGGCATCGCTGAACCCATTAAAAACAATCGAAGTTCAACAAACTGCTAGCTGGTTGGGCGGCCGGTGGACAAAAGGATAAGATTCGGCCCACTAATATGGAAGCAACGCCGGTGCCGGCCGTCGACCCCGAAGCCACCGCCAACGGCGGCTTCCTTTTCGGCGACCTCGGCGGCGCGCAGGCGGGGCGCCAGGTCCTGTCCCGGGAAGAGCTGCTCGTCCGCCTGACCGCGCTGATGCGCAGCTGCGAGGGTTGCGAGAACGTGACGGTGATCGAGGCGTCCCGGCTCGACCGGGCGGACCGGAAGGACGGCTGCAACTGGTCCCTGTCGATCGTGCTCGACCCGGCGGGCGTGGCGCCGGAGGTCTACGCGGCTGCGTACGCGTCGGTGATCGGCACGGCGCGGGCGAGCTGGAACCTGGAGTAGCAACCCCCTAGCTGGTCAGGAGCAGCGCGATGCCGCAGGCCGCGAGCGCGGCGCACACGAGGCGCTGGAAGGCGGTCTGGCTCAAGCCGGTGTGGATGCGGTCGCCGACGAGGAGGCCGATACCCATCGCGGGAAGCGTGGCGGCGCACAGGATGAAGGAATCGGCGGTGAGCTCATCCACTGCGTAGTAGCCGATGGTGCGCACGATGCTCAGGGTGAGGAGCATGGCCGAAAGGGTGGCGCGCAGCGCGTGCTTGTCGACGCGGCTCGCATCGAGGTAGATCGCGAAAAAGATGCTGGCGAGCGCCCCGAAGACGGTGCCGACGGCCCCGGAGAAGAAGCTCGCGACGGGCTTGAGGACGCCCGGCGCGACCGGCGGGGTGGCTCCGGGACGGGTCGACATCCAGAATGACCAGGCGGCGTAGAGGATGATGAAGGCGCCCAGCGCGCGGCCGAGGAGGATCTCGTCGAAAGTCTTGAAGATGAACAGCCCACTGACTACGCCGATCGCGCAGCCCGGCAGGACGCCGAGAAACTCGCGCCGCGAGACGTGATGGCGGCCGTGGCCGACGATCGCGGCCGAGGACACGATGCCGACCAGGCTCCACGCGGGCGCGAGGATCTTCACCGGGATGACGAGCGCGAGGAGCGGCAGCCCCAGCGCGCCGCCGAAGCCGAGCGAGCCGCGCAGGGCGAACGTGAGGAGCAGGACGCCCACGCAGTAGGCGAGCTCGAAAGGAGAAAGGCTCTGGATCAAGGGAGGGTTCTGGGTGGGTGATTACAGCAGAACCGCAGAAGCTGCACGCGACTACCTTGGTAGTGCCGTCATTCACCGCCTGATTAACACGGCCACGTCAACCGGGGCGGGAGTCGTAAGCGTAGGATGACGCCATGAAGATTTCGAAGCAGGCAGTTGCCGAGCGCATCGCGGCGTACCTTCACCACCGAATCACGCTGGACCAGTTGGTCGATTGGGCCGAGGACGCGCTCATGCAAGGAGAGTTCGACGAGAAGGACGCCAACGCGATCGCGGCCGTAGTCTCGCGCATCGGAGTCGCGGACGTGCGCGCCTTCGGCCTGGCGTGGGAAGACTGCGAGGAGCTGCTCAAGCAGCTCGGCTTTTCGGCGCGCATCGATATCGTCACTCCCTAGTCCCGTGGCCGCGAGAAAGCTGAAGATCTGGTACGACAAGGAAGGCGACTTCCTGGAAGTGATGTTCGGGAAGGTCCTCGGATTTTCCATCATGCGGGTGAGCGCGCTGCAGGGCGCGCCGCTCGAGGTCACGCTGTAGTCCCCAGGCGGTGGCTCTTGCGAAGCGAAAGGAGAACGGCATGACGTAGTTACCTCTAACCAGGAGCTATGTCATGTCACGTACTTACCGCCGCCGCGGCGAACGTCACGAGTATGGCTGGGTGCTGCGGGAGTGGGATTGCGAGTCGGGCTACCCGAGGCCTTTTCTCGTCGATCGTCATTCCCCGCAGGGTCGCCGTTTGACCGCGCGCTTTCACTCCGATGCACACGTGCCCATGTTGAAAGGCGGGGTGCCTCGCTCGTTTCGCCGCATCTTCAAGCAGCGCGAGCGGACGTCCAATACGCGCGAACTGCTGCGCTGGCTCGCCGATCCCGGCTATGACCCGGTGCTGGACGCAAGGCACCGAAACAGCGCGCAGTGGGCCTGGTGGTAACACCGCCTCAACCCCCGGCTCCCTCCGACTGGATCGCGACCCCCTTGTCAGGGGGTCAGGGCCCGGGACTACCTACCACGGCGGCTTGTTGTAGAACGTGGCGTAGCACTCGCCGTCGAGGCAGATCATCGGATCGCGCTTGTTCTTCGGGTGGTTGCGCTTCTCGAGGGTGTAGGTGTTGACCGTGCCGCGCTGCGACTGGGCGGTGAGCTGGTTGCCGCTCACCTTCCAGCGGCCGGCGTCGCTCGACTGCGAGGCGGTGCCGCCATACATGCCGGGGGTGCCGGCGCTCATGTTGCCTTCGTGATGGTAGGTGTAGGTGCCGTCGGGGCGCAGCTCGAAGCAGGTCGAGCGCTGGGAGCCGCCGGTGTTAGTGGTGAGTGTGCTCATCTTGCACCACTTGCCGACGAGCTCCTGGCCGCTGCCGGAGACGGCGGCGGAAACTTGGGCCCCCGCCTTCGCGGGGGCGACGGCTTTGGCGGAGGCGAGCTTGGCGCGCGCGGCGTCGGCCGCGGCGGTGCCGCGGGTGAGGGTGGCGACGCCGCTCAGGTCGCCGCCGGCGACCTTGAGCTCGTCGCCCTGCACTTGCCACGAGTAGGTCATGACCTGGGCGCCCTGCTGCTGCACGAAGAGGAGCTGGCCCATCGCCTGCCATCGCATCGGCGTGGCGTTCACCTTGCCGGCGCCGCCGGCGTCGAAGGTGACGACGAGCGGCTGGCCGTCGATCGCCGCCGACCAGGTGCCGTGCAGCGCCGGGTTGGCGTGGGCGACGGCGGCGGAAACGAGCAAGACGAGAAGCAGCGCGCGCATGAACCCCCCTTTCCCCTATTGTGCTACTTCTTCTCGAAGCCGCGCACCAGGCCCGCGCGCGCGGTCGCCGACTGCATGAGCAGCGAGAAGTCCGACCCGCTCAGGATGAGCTGCACACCCATCGCGATGTGGCGCTCGAGCAGCTCGGGGGTGTACATGCCGCCCATGCCGGGAAACTTGCCGTGCTTGCGGCAGGCGGCGATCACCCGGGTGTAGGCGTCCTTCACGCGCGGGTCGTTGAACTGGCCGGGGATGCCCATCTCGAAGCACAGGTCGTTGGTGCCGATGAGGAGGGCGTCGACGCCCTTCACGGCGGCGATCTCCTCGGCGTTGGCGACGCCCTGCGGCGACTCGATCATCACCACCACCAGCGTCTCGTCGTTGACGAGGCGCGCGGCGTCGCCGACCGGCATTGAGGCGAAGCCGAGCTGCGCCAGCGCGCCGCCCATGGAGCGCTTGCCGACCGGCGGGTAGCGGCAGGCGTCGGCGACGCGCTTCGCCTGCCGGGGGTCGTCGATATGCGGGAAGACGATTCCCTGCGCGCCGTTGTCGAGCAGTCGCGAGGCGTGCCAGTGCTCGAGGCCCGCGACGCGCACCACCGGGGTGACGCCGGTGGCGAGCGCGGCGGTGGCGAGCTGCGCCGAGGTGTCGGCGTCGAGCGAGCTGTGCTCGCCGTCGATGAACAGCCAGTCGAAGCCGGCGGTCTTCGCGAGGGTGGCGATGCCGACGGTGCGCGCCTGGTTGACGCCCAGGCCGATGGCGAGCTTGCCGGCGCGGAGCTGGTGAAGGGCGTGGTTGGGGACGGCGGTCATTCGGGTTCCTCCACTAAAATTCGGGGTCAGAGCCCCAAACCTATGGTCGCATAGCTCATCAAATTCAGGGCTCTGACCCCACGTGGCCTTCGAGCTGCCGAAAAATTCGCTGTTCGCCATCCTGCTGCGCTCGCGCTGGTGGGTGAGCGTGCTGGCGGCGCTCGGCATGTTCGCGCTGGTGCGGGTTTTCTTCGGCGCGGGCTACGCGGCGGCCGCGGCGCTGCCGTTCCTGGTGATCGGGATGTACGCCGCGTTCCAGCAGCTCCGGCTGCCCAGTCCGAAGCGCATCGCGGCGGCGCTCGAGCGGGCGCGGGCGCTGCCGTGGGACGGGTTCACCGCGGCGCTCGAGGACGCGTTCCGGCGCGAGGGCTACGGCGTGACCCGCATGGACGGGGTGGCGGACCTGCACCTGGTGAATCAGGGCTTCGTGACGCTGGTGGCGTGCAAGCGCTGGAAGGCGATGCGCACCGGGGTCGAGCCGCTGCGCGAGTTCGACGCCGCGACCGCCGAGCGCGGCGCGCACTACCGCATCTACGTCGCGACCGGCGAGGTCACCGACACCGCGCGCAAGTACGCGCAGGAAAAGAAGATCCGGCTGATCGAGCAGGAGGAGCTGGCGCGGCTCCTGGCCGGCGCGCGCTAGGTCGGGCCTTGCCTGTCGCGGGCCGGCGACACGAAAAGCCGGGCGAGGCGACAGACACCGGCGCCGGGGCGATCAAAAATGGGGTCCCCCTGAGCCATTCGCCCTCCCCTCCCTGGGCATGGCTCTCTCCTAAGAAGCCGTCTTCGGACGGCTTCTTTTTTTGCCCCCTTTACTGGACTACCGCGGTAGTGGCGCCTACGGAAAAGCTGGGACGAGGCCCCGCGAGATTTGCCTCGTCAACCAAGCCCGCGCGCCTTCGTTGGATCAGCGGGACGCCGCGATGGCCCACATCGTACTTACCGAGCACACCCGGCAGGAAATTGCCCGGCGAGGCATCAGCGAAGAAGCAGTGCGCGAGGTGGCGAAGAATCCGGAGCAGCGGGTGAGCGTTCGGCCGGGCCGCGAAGTCCGCCAGTCGCGCGTGGCAGGCCCGGCAAGCGGTAAACTGCAGTTGCTCAGGCTGTTCGTCGATACCGGCGGCGGCACGGATACCGTCGTAACCGCCTATCGAACGAGCAAGGTGCGCAAGTACTGGAGAACGGAATGAAGGTCAACTACGACGCGAAGAGCGACATCCTGACCGTCATCTTTCGCGACGTGCCCGTCGCGGAGAGCGACGAGGACAAACCTGGCGTCATCCTGGACTACGACGCCGCCGGGAATCTCGTGTCCATCGAGGTCCTGGACGCGTCGCGCCGCGTCGAGGAGCCGCGCAAGGTCACGGTGCACACGGACGAGTAGCGCATCCCGCGGCAGCTCCGATGACCTCCTACCGCGAGCAGGCGCTCAAGATCCTGCCGTGGATCTGCGCGCGCTGCGCGCGCGAGTTCGACGGCAAGCGGCTGCGCGAGCTCACCGTGCACCACAAGGACGGCGACCACCATAACAACCCGCCGGACGGGTCGAACTGGGAGCTCCTGTGCATCTACTGCCACGAGAACGAGCATGCGCGGTACGAGGATTCGAAATCGGGGTCGGAGCCCGATTCCATTCCCCGACCAAGCAAGCATCGGCCGCTCGCTGGGCTTGGTGATCGCCTGAAGAAAAAGAAATGACGCCCTCGGGCGCGGTGTTCTCGCGCTGCCGGCGCTGGCGCTACCTGCTGTGGCGCTGCTGGGACAGGTCGAAGCCGGCGGCGAATTTTCTGATGCTCAACCCGAGCACCGCGGACGAGGTGAAGCTCGACCCGTCGTGCACCCGCGCAAGGAACTACGCCGGGCGCTGGGGGTACGGCGCGGTGCTGATCACCAACATCTTTGCGTGGCGTGAAACGAAACCCGGCAATCTATTTCAGGTGAAAAACCCGGTGGGGCGCGGCAACGATGCCGCCATCCTGAAGGCGGCAAGAGAATCGAAGATCGTGGTGTGCGCCTGGGGGAACCATGGCTTGCATCGCGAGCGTGCGCGCGAGGTCGTCGCCTTGCTGCGCAAAGAGGGTGTGCGGCTCAAGTTCCTGCGAATCAACGGCTGCGGGCAGCCGGCGCACCCGCTGTACCTGCCGGCGGACTTGAAACCGGCCCCATTCCGGGTCACTCCAGCGCAATTCCCGCCTTCGCCACGAGCTCGCGCCACAGCGCCAGGTCGACGCGGTTGATCTCGGTCACCCGCTCGGGCGTCGAGCCCTCCAGCGCATAGCCGTAGGCCTGCAGCTTGTCGATCACGTCCTGGCGCCTGAGGGCGGCGTTGACCTCCCGGTTCAGCCGCTCGACGATCTCGCGCGGCATCTTCGGCGGCCCGAAGACCGCGGCCCACTGGCGCACGCTCACCTCGGGCACCCCGGCCTCGGCGATGGTGGGGACGCTCGGCAGCAGCGGGCTGCGCTTCTCGAGCAGCACCGCCAGGGCGCGCAGCTTGCCTTCCTTCGCATTTGCGATCGCGGCGGCCTGGGTCATGAAGCTCGACTGCACGCGCCCGGCGAGGATGTCGGGCATGAGCGGCCCCTCGCCCTTGTAGTGCACCTGCACCATGTCGATGCCGGTCGCCTGCATGAGCTGCACGTTGTAGAGGATCGAGAGCGGGTTGCCGGTGCCGTAGTTGAGCTTGCCCGGGTTGGCGCGCGCGTGCGCGACGAACTCCTGGAGCGTCGTCGCCGGCACCGAGGGGTGGATGTAGAAGAAGATCGTCGCCCGGCCGACCATCGAGACCGGCGTGAAGTCCTTCAACGGGTCGTAGGGCGCGGTCTTGCGCAGCGCGACCGCCGCGGTCATGGCGCTGTTCGAGCCGAAGAAGATGGTGTAGCCGTCGGGCGCGGCGCGCGTGATCTGCTCGGCCGCGATCGCGCTGTCGGCGCCGGGCCGGTTCTCGACGATCACCGGCTGCCCCATCTGCTCCTGCAGCGCGGCGCCGATGATGCGCGTGGTGGGATCGGCCGAGCCGCCGGGCGGGAAGCCGACGACGAAGCGGATCGGCTTGGACGGGTACTGCTGCGCCGGGGCGAGGGTCGAGCCCAGCGTCAACGCGAGCACTACAAGAATTCTTTTCATCCGGATCGCCTCCCCGAGTCCGCCTTTATAGCACCGCGCGCAGATTCGCTGTCGCCGGCGCCGCCCGCTGTCGCGCCGCCCCGACATTTCCGCGCGTAGTTTTTCACTCTACAGAACGACTACGAATTTCCGCTACACCGGGTCACATTTAGTCGCTAGACTGCGTAGTCGAAGCAATCAGTGCGGAGGGAGCGACAGTGCGCGAGGGGGGAACGATTCTGCGGTGGCTTGCGAGCGTGTGCCTTGCGCTCTGCGGCACGGCGCTCGCGCAGGAAACCACTCTCGGCCCGCGCCTCGTGCAGGAAGAAGTCCGCATCTCCGCCGCCGGCGGATACTCCATCGCGGCGACGATCCTCAGGCCCGAAGGGCAAGGCCCGTTCGGCGCGATCATCCTGAACCATGGCACGCCCGGCTCGGCGAGCGGGCGCGCGCGCGAGTCGACCGAGCTCCTGATCAATTCCGCCGCGGTGTTCGCGCGCCGCGGCTACGTGGTGGTGATGCCGCTGCGCCGCGGCTTCGGCGCGACCGGCGGCGATTTCGCCGAGGACCCGGGCAGCTGCGCCAGCCCCGACTACCGCAAGGGCGAGCAGGCCGCGGCTGACGACGTGATGGCGGCCTACGACTACGCGCGCGCGCTGCCCTACGTGAACGCGAAGCGCATGATCCTCGCCGGCCAGTCGGCGGGCGGTATGGTGTCGATGGTCGCCGCCGGTACGCGCAACCCGCAGGGCCTGGTCGCGGTGCTCTCGTTCGCCGCGGGGCGCGGCGGCAACCCCGACTTCCGCCCGGGCGTGCCGTGCGCGGTCGAGCCGGTGGCGAAGCTCCTCGACTCCGTGGGCAAGGGCGTGAAGGCGCCGGTGCTGCTGCACTACGCCGAGAACGACCTCTACTTCAACGCGGCAACCTCGCGCCTGTGGTACGAGCGCTTCGCCGCCGCCGGCGCGCGCGCCGAGTACGTGCTGCAGCCGGCGTTCGGCCGCGACGGCCACTACATCTTCAGCGAGACGCTCGGCGTGCGCTACTGGCTGCCGGCGGTCGAGCAGTTCCTGGCGAAGCACGGCGTGCCGTTCGAGCGGCTCGACGCGGAGCGGCCGGTGGTCGCGCTCGAGCGCGTGCCGCACGTGCAGTCCGACGGCTGCAAGGGCCTGTACCGCGCGTTCCTCGAGTCGCCCGGGCCGCGCGCCTACGCGGTGAGCGGCGACGGCCGCTGCGGCTTCGCCGGCGGCTCGGCCGACGCCACCGAAGCCGCGGTGCGCGAGTGCAGCAGCAACGCAAGAGAAACCTGCGTGCTGTACGCCGTCGACGACCAGGTGGTCTGGTCGGAAAAGGGGTCGGACCCTTATTTCTCCAAGGCTTCCGCCCGGAGCAACTCCGGGTTCAAGTAGCGCTGGCGGTAAGTCTCGAAGTCGACCCGGTCGGTACTCTCGATCTTCTTCTGCTTTTCGAGCGATTCCTTCGCCAGGCGCGCGAAGCGGTCCCCGACCGCGGGCTTGAGCGCCATCCCCATCAGCGTGCCGCGGTGCGTCGCCGACTCGGCGAGGGTGAGGCGCACGTGCGAGTTGCCGTGGTTGCGCGCCATGGCGTGCAGCACGCGGGCCGACGGAACGGATTCCGGCTCTGCCAGGGCCCTCCTGGCGGATTCCAATGAATCCCGATACGCGGCGCCGCCGCGCACGGCGTCGAGCTCGACCGCGATCGGCTCGCAGGCGGCGACGACTTCCTTGCCCCACTCGAGCAGGTTCACCTGCTGGCCGCGGCGCTCGAGCCTCAGGCCCGGCTCGCGCCCCTGCTGCGCGCCGCGCAGCTTGTTGCGCGCGATCGCGAGCAGCTCCTGCGGCGAGTCGGGCGGGCTGTCCTCGAGCAGGCAGTGCAGCAGCAGGATGTCGAGGAAGCGCATGGTCTGCGCGGTGATGCCGACCGGGCAGAACGGGTCGAGGTCCATCAGGCGCACTTCCACGTACTCGACGCCGCGCTCGCGCAGCGCGTGCAGCGGCCGCTCGCCCGGCCTGATGCGGCGCTTGGGCCGGATCGGGCTGTAGAACTCGTTCTCGATCTGCAGCAGGCTCGTCGAAAGCTGCCGGTAGGCGTCGCCGTCCCTGATCCCGATCTTCTCGTAGGGCGGGTAGGGCACGGTGAGCGCTTCGTGCAGCGACGCGGCGTAGCTCTTCAGGCTGTTGCAGCTCACGATCAGGCTCGCCTGCGCGTCGCTCTGGTAGCCGAGGCGCCCCATGCGCAGCGACGTGGCGTACGGCAGGTAGAGCGTGCCGGGGCCGAGCTCGCGCAGCTCGTGCGCGCGGCCCTCGACGAAGCTGGTGCAGACCGCGGGCGAGGCGCCGAAGAGGAAGAGCGGCAGCCAGGAGAGCCGCCGGAAATTCCGGATCAGCGCGAAATAGCCGTCGCTCGCGACCCCGGGCAGCGAGAAGTTGTAGTGGATGCCCGAGATCGTCTGCATGCGCCGGCCGTAGCGGTACGACAGGCCGGTCCGGTACACGCTCTTCGCGCGCCCGACGTTGGAGCCGCCGTAGCGCCCGATCGGGATCGCCTCGTCGGCGGGCAGGTTGCACGGCATGCTCGCGGCCCACAGGAGCTCCTCGCCGATCGCGCGCATCACCACCTGGTGGATCTCGCTCAGTTCCTGCAGGCAGGCGTCGGCGTCGGGATGGACGCCCGTGATCAGCTCGAGCTGGCTCTCGCTGAAGTCGGTGGTGATGTGCGGATGCGTGAGCGCCGAGCCGAGCGACGCCGGGTGCGGCGTGAGCGCGAGCGACCCGTCTGGCCGCACGCGCAGGCTCTCCTTCTCGATCCCGCGTGCGAGCTGCCCGAGCGCCCCCGCGGGCAGGGCGCGCAGGCGTTCCTGGATTTTCAGGCCGGGACCGGCTCTTCCTGGCCGCTCGGCCTGGGTTCTTCCCTGGCCTTTTCTTTTGCCCGTTCCTCGGCCTTCTTCAGCTCCTTGCGAGCCTCCTTGGCGCGGCGCAGGTAATGGTCGAGTTCGTAGTCGTAACACATGACGAACCTCCTTTTATCCTCCCCGGACCATCCTACTACTTTTTTTCCGCCTCGGGCGCGCCCGGGTCGGCGGGACGCACCTTGGTCGCGGAGCGCTGCGTCTCCCTGACGCTTTTCGCGCCGCTGTCGACGGCGGCGCCGAGCCATTCGCTGATCCAGCCCTTGTGCCAGGCAAACGCGATCGCGCCGACGACCGCGATGAACACGATGAGTTTTCCCATCGTCCGATGATACGCTGCATCCCGTGGAAGAGAAGGAGCACCTGCTGCGCGAGGACCGGCGGCTGCTCGGGCGCCTCCTCGGCGAGGTGATCCGCGAGCAGGTGGGCGAAGAAGCCCTGAGGCGGATCGAGCTCATCCGGCAAACGGCCGTTGCATTTCGCAAGGAAGAATCGAGCCGCGCCGAGCTCGAGCGGGAATTGAACGCCCTGAACCCGGAGGAGACGCTCCACCTCGTGCGCGCCTTCAGCTACTTCTCGCACCTCCTCAACATCGCCGAGGACGAGCAGCAGCACCGCCGGCGCCGCGCATACGCCGACGCGCGCTCGCCGCGGCGCGCCGGGAGCTTCTCCTACGCGCTCGACCGCGCGCGCGAGGCCGGCGTGGAGGCGCCGGCGCTCCTCGCCTGGTTCGAGCGCGCGCGCGTCGCGCCGGTGCTCACCGCGCACCCGACCGAGGTGCAGCGGCAGAGCATCCTGGATTGCGAGAGGGAGATCGCGCGGCTGCTGGGGCAGAGCGCTTCGCCCGAGCGCGATGAACTCCTCCACGCCGAAATCCTCCGCCTGTGGCTCACCGCGATGCTGCGCGACACGCGGCTCGCGGTGTCCGACGAGGTGCAGAACGGCCTCGCCTACTTCCGCCTCACGTTCCTCAACCAGCTGCCGCGCCTCTACGCCGAGCTCGAGCACGCGCTGAAGGAGCGCTACGCCCTCGAGCGCACGCCGCGGCTCGCGCCGTTCCTCACGGTGGGCACCTGGATCGGCGGCGACCGCGACGGCAACCCGTTCGTCGACGCGCAGGTGATGCGCGGCGCGCTCGCGCAGCAGGCGCGGCTGGTCCTCACGCACTACCTCGAGGAGGTCGGCCAGCTCTACAAGGAGCTCGCGCTCTCGGCGCGCATCCGCGCCGCGCCGCCCGGGATCGAGGCGCTCGCCGCGGCCTCGGGCGAGAGCTCGGCCTACCGGCGCGACGAGCCCTACCGGCGCGCGATCTCGGGCATCTACGCGCGCCTCGCCGCCGCGGCCGAGGCGCTGGCGGAGGTGAAGGCGAACCCGCCGGCGACGGTGCAGCGGCCGGCCTATGCCAGCGCGGAGGAATTTTCGGAGGATCTGGACATCCTCGAGGCCGCGCTTCGGGCCCAGGGTGCTGAGAGACTTGCCCGCGGCCGGCTCGCGATGCTCCAGCGCAAGGTCAGCCTGTTCGGCTTCCACCTCGCGCCGGTCGACCTGCGCCAGAGCTCGGGCGAGCACGAGGCCGTGGTGGACGAGCTGCTTGCCCGCTCGGGAGTCGCTGCTGCGTACAAATCGATGGATGAAAAAGCCCGTGTCGCATTGCTGGCCAGGGAGCTGGCGGGACCGCGCCCGCTGCGCGTGCCGCACCTCGAGTACTCGCCGCTGGTGGAGAAGGAGCTCGCGATCCTCGCCGCGGCGGCAGAGGGCCGCAAGCGCTTCGGCGCGCGCGCGGTGCCGCACTACGTGATCTCGCACTGCTCGGCGGTGTCGGACCTGCTGGAGGTCGAGGTGCTGCTGCGGGAAGCCGGGCTCCTGGGCCAGGTCGACATCATTCCTCTTTTCGAGTCGATCGCCGACCTCGGCAGCTGCGGCGAAGTGCTGGGCGCTGCCTTGGATCTGCCTTTGTACAGAAAAATCATCGAAAGCCGCGGCGGCGAGCAGGAGGTGATGCTCGGCTACTCCGACAGCAACAAGGACGGCGGCTACTTCACCTCCAACTGGTCGCTGTACAAGGCCGAGGCGGCGCTGGTGGAGGCGTGCCGCCGGCGCGGGGTGCGGCTGCGCCTGTTTCACGGGCGCGGCGGCACGATCGGCCGCGGCGGCGGGCCGAGCTACGACGCGGTGCTCGCGCAGCCGCCGGGCTCGGTCGACGGCGCGCTGCGCCTCACCGAGCAGGGCGAGGTGATCGCGAGCAAGTACGCGGATGCCGAGAGCGGCAGGCGCAACCTGGAGACGCTCGCGGCCGCCACCCTGGAGGCAAGCTTCCGCAAGGCGAACCACAAGAAGGAGCACGCGGCGATCGCCGAGGAGCTCTCGGCGCGCGCCTTCGAGGCCTACCGCTCGCTCGTCCGGAGCCCGGGGTTCGTCGAATATTTCCGCGCCTCGACGCCGATCGCCGAGATTTCGGACCTCAACATCGGCAGCCGGCCCGCAAGTCGTATGAAAAGCGGGCGCGCGGGCGAGAGCATCGAGGACCTGCGCGCGATTCCTTGGGTGTTCAGCTGGAGCCAGTGCCGGCTGATGCTGCCGGGCTGGTACGGGTTCGGAGCCGCAGTAAACCGCTGGGTGGAGAACGGCGGCTCGGTTTCCCAGCTGCAGGAGATGAACCGCGAATGGCCGTTCTTCAGGAGCGTGCTCTCCAACATGGACATGGTGCTGGCGAAAACCGACCTTGCGATCGCCTCGCGCTACGCCGAGCTGGTTGCGGACAAGAAGCTCCGCAAGGAGATCTTCGGTCGCCTCTCGGAAGAGTGGCAGCGCGCGTGCAAGTGGCTCGCCGCGATCACCGGAGCGAAGGAGCTCCTCGCCGACAACCCGACCCTCGCGCGCTCCATCCGCAACCGCTTCCCCTACCTCGATCCCCTCAACCACGTGCAGGTCGAGCTCCTGCGCCGCTACCGCTCGGGCGACCGCGACGAGCGGCTGTTGCGCGTGATTCACCTGACGATCAACGGATTGGCCGCGGGGCTGAGAAACAGCGGATAGAAAATGGGGTCTGTCCCCAATGGCACTACCTTAGTGGAAATGCGTGCGCGATCAAGGCAATAAAAAAGGGTTGAGAGCCTCGAGCGAGTAGCATTCGCTTGCCGAAGTGGATGCTGAACAAAC
>Ga0187893_10011318_pt1 | contig 12997 bp, 11 predicted proteins | sample MA1701074metaG_FD_139574 | JGI IMG/M metagenome (GOLD analysis project Ga0187893, IMG submission 139574) | White microbial mat communities from a basaltic lava cave in the Kipuka Kanohina Cave System on the Island of Hawaii, USA - MA170107-4 metaG ...
AGTTTACCGCCTTCCGCATCAAGCGCGAGACCGAACGGCTCTACCCCCACCGCGATAGACTCGATACAACACCCTGGGCAATGGCAGCGTAAATCGGCGCGCTCGATCGATCACGCCCGTACGCCAGTGAGGGATTACAGCTTTAGGCAACCCGCAGGTGGCGGTGATGCCTCCTAGCTGAGCAAGAAGGGCAGGGGACCGTATGGATAGAAATCAATTAGCACGCGGTCAGTAGCCATGCCCATGTTTCGACGTCTGACGATGATAATCATGCTCATGTGGGGATCGGCACATCGACAAGCCGAATGCTCCCGTGTTCAGCAATCGTGGCCGCCGTTCTGGCGAACACCCGCTGCATGACGTATTGCGTCGCACGGGTCATTGCCGCATCCCCGAGCTTTCCTTCTGAAGGTCGAATGCACCAGTTCCAATAGATTGAGCGAACGATGTCGCGCAACTCCCGAGCATCGACGGAATCAGCATTGTTGCTAAGAGGATGGAGGAGGAGAGTCTCCGGTACTTCTTCATACACGGGGTCGCCGCGATGGTCGAATTCCAACGGCGGTTGGAAGTACTTGACCCCTTCCGGCCACCGATAGCCCAGCTTCGCCCAAAAGGGCAGGGAAGCGGACTCCGCTTCGGCCGTCGAGTAATCGATGCCTCGATTTAGCTTCCGGGCTTCTTCGGTTGCATATCCCAATGCAGCCTTCCACAACGTCGAGCCTACCCCTCGGAAGCCCGCCTCGCGCAAGCTTGGTGCCGTCGCAATGTTGCCCACAACCAGTTGAAGCTTGGCCGGCGGGTTGCCCACCCACATTAAATCGGCCGACACAAACCCGGCCAGCAAATCGTTCGGGGTATCGCGAAAAATCGCCGCGACAAAAATTGGCTGAAAATCACGGTTTGCTCCCAGGTCCTCGGTGAGTGCTTCAATATACGCTTCCTTTGGATCGACTACGGCTGGATCAAATACCTGTAAGAGCAGGTCGTGGGATGCGTCTAGCAGTGGGCCAACGGAATGGAGTCGCTGTACGACCATGTCGTTGATCGCAAGTCGATGTACGTCGATGTGCGCGGAATCGTCAGTCAGGGTCATGACCAACCTCGAAATTGCCTTGAATCGGAAGCCAGAGGATACCAAGAAGTTCAGCTAAAATGGATGGGCGAATGGTCCACAACTGGCAGGCAACATCGGCCTGGGCGAGGATTAGCGAGGTCAAGGCTCAGGCGGTGGAGCGCCCTTTGGGAGATTCTTGAGTGAGACCGCTTTGAGCTGCAGGTTCGGAATGCTCGTCAACTGGCCGTCATTACTGAGCAACACGGCATTTTCAGCGATTGCGCTAGCCGCGATGATCGCATCCGGAGTTTCAGCCGGTACAGGCGGCGCAGGGCGACCGTCTGGTCCCGAACCGCATCGGTGATCGCAACACGGTCCGCGGCAGCGAGAAACGCACGAATGCGCTGTTCTTCATCAGGTTGTAGGCCCGGAAATGAGAGGAGTTCGATCTCGGTAATGACCGAAACTCCGTGTCGCCCAGCCGGTAAGGCTGTGGCGAGGCGGTCGTTGAGGAGGTAGATAACCGTGTTCGTATCGAGCAGGTAATTCATTCCCACTCGGCACGTACCTGACGCTGGTATTCCAGTCCATCGATCTCCGCGAAGCTTCGAATAGTTCCAGCAAAGCGCATGAGCGCTTCGGCGTTGGAATCTGCGGGAACGGCCTTGGTGGTCTGCCCGCTGAGGATGAGCACGACCTCATGCGGGCCAGGTGATACGGTCTCCGGCACCTTGATGATCAGCGTGCGGTCTTCCGGGATATCGAGCGTTTGGGTAATCGTAATGATGGCAACCCCGTCGGGGCGACGTACTGCGACTTTGATAATACCACAAGAGCCTTCCGACACGTTTCTATGAGAACCACGTTCTCGCCAACTTCGCCTTTGCGCTGGTGATAAGCGGGGTTTTATTTCAAGCTAAGCGCGTCGGGTTCGTCCGGACGGCGTGGCCTCTCACGATCGAGCTTCTGAAATCGGGAATGTGCCTGGACCCGCGAGCGTGACCAAATCGTGACCTACTCCAGTCATCTCCTGTCACTTTGTGTCATCTCCAGTCACGTTAGCGCGGGGCCGGTGCGTCTAAGTGATTGTTTTTAAATAACCCGTACAGCGGGTATGGGTCTCATAATGCCGAGGTCGGTGGTTCGAGCCCACCCAAGCCGTGCCGTCGCCCCTGCCGGGGAGACACTAAAGCCTTCTTTCTTCAATTCGTTGGACACCCGTACTTAACCCCAGGCCGGCTCCACCGCTACCCGCACTACCGCTTACCCTACCTCGGGCGCACTGGGAGTGGCACCCCTGCGCGATCATTCCAAATGCTTACGCCTTCAGAAAGATATAATCTCGGTGGTGACTCGTCGCATCCAAAGCCCGATGGCTCGCAGTAACGACCCAGCAGCCGCATGGCTCACGCATTTTCAAGCCTTGTGTTTTATGTGCTTGCTAGCTGGCTGTGCCAGCCTTGGCAAGGGGGTAGATAGCGAGGCAGAACGCTTGGGATTTGTTCGATCCACTGTCCCCGGAAGCGAATTCCAGCATGTCATCTATATGAGGGCGAGCCTGCGTTTCTCCGATTGCCTACACGTCTATCTTGAAGGCGACGGCGTCCCTTGGACCCGGCCCCAATGGGTCTCGAGCGACCCCACCCCGCGGACACCGCTGGCCCTGAGGCTGATGGCACTCGATCCGCATCCCAGCCTGTATCTGGGGCGCCCTTGTTACCATGGGTCATCTCAAGATCCGCCCTGTGAACCGTCACTATGGACATCAGCGCGCTATTCGAAACGGGTGGTTGTGAGCCTGGAAAACGCCTTGCGCAGATCCTGGGGAAACACCAACCCCGAGATAGTCCTCATTGGCTATAGCGGTGGCGGCACCTTGGCGATGTTGTTAGCAAAACGCCTTCCCCAAATGAAAGGCGTGGTTACCATCGCCGGGAATCTAGATACCGACGGGTGGGCCAGATACCATGGATACTCTCCACTAATTGGGTCGCTGAACCCAGCAGAACTGGCCCCGTTGCGCTCGGGGGTCTATCAGCTCCATCTGGTTGGGCAACGCGATCGAAACATCCCTCCAGCGCTAATACGGCCAGTGGTAGACCGGCAACCCGGAGCCCTGTTTCGTGTTATTGAGGGCTTTGGTCACGCCTGTTGTTGGGAAAAGGCCTGGCCGAGATATCTAAAGGAGGTCGTTCACGAAACCGGCTGCTGCGAGAAGTAGGGGTTACACTTAAACAGTGGTCAGCTCAGCCGGCATAAATGGTCAGAACTCCACACGAATTCCCGCTGTAACCATGTGGCTGTTCACATCAGTAAGACCGACGAGTGTTTGGTAATCGACGAAACCTGATATTCGGTGGGCAAACGTGCTGGATACTCCGGCTCCGAAAGTGAAGTAATTGCGGTCCGGGGCATCGGTTGGTATGCCAAATACGGTGTTGAAAGGATCAAACGAATATCGGGCCTCTACAAAGCGCGTTTCGTTTTCGAATTCGTGATTCCACTCGAGACGCAACTCCGGAACGAATACGCCAATTCTTGTACTGACCGCATAGTTGACCCGCCCACCGAGGGAGATCAATAGAGATTTTATCGTCTGGTCGCTGACCGTCAGCGAATGTCCGCCCTCAGCGCCGCTTTCCTCATAACCATCAATATCGGTATGCAAATACTGGACATGTCCGATCGGACCTAAGGTGAAACCGTTTATATGAAAATCATACCCGGCCCCCACATTGATGGCGTACTGCTGGCTGTCAGTATCACTTTGGGCCGCTGTGTTAACGGTCGGATACACAATGCGCCGGGTGGCGTCGTAGTCGTTCCAGCCGTAGCTGAAGATCCCGTCCACGTAGAAGTCACCAAGGTAGTACGTGCCGAAAGTAGACATGTTGTAACTGTCGGAATCCAGCTCCCCGCCAAAGCCGTCGATGTCAACGTCTGATGAGACATGACCGAAGGCAATGCCAAGCACCACATTATCGGTTAATCGGTAATCGACACCGGCGGTCACGCCCTTGCTGTCGAAGTCGAAACCGTCTTGCCGGTCGGTGCGATCGCGGTCACCAAAGATGAAATTGCCGTTGATGAATGCGCCCAGCCTACTGAAACCGGCGTCGTCTGCGCTCGCTGCTCCATCCCGATGGAAACCCGCCAAAGGCGTTTTCCCCGTGAGCTGGTGGTCGGTTGTGTTCGGACTAAGGCCAGCGACACTGATCCCGGTCGCGCCTAGTCTCAATGCCTCTAGACGCGCCCCAATGTTGGCAAACTGGCCACTTGCCGATTCAATGGCACCACGCCCCAGGGTCAAGACTTCGACCGGCGAGCCTTCCTGAACCGCTTCGCCTAATTGCTGTTCAGTAGTAATCTGATCGATCGCAAAACCAGTTGGGCCCCCGGTGTTGTTGATGCGATTGTTTGTTGTTACCAACTCCCAACAGGTGTTTGACCATGCTTGTTGTTGAGGCGATAACGAATCAAAGATCGGGCGCGTCCTGCCGCAGTGTGCTTCGACGGCCTCAAAGGTAAGTCGCTGGGATTCCGTGAAAGTCGCCTGGGCGAAAGCCGCACTCCAGCCAGAAAGTAGACAACCTAAAAGGAATAATCCTATCAGTGGCTGTGTGCAGACCCTATCACACCGGCACGAAAGGTGAGCTTTCGCAGCAGCAGCGTCCTTAAATCCTACAACGTAGTAGCCCCTCTCCTCCATCGTTTTTCCTCCTGCGAACCAAAATGTTAGGTTTGCTTAAATACGTGTTCCACAAAACCTAAACGCCGAAGACAAGTTTTATAGCAGATGAACTATTTTGTGCCTCTACGTTGGATAAAACAACCAAAAAAAAATAGGCCCGAGGTGAACACCGGAAACTCCGCTTTGGAGGCGCAGTACTTGTATTGTCCGCCTTCAGAAATCGATAGCCCATGCGTTTGTCCGCTGAATGTCCTCTAAATCAAAGAACGCAGCGGATCCCGGAGCCAAACTCAAATCCGGTGTAGTTGGCTCCGCATTACCGCGCGAAACCCCCACAGAATCGAGCAGTCGCTCTCTAGCTGCATCAGGTACGTTCAATTACTTCCTGTATTAACGTGAAGTCGGGCAAAGGCAAAAACGGGGTAATAAAGAACGGGATCGACAGGTAACCAGACTAGTCCGCGATGCATCAAAGGGCGCGCCTTCCATGATCCCGCGCAGAACCGTTTCACGCCCCTCGCCATTGGGGGAAAACTGGTTGCTGGGAGCGTGTTCAAATCCCTGGACAGTGCCCGCGAATGATGACGGCCCGCTGGCTTCCCGCTCAACTAATCGGCAACAAGAAGAAATCGCCTCCTTCATGACCCGCATGCTTGATCGGCGCGTATTCGGGTACCTGGGAAAAATCGACGTTGCTGGCTGCTTGAGCAACCAGATCGGCGACGTCCTGAAACAGGCGTCTGCCCTCTAGAAGGCCCTTGTTCTCCCGCAGCACCTTGATAAACGCCTTGGCAAACACAGAGTGGTCCCCGCCTGTAGAATCGAGCACTGGATTCAGTCCGCCGGAGGTGAGGACTGTCCGTGAGCGCTTCTTTGCCATGACCTTGACCCAATTTGCCTTTGCCTCATCGGAGACACCGGCTTCCAGCCGACCCAACGACGAGCGCGTCAATGCGCCTGAGTAGCACGAATCCGCAACCACCAAGATCTGCCTGGCAGACATGGTGTTCAAGATGTCGGTAATTGAGACGTTCGAGATCCAGTTCGCGGTGTTGTCCGGCTCGGCATCGACAGGTAACCAATGGCCGCGTAGGTTTACCCGATCCAGCTCCCCGTGACCGGCGTAGTAGATAAGCAAGTTGTCCTTTTCGGTCAGCCGTTGTCGCATCTCATTGAGTGCGGATAGCAACTGATAACGGTTCGCGTTAATCGCCTTCTTGGTCTTGAAACCGTATTGGGTCCGGAGGATCTGCTCGACTTGATTAACGTCGTTGACCGCGGTATTCAGCTTCGGTAGATGCGCGTATTCGTTGTTACCGATAATGAGCGCGTAGTACGTTCCGAACTCGATCCCAGCCAATTCGGCATTCGCGACCGTGGTTTCGCCTTGCAGGAACTCGAACCTTACGGACGCGCGCGCACCGTTCTGGTCTACCGCCACAACCGTCACGGGCGTGCGCTCTACTTGCAGCGGGACACTAAGCCGGAATACCCCTTTTTCGTTGGGTTCCTTTGGCTTGTCGTTGACCGTCAGGCTATTAAGGCCTGCGGGCGCGATTACCTTCCCGACGATTAGCCGCTCGATTAGGCCACCGCGTAGCGTAACGCTGGGGATCCCGCGGGTGGCAACCAACGGAGGATCGATGATCTCGATAGTCGGCAGGCTGGAGGCCTTTTGCTCCTGAGGCGCCGCTGCTGCCGGCTGCCGGGCCTGGGCAAGCTTTTCCTTGTACCGCTTCGCCTCGGACTCAACCCGCCGCACCTCCTTATTCAGGCGGGCGAGCTCTTGGTGCTGTCGGGCGAACTCTCCTTCTCGCCTCTTCAAAGCCGTTTCTAGTCTCGCCAGCTCTACACCATCGCGCGGCACCGCGTCTTTCCCCTTTTGTCCTACCATCTCCTTTTGTGCGCGCAAGAACTCTTGGCGTGCGCTCGCCACCTCGGCGGCACGCTCCGCGGCCTCTGCCTTGGCCTGGTCTAGTTGGGTGCGGGTCTCCGCCAGCTCGTTGCTCATTCGAGCCGACTCCTCGCGACCCCGCGCCACCTCTTGGCGCAATGAATCGAACTCCTCGCCCCGCTCTCCTAGGCTCGCCAATTGTTGGCGGTGTCGTTCGGCCTCGGATTGTAGGCGGTTTATCTCGTTGCGCAGCCGCGTGATCTCCTTATCCTTGCGCGCCAAGTCGGCCTGCTGCTTGGCTAGCTCTCGATCCAGCTCGGCTACCTTTGCCGTGTCTTTCTGAGCACGCGCTGCGTCGCGTTGTCGTTCAAGCTCGGCGCGAGCACGTTCTAAATCACGGCGCTCCATCCGGGTGTCCTGTTCACGCTGCCGCAGCTCGCGACGCGCGTCATCGAGTTGCCGTCGCGTTTCTTCCAACTGCTGGCGCAGCCGCTGCGACTCCGCCTTTTGATCCTCGATTTGCCCGCGCAGCTCCTGGATCTCGGCTGCGTTGGCGTTTAGCGTACCGGAATCGATGATGAGTGGCTCTTCTAGACCGGCTGCCTTGCGATACCAATTCATCGCAGCTACCGGGTCCTTTCTCACACCCAACCCCTTCTCGTAGAGGTGTCCCAGGTTGATCTGGGCACGCGAATTTCCCTGCTCGGCTGCTTTGCCGTACCACTGGGCGGCCGCCACATATTCCGGTTGGAGCCCCAAGCCCTTTTCATAGATCTCGCCCACATAGGCCTGCGCGGTCACGTCGCCCTCCTGCGCAAGAGGTAACCACATCTTTAGCGCCGCCCCGTAACTGGCGCGATCCTCGGCGACGTATTCACCACCTCTTAACTCGCAGTCGTGAGCCGACGTCTTGATCGGCCGTCGTGCCGTTAAATAAGTCACCTGCCTTCCGAGTTTGCGGAGCTGGCCGGGCAGCAGACAATCGACGATCAACAGGCCATCCGCGGCAGGAGGCGCCTGAGACCTCGCTGCCACGTTTGAGGCTGCAACGCCTATCAGCGCCACTAGAAGAGCACTGCCGAATGCGACCACAGACCGATACGGGTAATCACCTGTCAACCAAGTCCTCATCTTTGCCTCCTCTCACCGCCCCCCTAGGGCCAGTTCACAGCCCGAAGATAGCCAAGACAAGTCTATACATATTAAGAACCAAAAGTCTTGATCTAACTCTGCGTGGCACAAGATGCCAGGAACCGCCGAAGCGGCGCTCGAGGCAACAAAAAAGGCCCCAAGGGGCTTTCTAAACAGCAGCCGGCGGGCGCCTAGCGTCGTTAGAACTCGCGCCGCAACCGTGCTGGGCAGGTGGTGCTCACGCTGAAGGCACCCTATCGAGATAGCACGAACCACCTGCCGCTACGACGCGTTCCTCGGAGCGCTCAGCGCCATCCCGCGCCGCCCCGAGGCGTGCAGCCGCTCATTGGCTTACCTTATGCCGGTCATTTATTATGCGCTCCTGGACCTTGACGTAAGGATTCAGAAACGCACCGATGGCAGCTCACGAAGACCTCGAGCGTACATCGCTCGGAAAATACAAGGTAGTCAATGTGCTAGCCCATGGCGGTATGGGCGTGGTTTACGAGGGCTTCGACCCTAGCATCGAACGGGTGGTTGCCTTGAAGACCATACATAATTCTTTGATTGAAGGAACAAGAGTTCAGGAGTTCCTAGCCCGATTCAAACGCGAGGCGCAAGCGGCTGGCCGTCTGTCTCACCCCAACGTGGTCACGATCTATGAGTATGGAGTGGATAGAGGAACTCCGTTTATCGCCATGGAGTTCATCGATGGGCGTGGTCTGAACGAGTATCTGGAAGAGGGGGTCCGGTTTAAGCTTGACCGAGTCGTTGCGATCATGCGTCAGGTCTTAGAGGCGCTGGATTACTGTCACCGCCACGGCGTCATACACCGGGACCTCAAACCCGCCAATATCGTTATTATGGCAGACGGGGGAGTGAAGATCACGGATTTCGGCATCGCTAGGATAGAGGCCTCAACCCTAACTCAGACAGGGGCTATTATCGGTACCCCAAGCTATATGTCACCGGAGCAGTTCTTGGCCCAGCCGGTTGATGCGCGCTCTGATCTGTTCTCTGCCGCGGCCATCTTGTACGAAATGCTGACCGGAGAGCGGTGCTTCCCGGGCAAGGCCCCAGTCACCATCATGCACAAAGTGCTGAACGCGGCGATCGATAATCCGATCGCCTTAAATCTAACGCTGCCCCGTTCATTTGACGTGCTGGTTCAAAAGGCCCTCGCTAAGCGCCCAGCCGAACGATACCAGTCCGCCAAGGAATTCGAGCAAGCGCTGGTGCTGGCGGCGGAAGACAAGCTGATCAGCGTCCAGCCATCCTGGGCCGCGGAGCACATGCCCGCACGTGAGGGCGGCGAATTGGTCGTCGCCGAGCCCGATCAGACCTTAGAAGCGCGTGCCGGGGAGTTTTTTATCCGTAAGGATCGAGCGGATGGCCAGCAAAGCGGCGAACGCCCCGGAGCAGGCGCGCGCGTACTGTTACCAATCGTTTTCGCTTCGGTCTTGCTGATCGCTGGCGCGGTTTTGTGGGTTATCGTGCGCGACGACTCAAAACCAGTCCCTAAAACCGCGAGCATTGTTCAACCAAAATCGGATAAGCGGGCCGATTCGACCGGCGCGCCCGACCGAGTCAGGGCTCAGCCCGGGCGCCAACCTAGGATTGGTGACAGCCCAGCGTCTGACGTCTTTATATCCACGGAGTATGTCAAGGGTGCTTATTATGGCATGGTGAACGCGGCCAGCGAGCCAGCCGGTGCAGGCATCTACTTGGACGGCGAATCTTTTGGCCAGACACCGTTGGATTTTCAGTTGCCGCCCGGAAGCTATCAGCTCGTCATGAAGAAGGGAGGCTATAAGGACAAGGCAACCCGTTTGGAGGTCGAGCCAGGGGTTAAGATAAGCCTGAACGCTATATTACGCAGGCAGTAACGGCGCTCGCCGCGCTCATATTACGGGCAGGTTGAGCACCTTGTATTGCATACGCGGATGAATAGAAGCGTTGTTAATCCGGATGCCGGATATGCAAAAGCAAGAAACTTCCCGTAGGGGAAGTTTCTTGGAAGTTACGGAAAGTAAGGCATCAACGGCGTGATAATGTTAGTGGTCAAATCCCCGATGCGATAGGCGGCCTGAGTCAGCTCGGGCGTAAGCCCGACCTGCATCAACGGTTAAATTCCAACAAAGGTACGTAAACTCTCACAGACTCATCCGCTTGAGGTAGACCTGCTGCGGATCGTCTCTATCCAAGAGGCGCTGCACTCTGCGACTTTCGGATGCCGTGCTTTTTCATCCAGTTATGCAAGTTGGCCTCGGTAGTATGGTAACGCCGGGCGATAAACCTCTGCGTGGACCCATTGGCCAGCAGCGCCTCGATTTCCAGGCGGAATGCATCCAGCCTGCTTTTACCTGGTCCCTTGGGCCTGCCCAGCATCATCCCTGCTGCTTTCTTAGCGCGTAGTGCTTCCATCGTTCGCTGGGAGATCAGATCCCGCTCGATCTCGGCCGCCATGGAAAACGCCATCGCGATGATCTTACTCTGGATGCTTTGATCGAGCTGCCAGTTGCCCTTGACGGCGTAAACGTTAATACCCCGCTCCAGGGCGAGCGAGAGTATCTCCATGCACTCCAGCATGCTGCGGCCGAGGCGTGACAACTCGCTTACCAAAATGTTATCGCCAGCATTACAGCCGTTGAGCAGCTCGGCGAGCTTACGCTTTTTCCACGACACCCGCCCGGAGACCGGTTTCCTCGACGAACTCAACTTTGCCCAGATCCTTATCGTTGGCAAGTTTAAGGATATCGGCTTTGTTTTTCGCCAGATCCTAGTCTGCCATTGAGACTCTGAGGTAACCAATCGTTTTGCGCTTGGGGATGGCCCTTTTAGCGTATCGGGCGATCATTCGAAGAAAACCAAGAATTCCTACTTAAATAATAATTCCAGTTATGTTTTTATCAATAATTTTCTTTTAAGCAAACCACGTTTAGAAAGGGTCGTTTTGACGATAATCTCACCGCCTTCAAGGGAGGCCTGCCATGCCCCGGATGAAAATCCTTAGCCCCGTTGAACAGGACGCCTTCGATTCCCCACCGGTGTTCAACAGCGTGCAACGCAAGCAGTATTTCGATTTTCCAGTGGCGATCCAGCGTCTGGCCGCTGGCCTCCGAACGCCGACCAATCAGCTCTGTTTCCTGGTGAGCTGCGGTTACTTCAAAGCCGCTAAACAGTTTTTCCCCGTCCACCGCTTTCGTTCTGGGGATATCAAGTATGTCGCCGATCGCGCGGGTCTAGCGCTGGCGGAGGTCGATATCGATCACTACGACAAGCAAACCCTGGCGCGGCATCAGCAGTTGATCCTGAAATTCTATGGCTTTCGAGCCTTCGATCCGAAGGCTCGCCACTTTCTGGTCGACGAGATTGCGCGCCTGGTCCGTTCCCAACTTAAACCCAAACTGATCCTGTGGCGTTGCGTCGACATCCTGGTGCTGGCAAAGATCGAAGTGCCCAACTATTTCCGCTTGGCCAAGCTGATCTTGAGCGCGATCAACGGCCGCAACCGGGAGCTGACCGCCACCATCGAACGGATGCTCGATGCGGATACACGGGCACTGCTGGATGCCCTGCTGATACAGGAGACCGCGGCCGACGGTGCAGTGCCGGGGAGGACCAGTGCGTATAAGCTGACGCTACTGAAGAAGCTCTCGCAGTCGACCAAGCCGTCCAAGGTAGAAAGAACGGGTGGGCGATTCTCTCCTCATCGAGGGGCTCTACCAGCGTCTCCAACCGGCTGGAATTGGGCCGCCGCGCGATGGAGATGGATCCGACGTACAAGCCTGCTGACTTCAGCGCATTCTACTACGTTGATGCGCCACCCGAGACCGACCTTGTTGCGCTGGTCAAGACGCTTCTGCGCTGGAACAGCGTTCAAGCGGCGTATATTGACCAGGCCGGGCCTGATCCAGTCGTCAATGCAGCGGATGATCCCCGCTCCGTCAATTAGGGCTACCTCGATCCCTCGCCGGACGGCATAGACGCGGAGTACGCTTGGACATTCGTCGGCGGCGACGGAGCAGGGCAGAGGTTCATCGACCTGGAGCGAGGCTGGACGCTGAACCATGAAGACATTACGGCGCACGGGGCGTCGCTGCTGCACGGCACGCTGCTTGACAGCTCCCGTGCCCACGGCACCTCAGTCTTGGGCGAAATCTGCGCTGTGGATAATGCGGCTGGGTGTGTCGGGATCGTGCCGAATATCGCCTCGGTGGATGTCGTTTCCTTCAACGGGAGTACACGCCCGGATGCGATCCTCGCCGCCGTCACCAACCTGAACTTCGGCGACGTGCTCTTATTGGAAGCGCAGGTCTATCTCAACGGTACACTCCTGCTTGGACCGATTGAGGCATACGACGCCGAGTACGAAGCCATCCGGCTGGCCACTGCGCTCGGCATCATCGTGGTCGAGGCAGGCGGGAACGGGTGGGACAACGGCTCCACCCCACCGCTTGATATGGACACCTACACCACCTTGGCGGGGCAGGCGATCCTCAACCGCGATGCTGCCAATCCCGACTTTCGAGACTCGGGGGCGATCATCGTCACCGCTGCGAGTTCGACGGCGCCTCACACCCGACTTGCCTATGCGCCACACGGCAAGCGCATTGACTGCTATGCTTGGGGCCAGAACATCAACACCCTGTCCTCGGACGCAGGCGGTTCGACCACCGCCTATACGACCGGCTTCGGTGGCACGTCAGGCGCATCACCCATCATTACCGGTGCGGCCTTGGCAGTGCAAGGTCGCGCGGAAGCGCAACTAGGCTTTCGTTTCAGCCCTCGACAGATGCGCAACATTCTGAGCGATCCGGCAACGGGAACGCCACCCTCCGCAACTGAGACGACGCAGATCAGGGTTATGCCCAATTTGCGTAACATTTTTGACACGGTTTTCAACGCCGCACCGGACATCTACATTCGCGACTTCGTCGGCGACGCTGGCGAGCCGCACACCGGCGCTATTTCTGCGAGCCCTGACATCATCCTTAGACCCACGGCGGTGGCAAATCCACAGGTCGCCTTCGGAGCTGGCAGCGGCACCGAAAACAACGCGACGCTCGGATCAACAGCGGAAATTGGTCAGGATAACTACATATATTAATCGTTGCATAAATATGCGCACCCTGTTAGCGGGCTGCGTATCGAGTGAATTCCAGTTGAAAGAAGGAGAGGATGAGGTCAGTGCGCTTCTGGATGGATTGCAGGATGTTCAACA
>Ga0187893_10011319_pt1 | contig 12996 bp, 14 predicted proteins | sample MA1701074metaG_FD_139574 | JGI IMG/M metagenome (GOLD analysis project Ga0187893, IMG submission 139574) | White microbial mat communities from a basaltic lava cave in the Kipuka Kanohina Cave System on the Island of Hawaii, USA - MA170107-4 metaG ...
CGCAACGGCGGCGAACGGCCAATAAAGACCGGCGGTCAGCAACGTCAGCATGACGCTCTTGAACACCAATTTCGCGAGCGGCGCCGCCCGGATATGCGTGGCAAAACGCACCGGGCCCAGCTGCGTATTGGCCCATACGATCTTCTGCAAACGCGCCGCGTAGTACGGCCATAGCATCAAGTAGACGACGCCGAGGAAGACAAAGCCGGTGATCATTGCCGTCGATGTGCTGACCTGCGGCGCCGCGCCGCCCTCGCGCGCCAGCACCGCGGCAACCGTTGCCACGATCACGCCAACGAGCGTGGCAGTCGCACCCGCTGCGATCAACAGGAAGATGCTCTTGCCATAGACGCCGTAGAAGCCGGCGGTCGCGGGCTCGAAGCTCGCCTGCTCCCGGCCGTAGCGGATGCGCTCGTGCTGATAGCGCTTGAGTGCGTGGTGCATCCAAGGGAAAAGCAGCAGCGAGCCAATACCGATCGCGCCGATCAGCCAGCGGTCTTCGATCAGCGTGACTCCGGCCACCGTGCCGGAAAACCAGATGACGAGCAGCGGCAACAAGGTCAGATACGCGGCGCGCGGCTGTGCGTCGAAGCCGAAGCGAAGCCCGCGCCAGCTCGTATTCCGATAGCGGAACTGTTGCGCCTTCATGAAAAGCCACGGGCCGACGAGACACAGCACCGCAATCGTGACGAGTCCGGCGGTGCGCGAGATGTCGAACGACCATGTGTAAGCGGCCAGCAGCAGCAACGCCAGCAGCCGTCCGCGCAGGATCGCAGCGGGTGGGCCGTGGTAATCGAACACGTGACCGTTCAAGCGCGTGTTCTGATTGAAGTAGCGGGTTTTGCGAACCTTGGCCCACGCCGAATACACGCCGAAGGTCAATACGGTCAGCAGCAGGTTGACGACCCAAATGCGAAAGTACTCAGCGCCCTCACCCGTGAACTGCAATCGCTCGACGGGGGCACGCGGGCCGATTTCAATGCCCGCCGCGTCGCGCTCGACCGCCCGTTCTGCCGCAGCGCGTTCGGGAAACAGCTGCTCGCGCAGCGGGCGGTCAATCGGCTCGCGATAGAGGCGGTCGTTGTCCTCGTTGTCCTCGTTGTCGTAACGCGCCGCACTCATCCACGCAACCTCGCAAAGCCGGCGTCCAGATCCTCGATCAGGTCTTCGACGTCCTCGAGCCCGGCGGAAATGCGGAACATCGGACCCTTGAACGGCAACGGCACGACGGTGCGCTCAGGCGCGATCGGAATCAGCAGGCTTTCGTAGCCGCCCCACGAGTAGCCGCGGCCAAAAAGCTTGAGAGCGTCGATAAACGCGGTGAACCGGTCGGCATCAGTGCCGGCCTTCAGCGCGACGCTGAACAGGCCGCTGGCGCCGCTCATGTCGCGCTTCCACAGCGCGTAACCGGGATCATCGGGATCGGCCGGATACAAGATGCGCTCGACCTCGCGTCGCTGCTTGAGCCACGCGATCAGGCGCTCTGCATTGGCCCGATGTTGCGCCAGTCGCGCCGCGAGCGAGCGCAGTCCACGCAGCGCGAGCCAGCAATCGTCCGGGCTGACGTACATGCCATAGTTGAGCAGCATCTCGCGCAGCGGCGTCCACGCGCTTTCGTTGCAGGCGATCGTGCCGAGTATCAGATCGCTGTGACCGCCGATGTACTTGGTCACCGCCTGCAGGCTCACATCCACGCCGTGCGCCAGCGGCTGGAAAAAAAGCGGTGTGGCCCACGTGTTGTCGATGATGCTGGTCGCGCCGCGCCTGCGCGCGATAGACGCGAGCAGTGCCACATCCTGCATCTCGAAGGTGTGTGAGCCGGGAGATTCGAGAAAAAGCACGCGAGTGGCCGGGCGGAAGAGTTCCTCGATCTCGCTGCCGGCGCGCGGATCGTAGAAGGTGGACTCCACGCCGAACCGCGGCAGCGTGTCGCAACAGAAACGGCGCGTCGGCCAGTACACCGAGTCCGGCAGCAGCAAGTGGTCGCCATTGCCGACAAACGCGAGAATCGACAGCGTGCAGGCGGCCAGTCCCGACGGCACCGCCCAGCAGCGATGGCCGCGTTCAAGGTCGCACAGCGCCGCGTACAGCGCGTGATGCGTCGGCGTGCCATACATGCCGTAGTTGATCGCCGCGTCGTCACCGGCCGCGCGGCGGCGCGTGCGGTTGCGCATGTCCGCAACGTCGGCGTGCAGGACGGTGGAACCGCGCACCAGCGGCGGATTGATGAAATCGAAATCGCGCGCGCGATCGCGCCCGCCGGTGACAAGCCGGGTGCGCGGCCGGCGCATGCCCGGATGTTTCACGAGGTCGCCCCCGAATGCCGGAATTCTTTGGCTTCGACGCACACTCTCAGCTCTGAACGTATCTTGCAGTTTGCGGCGCTGGGGCTACGCGGGTTTGCGCGGCGCCTGCGCGGCCATCTTGCGCTCAACTCCTCGCCCATAGTCACCGCTATGGGCTGCGGCCGTCTCGCGCAACCTGGCTCGCGCATGCATCCGCGCAACTCCCGCGTCCCCCATGAAACATCCGGGCTTGTCGGATTCAGACATGAGGGCTCTTGCGTTCGATATTGGTCAGGCTCACGCCCGCCAGCGTAACCAGTCCGCCGATGACCATCGAAGCCAGCAGCGGCTCCCCCAGAATCAGCACCGCGCTCGTTACCGCAACGATCGGAACGAGATTGGTAAAGACGCTCGCGCGCGCGGCGCCGATCGCCTTCACACCTTCGTAGAACCAAACGAAGGCCACCGCGGTGCCAAAGAAGCCGAGATAGGCGACCGCGCCGATTTCCGCGGCGGTCACGCGTGACCACGGTACGTCTGGTAGCTGAAAGAACGCGACCGTGGCCAGCATCACGAGTCCGGCGAGCGACGCGTAGGTCGTCGTGGCGAGCGGCGACAGCGCCCCTTGCGCCGAGAGCATGCGGCGGCCGTACAACGTGTAGACCACCCACGACAGCACACCACAAAACATCAACGCTTCACCGGCCCCGATCGCGGTGCCGCCCAGCGTCGCCAGATCCCCGCGCGTTATCACGATCGCCACGCCGGCGAACGCTACCGCGACGCCGAGCCATTGCCACCACGCGAAGCGCAGCTTGAAAACGAGGTACGCGGCTACGGCGGTCAACGCCGGGTTGGTGGCAATCAGCAACGCGGTGCGGCTTGCTTCCAGTCGGGCCAGTGCCCCGAAGAAAAACGCGTTGTAGAGAAAGATGCCGGTCGCGCCAAGCAGAAACACTCCCGCGAACTGCGCGCGCGACAGTTGCGGCAGTCGCCCCTCTCGCACCAGTAGATAGCCGACCAGGAAGACGCACGCAACCAGATACCGCCCGCTCGCGGCGACGAAGTGCGGCATCGCGAGCGCGAGCGTACGGCCGGCGATGAAGGTGCCGCCCCACATGAACGCCACCGCGACGAGCCGCAGGTAAAGCGTGGTCGGTGCGCGGGGAGCGCGCTGCGCCGGAGTCGCACTCGCCATCAAACGCGCAAGAAGCGGTAGACGCCGCCGTCATCGCGCGAGCGCTTCAGTCGGCCGTCGTACCAGAGCGCATGCAGATGCGCGAGCGCTTCGCCCAGCGCGAAGGTGGTCTGATGCAGATCGAGTTTGCGTTTGAACATGATCGGCACGATGTCGGCGGCCGCCATGAGCGCGCGACACGCGTCCAGGACTTCGGCCAGCCGCGCTTCATGGTGTGCGTGCTGTTGCGCGATGCGCTTGTGCAGTCCCAGGAACGGCTTGCCGTGCGACGGCAACACCAGCGTGTCTTCCGGCAGTTCGAGCAGGCGGTCCAGCGAGCGCAGGTACGCCGGCAGCGGATTGGCCTCGGGTTCCATCTCGAACACGCTGACGTTGGTCGAGATTCGCGGCAGCACCATGTCGCCCGCGACGAGCAGCTTGTCTGCCGCGCAATACAGCGATGCGTGTTCCGGCGAATGACCATGACCGACGATGACCTTGAAGACGCGGCGGTTTTCTGCTGTGCCGATGCCGATCTCGTCGCCGTTGAAGATGCGGCGGAACGACAACGGCACCGAGGGCACCAGCTTCGGGTAATAGCCACTGCCGCGTGCGCGCAGCTGCTCGAGCCAGTTCGGATCCGTCAGACCGTGGCGGCCAAAATGCGCCGCCGTCGTGGCACCGGACGTTTCGCTGCTGCCGAGCGACAGAAAGCGGCCGAAGCCGTATTCGGTGCCGCTCATCCATAGCAGCGCGTTCCAGCGCGAACGGTCGCCGCCGGCGGTCAACCAGTAGGCGAGTCCAAGGTGATCGGGGTGGTAGTGCGTGGCCACCACGCGCACCAGCGGCCGACCGTCGAACACGGTGTCGAAGATGCGTTCCCACGCCTGCCGGGTGGGGTCGGTGGCGATGCCGCAGTCGATATTGGTGAGGCCGCGTACGCCGTCGATCTCGTCGTCAAGCAGCCACAGATTGATGTGGTCGAGCGCAAAGGGAAGCGGCATGCGCAGCCAGTGCAGGCCCGGGCGCAGCGTGTGAACGGTGCCGGGCGTCGGGACGAGGTCGGCCCAGGGGTAGGTCAGTTCGCTTTCGTGGGGATTCATCGTTGAGCCAAAGAAGCCAAAGACAAAGACACTGGGCCCCCGCCTGCGTGGGGGCGACGGCGCTGTTTCCGATCGCTACGCTCTTGGACATCGCCGTCGCTTGACGCGCACGTAAGGTGCGGCGATTCTACGCGGCGATGTCTCGCGCAAAACCCACCGCCGACCAGAACGCGAACTTCTCAATCGCCGACCTCGCGCGCGAGTTCGACATCACGCCGCGCGCGATCCGCTTTTATGAGGATCACGGCATCCTCGCACCGGAGCGCACCGGCGGCGGCAACCTGCGGCGCGTCTACTCGCCGCGCGATCGGACGCGGCTGAAGCTCACCTTGCGCGGCAAGCGGCTCGGGCTGACCCTGGCGCAGATCCGCGAGCTGATCGACATGTACGAGTCACCCAAGGACGCGGTGGCGCAGTCGCGCCGTTTTCTCGCCGTGCTCAGCCAGCACCGTACCGCGCTGGAACAGCAACGCGAGGACATCGAAGTCACACTGACCGAGATTGCGCGGCACGAGGCGGAGTGCAGGAAGATTCTCCGCCGTTGAAGTTCGCCTCTTCCTCTGGGAGACCGGCGAAGTCGCGCTGCGCCCTCGCCCCAACCCTCTCCCGAAGGGAGAGGGAGAAAAGGGATTTCTAAGCCGTAACGAGCATCTCCTCCACGCTCGGCACGTTCACTTTCTGCTCGCGGAGCGAACGCGCAGCGCGCGACCGGGTGCGACCGGGCGCCGGCGGGCGCAGGCAGCAGTCGAGCGTGAGTTCCATGAATTCGTAGCTCTTCAGCACCGCGTCGTGCACGGCGTCCACCGCCACGGTTGGCGGCGCATTGCCGAGCAGGGTGGCGACGATTTCCAGAGCTTCCCACGGATGCGTGTCGTCGTAGTGCGCGTGCACGCGCAGCCACTTCATCGCCGGCTTGCGTCTGGCCGCGGGCAGCGACTGTTCGTACGCGTCGCTTTCGCAGACCAGGCAGGCCCACTCACCGGTAGCGCCTTCGACCGCGTAGTTGGTGGCCGCGATCGCGACCGGCAGCGGATCGCTGTCGCAGGTGTGCCAGCACCAGTGCGCCAGCGCGTGCATTGCTGACGGCACATCGCCGGCGCGCAGATCGTCCAACTTCAATCCCAAGGCGGCGGCCCAGTCGATCCAGTGATCGGCGTGCTTCTGCTCGACGCGCAGATTGGTCATCAGGAAGCGCCGGGCCATGTCCTCGCCGGACGAGCGCCCGAAACGGAGCTTGTCCAGATTCTTCGCCATGAACTGCGGAAAGAGTTCGATCGTCGGCCATACGCCGATCAGAAACCGGCGCAGCAGTTCGTGCGGCAGTTCCGCGTCGCGCATCAGCCTGAAAACGTCGTGTTCAACAACACGCTTCTTTGCATCCGCTGTGTCGTGGACCGCAGCTTGCAGCCACCGCGGATAGCTCGCGAGGTCTTTTAGTGCGCCCGTGCGCACAAATGCGTCGTTCATCGTCTCTGCTCTACGTTGTGACAGTCAGGGGAAGACGTGCAATGCGGCGAGTGTATGAACGTCGCCGCCGCGCACGTACTCACGCAAAAACGTAGTGCGACGAGAATCAGACAGAATGGTTGACAGTGCGCCTGCATGCAGGGGAACCCCTAAGCGCGCTTGCCGGCGCAGACGGGAGCGAAGATGCTCAAAGCGATACGCGATTTCTTTAACCAACATGTCACTACCGCCAGCGACCCGCCGGGCGATCCCCGCTCGATCCAGCTGGCAACCGCGGCCTTGCTGGTCGAAGCGATGCGCAGCGACGGCGCCGCACCCGAGGCCGAGCGCGCGGCGGTGCTGCGCGCGGTCCGCGAAAAATTCGGCTTGGGCGGCACCGAGGCGGCAACGTTGATCGAACTGGCGGAGCGCGAGGTCGGGCAGGCCAGCGACTATTTCCAGTTCACGTCGCTGATCAACCGCGAGTTCACACAGGAGCAGAAGCAACGTGTGATCGAACTGATGTGGCAGGTGGCTTACGCCGATGAGGTGCTGAGCGCGCATGAACTGCATCTGATGCGCAGGATTGCGGGGTTGCTGCATATTCCGGACAGCGCATACATCGCGGCAAAGCTGCGGGCCAAGGAGTTGGCCCAACAAAAGTGAGGCGGGATGGCGACGATCCGATATCTGGTGAAGGACGTGGATGCCACGCTGCCGTTTTACACGGCGCTTGGCTTTGAGGTCACCGACCGCTGGGGGCCGCCGTTCGCAATGCTGGCGCTCGGCGATCTGTCGCTGTGGTTGAGCGGACCGGGCTCGTCCGCTTCAAGACCGCTGGCCGACGGATCGGTACCAACTCCCGGCGGCTGGAACCGGTTGGTGCTCAAGGTGCCCGATCTGAAAACCGCGATGGAAGCGATCGCGCCGACCGGCGCACGGTTTCGCGGCGAGCCGGTCAAGGGGCCGGGCGGAACGCAGGTGCTGGTCGAGGATCCGTCGGGCAACCCGATCGAGCTGTTTCAGGCGGCGTAGGGCGAGGTTTCAAGACGACAGTCGGGTCGCTTCGCTTGTTGCGCTCTACGGTTTTCCTGGTTTCACGTCCAGACGCCGGAAGACGACGAGGTGTTGCCAGGGCAACCGGTTGTCTGTCCGTTCATGGCGCAGGGGTAAGACATCGAGTTCGCGCTTGACTTGCGCCTCGCTCATTTTGTGAAGCGGCTTGATCGGCACCGCGGGATCCTCGGCGCGGTACTCGACAAGCACGAGGCGGCCGCCCGGCTTCAGCGCCCGTACGAGACTCGCCATCACTTCATACGGCGCATCGAGCTCGTGATACGTGTCGACCAGCAGCGCCAGGTCGATACTGTTGGGAGCCAGCCGCACATCGTCATTGGCGCCGAGCACGGGCACGATGTTGTCGATCGCCTCGCTTGCCATGCGCTTCTTGATGAGCGCAAGCATCTGCGGCTGCACATCGACCGCGTAGACGCGCCCGCCCGGTGCGACTGCCTTCGCCATCGGCGCGCTGTAGTAACCCGTGCCGGCGCCCACGTCCGCCACCGACATACCGGGCTTGAGTTCGAGCGCGGCGAGAAGCAGGTCGGGGCGCTCTTCGCGCGCGCGCTCGGCGCGGTTGAGCCAGGCTGCGCCCTGCCACCCCATGACACGCGCAATCTCGCGTCCCATGTACACCTTGCCGATGCCGTCGGGCGACTCGGGCGCACGAGAGTAGCGAGAAGTCTCTTGCGAGAGCGCCGCCGCTGGCGGCGCCAGTGCCAATGTGGCGAGCAGGAAAAGCCGCCACAGCGGAACGACGGCGTGTCGGACCGGAAGGGCTGCAAGGCGGATCATCGACGTAGTCATTCGTTGACGAGCGCAAGAATCCGCGTCCCGTAGTTTGCGAGCTTCTTTTCTCCAACTCCGGAAACCGCGCGCAGATCGTTAACCGAAGCCGGCCTCGCCCGCGCAATCGCACGCAGCGTTTCGTCATGGAACACCACGTACGCCGGCACGTTGTGCTGGCGCGCAACCTCCGCGCGCCACGCGCGCAGGCGGTCGAACAGCGCGGGGTCGACCGCAACGCCAGAAACGCCCGCGCCATCAACGGCACGCGGCCGATCCGCGCGCTTGCGTTCGCGCCGCGCCACCGCCGGCTGCACGCGCACTTCGATCGTCCGTTCGCCTTTGAGCACCGCGCGACTGTCGGGCGCAAGCCGCAGCACATTGAAGCGTTCGTGATCGACATCGACGACGCGCAACGCGACCAGTTGCCGCAACAGCAGCCGCCATTCGGCCTCGGGCCAGTCGGCGCCGATGCCGAACGTCGACACCTTGTCGTGGCCGAACTTCGCCACTTTCTCGGTGGGCTTGCCGCGCAGCACATCGATGATGTGGGTCGCGGCGAACGGGAAGCCGCTTTTCTGCTCGCAACGAAAGATGCACGACAGCAGCTTGCGCGCGGCTTCGGTTGCGTCAACACGCTGCGGCGGCGCGAGGCAGTTGTCGCAGTTGCCGCAAGGCGTGCTCGCTTCGCCGAAGTAGGCGAGCAGGCGCATGCGGCGGCAGTCGGCGGCCTCGGCCAGACCCAGCATCGCGTCGAGCTTTGCCATCGACAGCCGCTTGTACGTCGCATCGGCTTCCGATTGCTCGATCAGGCGGCGGCTTTGCACCACGTCGGCCAGGCCATAGCTCATCCACGCGTTGGCGGGCAGTCCGTCGCGGCCGGCGCGGCCGGTTTCCTGGAAATAGCCTTCGATGCTTTTCGGCATATCCAGGTGCGCGACAAACCGCACGTCGGGTTTGTCGATGCCCATGCCGAACGCGATCGTCGCAACCACGACCACGCCGTCTTCGCGCAGAAATCGGTTCTGGTTGGCGGTGCGCACCGATGCGTCGAGTCCGGCGTGATAGGGCGCCGCCGGGATGTCGTGCGCGCGCAGATGCACAGCTACTTCATCCACCGTGTTGCGCGCGAGGCAGTAGACGATGCCCGCGTCGCCCGCGTGTTCGGCGCGGATAAAGTCGGCGAGCTGCCTGCGACCGTCGTTCTTGGCGACGATCCGATAGCGGATGTTCGGCCGGTCGAAGCTGGATACAAACTCGCGCGGCGCGACCAGCAGGCGCGCGATGATCTCGCGCCGCGTCGGCACGTCGGCGGTGGCGGTCAGTGCGATGCGCGGCACATCGGCGAACCGCTCGCGCAGCAACGACAACTGGCCATATTCCGGACGAAAGTCGTGACCCCATTGCGACACGCAATGCGCTTCGTCGATCGCAAAGAGCGCGAGCCGGCTTTCATCGAGCAGCGCGAGCGTTCGTTCGGTCAGCAGGCGTTCGGGCGCGATGTAAACGAGATCGATCTCCGCGCGTCGCACGCGCGCTTCTATCTCGGCGGCCGCTTTCGCGCTCAGCGTTGAATTCAGAAACGCCGCGCGCACCCCCAGTTCGCGCAACGCCGCGACCTGGTCCTGCATCAGCGCGATCAGCGGCGAGATGACCACACCCACGCCGTCGCGCATCAACGCGGGAATCTGATAGGTGATCGACTTGCCGCCGCCGGTCGGCGCCAGCATCAGCGCGTCGCCGCCGGCGAGCACATGATCGATGACCTCGCGTTGCTGGCCGCGAAAGCTGTCGAAGCCGAAGACGTTTTTGAGCAGAGAAAGTGCTGTGGTTTCGGACATCGGGCAAGCGTAGCTTGACCAACGGCCGCGAGGCGGCGCCGGTGCGGACGGTCAAGCTCACTTAGTCATGCAGACGTTGTCGATAAACAGCTGCAAGCCGCCGATCGAAAAGGTTTCGATCTTGCCCTGGGTGGCGTGCAATTCGAGCGTGCCGCGGCTGAAGCCGGTGCCCTCAGCGGTGCTCGTCATATTGACGACGATCGCGGCGCGGCCGGCGCCGCTCTTGCCGATCACCTTGCCGTTGGCCTGCAACAACCCGCCGTCGACGACGTGTTTGTCGCCGTTGACCTCGAGGTTGCTCAACAAGCCGCCGAGGTTCTCGGCGAAGTTCAGCGTGACCTTCTTCACCGGTGACTGCGGCGTGACCTGCGCGTTGATCAGGTACATCCGCAGTTCCGGCGCCGTGCCGTTGGCAATCTTGGTGTTGGTCACCCGCGCGAACTGCTGGTCCGCGCCGGAGGGCTGCTTCTTGTCGACGTGAAACTCTTTCAGCGCGATGACGGAGTGCTTGGCATTGACCGAATCTCCGATGCGGTACTCGGAGTCAGGTGGGAGATCGGCGAAGTCGTAGCACTCCCGCTTCGCGGCGCCACCGCCTTTCTTGCCGGCGCCGCCGCCTTTCTTCGCGGCCGGTTCTGCTTCGGTCGACACGGTTGACTTTGACTCGGCACCCAGAGCGGGCGAAGCCAGGCAGAGAGCGCCCAGAGGTCCATCGGATCGCGCCCTGCGACATTGAACGCGACCAGCGAGGTCCGCTCCGACGCGTCACGTGGCCCGTAGATCGTGATCCCGGGAATCGCGCCGATCCGATAGAGCGCCCTCGCGGTGAGCCGCCGGTTCCACGCGGCCACGCGGCCCATCGCGCACTCGACGGCCGGGCGCTCGATGCGCTTGCCGGTTCCGAAGTACGCCGGCCGCTTCGGCGTCAACGCCAGGTCGAGCAGGATGCGCAGCGCTTGCGCCGAGACGATCGTGCCGAGGATGTTCGGCGTTCCGGCCGCGTACTTCCACGGCAGCACGTTGTAGCCAACCCGATCGGCGAACACCCGCCCTTCGGCGATCATGTCGCCGCCGTAGAGGAACGGCAGCGACGATTCGAGCAGATGCTCCTTCGCGTACAGCACACCGACGCCGAACGGCGCCAGCATCTTGTGAAATGAGGACGACAGGTAGTCGACGTCGAGTGCCTGCACGTCGACGAACGTGCCCGGCGCCAGCTGCGCGCCGTCGACCAGCAGGTAGGAGCGGCGTTCGCCGCCCGGCTGCTGGTAGCGGCTTGCGTTGGCGAGCGCGCGGATCGTGGCTATCGGGTTCTTCGTACCGAAGAAATTGGACGCTCCGGTACAGCAGACGAGCTTGGTCCGCGCGTCGATCAGCGACGCCAGATGGCGCAGGTCGAGCTCGCCGGTCAGCGGATCGAAGCGAGCCAGCCGGTACTGCACCCGCCGTCCGAGCTTTGGCAGGATGTCCCTGCACATCGCATACTAGGGAACGTAGTTGGAGTTGTGCTCCATCATCGTCGTGACGACGTTGTCGCCGTCGCGAAACTCGGTGAGCAGCGAATACATGACGGCGTTGTGCGCCTCGGTCGTGTTGCGGACCACGACGATGTTGCGTCGGCTCGGCGCGCCCAGGAAGTGCGCGATCGTGTCGTACGAGTCCTCGAAACGCCGGGTCATCGCCTGCCACGCGCTGGATTGACCGCGGTGCACGTTCTCGTACGCGGGCGCGAGCGAGCGGTACAGCTCGAGCAGCTCGCGCGGAGGCTGGGTGCTGGCCGCGTTGTTCGTGACGATGCGGCCCTGTTGCGGAAAGAGGAAATGCTTGCGGATCGCCTCGATGGCCCACGCACCCGGGTGCATGGCGCTGCCTCCACGTCGTGGCGCTGGCGCGAAGCAGCCGAAACCTTCGCAGGCGTTCATCGCATCACCTCTGCCCGGTTCTATGGGTTGATGCGTGCGAGCCCGTAGCCGTCGACGTTGTTGCGCGCCAGGCCGCCGACCACGATCTTGCCGTCGGGCTGCACCAGCACGCTCTCGCCGATGTCGGTGAACCCGAAAAAATCGATCTGCAGATTGCCGTCGCTGCCGAAGCTGCGATCGACCGAACCATCGGCGTTGTAGCGCGCGACGACGAAGTTCGGATTCACCGAGAACGCACGCGTCCCGACGGCGACGATCTTGCCGTCGCCTTGCAAGGCCACGGCGCCCGCCGAGGCGCTTTCGGTGAACGCGGTGTCCACCGTGCCGGCATTGCCGAACGTTGTGTCCGGGCCGCCATCGGCGTTCAGGCGCTTCAGCACGAAGCGGGCGGTGGCCGGAACGGTGGCGACGACGACGTTGCCCGCAAGCACGAACTTGCCGTCGGCCTGCCGTACCAGACCTTCGGCGACATTCGCGCCGGCCAGCTCCGGGCGACAAAGCGGTACGCCTCGGTGATCTCGGCGGCGGCGTCGGCATCGCACTTCACGACCTTGAAGTCGTCCGCGTGCGCGGCCGGCAGGATGGCGGCAACAAGACACGCCGCGATCAGAATTTGTTTACGCATGGGTTTTCCCCGTCTGTTGTGTGACCCGAACCTGCTCTGCGTCGATGACTTGCGCGTTCATGTGCGTGCTCCCGAACTGCCATGTATGCGGCAGATGGGAGCAGGCTAGGTGCGCGCTGCGCGGAGCAAATCCGCACTCGAACGCAGATTTGCCGCTATGCCACCTAGTTTTCTACGGTTTGTCGAAGATTCGACAATGGAGCGGCGCCGCGCATGCGATGCGACGCCGAGTTTCGCTAGCCCCTCGCACTCTCGTGAAATATCCGGGCTAGCATGCGCGCCTCGAATTCAAACGTCGGCGCCAACGCCCGGGCATCACCATGTCGACTTCGTTTTCCGCCACATCCGGCCACGCGCTCGCCGTGCCGCCCACCCGCGAGTTCACCGCCGCGTGGATCGCTTACGTCTTGTTCGCGGTCGCGATATTTATGTGGTGGCCGGCGCTGCTGGGTCTCATCATCAACTACTCGAAGCGCGGCGATCCCGACGCGGGCTTCATCGCCAGCCATCATCGCTGGATGATCGGCACGTTCTGGTGGTCGCTGCTTGGATTCGTTCTGTGCGTGGCGGCGATACTCGCGGCCGTCTGGCCGCTGGTGCGCGACGTGGTGATGCAGGCGATTGCCAGCGGCGGCGACTTCGACAGTGCGGGCTTCGAACTGAATGTCGACTGGTCGTCGATCTTCACCACCGCCGGCGTGGCGTCGCTGGCCGGTATCGGGCTCTTTGTGATCTGGCTGTGGTTCATCTAC
>Ga0187893_10011320_pt1 | contig 12994 bp, 9 predicted proteins | sample MA1701074metaG_FD_139574 | JGI IMG/M metagenome (GOLD analysis project Ga0187893, IMG submission 139574) | White microbial mat communities from a basaltic lava cave in the Kipuka Kanohina Cave System on the Island of Hawaii, USA - MA170107-4 metaG ...
ACCGGTGGTCCCTTCGGGCCCGGTCGCACCGACCCCGTCGGTCGCGGTGTTCGTGTTGCCGGTCGGGGCGGTCGTGCCGGCGCCGTCCGTGAGCGTGCCGGTGTTGCCGGTGATGCCCGTCGCGCCCGGGCCGTCGGTGAGTGTCCCGGGGTCCTCGACCCCGGTGGTTCCCGTCGTGCCGGTCGCGTCCCCGGGGGTGTTGAGGGTCGTGTTGCCGGTGTCGGTGCCGGGGGTGTCGTCGTCTCCGTCGTCATCCCCGTCGCCGTTCCCGTCGTCACCGCCACCCGGCCCCGGGTCGTCCTCGCCATCGAAGCGCGTGACGGCCTGATCGTCCACCGTGCTGTCATCGGCCGCCATCGCCGGCGCTAGACGTACGAGCCCGATCGCGAAGAGCGCCAGGATCGCCGTCGCGAACAGCGCCCAACGCGTCCGGCGGGGCGACAGGTCCTCGGCCTGCGCTAGGGCGCGAGCCACACCGATCGACCCGTGGGAAATCCCGTTCGGTCGCTCCATGGGTCGTCGCTCCTTTCCGAGGCGGATCCGGCCGCCTCGTCGTGCTCTCATTGACCTCGCCCCGTGCAAGGGGCAGGGCTAACGAAGGCTAAGAGCGGGTCAAGGATGCGAGCCGTCGGGCGTAGGGCGTAGGGACTACGCCTCGAGCGCCTCGATCCGTTTGCGCACCCTGGCGATCGCGGGGACGATCCCTTTTTGCTCGAACGATGCGAGTGCCTCCTGCAGCGTGAGCCGGGCCTCGTCGTCCCTGCCTGCAGCGGAGAGAACCATCCCTCGTACCTCGTGCGCCGAACCGAGCATATCGACGTAGTCGGTCGGCTCGAGGAAGCCGAGCGCGTCGTCGGCGAGCGAGATCGCTTCCTCGTGGTGGCCTCGGCTCGACAGGACCAACGATCGCGCCTCGCGCCACCCCGCTTCGGAGGCAAAGTCGCCTTCGGCAGTGAACTCCTCGCTGCGGCGTGCGATCTTCTCGGCTTCGTCGAAGCGGCCCTGGTCACACAGAGCCAACGCGAGGCCTGCGAGCATCGTGGAGTTGTAGCCGGTCTCTTCGAGCCGATCGAGCAGCTCGACCCCCTCGCGGTACCCGTCCTCCGCGCGGTCGGGCCGGCCGAGGATCTGTTCCATGATGCCGGTGGCAAGGAATGTGATGGTCATCGCGCTCGGGTCGCCGAGCTCCGCCCAGAGGTCTCGCGCCCGCATCATCTCCGCACGTGCTTCGTCGGGTCGACCCTGCATCGCGAGCAGCACCGCACGCACCGAGCAGATCGCCGCCTCGGTCGCGATGCTTCCGGCCACGAGCTCCGTGGCGCGGTCGATGAGCTCGAACCCTTCGTCGGCCGGGGTCGGACCGAAGACCGCTGAGCTGATGTAGCTGTCGGTGACGGCCTGTCGGTCCCGATACGGGCGGCTGCGAGCGCGTTCGAAGAGCCGCTCCGACACCGCGATGCTCTTCATACACTGCCCCTCGTAGAAGTCGAGGCGCCCGAGCGCCATGAGTGCTCGGAAGACGCCGTCCTCGTCGCCGATCTCCTCCAAGCGTTGAAGAACCGACTCGGTGTCCTCCCGGGTGCTGGCGGCCGGGTACGTCGGATCGACATGCGAGCGTGCGTCGATCCGAACGAGCTCGGCCCGAAGGGCGGATCGCTCGTCGCCTGCGCTCCGCGCGGCCGACGCGGCATCGATCGCTGTCTTCATCGAAGCCTGGAAGTCGTTGAGCTCGCTCAGCGCAGCGGCGAGCTCCGTGAGGGCATCGGCACGCGCGGCGCCCTCGGAGAGCTCGGCGCACCGCGCGAGCAGCGACTGGGCCGTCGCGAAGTCGCCTCGCTCCTCGGCCCGGTCGGCCGACGAGAGCAGTCGAGCGGCGGCGGCCTGTGCGATGGATCGCGCCCGCGCGTCCGGTGGGCCGAGCTCGACCCGGTACCGATACGCCTGCTCGAGGTGGTAGGCCAGTATCTCCTCGTACTCGGGCAATCGATCGCCGGACGCGCGCTCGAGCCACTCAGCGAAGCGCTCGTGGAGGTCGGCCCGCTGTTCCTTCGGCATCGCTTGGTACGCGGCGTCGCGGATCAACAGATGTCGGAAGCGGAACGCGTCCTCGCCGGCGAACTCGGCGCGATCGGGCCGGATCAGCTCCTTCCTCGCGAGCGCGAGCAACCGCGGCCGGACGTTCGGCCGAAGCGCCTCTGGAGAGAGCGTCGTCACCGCGCCGGCGTGGAAGACCTTCCCCTCGACGGAGCCTCGTTCGATCACCGAGCGCTCCTCGGCGTCGAGGCGATCGAGCCGGGCTGCGAGCAACAGCTGGATCGTCGGCGGCACCGTCACGTCCGCGAGGTCTTCGGCCGCCCTCCAGGACCCCGCCTCGAACCGCAGCAATCCGTCGTCGATCAGCATCGCGAGCATCTCCTCGACGAACAGCGGGTTGCCCTCGGCGGCCTCGAGGATCCGTTCGCGGGCCGCAACCGGGATGTCGGCTCGGCCGAGCAGGTTGTCGACGAGGTCTGAGGCTTCGTCCGCCGGGAGCGGCTCGAGCAGGATCGTGGTCGCGTTCAGCTTGCCGCCGCCCCATTCCGGACGAACCTCCAGCAGCTCGGGTCTGGCGACGCAGAGCAGCAGGAGCGAGGCCTCGCGCGTCCAATCGGCCAGGTGCTCGATCAGGTCGAGGAACGTCGGTTCGGCCCAGTGGATGTCGTCGAACACGACGACGACCGGCCGCTCGGTCGCCAGGTGCTCGAGGAGCTTGCGGACGCCCCAGAACGCCTCCTCGCTCGCGCCCGACTCCCCGCCCCAGGCGAGGAGGCTGCCGACCAGGGAGAGGATGCGGTCGGCGTCGTCCGCTCCCGTGAGCAGCGCCTCCATCTTCGAACGCGCCGTGACGAGGTCGTCGTCTCGGGAGATGCCCGCGGCCAACTCGACGATCTCGGCGAGCGGGAAGAACGTGATGCCGTCCCCGTAGGACAGGCACCGGCCACGGAGCATCGTTGCCGTGGCAGCCGGTCCTCGCAGGAACTCCTGCACGAGCCGGGACTTCCCGACGCCGGCGGGTCCTAGGAGGGTAAACAGATGGGACGTCCGCTCGGTCACGGCCCGCTCCAGCGCGCGCTCGAGCATCTCGAGCTCCTTGCCGCGACCGACCATCGGCGAGTCGAGGTGCCGAGCGTGACCCTCGGGGGCTTCGAGCACGCGGAGCAAGCGGTGCGCGGGGACCGGCTCGGCCTTGCCTTTCAGCTCCAGCGCTTCGACCGGCTCGACCTCGACGGCGTCCCTGACGAGTCGATACGTCGAGTCGCCGATGAACACGTCACCCGCACCGGCCGCCTGTTCCAGGCGAGCGGCGACGTTCACCGCATCCCCCGTCACCAGGCGCTGGCCGGACGAGGGGTCGCCCGCGACGACCTCGCCCGTGTTCACGCCGATCCTCGCCGCGATCCCGACGCCGTGGTCGCGCTCGAGATCGACGTTCAGCGCCGCCAGCGCGTCGCGCATGCCCGCCGCCGCGCGCACCGCGCGCAGCGCGTCGTCCTCGTGCAGACGTGGGATGCCGAACACCGCCATCACCGCATCGCCGATGAACTTCTCCACGGTGCCCCCGTGGCGTCGGATCACCGCGGACATCTCGTCGAAGTAGCGCTCCATCACGCGCCGGAGGGCCTCGGGGTCCAGCCGCTCACCCAGGGTCGTCGAACCCGTCACGTCCGCGAACACGACGGTCACACGACCTTGCGGACCTCCGAGCGCTCTTCGGTCGTGTCGAGCGGCGTCGCGCACCGTTGACAGAACCGAGCTCGCTCGGCGTTCTCCTCGCCGCACGAAGGGCAGCGCTTCACAGCGCGAATCCTATTTCTAGTAGGCTGTCCTTTCCGGGCCCAGCCCGGGATCCTCGACGAGCGAGGAGCGTGGCCTGTGCCCCGGCCGGCCGATGCGTCTCTCGCCAGCGGATCAGGCGCGCGATCGACGACGGGATTCGGATCATGGCAAGAGGCTCAAGTGACGTGCTGTTCGGGACCCCCGATCGGGGCAAGGATGCGGCCTCACGGCCGGAGAAGGGTCGACCGTGCGCCGAACCCGGATGCGCGACCGTCCTTTCCACGTACAACCGCTCGATCACCTGCTACCTGCACACCGTCCCGACGATCCGTCACGCGATCCAGCGTCCCTGACGGTCCCGTCGAGGGAACGCATGGCAACATCAGGAGGACGCGATGCCCGATAGCCTCGGCAAGCGCAAACGGCGAGACGTAACCGCGAAGAAGCTGGCCGCTCGCGAGGAGCGACGTGTCGCGCGCGCCGCTCGCCGCAAGGACCGCGAGGCCGGTCTGATCGAGCCCGGCCCGCCGATCGGTCCCGCGGAGCAGAGCGAATTCCTCCCGGGGCACGGAGTCGTCGAGGAGGAGACGGACGAGCAGACGGACGTGGCCAACGCCGACGCCTGATCACCGATCGCGAGCATGAAAGGACCCGGCGCGTTCGCGCCGGGCCCTTCGTTTCGACTCAGAAGTCGCTCAGACGATGCGTACGTTCGCTGCCTGGGGGCCCTTCTGCCCCTGGGTCACGTCGTACTCGACCTTCTGGTTCTCCTCGAGGTTGCGGTATCCCTCGCCCGAGATCGCGCTGAAATGCACGAACACGTCGGCGGAGCCGTCCTCAGGAGTGATGAAGCCGAAGCCCTTGTCCGGGCTGAACCACTTCACGGTTCCTGTTGCCACGTGCGATCCCTCCTTCCTTTCGCCGGCAGGGCCTGGTTGCTGCCCTTCGCGGCGCCGGCCGTAGCAGCCGGGGTGAGGGAACTGCTCGTAGCGTGAAACCGCGATCGTTACCCTCGCGCCAACAGTACCAGTTCTGGGGCACCGAACGTCAAGCGCGAAGCCACGACCGTACTCGCGCCCCAGACTAGGATGCTGAGTCGTGCATTCGGCCCGCACCGTATACGCCCCGGCTCTCGTGCTCGCGATGCTCGTTGCGGCCTGCTCGAGCGACGATCCGCCAGAATGGGACCCGCTCCCGCCGCTCGACTACGGCACCGCGCCCGAGTCGTCTGCAGCGAACGCCTTCGAGACCACGACCCCGATCAAGCACGTCGTGTTCGTGATCAAGGAGAACCGGACGTTCGACAACATGTTCGGTCTGTTCCCCGGAGCCAACGGGGTGAGCGTCGGGCTCGACCAGGGCGAGACTCGACCGCTCACGCAGGCGCTCGACGCGCTCCCGACGGACATCAAGCATTGCTACGCATGCTCGCTCCAGGCGTGGAACGAGGGAGCGATGGATGGGTTCGCGACCGTCTCCGACGCCGCCGACCGGTACGCCTACACGCAATACCGTCCCGGGGACCTCCCCAACTACTGGTACTGGGCCTCGAAGTACGTGCTCGGCGACAACTTCTTCGCCAGCGCGCAGGGACCCTCGTTCCCCAACCACCTCTACGCGATCGCCGCCCAGTCCGGCGGTGCGCACGAGAACCCGGGCCAGGACGAGGGCCTGCTCCGCGAGCGACACCGGTCGACGGGGCTGTTCAAGGCCTGGGGCTGTGACTCGCTGGACACCGCCTACGTGAACGTCGTGGACAGCGAGGGGATCGAGAAGAAGGTCCCGCCGTGCTTCGACTTCCTCACCGAGGGCGACCTGCTCTCCGAGGCCGGGATCCCGTGGGCGTACTACGCCGCCACCCAGTACCAGAACGGCTATACCTGGTCGGCGTACAACGCGGTGCGGCACATCCGCGAGGACCCCAAGGTCTGGCAGGAACACATCTTCCCGGTGGACGACTTCATCGAGCACGTGGAGCAGGACCGACTCGCCCCGGTGACGTGGGTGACGCCGCGGTTCGAGCTCTCCGAGCATCCCGCGTACAGCATGTGCCACGGCGAGAACTGGACGACGAAGATCGTGAACGCGCTCATGCGAGGCCCGCAATGGGAGTCGACCGCGATCTTCCTCACGTACGACGACTACGGCGGGTTCTACGATCACGTTCCCCCGCCGCAGGTGGACGACTTCGGTTTCGGGATCCGCGTGCCGCTGCTGATCATCAGCCCGTACGCGCGCGAGGGGTTCGTCACCGATGAGCTGGGCGAGTTCTCGAGCGTGCTGCGGTTCATCGAGGACAATTGGGGGCTCACGCAGCTCACCGATCGCGATCGCCAAGCCACGCCGCTGATCTCGGCGTTCGACTTCACGCAGGAACCACGGCCTCCGGACCCCCGGCCGTTACGCGACGACTGTGTCGGCCCGAAGTTCCCCGATCCGAAGCGCTACACGCGGAGCTGATCTGTCGATCTCAGCAGACGGGGATGTGCACCTCGATGGGAGGACTCGACGGGCAGCACCATCGGGGGAAGTGGCCCAGCCGGGGGTAGGTGATCTGCTGACTGCCATCGGCCGCAACGAACAGCCAGCGATGGCGGGTCCAGTCATCGAGAAGGAGCCATTCCCCGTCGGGCGACCATGACGCCCAGAACGCATCCGAGACGTCCCCGGCAACGACCGTCTTGCGTTCGCTCACGACGTCGTAGGTGAACAGTTCCGAATGTCGGTGGCCGTCGGGCTTCGGCCCTCGCACGATGAACGCGATCCGACGGCCATCGGGTGACCACGTGGGGATCTCGACCCATCGCGTCCCGTGTCGGGAGACGACGACGAGATCGCCCTCGATCGTCCCCACGGCGATCGCGTGCCTCGCCCCCTTCCCTCCGAGATAGACGCGAGCAGCGAACATCCGCTCGTCGGGTGACCAGATGATCTCGCCGAGATCGGGGCTCGATCTCCCTACGAGCGGCGTCGTTCGACCCGTCTGCGGATCCCACAGCATGACGTCGCCGCCTCCCCACGGAGCTGCGAGCAGCCGGCCATCAGGAGCCCAAGCGAGAGGCGTGAGGCCTGTTCGGTGAGTCGAGACCTCGCCGGTCGCACGATCGATGATGCGGATCACCTCCTCCTTCATGCGCCCGCGTCGGTTGAACGCCTGCTCGGCGATCCATCTCCCGTCACGAGCGAAGACCGCGAAGGGGCCGCCATCGAGTCGCCACGAATCCAACTCCTGCAACGTGTCCCCGGCGATCAGGTACGACGTCGCCCCCTGACGTCGGGACTGGCTGTCGATCACGAGGATGTCGGCCCGCGGGCTAGGATCCCAGTAGGGGAACGTGCCGTCGGCTGCCGGGAAGGTGAGCACGCGCCCGTGGGATCCGACGATGCCGATGCCCCGGATGTACCCGGTCGCCGATCCCGGCACGTAGTGGATCCGGCCGCCGCCCGGGAACGAAGGTGCCCGCTCGCGGTCGCCCTCCCGGACCGCGGACATCGCCGAAGGTGAGGACCGTCGCGTGGAGGACCACGCGACACGCTGGTCGCTCATCGGCCGTGGCTCGGGCATGGTCGAGCACGCTACGAGGCCCAGCGCGCATGCGACGAGAAGGACCCTCTGCACCTTGAACAGCAGACCGCTCCCATGAGTGGGGTGTTCCGAACCTTCCCTGCCCGGAACCCGGTGACTACGGGTAGCGGATCCCGGGCTCCTCCGGATCGATCTCCGCCGGCCACTCGGCGAAGTCCTCGGGCCAGTCCCAGTAGTCGTTCGTCGCGGCGACCTTCGAGCGTGGATCGGGCGAGCGCGGACAGCGGTCGAAGTCGAAGACGTGCTCGAAGTTGTGCGAGCCTCGGATCCGAGGTGTGAGGTACGGCAGGTCCCAGTTGTCCGAGATGAACCGCAGCGGCGCTGAGAACTCCGCGAGCGCATCGTCGACGTAGCCACGTTTGGCGTACGGCGAGATCACGAGCATCGGCACCCGGAACCCTAGATGCGAGCCGTCGACCATCGGCGGGGGGACGTGGTCGTACAGGCCGCCCCATTCGTCCCACGTGATGAAGATCGCGATGTCGTCCCACATCGATCCGCCCATGATCGCGTTCACGATGTCGGTGACCCAGTTGTGCGCGTGCTTGGTGCTGAACGGCGGATGGTCCGAGAGCTGGAATCTCGGCGTGATCCAGGTCACCGACGGGAGCGCGCCGGCCTCGATGTCGCGCAGCAGATCGTCGACCGGCCAGATGTGTTCGTCCCAGAACTCCTCGTCGGTGAAGACCTGCTCGATCGCAGAGTACGCCTGCCAGATGTAGCCGGCCTGATACGGGTCGGCCGAGTAGTACGCCCAGTCGATGTCGCGTCTGGAGAGCTGCTCGCCGACGGTGTCGAACGTGAAGCACGTCGAGTGCCGTCCGACGTTGCCCTCGTCGTCCCGCGTGTAGACGAACACATCCTCGCCGTACGCGTCGCATCCCCAGCTCTTGAAGACGCGCCCGTCGTTCAGCCGCTTGGTCAGGATGTTCTCCGGGTTGTTCGTCGCGCCGCCCGCCTGGCCCGCGATGAAGAACAGGTGGTTCGGATAGGACGGCCCAGGGACCGAGGCGAAGGCGTTGTCGCACAGCACGAACCGCTCGGCCCACGCGAAGTAGTTGGGGATGTCCCGCCGGTCGAACTGCGAGTACGCGTAGTAGGGCCCCCACTCGCCGAGCGCGAACCCGTCCATCTCGCCGCCGTTGAACGAGGTCGTCCAGGCCGGGGTGTCGTGCGGGAGATCACCGGGGAGCCACTCGGGGCAGTGGATCAGCGGGACCTCCAGGCCCGATCGGACGCCAGTGGTCGCTCCGTTCGCGCCTCGGAAGCGGCCGAACAGGTTGTCGAAGCTCCGGTTCTCGAGCATGAGGTACACGACGCGCTTGATCGGCCACCGCGTGTCGATCGTGGGTGCCGGCGAGCCGAACGTGGGTCGTGGTGCGGGCGTCGTGGCGACGCGCTCACCGAAACAGGAGGACAGGAACAGGCCGGCCGCGCTCGCTGCGGACCGACTCATGAACGCCCGCCGCGTGAGCCGCCTCGGGTACATCGGGCGGCGAGTCTATCGGCAGGCCCGCCTACGTCCCGGGCTCGGGTAGGCTCTCCGCTCCTGGTCGCGTGCGCTTCCTGCGGCACCGAGAACGGAGCCGGCCGTAAGTTCTGTTCCCAGTGTGGGGCCCAGCTCGCCCTCGCCTGTCCGACTTGTGGAGCCCCGAACACGCCAACCGATCGCTTCTGCGGCGAATGCGGCGCCAGGATGCAACCCGAGCAGCCATCCGCAGATGGGGGACGGATCCCTCGAGACCTGTCCGGTGAGGAGCGCCGCCTCGTCTCGGTGCTGTTCGCCGATCTGGTGGGGTTCACCTCGCTCTCGGAGTCTCGAGACGCCGAAGAGGTGCGCGAGCTCCTGTCCCGCTACTTCGAGACCTGCACACAGCTGATCGAGCGGTACGGGGGCGTGGTCGAGAAGTTCATCGGCGACGCGGTGATGGCCGTCGCGGGCTCGCCGGTCGCGACCGAGGATGATGCCGAGCGCGCCGTGCGGGCAGGGCTCGACCTGGTCTCGGCGGTCGAGGCGTTCGGGGCGGAGATCGGAGCGGCCCACCTTCGTGCCCGAGCCGGCGTGCTGACCGGCGAGGCCGCCGTCGCCGTCGGCGCGACCAACCAGGGGATGGTCGCCGGAGACATGGTGAACACGGCGTCGCGGATCCAGTCGATCGCCGATCCAGGCTCGGTGTTCGTCGGCGACGCCACGCGTTCGGCCACGGCAACGGTGATCGGATACGCGGACGCGGGGAGTTACGAGCTGAAGGGGAAGGCGGAGCCGGTGCAGCTCTGGCGTGCGCTTCGGGTCGTCGGGGGCGAGGGCCTCCCCGGTCTCGAGCCACCGTTCGTCGGACGCGACCGCGAGCTTCGGATCGTCAAGGAGTCGTACCACACCTCGGCGGACGAGGGCCGCGCCTTCCTCGTGTCGATCGCCGGTGGCGCCGGTTCCGGGAAGTCGCGGCTGGCCGCGGAGTTCGGCCGCTACCTCGACGGTCTCGCAAGCGACATGTACTGGCTCCGTGGCCGCTGCCCTGCCTACGGAGACGGCCTGACCTACTGGGCGCTCTCGGAGATGATCCGCGGGAAGTGCCGGATCCCCGAGGAGGAGTCCGGCCAGGCGGCGATGGCCAAGCTCCGGGCGATGCTCGACGAGGAGATCGGGGAGTCGGACGAGCGACGATGGATCGAGCCCCGGCTCGCAACCCTGATCGGGCTCGAGGACGGTGGTTCGGGCGATCGCGACGAGCTGTTCAGCGCCTGGCGGTTGTTCTTCGAACGGCTCGCCGACAGCTATCCGGTCGTCCTGGTCTTCGAGGACCTCCAGTGGGCGGACACCTCGCTGCTCGACTTCATCGAGTACCTGTTGGAGTGGTCGCGCGCCACCCCGCTCCTCGTCATGACGTTGTCGAGGCCCGAGCTCGCGGAGCGGCGGCCGACCTGGGGGGGCTGGGCAAAGGGCCTTCACGTCGATCTACCTCGAGCCGCTCTCCGACGATCACGTGCACGCACTGCTGGCGGGGCTGGTCCCGGGATTGCCGGCCGAGGTCGAACACTCGATCCTCGAACGGGCGCAGGGGATCCCGCTCTATGCGGTCGAGACGATCCGGATGCTGCTCGACCGTGGGCTCCTCGTGCAGGAGGACTCGTCGTTCCGCCTCGCGGGACACGTCGAGGACTTGCAGATCCCCGAGACGCTGCACTCGCTCGTCGCGGCTCGTCTCGACGGGTTATCGATCGAGGAGCGGCAGGCCGTCCTCGATGCCTCCGTGCTCGGGAGGGCCTTCTTCAAGGAGGGGATCGCCGCGCTCTCCGGGCGACCCGTGGGCGAGGTCCAGCCGATCCTGGACGGGCTCATCCGCAAGGAGATCCTGACCCTCGAGGTCGATCCCACGTCGTCCGAGCTCGGCCAGTACAGCTTCATCCACGACGTCGTTCGCCAGATCGCCTACGGCACCATCGCGAAGAAGGAACGGAGGACCAAGCACCTGGCAGCGGCGACCTTCATCCGCGACGCCTGGCTCGGGGACGTTGACGACGTCGTCGAGGTCGTCGCGTCGCATTTCCTGCAGGCGCTCGAGCTGGATCCGCAGGCCACGGATGCGCCGGCGATCCGCGCACAGGCCCTCGACATGTTGCGGCGCGCGGGGGACCGTGCGGCCTCGCTTGGGGCGAACCACGAAGCGGAGGCGTACTTCGCCCGGGCCGCGGGGTTCGCCGAGAACGACCTGGATCGGGCTTCGTTCAGCGAACGCGCGGGGGAGATGGCCCTGATCGGAGGACGGCTCGACGAGGCCGAGGCGAGACTGCGCGAGGCGCTCGAGGTGTTCGAGTCCAGCTCGGAGACGCACGCGGCGGCACGTGCTTCCGCCCGACTCGCCGAGATCGATCACAACCAAGGCCGGTTGGACGAGGCGGTCGGGCGGATGGAGAAGGCCTTCACGGTCCTCTCCGAGGACGAGCCGGACGAGGACCTCGCGATCCTCGCCGAGCAGCTCGGCCGGCGTCACCTCTTCCGGGGGAACCTGGAGCTCGCTGCGGACCGGGTGGACCGAGCGCTCGAGATCGCCGAGGCTCTCGTGCTTCCCGAGGTGATCTCCCAGGGTCTGAACACGAAGGGGATCCTCGCGGGGATCCTTTCGAGGTCCGAGGAGGAAGCCGCGCTCGTTGGGCACGCTCTGCAGATCGCGCTCGAGAACGACCGTGCCGCCGCGGCGCTCCGCGCCTACATCAAGCTCGCGGAGCTGGCCGAGTGGTACGGGACGCAGGACCGAGCGGGCGAAGCGCCCGTGCTCATCGTCGAGGCTCGGGGCATCTTCGAGTCGCTCGGCGCGGTCGGATGGCTCGAGCGCGTCGAGCGTCAAGCGGTTCCGCGGTAGGCGCCGGGGCTAGGCCTCTTCGCGCCGGCGCTCGCCGGTCGACTCGGCCCCGAGGCGCTCCGCCAGCACCCGCATCACGGCGAGCGCGACGTCGGGTCGCTCGCGGATCATGCTCTCGAACTCGCGATGCCCGATCCGGATCGTCCGGACGTCGCCGTCGGCCACCAGTGAGGCCATCCGCGGCGAGCGCGTGATGATCGACATCTCGCCGACGACATCGCCCGGACCCCGACGTGCGACCGGCATACTGCTGCTCCATCCGCCGCGTTCGACCCGGACGTATCCCTCGACCACGACGTGAAGCTCGTCACCGGCCTCGCCTTCGCCTGCGATGACATCGTCCTGGGCGAACGTTCGCTCCTCCGCGATGCCCGCGACCCGGTGCAGGTCGGTAGGTGTCAACGCCGCGAAGAGCGGGATCTTGCGGAGCTCGAGCATGCGTTCCATCTCGGACATCGATGTTCGTGGTCCTGGCATCGAGGCTCCTTTCCGTTGTCGAACACGCTGCACCAGCTCCGCGCACGCACGGACGAACGGGTCCGGGTCGGCCGCCGCGCGTTCCAGCCAGCCTGTGCTGTCCGGGTGATCGGTTCGCGCCTGGGCCGGTTCCCACAGGCCGATGAGTGGGCGAACGACGCGGGCGTCCGCGGCGACCTCGAGCGTCTCGAGCGCGTTGGCGAGCTGCCCTCCATCCGAGGCATCGAGGTTGCCGAACGCCGCCTGCATCGAGGAGCGATCGGGGCTCGTGAGCGACAGGGCCGAGAACGCGACCAGCGCGTGGCGACGTCCGCGTTCGACCACCGCATCTCGGAGGAGCTCGGAGGCGTCGCCGTCACTCGGGATCGACGCCGCGAACGCGCGGTCCGCGCTCGCCAGGGACGCATGCTCGTCCACGATCTGCCGCAGCTCCGCCCGATGGTCGCCGAGGTCGAGGATGGCGAGTGCCTCCAGAGCAGCGTTGCGGACGACGACGTCCGGATCGGCCAGGCTGTCGATGGCCGGCCGGATCGTCAGCTCGGCACCGCCGACGCTCAGGGTCTCGAGGAGGGCCGAACGGACCGCGGCCGACGGATCACCGGCGGGCGCAGTCGCGAACGACGCGATGTCGTCGGGGCCGGCTCGACGCAGCTGCACGAGGGCTTCCACCCGAACGTCTATGTCCGCGTGGTGCAGCAGCTCGCGGATCCGCTCGGTCGCCTCCGGTCGTGGGAGCAGCGCGACGGCCGCGGCC
>Ga0187893_10011321_pt1 | contig 12992 bp, 13 predicted proteins | sample MA1701074metaG_FD_139574 | JGI IMG/M metagenome (GOLD analysis project Ga0187893, IMG submission 139574) | White microbial mat communities from a basaltic lava cave in the Kipuka Kanohina Cave System on the Island of Hawaii, USA - MA170107-4 metaG ...
ACTGAGTCAACCGTCGGCCGAGCTTCCTGAGTTGGCTCGAGATCGCTGCACGTCTTCTGGGCACGCCGACAACTTACTACGTTGGGCCTCGCCGAGTCACGCATGCTTGCCGAAAGCTCACGCCACGCTTGTCGCCGGTGCCGCAGGTCTTACAGCATATGGTAGTGTCGCAATTTTTACAGTTTAACGTACCCTTATTTTTGGCCTTCGCCATATGTGGTCAGAATAATCAAACTGATGCGTTTCATAGATCGTTCTCCTTTTCCGAACGAAGATTGAACCGACGCCATCAGACAAGCTGATTGCGTTCCCGAGTCTGATTCGCGGCTACTCACCTGGATAAGACATTTCGGGAAAAACATTTCATCCGAGGGCGAAGATATTGTAATGCGCCCTGAGGCTTGCCCCGTTTTCAAAGGTGTTCACCAAGCCAGTGGTGTCGATTTATTACCGTTGGCCGTCGAGGTTGGCCCATTCGCCGGATTGTATGAAGTTGGCCCAGTAGAAGGGATGAAGTTGGCGGTTGCGTTTGAGCATGTCGAGCTGCACCTGGCGCATGGCCGCGCCCCGGCCCATTCCTTTTTTGAGGTTTTGGTAGTAATTCGTCATTAATGTCCGGGTCGAATAATCGCTTACGGGCCACAGACTCATCAGCAGCGACTCCGCGCCAGCAAGCACGAACGCTCGTCGCAGGCCGAACACTCCTTCGCCATTTCGCACTTCGCCTATGCCCGTGTCGCACGCTGAGAGGACCACCAGCCTGGTGCCCCGAACGTTCAACGCCGTTGCTTCGAATGCGGTCAGAATCCCCTCGCCACCGTTACTATCGCGCAAGTTTGCGCCAGCCAGAGCCAAGCCTGAACGCAAGAGGGGATTATCTATTTTCTGGCTATCGGCTTGACCTCGTGGAACTGGATCTTGCACAAAGAAGCCGTGGGTAGCGACGTGCAGAATCCGAGGAGTGTCGGCCTTTTTTAGCGCAGACTTCGTCGCTTCTGTTCCCATTAGCAACTGCGCTTTAGGAAACAGCCTCTGAATTGCGTTCGCTTCCTCAGTCGTGCCATTAAGCGGCGCAAAGTAAACCTCTGATAAATTCCGCGCATTGGTTACCGCCCTTAGTGTGTTCTTTGGCAAAGTCGGCTTTGTTGGATCCGCTTTTGCTAGCTGCTCTGGCAGATCCCCGAACGCAGGATTGGCGACCACCAAGGGATTGTTTCTTGTTTCGCGAGCCGTCTGCATCCGCAATAAGTCTCGTCCACTGGATAAGTAGGTGAAAGTGTAGCGCTGGATCAAATAACGACCTTCTTCATCTATCAAGGCCGCGAATGGTATCAAGTTCAACTCTCCGTCAGCCGAGATAAGCAGGTGATTTGCGTCACCGATAAGAACTCTAATTGGCCGCATCACTTTAGCATCCACCGCGCGCGCGAGTTCGCGTACGTCGTGTCTCAATGGATCCCGTAATGCGTTACGCAAGGCATCAATCGTACTGTCAATCGCTTTCGCCTCTCCCAGGTCGAGACCCCGCGGTACATGTTGGTCACGAATCACATAAGCTGCGTAGCGAGTTGCTCCGTATGATTCGCTAGTAGTCTCAGCCTTAGGAAAAAAGGGGCGATAGGCGGCGAACTCGATCAACGCCGCATTCCCTGGAACGGCTGACTTGACCCGCTCCAAGGTTACTGCCTCCAATTGAGCGCGGAATTCGGCGCTTTGCAGACTAATATCGGCTTCGAGATCCTCTTTCTTCTCTTCCAAAGCTTTGATTGTCTTGCGGTAATCCTCCACAGACATTTTCTGAGGTCCGTTCAGAATGAGTCGCACCAGCCCGGACGTCGTTTCGTTCAACTGATCCAGCAGAACCTGATCTCTAGGCGCTGCTTGCCGTCGCAAAGCGGCGAATGTATCTGTCATAGCATCGAGTACGCGACCCTTGCGCTGCAATAACACCAGGGCTGCCAGTGCGATTGCTTCTGAATCACCAGGCGCCAATTGCATGTTAAGAGAGATCGTTCTATCAGTGCGCTCGGCAATCGTGTTCAGATATGCGAGTTTCTGGCGTTCCGCCCCAATGGCCAGATTTAGGACGATATTTTTCTCGATAGCAGCATCTACCCGCTGTTGAAATTTGACTGCATTCGCCAAGTCTCCCATTGCGGCGTACACGCGGGCGATATTGGCCAGCGGCAGAATGTAATGAACTGGCTCTTGGTTCTGCTCCAATATGCTGACAGTACGGAGAAGGGTTTCCAGCGCCTTGGCATAGTCGCCCTTCGCGCGATACAAATTGCCTAAATTGTTTAATACCCACGCAACATCGGGATGGTCAGGGCCCAGATTTTTCTCTCTTATTGACAGCACGCGTAAGTAATAAGCCTCCGCCTTTGCATAGTCCTTCTTCCAGTCACGGGCTATGATGCCGAGGTTTTGCAGAACAATCGCCACAAAGGGATGTTCCTCTCCCAGCAGTTTTGCTTCAACTTTCAACGCTCGCTGGAGAAACGGTTCGGCCTGCTCATAGTCTCGTCTGTGAAGATAGATTAGCCCCAAATTATTTTGCAGTTGACCGTACGAAAGCCCCTCCGTCCCTTCTGTTTTTTCAACGATAGACAACGCCCGCTGATAGAGCTGCTCCGCCTTTACCAGATCGCGCCTATCAGAATTTAGAATCCCCAAAGTTAGCAGGCAGCGGGCGACCTGCGGATGTTCGGGTCCCAGCGTTTTCTCGCTGATATTCAGGGCCCGCCGCACCATTTGGTCCGCCTTAACAAGTTCACCCTCATAAAGGTACAAATTGGCAAGCGATTGAGCCACTCCGCCGGTTCGAGGGTGTTCGGGACCAAACTCTTTTTCGCAAATTGAGAGCGCTCGCTCAAAAAGCGGTCTAGCCTTTTCAGCATCATTTCTGAAAAAATAGACGTCTCCTAGATCCTTCAAAAAGCCAGCCATGGAGATGTCGTACGGACCTAACTCTTTTTCGACAATCGCCAAAGCGCGCTCCAGTAAGGATTCTGCATTTTTATTGAGCACAGGGTAGAACTGCATCACCTGCGTCCGTAGCTTCCGCGCCTCGTGTAATGAACGATCCTTTTCGCTGGCCAGCCGTGATTCTATAATGCGAATCTCATAAGAACCCGGCGGTACCCCCTTGAGTTTTGACTCTAGAACCAAAGTGTATTTTGCGGTCGTTTCGGCCACGAACTGTATCTGCTCTATGCCTACTGGGCTAATTTCGTCGCCATACTTCGCGATTACTGAATTATCGGGTCCAAGCAGTTCTACAACGATGTCGATCCCTCGCTGTGCAAGGTCTATACTGACAAAATGCCTGGCAACGAGTGGAACGTGATAAACGTGTCTTTCTCCAGCAGCCAGTTCACGTTCGACAGGCAAATCCAAACTTAATTTAACGACCTCCGTGTTTTGTCCCTGTTTCTCTTGGAGTTGCGGTACTTTCGCATATGCTTGCCAACTGTGAGCAAGTTGCTCACAGAATACAAATAGCACTAGAAAAGTTGCCCACACATTTCTTTGAGCTGCTCTCCGATGTTGGAGGCGTGTGACGATTCGTTTACGCGTTGCGTTAATCCGTTTGCACACAAGAACCCCAATAGTTCGGCGGGTTGTCATTTTAGTTTTTCACCACTCTGAACGGATAATCACCAACAACTTCGGACGCTCCGTTTGCCGAGACGCCTTTAACGCGAAACAAATAGGCCTGTGGCCTGAGCAGGCTTGCCCGAAACCTGACGTTGAGGGCTTTACCATCAACCGTCGCCCTCGCTTTCAGTTGCCTGCTGCGCCACAGAGTTTGATTGTTGGATTGATTGATGAGCTCAGCCTTGTAAGTTAGATACTCAGTGGGTTCGAGGTTCAGGCGCATCGCCACATTGTCAGTATCCGCAGCAAAAGAAACCACAGGGATTTGGCCCACCCCGCGCAGTTGCGGCGAGAGGACGAACGACGCAATAATTCCGCCTGGCCTCAGTGCTTGGTTTTGTTTTGCTTGCTCCGCAGCACGTTGCCCGAGTTCTTTTTCCAGGAGATCGCGTTCCGCCCGCAGCCGCGCCAGCTCTTGTTCAGCCTTGTGGACAGCTAAACGTTGGCTTTCACCTTCTCTTTGCAGCTGTTGTTGCTTTTGCTCCAACGCAGCCTGCATCGACTGCGTTTGAGAGACTTGCTGCCGCAGACGTATGTTTTGATAGATAATTAAACCGGCAATGATTAGAAGCATCAACGACGCGGCAGCAAAACCCCATTGGGAAGGGGCACGCGGAGCGGTCAAGAAGCTCCAGAATGAAAATCCTCGTTTCGTGAAGGTCGTGGGCGCGGCTTTCGTGCCGGCTTCCGCAGCGAGTGAGCTGACATTCTTGTCAGCGAAGTGCTTGAATGCTTCTGCGAATTTGACTTTTTCCCGTCTGAGAGGCGAGGCCAGATAATGAGATTGAAATTTTTCCAGACTCGCGCCGGTAAGTTCACCCTGAACATAAGCATCGATCAGGTCATTTTCAGCAGCGCTGACGGCGTCGGCTACTTCGTCGTCGGTCATACTCAGTTCATCCAACCGCTCGGTCTCGGTCTCTGACAAAGAGCCCAGCAGGTAACCCATAATCTCTTGGTAGTTATATGTTTGTTTACTCATTTGCCAATGGAACCCAGACTAACCCCTAAAACTAGAAGACAAATCGGCAAAACTATTTCATTCAGCGCCCATGCACTCCTTGACGCAGGCCTCAAGTTTGCCCCGAATGCGACAAGCACGGATGCTTAGCGCATTCATTGTGATAGCTAAGCTTTCGGCGAGTCTGCGGCGGTTCTGTATCTTGGCGCCCTCATTACCTGCGTAATATTGCAAAATAATGCTCCGGCTTAAGGTTTCTAACTTACCAACGCACTGTTCCAGACAACGGAACCTCATCTCGCCATCTTCATCAACTCCGGATAAAGCCAAATCGCCGCCGGATCCCCGCCGCCGGATCTCATCAACTAGTACCTGATCTTTTCGCGTACTTCTAAGATTTTCAAGAAAAACAAAGCGGGCGGTTATATAGCAATATCTCGCCGGGCTTTCGCCTTCTAAAACGATCTCTTCCTCTAGCTTGGCCGCCACCCGATTGAGCGTTTCATCTGCCAGCTCCTCCGGCAAAAGACAGTTTTTGCGATCGAAGTACCTCAGTAACCGCCGCCGCAATTCGAGATATCGCTGGCCCTCTGAATTGGTACCTTGATCAAGCCATTCAAGAAGAAGATGAAATCCACGCGCTGTGGGACGGTCTTTCGTTTTTTCTGGGTTTTGCACAAGAAGACCCAAAGCATCAAAGGCATTTCCGCTTAATTTTGGGCAAAGGCCTCGGAGTAAGTAAGCCCAGAACCGCTTCAGTCGAGCTGCGAGGCGACCGAGAGAATAGCAAGTTAGCCATCTACTTGCATGCTCCGCTGCAGACGGCAATGTATGTAAAAGAATGTTTGCAAAATCGACAGGGAGACGCCGTTGTTTGAGACAAGCACCCCTTGCAGACACCGCGCTCCGTGTACGTGAGCTTACTCCTCAAAATTGAACAGTTCAAGGAATTCTCTGTCGGTGAAACTTAACTATAAAGAGTTTTAGACTGACAATTGGCGTTTTCTGTTTTGAATTAAGTGATGAATCGCCGCTCACCAGATTTCGCTCAAACGTCGCGCGCCACGCCAGCTTACGCTCACACTACCGAGATCCCACCGCGCGTATAGCCTTGCTGTTGTTCATCTGCGTATTTCTGCGTTAATCTGCGGCTAACGTTCACTTCGAGGCGGAAACTTGAACACACATCCGGCATTATCATAGAAGACAGCTTTCCAGTGTTCTTTGGGATGGCCCGTTTGTACGCTTCGACGTATGACCTTATCCCAGTCAGCGGCCAGTCGCTGCCAAACATTAATTTGGAGGGATCTTCGACATAGCCAAAGATCCAGGAGATTGGACGTACTACGAAGGTGTCAACTTTCTCGCGAGGCATTTGGTCCAGGTTACCAATAAGTAAAGCTGAACATTCCACGTAGACATTTGGGTTCTTATAGGCAACCTCCGCCGCCGATTCAATCCAGGGATTCCCACAATGAGCGATGACAAACTTAACCCTGGGATGATCCACTGCAACCTCGTCAATGGTTAACGGGTCCGCATATTTCAGTTTCGCCTTCGTGGAATATGTGTCACCAGTATGGAATACAACCGGGACGTCGTACTTTTCTGCCAAAGCGTAAGCAGGCTCATACGCTTTATCGTAGGCAAACTGATGAACATAGCCGAGGTAGATTTTGATGCATCCGTAGCGCTTTGACTTGAGACCGCTTTCCAACTTTGTGACATCAATGCTGGCTCCCACCCCGGCACAGTGAATTACGTTTTGTTCCTTCAAATCTTTGAGGCATATTCTAAGAAGACGGGTATAAATGTTGTACCGCTCTACGAGGAACTTGTAGGCGATGTGCGAACGGTCTTTTGATCCTGTTGGGAGCTATTGGTGCGGTCTTGCTAATTGGGTGCTCGAATCTTGCTGCTCTTGCGCTCATCCGAACTGCGAGTCGCTATCAGGAGATTGCTATCCGGAAGGCCCTGGGCGCAACTTCAGCCCGGCTGGTCACCCAACTGCTTTCTGAGAGTCTGCTGCTGGCTCTATTAGGTGGCGTTGCCGGGTTGCTTTTGGCGGCCTTTGGAGTTCGAGCGCTCTTGTCTTTAACTCCCACCCAGCTGCCACGCTCTCAGGAAATTCCAGTGGACGCGACCACGCCCGGTCGAGATCGCTGGTGTCGTCGGGAATGTAAAACACCAGAATCTGGAAACCCCCGAAACGCTAGACATATACATTCCCCTCGCCCAGATCCAAGAGGACAACATCGGAATGATCACGAACAGCCAATATTGGGTTGTCCGGTCGAAGACCGAAAGACAATCGATCGAATCCGGCTTACTCAGGGAACTCCAAAAAATCGATCGCGACGCCGCAACGTCAAATATTAGGCCGATGGAAGATTATTTGTCTGAGTCGGTGGCCCCGCGGAGATTCAGCCTGCAAATACTCACCATTTTTGCCGCTGCGTCCTTGCTACTTGCGGTCACAGGAATTTACGGATATGTCTCGCGGGCCATAAACATGCCACGCCCTCCGAGTCTGTCGGAAAAAAGTGTTTCGAGCCTCTGTGTATCCTCAGTGTCCTCTGTGTCTCGGTGGTGAATTTATTTACCGAAACAATCACCACAGAGACACAGAGGACACTGAGGTTGCACAGAGGAAACGGCAGTTAAGTATTTTCCCAACAGATTGCGGTGGTCAAACGCGATGCCTACCCTTTCACAGGGTGAAACATTTTTCTCCGACAGATTTCTTTACGGCCGGAGCGGCGACGGTCCCTGGGTGCTTAGAACTTTCTCTTTTCCAACAGGGTAGTAAACGCGACGGCGTCCGGAAAACTCTGCCTGATTTGTGCCTTCACAGTCTCTGCCTGCGCCGGCGAGATATGGACTGCGATGATACGCTTTGGCCGGATATGGTCGCGGACAACTGTTTGGCCTTCACTGTCGAGCAGGAACCAGAATGGGATGAAAGCGATGTAAACGAGGAGCACTGGAATCAAAATAAACGTAGCCGGATCTGTTGCACTAATATTAAATAACATCCCGCGCATCAATCGAGTCAAAGCCAAGGCCCCACGAATTCCGAGTAGTACACCGATAGTGGTCAGCATCATTCCCCGTCCCACGATCAGCTTGAAAACGTCCCGGGCAGTGGCGCCCAGCGCCATGCGCACTCCAATCTCATGCGTTCGCCTGATGACCAGGTAAGCCATAACGCCATATATGCCGATGACCGCTAGCAGCAATGCCGCGCCTGCAAAAACTGCAAACAAGAGGGCGTAGAGCCGGGGCTGCCAGATGGATTCCGCCATTACATCCTCCATCGTCGCCACCTCGCTTAGAGGTATCCTCGGTCGAGCTGGGCAACTTCCCGCCGCACCGCTCCGATTAAATTTCGTGGGTCAGAAGACGTCCGCGCTACTATTGTTAACCGCCGTGTTTGCGCCTATACCAAGCGCCAGGGTCAGCACAACGACAAACGTGAAGGCGGGATTCTTGAGCAGCAGTCGCAAGCTATACCGCACATCCTGCAAAACATTCTCGATCATTCTGACACCTCGCGCATCGCGGCACTCCTCTTTCGACTGATCTAAACTTCCAAATGTTCTAAAAGCAGCGTATCGCGCCTCCTCCGGCGACATGCCATTTTTGAGGTTTTGCGCAATCTCGCGTTCAAGATGAAAACGCAGTTCCTCATCCAGTTCCTCTTCCAACTTGTCTTTGTGAGTTAGTGCGTACCAGCGCTGTTTGAGAGTTTTTAAGTTCACTAGTTGGGTTCCTCAGGCATCTCGTAGAATCATGGTGACCGCACCGGAGAAACGCTCCCATTGTTTGCGTTGAGCTTCGAGTTGTTTTCGACCACTGCTGGTCAGCTGATAGAACTTTGCCTTGCGATTATTCTCAGAAGGACCCCAGCTTGCAGAGATTAGGCCACGCTGTTCGAGCCGGTGCAGTGCCGGGTAGAGTGCTCCAGGGGTGACGCTCAAGACCTCGTCTGAGATCAACTGGATGCGCTGCATAATGTCCCAGCCGTTCAGGCTGCCCGAACTGAGCAAGCGCAACACCAGGAGCTCGAGGGTGCCCTGTAACAGATCAGCTTTCTGCTTCTTCATACTCTTCCTCTAGACATCCAATAGGACGGCAGTTTAGCGGGTTGACCTATCGACTGTCAACAGGAGTGAGGGTGAAGTTCGATCTACAAGAAACGAGGCGAGCTCTGAAAGGCCATAGACCCCACGGGCAAAGCCGTGGCCTGGAGTTTGGACATTGGGATCCTTGAATCTATGCGCCTTAGCCTAGCGAAGGAGTCTGTCGGAATAAACTGCTCAATCACTCTGTGGAGGAGTCGTCAGAAAACGTTTTCACTCCGAAGGGATCGCCGATTCTTGCGGCTTTGCCGCCTTCCGTGCGGAAAGCCTCCGGCTTTACGTCACAGTATTTAACATACAGCGCGAGGCTTTGCCTCGCCGTCGGTGAGGCAAAGCCTCACGCTGAGAATACGAACGGAAAGCCACAGGCTTTCCGCACGGGAGCCGGCAAAGCCGCAGAAATCTCCAAACTCCAGCCTCCCTTTCAAATGGACTCATTGGGAGAGAGATCACTTTTTCCGACAGTCTTCCAGAAAGAAGAGTTGGTTCACCTTCGAAGTTTGGCTGAGGGGCTGCCTTTCGGCCACTAGGCGCACGGTGCAAGTTCGGTCAGCGACCCTGGCTGGCGCGAGGCTGCGGGAAAAAGTTCAACGCCCAACCGTACAGTGAAAACAGAATCGAGCCGCGCTAGTTTCAACACCTTGGCGACCCACTGGCTCACATTTATGAACTCCAGGAAGATGCCTCTTGATTCAGCGTAAGCGCGTAACTCTAACAGTATTCCCAGACCGCCGGCGTCGATAGTCTGGACACCCGCGAAATCGACTATGATTGCGCCTACATCTGACAGGGGAAGTACGGCTTTTCGCAAAATCTCCAATTCACCGTTCACTAATTTCCCTCGCAGGCCCAGGATCGCAACCGTTTCCAACTTCTTCGCTTGTACTTGCAACATATGGATCTCCCCGGTGAAAAGTGTACCTATTACTCAAACACCGCCGGCTCTGATTGTATGTCGGGTTTTTTGCGCCCTAAAATTAAAGACGGCTCCGCACCGAATTTATTACACTTTGGCGGAAGCTTTTAGTTTCATTTTTTTCAGGTCAGCGTCAGAGTAAAGGTCAGAGTAGATCAGACGTTATCTCTATTGTGGCCGATCCACTCAGCAAAACGAGCAATCACGTCCACCTCGCCCCTTTTCAGTTACGGCGGTCAGTTGCCTGTTTATAGCGGCCGGTACCCTTGGACTTGCCTACCATGCGACCGAGCTCTGGGATCAGTTTCGATATGAAATCGTTTTGGTCTGTTTTATCAGGCTGCTCGCCATTATTGCCGGATTATTGATGCTTCGCGGCCTGAACTGGGCGCGTTGGCTGCTTCTGGTATGGATCGCGTACCACGTCCTCATCAGCGCGTTTCACTCGCTCCCACAGTTGATAATGCACGGTTTTTTGCTAGTAGTGGTTGCATATCTTCTATTTCGACCGACGGTTTCGGCATATTTCCGAGCTGTTGGAGCTCAATGCTTTGAAGCGAATCACGGGCAGACGGAGGAGCAGGTGAAATTCCTGGCGCGCGGCAGCGGTTACAGCCTCTTTCTAACTTCTACCGAAGCGGTGTTTTCGCTGCAGACACGTGGAAGCGGAGACACTCAGACCTGGGAACCAAAAGCTGCAATCACCGAAAGACACAAAAAGCAAAACAGGCAAACGTCTCGGCGTCGCTCTCTCGGCGTATCGCCCTCGGTTTTGCGCTTGCAGCTCATCGGGGCCCACACCAAGCCGGAAGTTACTGGCCTACAGAAGCAAGCCGGCCACAGCAACTACTTTATCGGCAGGGAGAGGCTGCATTGGCGCACTAATGTCGCCCACTATGGCAAGGTAAAATACGAGCAGGTTTATCGGGGCATCGACATGGTCTACTACGGATTGATGTCCGCTGATCACCAACTGAGCAAATTTTCAGGTTGGGAAGGGTGGCTTGCCCCCGCTGTTTCGCCAAAATTCACGTTCATTGGTTAAGAAAGTTTTCCTCAAGATTGAGCCTTGCGGAACAGCGGGGGCAAGCCACCCTTCCCAACCTGAAAATTTGCTGAGTTGAGTGATCTATTCAAAGACTAATTTTTTCACAGCTTCGGCACCGTGGGTGGGATTAGCCAGTTTTGAGACAGTCTCCACGGGCTTTCCGCACGGAAGGCGGCTTTGCCGCCGAAATGTCCAATCAATCTCCAAGGAGAAAAAATGATCGCGCGCATCTGGCACGGCACGACTGAGATTGCGAAAGCTGAATCTTATTTGACTTTTCTAAAGGATAGGGCCCCTCCCGACTACCGCAATACGAAGGGTAATCTGGGGGCGTACCTTCTGCGTCGCGCCGACAGCGAAAAAGCACATTTCCTGACATTGTCGTTTTGGCAATCCCTCGAGGCCGTCAAGAGCTTTGCCGGTGAAGCCTACGAGCAGGCCCATTACTACGCTGAGGACAAAGACTTTCTACTCGAATTTGAGCCAACTGTTCAACACTATGAACTCTTTGATTAGAGCTTTGATTAATCACCTGAACCGGGCTGCTGAGTTTGCTTATAGAGTTGGTTCAAAGTATCGAGGGTCAGGGTGTCGGCGGGAAAGAACAATTCCATCGCCAACTCTGACAAAGTAATGTCCACAGGCGTTCCAAAAACCGTCGTGGTACTGATGAATGAGAGAACCCCCTGGTCGGTTGCGAGCTGGAAGGGGATTGCCACTCCTGCAAAGTCTGTCTCGGGGGCTGCGCTTTTGGCTTAGCTCGGCGCGGGATAACTGCTGAGTTCCTGGAGTAGATCAACCAGAACCGGATCAGATGCGGTAGTCGCCCAAGGATTGGGGGTTGCCGCTCTGGCCGGACTTGAATATGCGGGCTTGCGAAAATCGCTGGTCGCGGCAGCTGAAGCTCGATAGAGGTCTTAATCTGAGTCCTACTTCCTAAGCAGCATGGATCCCGATTCATCCGCCCAACGTCGTTGAATTTCCGACAGGAATTTTTGTCGCTGCTTCTCCATCTTGCGCAGCATTGCGGGCGGGGCCGCTGTTTCCTCATAACGGGCGCCCCAGAGGATTAACTCAAGCAGAACCGGGGCCAGGTCTATTCCTTTCTTGGTGAGACGATAGATAAGCTGGCGCCGGTCCGACTCTGCTCGCGAAGTGTTGATAATCCCGCAACCCTCGAGACGTTTCAGCCGATTCGCCAGGATGTTGGTCGCAATTCCCTCCTCCGACTCTAACAGTTCCTTATAGCTGCGAAAACCTCGAAACATCAAATCCCGAATGATCAATAGGGACCAGCGGTCTCCCAATAACTCCAGGGACACGTTTAGCGGACAGTCGGACCGACGTGTTTGCTTTCGTTTGCTTGTCACAGCCCTACAGTAGCAAAACATACTTGCATTTTACAAGCAATCGGCGTAGACTACTTGCGTTTTGCAAGTGAACTAGGGAGTTTTTTCCGAGGAGGGAGCTGCCGTCTTTTGGCGCCAGCAGCCGCAATTCTCTTGGGCACTTTAATCGTACATTACCTGGGAAACAATGAACTCATGAAAAGGAGGCCCTATGAATTATTACGGGCCAATCGAGTTAGCGGCAAGCATCCGTACCGTGAGAAACAACACGATTGTGATCGCCGAGGACATCCCGGAAGAAAGTTATAGTTACCGGCCGACGCCTGATAGCCGCTCTGTGAGGGAGCTTCTTTTGCACATTGCTGCCGTTTGGCAGCTCACCTATCAAATCCAGGAAACCGAGCGGCGTACTTGGATCGCGGACTTTGATTTTCCAGCATTTCTCCAGCAATCGTCGGTTGACGAGAAACGTCCCTTATCCAAATCACAAATCATTTCCTTCTTAAGAACTGAAGGAGAACGTTTGTCCCGGTGGCTGGAAAAACTCCCTGAGTCGACTCTAGCAGAACGTGTTCAGATGCCTGGCGCTTCCCACACAACCAAGAGTCGATTCGAGCTGATACTGGGAGCTAAGGAACATGAGATGCACCACCGCGGCCAGCTGATGGTGATGCAACGGCTACTCAGCATCGTGCCTCACCTGACCCGCAACCGCCAATCTGCAGCAGCGGCTTCAAAAGCGAATTTGTAACCAGGTGATCGCAAACGAAAGGAGAAACTACCATGGCTTTAATTGATGGAATGCTGCAAGAACTAGAACAGGAAGCTCAGACCACCCGGCGTGTGCTCGAACAAGTACCAGATAGCCAGCTGAGCTGGAGACCGCATCAGAAAGCACGGACGCTGGGTCAGCTCG
>Ga0187893_10011322_pt1 | contig 12991 bp, 9 predicted proteins | sample MA1701074metaG_FD_139574 | JGI IMG/M metagenome (GOLD analysis project Ga0187893, IMG submission 139574) | White microbial mat communities from a basaltic lava cave in the Kipuka Kanohina Cave System on the Island of Hawaii, USA - MA170107-4 metaG ...
CGACGCGGGACATCAAGGCGCGATGGGTCGCAGGCTGTGACGGCGCTCGCAGTGCGGTACGCGCTCTGAGCGGGATCGACTTCCCCGGCGCGCCGTACGAGCACGTGTTTTTCGTCGCCGACACGACCGTGACCGGACCGATGGTGCCGGGTGAACTCAACGTCTACCTCTTTCGCGATGGATTTCACCTGTTCTTTCCGATGCGCGGGCCTAATCACTGGCGCCTGGTCGGGATCGTGCCGCGGAATCTACGCGCACGCGATGGTCTGGAGTTTGCCGCGGTGATTCCCTCTATCCATAAGCAGGCCGGTACGCTCTCGTTTCAAGAATGCCGCTGGTTCTCGACGTATCGCATCCATCACCGGCGTGCCGAGCGGTTTCGCGACCGCCGCTGCTTTCTGCTGGGCGATGCGGCGCACATTCACAGCCCGGTCGGCGCGCAGGGCATGAACACCGGACTTCAAGATTCATATAACCTGGCGTGGAAGCTCGCTCTCGTCGCCGGTGGTCGCGCCGACGAGGCGCTGCTCGACACGTATGAGGCCGAGCGCGTTCCGGTTGCCGAACGGCTGCTTGAAACGACCGACCAGGCCTTCTCGCTCATCGTTTCCGACCGGTGGCTGGCGGGGATCTTTCGCACGCGAATCCTCGCCAAGATTCTTGCATTTGCAATGACCCGTGACCGAATACGAACGCTCGCCTTTCGCACGATCTCTCAGATCGGCATTCGCTACCGGAAGAGCCGTCTGTCGGAGACCCTGCCGGGCCTACCTGACGATGGGCCGCGCGCAGGTGACCGATTTCCGTGGCTGCGGCTCAAGCTCTCACCTGACGGTCCCGCCGAAGATCTGTTCGCGAGGCTCGATGATACCCGCTTCAATCTCATCGTGATCGGGCAACCTGCGCTTCCCGGCGATCCGGTCGAACTCAGCGGCCTTATGCTCACGCATCAGATTCCCGACGACCCAATCAACGATCGGGAGCTCGCCCATGTGGGGATCCCCAAGCCTTCCTTCTATCTGCTGCGTCCCGACGGTCATGTCGGGCTGGCCGGGACTCGTCTGGAATCCGCTGCGGTAACTCGTTACCTGGCCGAACGGCTACACCTTCGGATGTCGAGCCCCGATGCCTCCCCTTACAAAGGGGAGGCTAGGTGGGGTAGACCTTCGTGTTTTCCCTTCCTCTAAGGCATGATAAGCTGATGACCACTGTGTCACGTTTGCGCCCCGCCACAAGGGCTCCCCGAAGGACGCGCGGGCGCCGCTCCGGCCAGATCGCGGCCGTCCGGCCACCCGCTCGATCGGGCTGGCCGATGCTCCGGGCGGTGCTGGCCGTGCCGCTGGCGGTCAGGGTCCTCGTCGGTGCGGTCCTCATCCTGGAGGCTTGGTTGGCCGTCAACTGGGTGTACCAGGCGACCCGCAAGCCGACCGAGGTCTTCTTTCCGGTGAGCGGCGCTCTGGCCAAGAGCCCGCCCGAGACGTGGCGGCAGTACGGGCCGCTCTTCCGCGAGCATTCGACCGCCGTTATCACGCCCGACCTTCTGGCCGCAGTCGCCCAGGTCGAAGGCGGGGGCAATCCCGTGGCGCGGACGTATTGGCGGTGGCGTCTGACGTGGAATCCCTTCGAGCTGTACCAACCTGCGTCGAGCGCGGCCGGCATGTACCAGATCATTGACGCGACGTTCCGCGAGGCTAAGCGCTACTGCATCCACGACCACGTGGTTGTCGAGGACGGCCCCTGGCACGATGTGCGATCGTGCTGGTTCAACAGCCTCTACACGCGCGTCATGCCGAGTCATGCCATTGAGCTGACAGCGGCCATGCTGGATCGCGACGTCGCGAGCGCGGTAGGGCATAAGCGGAGCGTTGCTGCCACACTCCGGCAGAAGCAGAACCTGGCCGCAGTGATCCACCTGTGCGGAGCAGGGGCGGGCCACGCCTATGCAACGCGCGGTTTCCGGCTGACCGCCCGCCAGCGGTGCGGCGACCACGACGTCAGCGCCTACCTCGCACAGGTCAACGCGATGAAGCGGCAGTTCGCCCGCCTGGCGGCCGCCGATGCCTCCCTTTTGTAAGGGGAAGGGAAGTGGGGTAGAGATCCGTATCCTGACCTCCCCCGGATTCCCACGAGGCGGGGCACTACGGCGCGCTCTTCTCGCCCCTCCTCCCCTCTCTCGCGTTTCCCGCTTTTCGCGCCTTTCTTTCGTCTAGCTCATCCCGCCCGTCTCGCATGTCCGCGCATTGACCAGATTGTGGTAGAGGCATAGACTCGTGGCCCAAGGAAGCACGTAGTGACATGGCTGGCGGCAGGTGTAAGGAGATTGTCACCGCCAATTGTTGGGGTTCAACTGTCCTGGCTACATGGCGGGGCAAGCAGCCCACATGGAAAATACATCCATCCCCAGGATACGTATGAATCTGTCTCCAGGATATCGTCCCCGGAGCGAGTATAGGTAAGCACTTGAGCGGCGAAAAGTCGTGAGCGTCCGGGAACATCGCAGCCGTGCAAGCAAAGGTCTCATGAGGCCGAAACGAATCAATGCCGACAAGCCCCATCTCTGGAAGGCGGACATCGCCGCCTCTGTTGACCAGTTCAATGAGTGGTTCATGAAGTTTGCTCCCGAGGCGTTTCGGTCGACGCGAATTAGGACGACGGAGCACGTCAAGACTGCGCTCCTTGCTACAAATGATCTCCGCAACCTCGATGCGGCGACTCTGCGAAGTAACCCCGGCTCGTTGCCAACGCTCCGCATGTGCACGGCTCCGCCCTTGGCAGTCGACCGTCTCATCGGGCTTGCCAAAGCGAGCAAGAATCTCGTCAGCCGGATGGAAGAGGCAAAACTCCCCGCACGGATGCCTGGTGCAGATCTCGACACCGAGTTGAAAGCCTTGTGCCGCATCTTGGTGAAACTGTTGGACCGCGACATCTTCCCGTGGCTCGCCGGGAGTCAGAACCCCAACGACCACGAACGTAAACGGGCATCCACGATCGTTGCCGATCGCCTATGCAGCGCAGTCGCCAACCCGATCGTCCGCAACGCTCAAGAGCAGCGACAGCTCGCGCTGATCGGTAAGTACATGGACAACCGAGGCTATCGCAAGCAGGCGCATCTGGCTGGGAAACCACTGAAAGACATGGAGCCTGGCACCTACGCGTTCCGGATGAATCTACCAGTTGGGAAAGCGCACAAACTGAACATCCCTGTTGACGTGGTGATTCAGCCCAAAAAGCCCCGCAAGGATCGGCTCCCGATTCTGATCGAAGCCAAGTCGGCAGGAGACTTCACGAACACGAACAAGCGCCGCAAGGAAGAGGCAACGAAGATCCATCAACTCCAGGCGGCCTACGGTGCGACCGTGTCATTTGTACTGTTTCTCTGCGGATACTTCGGAAGCGACTATCTTGGCTACGAGGCCGCGGAGGGGCTAGACTGGGTGTGGGAGCACCGCATCGACGATCTTCTCAAGCTGGGGCTGTAGGCCGTATGCCCGCGCACCATATGAACCCAGTCGAGGCCTGTCGGCAGGCAATCCAAGTGGAGATCGACGCAAGGCGGTCGGGGGCGGAAAGAAACAGGCTCGGCCAGTTCGCCACCCCTAACGGCCTCGCGGTCGAGATCGCCCAGTACGTCGAGACGCTCCTTGGCCGCAAGGTTGGCGGCCTCCGTTTTGCCGACCCTTCGCTCGGGTCCGGCAGCTTTTTTTCCGCGGCGCTCACGGTGTTCGGGCGAGATCGCATCGCCAGTGCGATCGGCGTTGAACTCGATTCAGAGATTTGCAGTGCGGCCCGTGACCTCTGGACAGGCGCTGGGCTTGAGGTCGTACACGGCGACTTCACCCGTGTTGTGGCCAGCTCATCTCGTCCACTCGCTCCGAACCTCATTCTGGCCAACCCTCCCTATGTCCGGCACCACCATTTGGATCGCGAGGAGAAGGAGCGATTGCGTGCACTGACTCACCGGATGAGCGGCGTCAGTGTCAACGGGCTTGCCGGCCTATACGTCCATTTCCTCCTACTGGCGACGGCGTGGATGAAAGAGGAAGGGTATGCAGCATGGCTCATACCGTCGGAATTCATGGACGTGAACTACGGAGCCGCGTTGAAGCGCTTCCTCACTGACCGGGTAACACTCCTTCGGGCGCATCGATTTCACGCGGACGATGTGCAGTTCGGCGATGCCTTGGTTTCGTCGGTCGTTCTGGTCTTCCACAAGGCTTCCCCGCCAAGCGATCATAGAGTGGAGTTCACGCTTGGAGGCAAGATCGCGGAGCCGCGCGTCCGCGAAGCCGTTGCGCTCGATCGACTGCGAGACTCACGTAAGTGGACCATGTACCCTGAACACGCCGGGAACGACCGTCGTATATCAACCAATCGCGGTGAGCCAACGTTCGGAGATCTCTTTCGAATCCAGCGTGGCATCGCTACCGGCAGCAACAAGTTCTTCGTTGTTGAGCGGGCCGAAGCGGCCAAACGCCGCCTGCCCAAGGAGTACCTGCGCCCAATCCTGCCTAGCCCACGTTACCTCAAGACGACGGTCATCGATGCCGACGAAGACGGGTACCCCCTCATCGATCCACAACTGTGCCTGATCGACTGTGCTCTTCAGGAGCGGCTTGTCGAGACCAAGTACCCATCTCTGTGGGCCTATCTTCAGACCGCAGAGCCACTTGGTATCAAAGGCGGCTATCTCGTCGGCAAACGCTCACCATGGTACAGGCAGGAGCAAAGAAGACCAGCGCCGTTTCTCTGTACGTACATGGGTCGGGGCACTGATGACAAGCAGCCGTTTCGTTTCATCTGGAACCGCTCGGCGGCGATCGGAACGAACCTGTACCTCATGCTGTATCCACAGTCAGGTCTTGCGGCGCTACTTCGCGCGCAGCCCGAGTGCGCCGCCGAGGTCCACGAGATGCTTCGTTGTGTGGCCGGTCACGAGTTGCGCGGGGAAGGCCGAATCTATGGCGGTGGGCTCAACAAGATTGAGCCACGCGAACTAGCCCGTATCGCGGCAGGACCATTCATCAAGCGTTGGCCGCAACTCGGTTCGGAATTAGAGCGCCAAGGTGCGCTCTATGGGTGACTCGTCGTCGGCAAGAATAAGGGGACATGTCCCCTTATCTTGCCGTCCCTCTCATAGCGGGATGGCTTCTCGGAGGATCCGCGCCCGTAGGAGTGGGCGCAAGGCACGGTCTGTGGTTACGTCTACGGGGCGACCTAACAGCTCCTGCAGGTCCAGAAGCAGGGCAGCATGATCGAGCAGGCTTCGCCCTGGCTCGAACTCCACCAGGAAGTCCACATCGCTGTCCGGTCGTGCCTCACCGCGTGCGACAGAACCGAAGATGCGAACGTTTCGCGCTCCGTGCTCATTGGCGATGCGGAGAATGTCCAGGCGCTTTGTTGTCAGGAGTTCCTGCATACTCATAGTGCGTTCCATCCGCCGAAGGTCGTGGTTGGTCGAAGGATACCCTCTTTGCCCTACCGTGACAAGCAATCGAGCCCTGCGTATAATGCGCCGCGATGACGACCGTCAACCCCGTTCCTCCCATGCAGGCACAGGCTCCCCCCGATCCGGAGTTGGTCGCCGCGACCGTCGGGACACGACTTCCCTTTCGTGCAGAGTTCGTCTCGATGGGTCCGCTCCCCGGCGATGCCTCCAACCGACGATATTTCCGAGTCCACCTGGCCGGTGGGTCGCTGTCCTCCGTCATTCTGATGCAGTTGGCCGAACCCGAAGCCTTCAAGGCTTCCGAGGAGGCGGTCAGCGGCGCGACGGTCACGATCAACGAATTGCCCTTCATTAACGTGCTCCGTCACCTGGCCAAGGCGGACGTGGCCGTACCCGTCCCGTACCACTACGATCAGACCGCCGGCTTGCTTTATCTCCAGGATTTCGGTGATGTGACGCTGGCCGAGGCCAGTCTCGGCAAGGCGACGCCCGAGATCGCGGGCCTTTATCGTGATGCCGTGGACTCGCTGGCACGGATACATCACAAGGCCACGAGTCCGGCCGACCAAGGTTGTCTGGCGTTCCATCGCAGGTTTGACGTGTCACTCCTGATGTGGGAGTTCGATCATTTCTTGGAGTATGGCGTGGTCGCGCGCCAAGGCGGACCGATGCTCGACACCGACGAGCAGGCCGTGCGGGCGGAGTTCCACAAAATTGCCGAACTGCTCGCAGGCCAGCCCCAGGTGTTTACCCATCGCGACTATCACTCCCGGAATCTTATGGTGCGCGAGGCGCAGGTAAGCGGGACTCGCTTGGGCGTGCTTGATTTCCAGGACGCGCTCATGGGGCCGGCGACCTACGATGTGGCTTCGCTGCTCCGTGACGCATACATCGCCCTGGAGGAGCCATTCATCGACGAGTTGATCGGGCGCTATCTCGATCGGATGGTCGGATCTCCTGCCGTGTTTACGGACCGGACCTTCTTCCGACGGCTGTTCGATCTCACCAGCATCCAGCGTAACCTCAAGGCGGCGGGACGCTTCGTGTATATCGATCGGGTCAAGCACAATCCGAAATTCCTGGCCGATATCCCGCGCGTGCTCGGCTACGTGCGGCGCAACCTGGCGAAGTATCCGGAGCTCGCGACCCTCCGGAACCACCTCACGCCGTATGTGCCGGAACTCGAGTAGGAAGGTGTCCGGTGTCGGGTGTCCGGTGTTCGGACTGCGCTGCCGAGGACCTGACACCTAAGACCTGACACCTGAGACCCGACACCTGACACCCACAACCTATGAAAGCAATGATTCTCGCGGCGGGGCTCGGCACGCGTCTTCGCCCGCTAACCGACACGGTACCTAAGCCGCTTCTCCGTGTCGCCGGCACTCCGCTGATCGAGTGGAATCTCCTCCTGCTCCGGCGGTGCGGCATTACCGACGTCGTCATCAATCTGCATCATTTGGGCGCGCTCATTGAAGAACACTTGGGCGATGGCACCAAGCTCGCCATGCGCCTGTCGTACTCCCACGAGGCAGTGGTTCTCGGGACGGGGGGTGGGATCAAGAGAGTGGAAGCATTTTTTGGGGGCGAGCCGTTTCTGGTCTTGAACGGCGACACGCTCCTGGAATTGGACCTGGAGGCCCTTGTCCGGTTCCACAACGGGCGGGAGGCCCTGGCGACGATGGTCGTGCGGGCCGATCCCGATCCGGATCGGTGGGGGGCGGTGGAGGTGGATGGCGCTCAGCGCGTGATCCGGATCACCGGGCGGGGAAGGCAGGATGTGACACGAGCGGAGAAGCGGATGTTCGCAGGGGTACACGTCATGCATCCGCGGTTGTTGGCGTCTGTTCCTTCCGGCCGGGAATCCTCGATCATTGACGCCTACGTGGGTGAGATCGAGAACAGGGCCACGATCCTGGGATTTGAGATGAACGGCTACTGGTCCGACGTGGGGACCCCTGAACGGTATGCGCAGGTCCAGCGCGATGCGGAGACCGGGCTGATCACCCTGGCCGGGCGCTCAGGCGTTGGCTCCTGAGGGGCTCAAGGCCTTGGCGAAAATTCGGTAGACACAAGGACCTAGCCGAGTATAATACCGCTCAACCGTGAGCCCCACAACGAGACACCTCCAGTGGGAGGTGGCGCAGCCAAAGGAGGATCCTGATTAAATGAAGGTTCTGGCTGTCCATCCAAGCCCGCTCATGTACACCAAGATTTATCTGCGTTTGGAGCCGCTCGGACTGGAGTTGGTCTGCGAGGCGATGCGTCGAGTGGGCCATGAGGTCCAGCTCATTGACCTGCAGGTGGAGACCCACAAGGATTACTACACGCTCATTGACCGGTGGAAGCCCGAAGTCGTCACCTTCTCCTGCAATTATTTGGCGAATGTGCCGGAAATTGTGGACTTGGCCAAACTGACCAAGGCCAGGCTGCCCAATACGTTTATTCTCGTGGGGGGGCACAGTGCCTCCTTCGTCGCCAAGCAGTTTCTCGAGCATGCGGAAGGAACGATCGATTGCGTGCTCAAGGGCGAGGGGGAGGCGGCGGTGACAAAGTTGCTCCAGGCCATCGAACATGACCGCCGGGCGATCAGGCAAGTGCCTGGCGTGATTACGCTCGATGGTGAAGGCCCCCCGCCGGACTTCGTGCATAGCCTGGACGATCTACGACCCGCCCGCGACCTCGTCCGCCATCGCCGCAAGTACTTCCTCGGCGTGCTCGATCCCTGTGCCTCGATCGAATTCACCCGGGGGTGTCCCTGGGACTGCTCCTTCTGCAGCGCCTGGACGTTTTATGGGCGCAGTTACCGGGCTCTCAGCCCGGAGAAAGCGGTCGAGGACCTGGCGCGGATCCAAGAGCCGGGGGTCTTCATCGTGGACGACGTCGCCTTCATCCAAGCCGAACGCAGCATGGAGATCGGAGAAGCCATCGCGAAGAAAGGGATCAAGAAGCAATACTATCTGGAGACCCGCGGCGATGTGTTGCTGCGGAACAAGGAGGTGTTCCGATTCTGGAAGCAGCTCGGCATGAAGTACATGTTCATCGGCGTGGAGGCCATCGACGAGGAGGGTCTCAAACAGCATCGGAAGCGCATCAGCCTCGGCAAGAATTTTGAGGCGCTGGAATATGCCCGCTCGCTTGGCATCACCGTCGCGATCAATCTCATCGCCGATCCGGACTGGGACCGGAAGCGCTTCGAGGTGATCCGGCAGTGGTGTATGGAAATTCCGGAGATTGTGAACATCAGCGTGAATACTCCCTATCCGGGGACGGAGACCTGGCACACCGAAGCGCGCAAAGTCCAGACCCGCGATTACCGGCTCTACGACATCCAGCATGCGGTGCTGCCAACGCGGCTGCCGCTCCCGGAGTTCTATGAGGAGTTGGTCAAGACCCAGCAGGTCTTGAACATGAAGCATCTCGGATGGAAGGCCTTCAAGAATACGACGAAGATCGCGGCCGGGTACCTGCTCAAGGGTCAAACCAACTTCGTCAAGATGCTCTGGAAGTTCAACAGCGTATACAATCCTCAGTTACAGCTCGCCGATCACCGGATGGCCGTCAAGTACGAGATGGCCCTGCCTCCCCCGCCTCAAGAAACGGTCAAGTCTCACCTGCTCTATATCCACAAGGGGAAAGGCCGGCAGGGTCGCGTCCTCGATGACGCCACCGAGCGGTTTGTGGACGAGACGCGGATGGGAACGACCGCCTAGCCGGGCCTGCCGCCCTCACTCCGGCGGGGAATCGAGCGGTATCTGTTTCTGGCGAATGAGGCGGGCGAGATAGGTTCGTTGAAGCTTCAATCGTTCGGCGGCCTTGGTCTGGTTCCCGCCGACATAGCGGAGGGCCTGCTGGATAATGGTGCGGCTGTGCTGATCCATGGCCTCGTGGTAGGGGAGATCCAAATATCCCGTGGTCTCGCCTTCCTCCGCCGTGGGCAGAGTGTCGAGCGGGGATAGGCCCAAATACTCCAGGCCGATATCATCCTGCGGGCTGAGCACGACGGCACGGGCGATCGCGTTCTCCAGTTCGCGGATGTTGCCCGGCCAGGAGTACCGGGAGAGCGCCTCGGTGGCCTGAGGAGTCAGGCGCATCCGTGGTCGCTTCGCATCGCGCGCGTGGCGTTTCAGGAAAAACTCGGCCAGCAATGGGATATCCTCGGGCCGTTCCCGGAGGGGAGAGAGGGTGATGGTCACGACGTTGAGCCGGAAGTACAAATCCTCCCGAAAGGTCCCCGCTTTCACGGCCTGGCGCAGATCCCTGTTGGTGGCGGCGATCACCCGGATATTGACCTTGACCAGCCTCGTGCCGCCGACCCGCTGAAATTCATGGTCCTGCAAGATGCGGAGGAGCTTCGCCTGCAGGGCGAGCGGCATGTCGCCCATCTCATCGAGAAACACCGTCCCCCCGTCGGCCATCTCGATTTTTCCCTTTTCGAGACGGTCAGCCCCGGTAAACGCCCCCTTCTCATGGCCGAACAGCTCGTTCTCCAGCAAAGTCTCGGACAAGGCGACGCAGTTGATCACGACGAAGGGCATCCCTCGGCGTGGGCTCCACTGGTGGATCGAACGTGCGAATAGTTCCTTGCCGGTCCCGCTTTCCCCGAGCAGGAGTATGTTGGCGTCGGAGTTGGCGGCCCGCTTCGCCGTCTCCACGGCCGCCGCGGTCTTCGGGCTATTCCCGATGATGACGGCATAGCGCGAATCCACTTCCGTCCGCAGAATCTCGACCTGTCGCTTGAGGGACTCCCGCTCCAGGGCTTTTCGAACCACGATCGTGAGGTGGTCAGTATCGAAGGGCTTGGTCAGGAAATCATAGGCCCCTTCTTTCATGGCCTCCACGGCCTTCGCGATGGTTCCGTGCGCGGTCATCACGATGACGGGAAGCTCGTAGCTCCCTGGAAGGCTTTCCGAGCCCCCCGTGGCAGCCTGCTTGCTCTGTCCCAGCCGTTTCAGCAGCTCCAGTCCGCCCATTCGGGGCATTTCAAGGTCCAACAACATCAGGCTGGGCTGTTCACGCTCGATCATTTCCAAAGCGCGAAGGCCGTCGTGCGCACTGGCCGTGCTATACCCCAATGACTCCAGCCGGTCGCACAGCGTGGTGACGATATCGTGATCGTCGTCCACGACCAGGATCTTGCCTTTCATGGCCTCACCCAACTGAAATGGCTGTCAGCGATCAGCTTTCAGCTCTCTGCTCAGGACAGGATGGAGTTGAACGCTGAGCGCTCACTCCTCCATCACGTTCATCACCAGGCCGGTGAGCGGCTTGGGAAAGAAATAAGTCGATTTATGCGGCATCCGCTCGCCTGCGGCGGCTACGGCGCGGACCTCGCTGACCTTGGTGGGGTTCAGCAGCAGCGCCGCGGGCCGGGTGCCGCGACGCACCAGGTCAATCGCCTCCTGGTCATCTTTGGTATACACGACGCTGCCTTCGCTCGCGGTATCGGCACGAAGCCGGGGAAGAATCTCGCCGTGGAGGATCGAAACGTCCAGGGTTTCCCGCGGGGAGGCCCCGAGCTTGGCGCCACGCTCGGGCCGGAGGGTCAGCACGAAGAAGGCCTGGACTCCGCGCTGGACCAGGCCGAAGGCGTGGCCGGTTTGCGCCCGTCCCCGCAGCGCGCGAAGAAAGCGAGTGCGGGTCTCCTGCTCGTTCCGGTCGTCGATCGGCACCTCCTCGATCTCGCACACTTCCTTCAGGAGCGTCCTGATCTCGGTAGGTGCGGGCAGCGGCGTCGCCAACACGCGATGGGTGGGGAGCACCGTGAGCCCCCGGTCTTCAAGGCTCGAGAACAGCATCAGGACCGCGTCAAAGGGCTGCAGGCCATTCGAGGCCGATGCGCCGGCCTGCTGCCGCCTCATTCGACGGTACGTCAGGGCTGTCTCGTAACGATGATGCCCATCGGCGATGAAGAGCGGCTTGGGCGCCATCGCCTCCCGCACCTCATCCAGGATCCCTTGGTCGGTGATCCCCCAGAGGCGCTGGCGGAAGCCTTCGTCGTCCTGAAAGTCAAGCCGTGGCTTGTCCCGGTCTACGGATTTCTGGAGGAGTTGCAGGATGCTGCCGCCGGGATCGGAAAAGAGGGAGAAGATCGGGCTGAAATTGGCCTTACAGGCCTGGAGGAGCTCCAGCCGGTCGGCCTTGGCGGCAGCCCGCGTGTTTTCGTGCGGATAGATATGACCCGTGCCGAATTCTTCGAGCGCCACGGTCGAAAGAAAACCCTGCAGGGTCTTCGTCTGGGTCTCCGGTTCGGCCTTGGGGTTCCGATACTCGATGGTATAGGGATAGATCGCCGGGTGCGCGTCGCGGCGGAGGGCCCCGCTTCCCAGCCAGGCCTGCAAGAGCCCCGCGGCGCGAGTATAGCGATTGTTCGAGGCGCCATCGGCCGGCTGGTCCAGCCCCAGTTCGAGGCGGATCACGTTGTTCGGGTGGCGCGCATGGAAGGCCGCCTGCCCGTCGCCATCAATCACATCATAGGGTGGCGCCACCACCTGCGTGATGTCCTTGACGACCGCCGGATTGTAGAGCACACCTCTGAACGGGATCACGTTGGCCATGGGTTCTACCTTAATTACAGAATTTGGTGATCTGGTGATCTGGCGATTGAGGAATTCCGGAAACGACGACGAAAGGATTGAGCCAATCTGTAAATCACCAGGTCACCAAATCGCCAGATCAGAAAATCCTCACGTCACCCATCACTGGTTCATTTGTACCGCTGCACTTCGAAGCGATACAGGTCAACGATCTGGTCCCTGCCGACGCCTGCCTTCGTTCTCGCTGCCTCGATCTGCTCTTCGAGCGAATCCACGCCTTCGATATCCGGCAGGAGCACGCTCAGCCGTTCCCCCGCCCGCAGGAGGAGTCCATAGCGCCGGGGATCGAGCTGAGAGCGACTCGCGACCGGCTCGAACGGGCCCAAGACGTCGACGCAGATCGACAGGACATTCACCTCGGCCCACCCGACCGGCGGGAAGCGAGCATCGCGCGTCGCCGCACCGATCGCGTTGGCAACGACCTCCGCGGCCCGCGTGCCGTGGACCGGCTCGGTGGTCCCGACGCATCCGCGGAGGCGGCCCTCGCACTTCAGACAGACAAAGACGCCCGCGGGCAGGTGGGCTTCAGGCACCTGCTCGAAGAGCGAGGACGGCGGATCGATGATGCGGTGCTCGGAGAGGAAGGTCGAGATCGCCTCTGCCGCCAGCTTGATGAAAGGATGGGCTGCGTGGGGCATGGGAGGCTGGGACGTGATCAGCAGTCGGCTCTCAGGGGAGCGGTGAAAAGCACTGAACGCTTATAGCTGAGAGCCTCACGGCTGGTTGTCATCGATCGCGGTTCACCATGTAGTCGGCCACCACCGAAAGCGCTCGCTTCGGGGTAGAATCTTCGAACAGAGCCAGGTCCAGGATGGCTGAGGCCACGAGCTCTCTCGCTCGCTCCATGGCATAGGCAATGGAGCCGTACTCGTGCATGAGGGACAGGATGCGCAACAGTTCGGAGTCCATGAGCGTGCGGGTCTCCATGCGGTCCTTGATCATCTGCCGGTCC
>Ga0187893_10011323_pt1 | contig 12990 bp, 8 predicted proteins | sample MA1701074metaG_FD_139574 | JGI IMG/M metagenome (GOLD analysis project Ga0187893, IMG submission 139574) | White microbial mat communities from a basaltic lava cave in the Kipuka Kanohina Cave System on the Island of Hawaii, USA - MA170107-4 metaG ...
ACCTAATTTTTGCCCAAATAGAGCGACAATTCATTCGGCGAACCGATGCTGAATGCTCAATTCTCGCGGGAGGAGTCACAATATCGTGTGGTCGTTAATTGCCAGCTACAATATCTTGAAAGGTCGCCCACGGGTTGTGGCTCTTTTGGCCTCCTCTTTGACTGCAATCGCAAAAACACTGGGGTTTCTTGCTTTCAATCAACAGAAGACTTCTTTGGTCAATGCTTTAACCCCAAATAGATGCGATGAATTGTCGCTCTATTTGGGCAAAATTTGGGTCATGAATACGAGCGTGACTACGCCGTTACTGCCCAGCAGCACGTCTAGATGGCTGATGTCGGGAAACAGATCGGTGCTGATAGGTACCCGTGCGCCTTGGCCTACAGCTAAGTCCTGAACGTAGAAGCCTTTTTCATTATCCTCCGGATAGAGAAACAACAGCCCGCAGAACCGCGGCGGCACATTCTCGCCCTGCGCAGCTCTCCACTCGTAATCAAAGCCAGCCACCCGGAATGAGTCTTTGCTGGGTAACATCTTGCGCTCCCAAGAACGCGGCGGCTCTTTGAAGACACGATAAACGTTTCCTCCTTCCACTCGTACCAGCCAAAGGTGATCGCGACACGCTTCGACGGCCGCACGGATGGTCTCGCCGCTAAACTGATCCTGAATATATCTAGGAATGTTCGCCAGGGCATCCTGACTGATACCCACCGGCAAAGCGCGGGCGGTCAGCGTGATCTGCGGGATGACAGCAGGGCGGTTGAGGAAAGCGAAGAGAGATTTGCTTAACACGCCTTCGCGTTTACGCTGCACCTGCAACCACGAAGGAAGGCGATCCCAGCCCTCTTCCAAAAAGCTCCATCGTCCCAACTCTTCGCGCAGGCCATTGATGCGAACGGTATGGAATTCGTGCTTGAACTCAATGCACTGGATTTCGTCGTGTTCGGCGGCGCCTACGGTAAAGGTCCAGTCTTCTTGCCAATCGCCTAGGCAAAGCTCGCGCACAGGGCGGGGCGTATGGCCTTTCTCGCGGAACTCGTGCGCATTGATGCGTAACGGCTTGTCGTCGTCTGTGGTAGCGGAGATGGTGAGCGCCAGATTGACCTGCATCTCTCTGCCTTTTCCAGAAGGCACCCCGGCTTTCAGTTCATCTTCGCGCCTGGCGATCTCGACCCGATCGTGGATCGGATTGCATCCCACGAAAAATACCGTACCACTTTCGTCCGACGGAAACGCCACGCGGCGGGGACACAAGCGATAATCCATAAACGAGGCAAGGTATTGAATGAGGTGCTGGCGTGTCTCCTCGAACTGGTAGTTCCGGTCTCTTTTGCTACCCTCCGTCTGACAAAGTTGACGGATGTAGCGGGCCAGTGCTGGCGCATGCTCGCTGAACTTTTGGTCATCCTGGTGAAAGAGCCGATCAATGAGTCGGTCGCACAGTTGCTTATTGATCTGGCTGTGAAGCCTTGCCAATGATTCGTCGCCGCTGGCCTGTGCAGCGTAGACGTAGATGATGCGGTAGCGCAGGGTCAGGCTTGCCTGCTCTTCAGAATAGGCATTGTTGATGGCCGTAATCAACCAATCACCGGTCATGACGACCGTCGGCTTCTGCAAACCGAACATCAGCGCCAAGATCTGATCAATCAACTCTGCGCTGCCCAGTGAGCCATTGTGGCGGCGCACACGCTGCGGGAACATGGCGGCTTCCTGCTTCAGACGCTCGAAGAGATAAAAGTCATCAGCGGGGACGCGGGGACGCTTCCGCGCGCCGACACCTGTGGCAGGTGTGGAAGGACGACGCTTATATGGTGGATGAGCTTTACTTGGTTCTGGGGGATTCCCCTCCACCAGCCAGTAAAAAGCTCTTTTTACTGCCTCTAGTATCTTCATCGTCAAACACCTCGCGCTAATTCTATTTGCAACGCAGCAGATCCTGATTCCTGTTTGCGCAGTTGATAATGTGTTGCGCCCAGCGTGAATTGCGACTGGGGATCAAGCGGGATCGCCGACGATCCATCGGGATAATGCCACTGTTGCCGATATTCTATGGGCAGTCTGGCGTGCGCGTTAAAGACCAGTTTGTAGTGGCGGCCATCGTCAGAGACGATGCGCAGCGGCGGCCGTCCGAGCGTGCTATCAGCATAATCGGCAAACAACTCATTCGGCACGCCCACATCTATAGCGCCGCGCGCGAGGATGGACAGTAGCGGCGGGTGGAGTTGAAATTCGCCATAAAACTGGCGCGGCGCTTGAAACTCCTGCCATCGGCCCGTATATCTCTGGCCGGATGGTGCGGTCATATTCAAGACCACGCTCACGCCTGGTTTGAGCTGCTTGCCCTGGGGGTCGCCGCCATCAAACAGACAGGGGAATCCCCTGATCTCGTCAAAGTGGAGCCAATTGCCGTCGGGCAGCCTAATCGCCGTTCGCGTTCGGCCTTTGATGGCTGACGGCGCGTCGGTTGGCACAATCCCGTAACCGTCGGGTGGCGGCAGTGGCAGCAAACAGCCCAGAACCTCTACCTGGAATGAATCGGGACGGTTCTCGCTTTCCAGTTCCGCCAGCGATCTTGGCGGTTCGAGCAGTTCTCCCCGCATTTCGAATATGGCTTTGCCATCGAGAGCTCGATAGGCAAAGGCGAAACTGCCTTGCTCCCGGCTGTGAGCTAACCATGCTTCAACAGGCGCGGACAGCTTCCATTCATCTGTGGTACCGTCGTAAGTGATCGCCAACGGCGCCGGCAGTTGTGGAACGTAGAGGTCGCAGCCGGCCTCTGCCCCCGCCAGCAATGTCTTGCCCGCGTGCGGCAGGTAGACAACCGCCTGATGCCAACGCGCAGCCCTTTGCCAACGGTCAAGATGGTGGGCGATGGCACCGCTGGGCTCGACTCTGAGCAGCGCGCGCATCGTTTGATCGATCGCCGCCGGGAAATCGCGCCGGCTGACCAATCCGAACAGCCCTGGAACCGCCTGCGTGGTGGTTGGATGCCAGCAGAATTCGATGAGCACAGGCGCTGCTTGCTGAGCGCCCTTGCGAAAGATCAACCGGAGAGAATCATCCTCATCGGCGCGGGTGAGATCGAAGAGCAAATCGCCATATCCTAGTCCGTCCATCTGTTTTTCCCTTTGATAGACAGCCAGCATTGCCCTGGCTAATTCCCGACTGCGTCCGGTAGCAGCGAAGGCTGCCTGATCGTCCGGGTGGTAACAGAGATAGAGCGTCAGATTGAGCGACTCAGTGGGCGTGGCGCTGCAGGCATCGCCCACCATGGCGCGCGCTATTGGCGGTTGGCGGTCGAGGTAATCGAGGAGCCATTCCGCCAGGCGACGCAAATCTCCGCCGTGGGCGCAGGCGCTTTCAATGTAGGGTAAGCGAATCATGCTTGCGGCTGTCCCCAGAGTGAGTATTTGTCATTGAGTATTTTTATCAGCTCAGCGGCCAGAAACTGGGCCTGCCCCTCTGCCTGTTCCAGATAGATCGCGCCGGTGATGGACCGACCGACAAACTTTTTGTTTGCCGCGTCCCACACCCCCGCCGAGAAGATGAAAATCGAATCAGGCCGCTTGGCGCCTTTTTTGCCATCCGCATCGAGCGTGCCGGTCTTGCAAAAGACGGTGAAGTAGCTTGGCTCGCTGCCGCCGCGCTGCTGGTTGATCTTTTCAATCACGCCGCCGAGTGCTGCTTTGGCAGTACCCTGGCGCGCCACACCCTCTAGGCCGCGCAGCAATTCTTCGCGCCAGGCGACGTTGGCCCCGGCCGCCCACGGCTCGGCTTGACTGGAGACCGGAGCAACGATCTGCGCCGTCACTCTGTGCCCTGTCACAATGCGCGCCAGCGACTGCGCTAGATAGACGTTCGACCAGGCATTGCCCACACGGCCATATTCTTCCAGATCGCTGAACTCGCCGCCCAGCAGGACCGAACGCAGTTCATGGAAATTGCGCACATCAGCCAGCGCAATGTTGGGTTTTTCCGGCGATACCAGTCTCATCTGATCCAGACTTTTCAGACCAAGCAGTCGGGCTTCCAGCAAGGGCGACCAAAGCGCGGAGTCGTATCGGAAATTGCTGTGTGTCGGATAGTCTGAGACGACATCGAACAGGTCGTGCAGCCCCTGCGCCAGATGCGTCATTTCCAACAAGGTGATCTCGCGTTTGGGCACGTTGAAGATGACCTGCGGCTCCCAGCGCGGCGCCCCGAGCGAGGAGTCTTTATCAGTTAGCTTCAGTTCCAGTGGTGAAGTCGCCTGGCTGCCGGTAAACGCCGGTAAGCCGCTGTTGCCCTGGCGAGCGGCCATCCCGAGCAGCGATAAAGTTACCGCGTAGAGATTATCAGAGGCAGGCAGGAAATCCGGCCAGCCAATATTGCGCTTCCCGCCGCGCCCGCTGATCCCCTCCTCGCCTTCCAAAGGCAGGCCAAAGACGCTTTGGTCAGACTTGCGGTTGTCAAGCACGCGGAGATTGACGAGCTGCGGGAAATGGCTCAAGGTCGCTGCCGCCGTAAACGGTTTGACGACCGAGCCGATGCGGTGCGAAACGAAGTTCATGTTGGTGGTCGTGTCACCGCGCGGGCAGACCTGATCGAGTTGGGGATTGTATGGTTCGCCGTAGTTCGAGCCAAGCGCAAGCAAGGCGCCCGTCTCGGTATCCATGAGGGCGACAGATAGAGGCCGAGACGAACAGACCTTCGTCAATGGGTGGCTATTGTTGAGGCGGGCGCGCCAGCGCTGAAGAAGCTCGTCCACTTCGCGGCTGAGATCTGCACTCAAGGTGATCGCTATCTCGCTGTTGATCACCTCCTCAGTCGGACCGGCTGCAGCAATAGCCTGGGTGATCTGTTTCGCCAACGGTTCGAGCGTGCTTTGCGGGTAGACCCGCTGCATCTCCCCGTTGATCCAGGCTTGATAGGAGAAGACACCGATGCGCGCCTGGCCGTAGATGAAAACGTGGCGCGGGACAAGCGCGGGTCGGCCCGCCTGGCGCGGGGCATAAGCAATAACATCGCCGTAATCGAGTCGAATCGGGGGTACTGTTCCCGGCCGCGGGGCGTTACTGGCGGCGGTGGGGAACTCACAACCTTTCTTGCCCGTTCCGACCATCAGCGGACAGCCGTTGATGAATAGATCGAAGTCGCCTCCTTCGGGGCGCAGGACTGCGCCCTCCGCACCGGCGACGGTTTCAATGGAGAAGATCGGAACCTGTTTTGCGGCGGCAGTGAGATTTTCGTAGACGATAAATTTACGTTTGGCCATATGCTGTTTCGGTTGATCCAGCCCGACCTTCTCCTGCAGTTTTGTGTTAGTACCGACGTAGGCGAATTCCTCCGGGTCGTTGCTGAGCTTGGCAGCCAGCAGTGGCAGGGCCAGCCCCGCGCCGATCAGCACGCCGGCTTCGTTGTTGGCTACGCTCTCATCGGTCAGCGCCCCGGTCCAACCTCTGAAAGGACGAAAGGGCGAAGTCCAACGATAGGCCCCAGGCGAAACCGTCAATGCCTCGGCGCGCTGCGAGACAGACAATTTCTGGCCCTGGTCTTGTGCAATAGCATCAAGCTTGAGGCGGAAGAACTGCTTTTGATCGAATTGATTGCTAAGCCAGTCTCCACGGTACCGTTCCCTCCCTTTGCCGGTATTCCATTCCCGCACCAGTTCGGCAAAAGTGTCGCCGTCCTTGCCGCCTTTGATCGTGCGCTCGATGCAGAGATGATAAGCGTTGCTGGGGTCTGGCGCGTCTATGGCCGCTCTGTTTTTGTTGTCTCCACCGCGACAGCCTGAGCCAGGCACTTTACCGGGCTCAAGCCGCTCGAACCAGATCTGTCCGTTCTGAATCGCTTCCTGGGCGTCTTTTTTCAGTTCTGTCAACTCATAAACGTCTGGACCCTGGACACCCACTATGCCGCTCACTGGCCAAACAAGGGCGGCGAAAAGCAGTAGCGCGCCCACCAGGGTCAGGTTGAGGGCGATAGCGGCGAGGGCCGCGCGCGGATCGGCGGCTTGCTCGCGGGTTTTCGCGCTACGACCCGAAAACAGGTTTTGTATCAGCTCCCAGCCGTAGCCCAGCATCTCCCGCCACCTCGCCTCCACGTGCGCGCGCGGCGCGCGATTGAGTGGGCGCAAGGCCGCCGTGAGCAGCAGCAACGCTATCCCGACGCGCAAGATGTCGGAGCGAGAGCGCAAGCCGAGCAGCGGAATATCCTGGCCGGTGAAGATCAATTGGTTGACATTGACTGCCGCCATATAGATCGCCGGCCAGGCGATCATCATGGCCAGAGCCCCGGCCAACGCCAACCGCAAAGGCGCTTCGCGCAGCGCGTGCCAGGCTATCCACAAAGTGGCCAGGAAGAAGAGCAGGTAGAGACACAAGAGTGCAATGCCGCCCAGCGCGCCGTGTTCGGCCAGCACATAGACTGAAAAGACCAGATCACTCAGCGTGATGTTCTGAAATGTGCGTGAGCCACGCACTGGCGCATTGCCATAGCCTTTGCCCGTCCATTCGCCGCGGGCGGCATAATTCATCATGCGCCAAGTCTGCTCTATCGCTTCAATCAGGCGCGGGCCACCCGTTTGCGCCTCGCCGACCGCTGCCTCCGTGCCTTCCTGCAGGATCATGCGGTGGGTCAACACGCTATGCGGTTGCAGACGCAGGGCGATGGCGGTGGCCTTGAAGCCCTGCAGCCCACCATAGACGATCAACACAACCGCTGCGGCGATCAACAGCGCTACCCCCGCCTCTCGCCGTCCAGAGGCATACTTCCATAACGGCCAGAGTCCGGTGATTAACAAAGTGGCACCGACCAGCGCCGGCCAGTGCGCCAGCAATACCCCCGTATCTTTGGAAGCAAGCAGCGATACAAAGTAGAAGACCGCGGGGGCGGCAAAGAGCGTCAGCATTTCGCCGCCTTCTTCCTTCCATCCAAAGCGTTCCCGCACATAACCCCAGCGGTTGAAGAAAGCGGCCATCAAACGCAGCGTCAGCCACAGAATGAGCAACTCGAAGCAGAGGCTGGTGCGCAGCGGCAGGTAGGGCAGCAGCGCCGCCGAGATGGCCGGGAGCAAGCCCAACGGACGGAAAGAAAGATTCCACAGCCCCTTGATGAACAACAGTGCGCTGACAAACAAGACCACCCAGGCCAAGCCTTGCAGAGCGACCACGTAAGTGCGTTGATCGGGATCAAGCGCCAGCGCCAGTCGGCGCAACTGCTTTTGCCAAAGTAACAACCCGCACAAACCGGCACTCAGGGTTAGCGCTGCTTGCATGTATGGGTTCGCCAAACTGTTTCCGGCTACCCAGACTCCAAAGAAGAGCAGGCCAAAAAGCAGAACTCTGGGGAGGGCTTGCTTCAGGCTGGGGCGACGGTTACCGGGTTGGGGCGGTTGATCCGGGCCGGTGAGCATGCAGGTCATGGGATCGTCTGCGCCCGCTGGATATCCCGGATCGTCGGCGGGGCGGTGTCTGAGCCGACGGTCAAGCAGCAAGCCAATACGCCAGGCAAGCGGTGGCAGGACAACGATGATGAGCAGATTCTCGATCCAGCTACGCGGAGGCAGCGCATTGTTTACCACCAGTGAAGCCGACGGCCTGAGCAATACCCAGAGCAACAGAAAAACCAGCACGGTCACCACGTAGTAGAGCAAGGGAGGGAAATCGAAACTCAGGTATCGCCACCAGCGCGGCTGCCAATTATCCTGTGCGCAGGCTTCGCCGATGCGCTGCAATCCGAAAGCGAAGCAGCCAATGAAAACCAGCAATGGGATTAAAGCAGCAGCGAGCAGCGCCCCCTCAAAGCTCTCCCCGTTGTAAGGCGGCCAAAGGTAAGCCCGCATCCCCAGCACGAAGCGCACCGCCAATAGCATGTGCACGAGCGGCAGGAACACCCACAAACTGCCGTAGCTGCTCAGCGGCCAATAGAACAGCAGTGGTACCAGCCACAACAAAAGCACTGCGGTAATCATCTGCCAGCGTTGCAATCCGCCGCGCGACGCTACTGCGGCGAGAATTCCATGCTCCCCGCCGAGATAGAAACGCTGCCCGTAAGAGTAACCAGCGCGCAACAAGCCATTGTTGACGATGAAGTCCACCGGCGCTTCTGCCTCCGCCGCCGCCGCGCCATTCCCAGTAGCGCTATTTGGCGCCAATTGGGCGGCATCAATCGGTTGACTAGTACTGGCTGTTGCCGTCGCGGTCGTAGGGGAACTGCCAGCGGGCAGGTGTTTGATCTGCAAATACGCATTAACCTGAGCGCGTGGATCGGCGCTGCTCACGGTCACAGTCGGCAAATAGACATTTTCTGCCGCAGACTGGAGGGCGACGGTCGGTTCGGAGGTCAAGTAAATCGCGCGCGCGTACTGTTCACCGGCATTGCGGCGATTGGGCAGATCAACTACGCGCGGCCTAGCGTGCTCAACCACAAAACGAGGAGGCGCATCCACCGGATCCAAATCCACGACCAGAGAGAATGTCAGAGATTTGCGCGATTGACTGCCCGCGGGAGATTGCCAAGTGACGACATAACGGGAGTAGGCTTCCTCCAGAGCGATGCCTGTGGCTCCATCCGTATATGTCTGCCCCCAGCCGATAATGTTGCGCACCGTGTGCAGCCCCCCCTCCCTGACTCGGCGCAGCCATAGTTCGCCGCTCACGCCGGTCAATGACCAATAGAGTCTGTTGGTCTCTTTCTGTTCGCAGAGGAGCTGAATCAACCCGCGAAAACAGGGTTCGCTTTGACATTCCTGGTCGAGCAGGTAATCAGCCCCGATCTTGAGCGCTCTCCCCTGGCGGATGGGCTCACCCAGCTTGAGCTTCGTTTCGGGAAGCGCTGACAACGTATAGTATTGTCCCATCTCGACGAATTGAGCCTCCTCGGAGCGTGGCCATTCAAAGATGACATAGGCAAGGACGAAACCGAGGGTGGCTAGGTACAAGGCGAGAAAAATGCTCCGCGCTAGCTTGGCGTAGCGGGCACCCAGCCATAAGCCAATGCCTGCCAGAATCGTAAACGCAAGCAGAAACGCCCCAAAGAATGCTGAAGGCAGGGGATAATTCATACGCTCTTCTCTGGGCAGTCATCGCTCGGCTGCCTCTGTAAGTGTTGTATTGTTGGGTGCAGCGTTGCAAATTAGACATCTCAACAACCACTGCCTAAGTTGTGCAAGGCTATTAAGACCATTGCCACGCGAGCACGTAGAGTAGCTGATCGCTGAATTCTATGGAACGGCTCTCGTGAATTTCGGCAAGGCACAACCAAAATTATGATAAACCTGATTTTCCCTGTGGTGCAATGAAATACCAATAAAAGTTTCAGCGCAAGGACTGCCAGGACTCAATTATGCTGATCAGCCTTTTGGCGACAGGCGATTGTGGATTGTTCTCAACCAAAATTTGAAATTCTCGCCCAGCATCAGCCAGCATTCCTTCACGCGCGTAGAAGACGCCGAGCGCAAGCCGCGAATTGGCGCGTTTCAGCGAATTTAGTTCGCGCGTTCTCTCTTCTTCCAAAACTTTAAACTTCGCTTCCGGCATTGAAACCAGAGGCGAAACGATCTCCTTTCCGTTGACAGTGGCGATGACGATCCACGAATAAACCTTGCCGCGCTTCAAGGCTTTGACCGGCATCCATTGTGTGGCAGTTTCAGGAAGCAAATCGCTACTGATCGGCTCCCGGCTCGGTGAGTCGCTGACCTGAACACGATAAGCCGTCGCGCCAGTCAAATGCTCCCACTTGAACACTGGGCGATCTTCAACGATTACGACTCCGACGGGAGAGAGCAATCCGAATGACGGTTTATCGCCCGTTCCTCTGAGGGCGCTTTTGACTCCATTGATTTCAGCCAGAATATCGGGGCGTTTGACCTCCTCCTCCGTCAGGAATTCCTTGATTGATTGCTGAAGCTCCCGCGAGAGATCGCCCAAGCCGGTGAGCCTGCCAGAATTGTCAATTGACACTCTGCGCCCGTCATCGTTCAGGGCTACGACCGTTTCGGTCGGGAATCGGGCACGCAATTTTGTTCTGTTTCTCTGGCCGGATTGGTGATGGGGCAGCTTGGATTGAACCTGGCTTGTAACGGGATTCGGTTTCGGCGTTGAGCCTACTTCAGGAGAGCGAGCGATGCTCTTGTCGGAGTCATTTGGCGAAGGCGAGGTGAAAGTAGCGCGTGAAGGGGAAGGGGTGAGACCGGTTAAATCTCCCGCCGTCGATTTTTTGTCCGATCCGGCTTTGATCAGAAACATCATTACTGCAATCGCAAGCCCGATGATGACTAACGTCGCAAAAGTGTGCGCGGGCTTCCAAACGACCGGCGGCCAATTCCACAAGGGCGAGAGCCATCCTGTTATGCTTGACTGTGTATCCGGTCCGTACCTGACTTTCAGTTCGGGTTCGCTCTCTTTTCTGAAAGCAACAAAGCTGTTCAACCCCCTCCGGCAATCGCCGCACACTGTGAGATGAATATCGGCAATCTCCCGCATTTCGCTGTCGAGGGTTTTATCAATGTAAGCCGCGAGCATCTCATAATCGAAGTGCTCATCCTTGAGCCAGTATTCGGGGGAGAGGTTGAACGTGATGGGCGCGCCTTGCCTCCTGCTTCGGAAAACCTCCTGGAATAACCGATGGCAATCGTCGCAAGCGTCGAGATGTTCCCACGTTGCGATCATCTCGGGGACATCCAAAGTGCGGGCGTGGAATTTCTCGATGTGCATTCTGGAAATGTGCTCTACCATTGCGATGACGGTTTGCTGACTCAAGATAGAATTCATGACACCGCTTGCTCCCATGTAAAAGACGGCGGTTAAGGCGCGCGATTCCACGCCGGGCAAAATTATTTTTCCATCAGCCGGCCGAGCAATCGCTTCAGGGCGCGGTGATGCAATTTGCTGATCTGTTGGGGCGTTACGCCGAAATGGTCGGCAAGGGCCTGGATGCCCATCGGCATTTTTGACGCCAGTTGCGCTAATTGCTCAGGCGTAAGCCCGAACACTTCGGTCAGCTCTTTTAACGTGGCAATCCTGGCTTGAATAATCAGGTTGAAGAAATCTTCCCCGCTGTGATCGGAGAATTTGAAGCAGACGATGTCGCGCTGGATGGCGGGCATCTGCTGCAACTCTTCCCACATTCGCCGGAGCATTTCCCGCCCCTCGATTTGAGCGTCGGGCAGCGGATCGGCGTCTATCAATTCTCGGCTCAAGCCATCGTCGTTTTGATCCAGGGATTCGGTCGGAAGATCTTTGATCATCAGCAGAGCCGCGACCATCTCTGCGAGACAATCGAACTCGACCGGGCATCCAACCTGTTTGAAGATTGCGCTTAGAATTCTGCCGGTTGGATACCGCTGGAATTCCGGCCTGACCAATCCTGATCGCCGCAAGGATTGAATGATCTCTTCCGATTGCTCCGGCGGGATCGTTCGGACGGCATCTGCTTTCCGTTTTTTCCAGGCGGCGAACCCGCACAGCAGCAAATTGTTTTCGCCTTTCCAGACGCTGAAGTCGCGGTGGCGGGTCATCAGATCGCGCAGGTTGTGGTTCAGGCTCGACCGTTCCGGCGTTCTGTCGCGCAGGTATTCGTTGCAGGCATTGACCGCGACGCGAACGACGTAATGGTCGAAATTGTTGATGTGGTTTGTGTCCCGCAAGGAGCGCAACTCGCTCAATTTCTGAACGAGGCACAGCATCACATCCTGATAGAGGTCTGCGGCGTCGGTGAAATTTGAATTCCCGCCGGATGGGTCAACATAGAATCCAAGCCGCCACCGGAGCGTGCGCCGCACGAGCGGAGCGGCGTATGTTTGCAGGAGTTCGCCCGCCAGCCGTTTTTGCTCGGCCTCGTCCGCTGAATGCAGACACGAAGAGATCGTCCAACTCGGCTCGGTGCGCTCGATCAAAGTCACTCAGGAGCCGGTTCAGCGGCTGTTCAACCTCGGCGATGTGATTCTCTACACCACCAGCAACGATTTCCTTGCGCTCAAAGACCTTGATCATCCCGAAGAGAAGAAAGAGTTGATTTGGAATCTGGTGCAGCAGGAGACAGCGCGAAGACAATCTCGCTCAGACAAAGGTTGAGGTGGGAGGACTTTTACAGGGGCGGAAGGTTACAAGCGGCCAAGCTTCGGTTGATGAGACGTTTGTCAATGTGCGCCCCTTGCGTCAGCAAGTCCTGATACGCCTGGCGCAAGTCGGATATTTCTCCTGAACGGTAGCCCAGTTGAAGAGCGCCTACTACGCCAAGCACCGCCACGCCTTGCGCTTGAGCCAGCAGCCTGGCCCGCCGTTCATCTATCAAACTCACATCAGCGGAGAGGTCTAGCGCCAGCAGGATGGTTGAAAGCTCGCCCACACCAAGATTGTGCTGAGTTTGCCAGACGGCCAGTTGCGCCGGATTGGAGAGGGTGGCGACGCGAATCCAATTGGCTTGTTGCATCTCCGCCGCTCCGGGCCTGCCTGCGCCTCTGACTACAACCTCATCCCAAACGTCTTGCGAGACCACAATCTGGTTGAAGAGCCGGCGCAGCAGATCGAAATGACCGAGCTTCGACAGCAGGATCAATGGCGAGGAGTTCGAGACGACGATCATTGTGAGGGGCGAGTCAACAGTCTTTCAATCAGTTGCTGATCTTGAGCGAGGTCATCCATCGTGTAATGCAGCGGCGCTCCGCGCTCAGCGGCGAAATCCATAAACTCGGCCAGCGACACGCCGCACAATTCCGCCGCCCGTCCGAGCGACACCTGATCTTCACGGAACAGTTCTAACGCAAGCAGCTTTGCCACTTCGCGCGAGGCCGAAGCCAGTGAAAAATTGTTAGCGAAGACGCTCGCCGCGTGTAGCAAATCTTCGGGGAGATCAACTTGAACCGTCGTCATATTTCATTCTCCTTCTGCGACTCAGCATACCACAGTCATAGCCGTCGTTCACCGTCTGAAGAACTGAACATACAGAATCAATGCGGCTGACAGGCAGCGTAGCTGTAAATCTCGATTGCGTGGAGGCGCTCCTCTGTAT
>Ga0187893_10011325_pt1 | contig 12989 bp, 6 predicted proteins | sample MA1701074metaG_FD_139574 | JGI IMG/M metagenome (GOLD analysis project Ga0187893, IMG submission 139574) | White microbial mat communities from a basaltic lava cave in the Kipuka Kanohina Cave System on the Island of Hawaii, USA - MA170107-4 metaG ...
ATCGAGATCGCTCGAGCGATGCGGTGGCCTTTTCCTTTTATGCAACCAAGAATCTGACTACCGGCGAAGGCGGAATGGTAACCACCGAGAATACCGCTCTGGCCGATAAGATGAAAATCCTGTGCCTGCACGGAATCAGTAAGGATGCCTGGAACCGGTATTCGGAACAGGGAAGCTGGTTTTATCAAGTGCAAGAATGCGGCTTCAAGTACAACCTCACTGACCTCCAATCCTCCATTGGAATTCATCAGCTTCGCAAGCAGGAATCCTTCATAGCGAGGCGTACTGCAATCGCTGAACGGTACTATAAGGCTTTTTCGGAGATGGAGGAACTGGAGGTTCCGCCGCGTTGCGCCGATGGCCGCCATGCTTGGCATCTCTACGCTCTGCGGCTCAATCTGGAGAAGCTGAGCATCAACCGGGATGATTTCATCCTGCTGCTTCAGGATTTTGGGATCTGCTGCAGCGTGCACTTCATTCCGATCCCGCTCCACCCGGCCTATCAAGGTCACGAAGCGATACGCACGTCGGATTGCGCGAATGCACTGTCTCTCTACCCTCGTCTGATCTCGCTGCCTCTGTATCCGGCAATGACGGATCAGGAAGTGGAGCAAGTGGTTCGCGGGGTGAGAAGAGTAGTGCGACTGTACCGCCAGCGCGTTTTCGCCGGATGCCTTCCGTCCATGGCGTCTTGACCGGTTTTCTCAAATCTTGACATCCAGAACAGAAACATGACATCCATCGTCCTTCGGCAGCGGCATTTCTTCATCTTTGCCGCGCTGATTTTCATCGTTACCGGTTCCCAGGCGGCTGCTTTCCTCCTGCGGTTCGAGTTCGGAATTCCGCTGGCCGAGCTGCGAAGTCTTCAACTCGGCATGATCCTGGCGCTCGCCGTGAAGTTGCCCATCTTTTATGGCACGCGTCTCCATCGAGGCTGGCTGAACTTTTCGGGACTCGACGATATCAGGAGGATTCTTCTCTCGACTTTCCTCGGAACAGCGGCGTTCTCCGGGATTGTTTATTCCGTCCTCGGAAAAGCGTTCCCTCGTTCCATTTACGTCTTGGATTTTATCCTGACCGTCGCCATAGTGTGCAGCCTGCGCGTCATGATCCGGAGCTTCCGCGAGGCAAAGCTGAGGGTGAGCGAGAGCGGCCCATTACGGCGGATTCTGATCTACGGAGCAGGCGCGGCAGGCGTGGCGCTGGCAAAGGAAATCGGGTCCAACCCCAAGTTGTGCGCCCGGGTGGTTGGCTTCCTCGATGACAAGCCGCATCTCCGAAACGAAATTGTGCTGGGGATTCCTGTCCTCGGAACCGGTGATGATGCCATTGCGGTTGCGAACGAGATGAAGGCCCGTGGCAGGGTGATAGACGAAATCATGATCGCCATCCCATCGGCTAGCCGGGAAGAAATGACAAGAGTGATTCACTGTTGCCGTATTACGGGGATTCCCTGCAAAACGTTACCAAGCTTGAGTGAATTGCTCGCTAATAGGCATCTGTCTACTCAGATCCGGGAAATTAATCTGGACGATCTCCTGAGCCGGGAATCGGTGCAGTTGGAAGAGGGAAGCATCCGGAGCTCCCTGGCGGGTAAGCGCGTCCTCATAACGGGTGCGGCCGGCTCGATTGGCTCGGAGCTCGCAGCACGGGTCGCGGATTTCAGCCCCGCCGAGCTGATCCTTTTCGATAACGCGGAAAGCCAGCTCTTCAAGGTCGACTTTTCGCTACGAAGCGCGGGAGTGAAATGCACTCTGAAATCCGTGATTGGGGACATTCGCGACTATGATTCGGTGGAGACGGTGATTCAGGACAATCAAGTCGAGACTGTCTTTCACGCCGCGGCATACAAACATGTACCTCTGATGGAGGTCCATGTCGGCGAAGCGGCGACAAATAACGTCCTGGGAACATGGAATGTCGCCGAAGCGTCCTATCGCTGCGGCGTGAAGAACTTTACGCTCATTTCCTCCGACAAGGCCGTTAATCCCACGAACGTCATGGGCGCGACAAAGCGGGTGGCGGAGTTGATCGTGTCCAGCTACCCGGCAAGCAACGGAAGAGGGACGAAGTTCAGCGCGGTTCGCTTCGGAAACGTTCTGGGCAGCAACGGAAGCGTGGTTCCGATCTTCCAGTGGCAAATCCTACGGGGTGGTCCCGTGACAGTGACGGATCCAAGCGTTACGCGGTACTTCATGACTGTGAGGGAAGCTGTCCAGCTCGTTCTGCAAGCATCGACTATGAGCAAGGGAGCCGACATCTTCGTTCTAGACATGGGGGAGCCGGTGAGGATCCTGGATCTCGCAACGAACTTGATCAGGCTTGCCGGGCTCGAGCCGAATGTGGACATCATGATCGAGTTCACCGGGTTGAGACCCGGGGAGAAGTTGTACGAAGAGTTAATCGCCGAAGGCGAAAATATCGCCCCTACCTATCACAAGAAGATCAAGATTTTCGAAGGGCCTGTCCCGGATCGCAGGGAGATCGAGGACTGGATCGAAGAGCTTTGCCGCCTCCTCGCGACCAGGGAACCGGCTGCCGTGGTCGCTCATCTGAAGGATCTGGTACCCGAGTACACAGCGAGCGATCTGTGGGAGGCCGGGCGAAAGAAACCGGCCAAACGCATGGCGGCGGCGGTCGGCGGCTCGATGAAGACGCCGGCGGTTGGATAATGCAGTCTACCGGAATGCCAAAAGCGGAGACTTTCCCGAGCGCCTCCCGCGCGGCATGGATGCTGGTGGGTTTTCTCAGCTCTTTGACGCTGCTGGTGTATGCTCCTGTACTGTCTAAACTCTTTCATGTCTGGCATTCAGATGAGGATATGGCGCATGCGATGTTTGTCCCCATCGTGGTTGGATATGTAATCTGGCAGCGGCGGGAAGAACTCGGACAACTTCAGCCGCAACTCAGCCGATCCGGCGCCATGTTGTGCCTGCTCGCGGCGATGGTTCGCGTGCTCTCTACCCTGACTGGCGAGGTACTCCTGGGACGAATCGCGCTCCTATGCACTCTTGGCGCCATCGTTCACCTGTTCTTCGGCATGGGAGTAATCCGCAAGCTGGCCTTCCCGATCTTCCTATTGCTCTTCTCCATCCCGATCCCCAAAGTGATCTATACGTACTTCACTTTGTCTCTACAACTGATTGCGAGCGCCCTCTCCGAACTCATGCTGGATAGCTTGGGCTATACCGTATTGAGGAATGGAAACCTACTCGAGTTAGCGGGGCAGAAGCTCTCAGTCGCCGAGGCTTGCAGCGGAATCCGATCGCTGTTTTCGCTGTTGTTTCTGGTGGTCACCTATCTCTATTTCCACGAAGATCGATCCTGGCGCCGGTGGTTGGTGCTCGCGGCGACGGTCCCTACGGCGATCCTGGTCAACGCCTTGCGAATCGTGGTGACGGGCGCCGTGGGCGAGTATGATCCTGTCTTTGCCCTTGGTCTGTTTCACGCGTCGGCTGGATGGGTTCTTTCGCTTGCCGGTTTCGTCACCCTGATGGTCATCCACTTACTCCTGCACAAGGTGAATCCGCGGAGGCGCGTCCAGTAAAAGCAACATGCGAACCTTCCTTCCTTATGCGGTATTCGTAGCATTTGTCCTGATTTCCCAGGGCCTGGACGGGTTTGCCTTCCAGTCTCTCGAAAGCAAGGCAAATAGTGAGTTCCTGCAACAGGTTTCGAACGAAGTGAAGCCTTGGTCTCTTATCAGAGAATCCGAAATGGATCCCGTCGCCCTCGGAGCCTTGCTTCCCGACGACTATCTGGTTCGGCAGTACAGTCGTTCTAGGGATCGACGCCAGGCAGAGCTGGTCATCGCATACTTCCGGTCACAGCGGGAGGGATTCGGCCCTCATTCTCCTCAGGTTTGCCTTCCGGCGGCAGGCTGGATTCCCGAGCACCGATCCATCCGAAGGCTCCCGGATGGATCCGGCGGGCAGTTTGAGGCGAACTACTTCAGGATCCATAACAGCGGCCGGAAGAGTGTTGTCCTCTATTGGTATCAGTCCGCTCACCGAACCAGCGTCGGCGAGATTGAGGCCAGGATCTGGCTGGCGCTCGACACTCTTCTCTACAAGGGTTCCGATATTTCGCTGGTCCGGATAACGACGGCTATCGAGGACGGTGACGAGAGTTCGGCAGTTAGCTCCGCAAGCGAATTTGCGGCATTGATTTATAAGGACTTGCGCCGTTTCTGGCAAGCACGGTAACGTAGAATGAGATTCGGCGAGGAGGTGTTTTGAATCTAAGAAGCACAATGGCGCTGGTGGTGGCCAGTTGTATGCTGGCGCCCGAAGGTAAAGTGGCGGCCCAGGCGTCACCCCAGCCAACGAGTATTCAGCCTCAAGATACTCTCCGGGTGTTCGCTCTGGTTGGTGAAGGAGCGATTCATCGGGTCCCTCTCAATCTGGTGACGGACGTGGTGGTCGAAGTCCGGGATTTGAACGACCTCCCGGTTGGCGGGGCGGACATCGTCTTCACGCTTCCTCCATCCGGTCCGGGTGGGTCGTACAGTGGCAAGAACGAGTTCCGCACCAAAACCGATTTCCAAGGCCAAGCCGGGACTTTCGGTTTCAAGCCCAATGGGTTGGCGGGACGATTTCAAATCCAGGTTTCGGCGAAACAAGGGGACCGGTCCGGTCAGGTCATTGTAAATCAGACGAACTCGCTGAGAGCTGTATCTTCAACCTTTGAAGAGCCGAGGCGGTTTCGAAAACGATGGGTAATTCTAAGCCTGGTGGGAGCGGGCGCGGCCGCCGGGATTGTATTCGCCACGCGGGGAGGATCGAGCTCTGCTTCTCCTGTCACGATCGTGCTCACTCCCGGAGCCGTCGGGATCGGGGGCCCCCGCTGATGGTGCGGTTTTGCTGGCTCGCCTTTTGGACGTGCATTCTGGTATTCGCTTGTTCAGCTCAAGTTGGTTCCTTTATCGAGTTTTCTGTAGAAGAAGAGGGGGGCTCGACCGTGCTTGGGTCCAGCGCCACCCTGAACCTTCAGGCGCCTGGAATCGGTCAACCCGTAGCAGCCCGAATGAAAGTACGCAATCCGAACGCGATCGAGATCAAAATCAACCAGGTTTCGGTTTCGAACTCTCGCTTTTCCATAGTCGGGCTGGCCACGCTGCCGCTGACGGTGGGTTCGGGAAGCTCGATCAGTTTCGAGGTTCGATACCTTCCTTCTAGCAGCGCTCCGGCTTCGGGACGGCTCAACGTCACTTTCCAGGATGCGGTGGCGACCACGACTTCCTCAATTGGGGTAGCTGGTACTGCTCCGGAATTCCGGCTCGCATACAGTCTCAGCACGGACGGCAACACACTCCCCGTCATCGACCGGGGTATTATTTCATTTCCACCAACTCAGGTGAATTCCTCTTCGACAGCCAGTTTCGTGATCGTAAACATCGGGAGCGCCCCAGCGTTGGTTAACAGCGTAGTCGTAATGGGATCCGCCTTCCGGATCCAATCGCTACCTCTGATGCCATCCGGCATTGAGCCAGGGAGAGAGATCCGGTTTAGCGTCCGTTTCGCGCCCTTGGAGTCGGGTGTTCAGCGGGGAAGTATCGCCTTTCGGCTGGGATCGGGCGACACTACCGCTTCTCTGGAAGGAACCGCGACAGCCTCCTCTTTCTCCTATGAGCTACTGCTTCCGGATGCCACTGTTCCGATCCGGCCTGGGGACACCATTGCTTTGCCCGAAACTCTTGTGAGCACAGCCACTAGCGTTGGCGTTCGAATTGCCAACGTTGGCAATGGCGACGGCGTTGTGAGTGGCATCAGTATCCTCCCTACTACGCTCCTCCAGTTATCAGAAGTGCCAATTCTGCCGGCGACCCTGCCAGCGCAAGGTTCATTCGTGATTGTATTGACCTTTTCTCCCAGGGAAGCCGGACGAGTGACCGGCAGGTTGCGAATCGGTAATGATTCCTTCGAGGTGGCAGCCGTCGGGTCCGGGGCCCGTCTGCTCTATTCGTACGATTTGAGCGGTACGCCGATTTCGGTCGTGCCCCCGGCGGGTACGGTGCTGTTCCCCCCGACCCAAGCGGGTTCAACTGGTACCGTCGTTTTCACAGTTGAGAATCGAGGCAACCGCGCCGCGGCCATCGCCACCATCGGCATTACGCAAACCGGTGCGCACTTCAGCCTCCGTAACGTTCCCCAGTTGCCGCTCCAGCTCCAGCCCGAACAGTCGATCTCATTCTCCATCCAGTTTTCGCCTTCCACTCTCGGCCTTCTTTCGGCCGTCTTGCGAGTCAACACCGATACCATGACCGTTTCGGGGAACGCTACGGAACCCCCGGAGATCTCCGGTTACTCCTTTTCGGGAGCTTCCGGTACGGTGGAACAGATGGAGCAGCCGAGCATTGGATTGACGTTAAATACTCCTTACTCGTTGCCGTTGACCGGCACGCTGACATTGACTTTCGATTCGGAAAGCTTTGTGGTGGATCCGGCCCTTCAGTTCTCCACGGGCGGCCGCCAGGTCAACTTCACAATCGCGCGAGGCAGCAGGGAGGCGATATTCAGCACGGGAGCCTCGCAGATCCGGTTTCAGACCGGAACCGTCGCCGGAACCATTATTTTGACGCCATCGTTTTCTACCGGGGCCGTCGATCTGACTCCGCAGACTCCAACTCCTCTCCGGCTCACGCTGCCAGGATCTGCCCCCCGGCTGATGAGTGTGCAGCTAGGAGCGCTGACGACAGCAAGCGTTACCTTGTTGATCAGCGGCTCGGCCACAACGCGCTCACTCCAGTTGATCGAGTTGAACTTCACTCCTAATCCGCAAACCTCTGTGGTCGTGCCGGGCGCGAAAATCACTCTCGATGTGGATTCCCTCACCGACAGCTATTTTCGATCCACCGCGTCCACTCCGTTCGGCGGACTCTTTCAGGCCACCGTGCCCATCACGGCTTCTGCAACTGGTGGAACGGCCCCCCCGATCGCCGACATCGTCGAATCAGTGAGCGCGACGCTCATAAATAGATTGGGCCGGTCCAACACGATTTCACTTCGCCTTCGTTAACGATATAGCCAGAGGCACAAAGCCCAATTCGTCTTATCCTCTTTTTCTTACCAGGAGGTTCCCGTGTCAGACCAACCTAAAGTCTTGGACTGTTTCATCGCCGGAGGGCAGTCTCTGCCCCTTCAGTGTGCGGAGATTCTCCTCCGCCGAGGCCATCGCATACAAGGAATCGCAACCAACGATGGGCCGTTCGCAAGCTGGGCGCGATCGCGGAAAATTCCCTGTGTTAGTCTCGACGAGGATGTGACGGCATTCGCCGCCGGCATGAACATCGATTGTCTCTTCAGCATCGTGAATGGGACCATTCTGCCTAACGAGTTGCTCCAGCTTGCCCGCCATTGTGCGATCAATTTCCATGATGGCCCGCTGCCAAAGTACGCCGGCTTTAACGTCACGACCTGGGCTTTGCTCCATGGCGAGAGCCGGCACGGAATCACTTGGCATGGAATGGGAAAGCGCGTGGATGCAGGCGATATCTATAAACAGGTTCTGTTTGATGTGAGTCCTAACGAGACCGCGTTTACTCTGAACGCCAAATGCTACGAGGCCGCTCTGCGATCCTTTGGTGAACTGGTGGACGGATTGGCGGACGGGACACTGGTTCGTGTCCCACAAGACCTTACCGAACGATCCTATTTTCCACGCTTCAATCGTCCCGCCGGCGGTTGCCTGCTCGACTTTGAGCGTCCTGCCGAAGAACTCGATTTATTGAGCCGGGCGCTCGATTACGGACCATACCCTAACCCCATGGGCATGCCGAAGTTTTGGGACGGTCAGCGCTTCGTTGTTATTTCCGGTCTTTCGATCCTTCCCCAGCCTTCCGGGCTTGTTCCCGGCACGATCGTCTCGGCAGAGAGGAATCAAGTGCAGGTTTGCACGGCGACAAACGACGTGATCCTGCGTCAGCCGATGCTGTTGAGCGGCGAGCCGTGGGTGACGCCACAAACGAAAGAGTCGCGCATTCTGCCGCGCATGGATGTCGAAACCGCCGATCGCGTGACAGTAGTTCATTCAACGGTTTCACGCCACGAGCCATTTTGGGTAAAGTCATTGCGCCAATCCTCTACCCTGGTTCTCGATTGGGATGTTAACCGCGTTTCGCCGGATGGGGCCTATGAGACTATTCCGGTTGAGCTGCATCCACGCATCTGCAGCTATTTGCAAAGTCAGGCGGATGGCGAGCCTGCTTCGGCCGTAATCACAGCATTCCTGGCACAACTGGTCCGGGCTGGAGGTTTGACCAGGTTCGACGTTGGTTTCCAGGACCTGCGATGCCACGGCAAGCTTGCGGAATTGCCTGGATTCGCGACCGCGGTGCCTCTACGGATAGACGTTGATTTGGACCAGCCATTCCGCGCCTTCCAGGCATCGATTGAGAAAGATTTGGACGGTTTGCGCCGGCGCGAGACGTATCTTATGGATTTGTTCGCGCGCGATCCGGAACTGAAGGTCATGTCAGCCAGCGAGAGATCTCAGTATCAGGTCGGAATCCGGATCGGGGATCCGGCGGATGCTGCTTCCCAGCTCCCAATGCCGGGCCGAATCCTGTCTTTGGTGGTTTCCGCCGACGCGACCCATTGCCTCCTCAAGTATCACTCTTCCGTGATTTCTCAGACCGAAGCGATCTTCCGGCGCGAACGCCTGGTGGCCGTGCTGGAATCCGCTATCGCGAACTCGGATCGGAGGATCTCCTCCCTTCCGGCGGTCGGCCCGGAGGAGAGCAACAAACTGCTAATGCTGTGGAATCAGACGGAAACGCCGTTCGAAGACCACGCATGCATTCATCATCTGTTTGAGCGGCAGGCCGCCGCAACACCCACCGCCATCGCTCTCGCCTGCGAGAATAGGGAGATCACTTACAGGGATCTGAACGAACGCGCGGATCAGCTCGCGTCCCACCTGCGGCATTTAGGAGTAGGCCCCGATGTAGTGGTTGCCGTCATGATGGAACGGTGCATCGATATCATGACTGCACTCATGGGGATCTTGAAGGCAGGCGCGGCCTATCTGCCGATCGATCCCACACTTCCATCAGAGCGCGTCGCCTTCATGCTGGAGGACGCCGGAGTCTCTGTTGCATTGAGCCAGGAGAGCATTCGGGCGAGCTTGTCCGGCTATGTGAAGCATGTGATCTGCCTGGATTCGGAATGGGATCGGCTCTTGGCTCCCACAGATCCAGCCTCGAAGGCTGATCCGGGCCCGGACGATCTTGCCTATCTGATGTACACATCGGGTTCGACCGGGCAGCCCAAAGGCGTCGCAATCACGCATCGAAATGTGACCAATTTCTTCGCCGGAATGGACAAGGAGATTGGCGGAGAGCAACCCGGCGTCTGGCTGGCAGTTACCAGCATCTCGTTCGATATATCTGTACTCGAGCTGTTCTGGACGTTAGTCAGGGGATTCAAGGTTGTGTTGGCGAAGGAGGAACACCGGCTGCTCGTCAACCGGCAGCCAGCCAGTCCTACCCAACGGCCGATGGACTTCAGTCTCTTCTACTTCGCATCCAATGACGAGGCCAACGGAGCCGGGAAGTATCGTCTCCTGATCGAAGGAGCGAAATTCGCCGACACGCACGGCTTCGCGGCGGTATGGACACCCGAGCGGCATTTCCACGCTTTTGGTGGACTGTATCCGAACCCTTCCGTCACTTCCGCGGCGGTGGCTGCCATTACGAAGAATGTCGGAATCCGGGCCGGCAGTGTAGTGGCTCCACTTCACAATCCTATTCGCGTAGCGGAAGAGTGGTCCGTAGTGGATAACCTGTCTAACGGCCGTGTGGGAATTTCGTTCGCATCAGGTTGGCATGCCCGTGACTTCGTGCTGGCGCCAGACAACTACAAGAATTCCAAGGAGGTCATGTTCCGAAGTATTGAGGAAGTTCGCAAACTGTGGCGAGGAGAGACCTTGGAGTTCGTCGACGGCACAGGGAAGCAGTCGCCCATCTCCATAGTTCCCAGACCCGTCCAGAAGGAGCTCCCGTGCTGGGTGACGGCTGCTGGCAATCCGGACACGTTTCGAATGGCTGGGGATCGGGGATTCAACCTCCTAACCCACCTTTTGGGTCAAAAAGTAGAGGATCTCGCAGCGAAAATCAAGATATATCGTGACGCCCGTAAGAGTGCGGGTTTCGACCCAGCCACTGGCCACGTAACCCTGATGCTGCACACCCTGGTCGCCGGGACCCGGGAGGAAGCGCGGGAGGCCGTTCGGGAGCCATTAAAGAAATACTTGCAATCTTCCGTCGATCTCATTAAAAACTCACCATGGTCATTTCCAGCGTTTACTAATCGACCAGGCATCACGGACATGAAGTCGATTGATCTGAATACTCTCACGCCGGAGGAAATGGAAACGCTTCTCGAACACTCGTTTGATCGTTACTTCGAGACGAGCGGACTATTCGGTACTCCCGATCAATGCGCCAACTTTGCGACCCAGCTTCAGCAAGCCGGTGTGGATGAAATCGCCTGTCTGGTCGACTTCGGTGTTGATCCCGACTTGGTGCTTGAGAACCTGAGCCTGCTAGCCGAAGTGTGCAACCGCGTCCGCACATCGGGAACGCAGGAAGACAACTCGCTTCCGTCGCTAATTGACAAGCACGGGGTCACCCATCTGCAGTGCACGCCGTCCATGGCGAAGATGATGGTTCTGTCGCCCGATTCCAGAAACTCGCTGAAGAATTTGAAAAAGATGATGGTTGGGGGCGAAGCACTCCCCGCTACTCTAGCCAAGGAAATCGCGGACCTGGTGGCTGGCGATGTTCACAACATGTACGGTCCCACCGAAACCACGATCTGGTCCACTACCGCCCCCGTCCGAGCCTTCGATTCGAGTGTGAGCATCGGTCGACCGATCGCAAACACCACGATTTATATCCTTGACTCAGAAATGAATCCAGTTCCGATCGGCACCGCCGGGGATCTCTATATCGGAGGCGCGGGCGTGGCGAAGGGTTATTTCCGCCGGCCGCAGCTTACTTCGGAAAAGTTCCTCCCAAGCCCATTCCGTGCCCACGAGCGGTTGTACAAGACGGGCGACATCGCTAAATACCATTGGGACGGCTCCATCGAATTTTTAGGCCGGTCCGATCATCAGGTGAAGATCCGGGGATTCCGTATCGAGCTCGGAGAAATCGAGGCCGCTCTGAACGAATGCCCGGAGGTCCGTGATTGCGTGGTTGTTGCCGGCAAGTCCTCGTCAGAAGACCGCTCGCTGGTTGCTTATTTCGTGCCGCAGCCAGGCGCCCAGGTTGTCTCAGAACAGTTTCGCAAGTTACTTAGGCAGCGGCTGCCTGAATACATGGTTCCGCCCGTCTTTGTCGAAATGGCGGCCTTTCCCCTGACTCACAACGGAAAGATCGATCGAAAGGCGCTTCCGCGGCCGGACCAAGCCGCCAGTCAAGCTCCCCAAAATGACACCTTTGAGCCATCGAGTGAGTTGGAGCGGGTGATCACCGGAATCTGGAAGCACGCTCTAAACCGCGGCGACTTTGGGGCTGACGACAATTTCTTCGACTTGGGCGGGCACTCTATCCTGGTGGTTCAAGTCAATGCCCAGCTCCGCGAAGCGCTCGGCAAGGAAATTTCGCTTGTGGAAATGTTCCGGTTCCCGACCATCCGCTCGCTCGCGCGACATATCGAGGGCGGGGATTCCGACCGGGAAGCGATGGAAGCTAGTTCTTCCCGGGCTCGCTTGCGCCGCGAACTGCTGGCGAGTCGAAGACAGGTCAGACAAGAAACCAGCGTCAACGCCTAGTGCCTCTCACTTTCTGCATCAAAGCCAGGGATTGGATCAATGGAAACGGTTCCCAATACTGATATCGCGGTAATCGGCATGGCGTGCCGGTTCCCCGGCGCCAAGTCCCCTGCCGAATACTGGCGGAATATTCGCGACGCCGTCGAGTCTGTGGACTTCTTTACCGAGCAGCAACTGCTCGATGCCGGAGTCGAGCCATCCCTGCTCGCGAATCCGGACTATGTTCGTTCCGGGATTGTTCTTCAGGAAATGGACATGTTTGATGCCGGCTTCTTCGGCTTCAGCCCGAAAGACGCCGCCATTATGGACCCGCAACACAGACATTTTCTTGAATGCGCCTGGGAAGCGCTCGAGAGTGCCGGCCATGTGCCGGATCACTTCGCCGGTTCGATCGGGGTCTTCGCCGGGTGCGGCATGAACGGGTACATGATGTATAACCTGATGACGAACCGCAGTCTGATGAACTCAGTCGGGCTGTTTCTGGTGCGCCACACGGGCAACGACAAAGATTTCCTATCCACGCGCGTGTCTTATCAATTCGACCTGCGTGGTCCGAGCCTTTCTGTGCAGACCGCCTGCTCCACGTCCCTTGTCTCGATTCATCTGGCTTGCCAGAATCTTCTGAATGGGGAATGCGACATGGCTCTTGCCGGAGGAGTGACGATCGAGCTGCCCCACCGCCAAGGTTATTTGTATCAGGAGGGCGAGATCCTGTCCCGTGACGGGCATTGCCGCCCCTTTGATCAAGACTCAAGCGGGACGATTTTCGGCAGCGGAGCTGGAGTCGTCGTTCTGCGCCGCCTGCAGGACGCTGTCGCGGATGGAGATTCCATCTATGCAGTAATCAAAGGCTCGGCAATCAACAATGACGGATCCTCGAAGATCGGTTACCTTGCGCCAAGCGTCGATGGGCAGGCAAAAGCGATCAGCGAGGCCCTGGCAGTTGCCGGCGTGGAAGCCGATACGGTCACGTATGTCGAAACGCATGGTACGGGGACAGCAGTGGGCGACCCCATCGAGATTGCAGCCCTGACCCAAGCCTTCCGTCAAACGACGGCCGCGCGCGGTTACTGTGGCATCGGCTCGGTGAAATCGAATATCGGCCATCTCGACACGGCCGCGGGCGTCGCCAGCTTCATCAAAGCCGTTCAAGCCCTCGGCCACAAGCAGATTCCGCCGAGTCTTCATTTCAACAAACCGAATCCCCTGATCGA
>Ga0187893_10011326_pt1 | contig 12988 bp, 17 predicted proteins | sample MA1701074metaG_FD_139574 | JGI IMG/M metagenome (GOLD analysis project Ga0187893, IMG submission 139574) | White microbial mat communities from a basaltic lava cave in the Kipuka Kanohina Cave System on the Island of Hawaii, USA - MA170107-4 metaG ...
CCGGACCCCAGTTTGACCCGTCCCTGGCGATCGGGCAAGATCGGCGCGATGGCACTGCCCTCGTCCGCGCTGTGGGAAGGTCGGCCCTTGACCGAGAAGCGGCTTTATGTCTCCTACGCCCTCATGGAGGCGGCGCCGACGGTCGCCGAGGACCAGAATCTCGAGGAGGCGGTGCGCCAGCTCGGGTGGACCGAGGGGTCGGGCCTTCCGGTGCTGACGCCCGACGGAGCGCGGGCGGTCGGCTGGCTCACCCACCGCGATGTCCTCCGCGCCTACAACGACCACTTGCCGGTCGCCGACCGGCGGTCGTCCTTCCGGAAGGCGGACCATGGCTGATCTGGGCGGTCACGGGACATGGCCGTGGGGGCCGGTGGTGTTCGCGCCGGATTGGGTCGAGCTGGCCCGGCGTCTGCAGCCGGCGGTGGTCAACATCGCCCGCGAGGACGGCACGGAAAGCCTCGGCTCGGGATTCGTCATCAGCCCGGATGGACGGGTTGTGACCAATGACCACGTGATCGACCGCGCGAGCGGGGTGCAGGTCACCTTCGCCGACGCCCGGCGGCCCGCTGAGAGGCCGCCGGGGTTCGCCGATAGCGGTGGCCCTCAGCCCCGGGTGTCCATCGCCACGTAGAGGCTCTGGTCCTCTCGGCGCAGGAGAGCGACCACGGGGGTGTTCTTGGGGTGCCGCTCCAGCACCCGCTTCATGTCGGCGACGCTGGCCACCCGCTGATGATCCACCTCGACGAGCACGTCGCCCGCGTGGACGCCCGCGTCGGCGGCCGGACTGGAGTCGCCGACGCTGCGCACCACCACGCCGTGGTCGACCGAGAGACCCAGCTCCCGGGCCATGCGCGGCGTGAGAGTCTCCACGCCGAGCCCGAGGTTCTGCTTGTTCTCGGTCAGGGCCGCGGGGCGGCCGGGCTCTTCCTCGAGGGCGGCGATGGTGGCGGTCAACGACACCGGCTTGCCGCCACGAACCACCACGATCGGCACCGGTCGGCCGGCCGGAGTGTCGGCCACCGCCCGAGGCAAATCCCCGGCGCGGGTGATCTTCCGGCCGCCGTACTCGGCGATGACGTCACCGGCTTTCACGCCCGCCCGGGCCGCCGGCGACCCCTCCTGCACCGAGGTCACCAGCGCCCCGCTCTGATCCGGGCGCCCGAAGCCCTTGGCGAGATCCTCGGTCATCGGCTGGATCGTCACCCCGAGCCAGCCGCGCGCCACGCGGCCCGACTCGGCCAGCTGGGCCACCACGGACTTGGCCTGGTCGATGGGGATCGCGAAGCCGATGCCGACCGAGCCGCCGCCCTGGCTGAAGATGGCCGCGTTGATTCCGACCGCCTCACCCCGCCGGTCGATGAGCGGGCCGCCGCTGTTCCCCGGGTTGATCGACGCATCGGTCTGGATGAAGTCATCGTAGGGACCCTGACCGATCACGCGGCCGACCGCGCTGACGATGCCCGAGGTGACGGTCTGCTCGAGCCCGAACGGATTGCCGATCGCCATCACCGGCTCGCCGACCTGAAGCCGCGACGAATCACCGAGAGGAATGACGGGCAGCCCGGTGGCCTCCACCTTCAGCAGGGCGAGATCGGTCTTCGAGTCACGACCCACCACCTTGGCGGGCAGCTCACGGCCGTCCGCGATCTTCACGCGGATCGTGGTGGCGCCGTCCACCACGTGGTGGTTCGTCACGATGTAGCCGTCCGCGTTGATGATGAAGCCCGATCCGAGGCTCCGAACCGTTCGCGGGCCCTGGTCGCCGAACTGCTTGAAGAAGCGCTGAAACGGGTCATCGTCTCCGAAGGGGCTCTGAAGCTGGACGCCCTTCTCCACCCGCTTGGTGCTGATGTTCACCACCGCGGGCTTCAGGACCTTGGCCAGCTCCGCCCAGTTGGGCAGGGCCGACGCGGACGCGGGCGCGACCGCCGGCGGCCGGTCCGTCCAGAGGGGGGCCCGCGCCGGCGTGGTGAAGCCGAGCCGCGGGGCCACGACCAACAGGGTCACCAGGGTCAGCGCCCCCGCCGCGAGAGCCGTGGCCCCCGCCGCTCGATAGGGATGACGGATTCGGTACATGGTTGCGTTCCTCCTCGTGTCGTGATCGTGCACGGCTAGGGATCGGCCGACTCCGCGGCGTGAAGCTGCTGGCGGGCGAGTGCGCCGAGCGCGCTCGCGCCGGCCAACCGCATGGCCGTCCGGTACTCCTCGGTCATGGCGGCACGGTCATCCGTCCGCCTCAGGGTCTCGGCCATCAGCAGACGGACGTCCGCCGCGTGGGGCTGGAGCGCGAGGGCGGCCCGCAGGTGGGGGATGGCTTCCGGAAAGCGGCCGGAGTCCAGCAGCAGGCCGGCCAGGCCGATCTCGTATTGCGCCCGCCGGGGGGCCAGGCGCACCGCGTTCTCGAGATGGTCGAGCGCCGCCGCGCGCTCACCGAGCTCGGCATAGGCCAGGCCGAGCTGGAAGTGGGCCCGCGCGTCGTCGGGGGCCAGCGCCACCGCCTGGGCGAGCGCCCGGGCGGCAGACGCGTAGTGGCCCTCCGACAGGAGCGCGGCACCGTCCTTCGTCAGGAGCTGGGCGCGCCACGGACCCAGGCCCGCCGCGACGGCCAGGGTCAGCCCCGTCACCAGCACTCCCGCTCCGATCCCGCCCAGCCACCGGCGCATGCTCATGCTGATCCGTCCTCATCCGGAGGCTAGCGGGCGGAGGTGAGGAGACCATGAGGCGCGGATGAGAACGCTCTCACCCCGGCCAGCCCCGCCGATGGTCGGGGCCGAATGCTCGCTCAGGCCAGCGGCAGGCTGATCGTGAAGCGGCTCCCCGCTCCCGGCTGGCTTTCCACGGTGAGGGCGCCGCCGTGGGCCACGACGATGGAGCGGGCGATGGCCAGGCCCAGGCCGGTCCCGCCGGTCTCGCGACCACGCGCGGCGTCGAGGCGAACGAAGGGCTCGAAGATGCGCTCGGCATCGCCCGGCTCGATGCCGATGCCGGTGTCGGCGACCACGATGGTGGCGACCCCGCCACCTTCGATCAGGCTCAGCTCGACCTTGCCGCCCGGCGCGGTGTACTTCACCGCGTTCTCCACCAGGTTGAGCACGGCGCGCCGCAGCGCCACCGCGTCTCCCGGGACCGTGACCGGTCCACTGTCGTCGACGCGCACGCTGACCCCCGCGGCTCGCCCGAGACGGGCGCCGATCTCGAGCACCTCGAGGAGCAGCGGCTCGAGCTCCACCGGGAGGCGGGGCGCCTCGGGGCCCGCGATCGAGCGAGAGAGCAACAGGAGATCCTCGGCCAGGCGGATGAGGCGCTCGACCTCCTCGAGGCTCGAGCTCAACACGAGCCGGTACTCGTCGGGAGACCGGGCGGCGCGCAGGGCCACCTCGATCCCGCCCTTCAGCACGGTCAGCGGGGTCCGGAGCTCGTGGGCCGCGTCGGCCGCGAAGCGCCGCGTCTGGGTGAACGCCAGCTCCAGCCGAGCCAGCATGTCGTTCAGCGTCTCGGCCAGCCGGTCCAGCTCGTCATCCGAGCGCCGATGCTCCACCCGACGCTGCAGGTCCTCGGCGGTGATCCGGCGAGCGGTGCGCGTCATCTCGTCGACCGGACGAAGAGCGGCGCGCGCGATGACGGCGCCCGCGAGCGCGGCTAGCCCAACGCCGACCGGAATCAGCAGGAGCAGGGTCTCGAGATAGCGACCGAGCTCCGCCCGCGCGCGCCCCAGCGACATGCCGACCTGGACGATTCCGGTCACCCGACCGCTCTCGACGATCGGCATGGTCAGCACCCGGACCTGATCGCCTCCGGCCGCCGCGACCGTCTCGAGCGTGCGCTGACCGCGCGCGGCTCCGCCCCGGGCCTGGGCCGACAGCGGGAGCTCGTCGGCCCGCCGGCGCGCGGCCGGCGGGTACGGCCGACCCTCCGGATCCAGTAGCTGGAAGGACTTGTCGTAGAACTCGGGACCCAGCAGCTCGCGGAGCAGCGCCTCGGCATCCTGGTGATCGCGCGCGGGGCCCCGGGCGTACCCCGTGTCCCGGATCACCTGGGCGACGGTCAGCAGTGACGCGTCCAGGTCACGCTCCAGGCGCGACCGCAGCCACGAGTACGAGAGGACCCCGATCGTCACCACGATGGCGAGGAGCATCGCGCTGTACCAGACGGTGAGCCGGGTCCGGACGGACATCCGCGAGAGCCGCATCACGGATCGGCGCTCAGCATGTAGCCGGCCCCGCGAATCGTGTGCAGGAGGCGACGCTCCGATTCCGCATCGATCTTGCGGCGCAGGTATCCGACGTAGACGTCGATGATGTTCGTCTCGGAGTCGAAGTCGAGGGCCCACACGTGCTGGGCGATCATGGGCCGGGTCAGCACCCGGTCCGGGTTGCGCAGGAAGTACTCGAGGAGCGCGAACTCGCGCGCGGTGAGCGTGATGCGACGGCCCGCCCGGACCACCGCGCGCGTCGAGGGGTCCAGGCTGAGGTCGGCCAGCCGGAGCACCGGCTCGCGCGGGCCGCGTCCGCGCCGCAGGAGAGCCCGCACGCGGGCCAGAAGCTCCTCGAAGGCGAAGGGCTTCGTCAGATAGTCGTCCGCCCCCAGATCGAGCCCGGTGACCTTGTCGGCGACCCCGTCCCGCGCGGTGAGGACGAGCACCGGCGGCTGCAGGTGCTGGTCGCGCAACGTCTTCAGCACGCTGAAGCCGTCGCGCCCGGGCAACATCAGATCGAGCACGATCAGGTCGTAGCCCGGCTCCTCGGTGATGCGGTCGAGGGCCGCGTCCCCGTCGGGAGCGACCTCGACCGCGTGTCCTTCCTCCACGAGCCCCTGGCGGATGAAGCTCGCGACCTTCCGTTCGTCCTCGACCACCAGGATTCGCATCGTCAGGCCCGCGGCGGGGCCGAATCCGTCTCCACCGTCATGTGCCCGTGACACGTCGGGCACACGATGCCGCGCCCGTTCACGAACCGTCCGCCCGGTCGCAGCGCTTGCTCGCCTCCGCAGCGCGGACAGGCGCCGCGGAGGGAGAGCAGCCGGCGATCCTCCCGGGCCCGCTTGACCGCGGCCACGAGGCCCGCGACCAGGAAGGTGGGCACGAGGACGAAGTGGGCCACCGGAATGAAGAGGCCGCCCAGCGCGAGGCCCCAGAAGATTCCGAGGGCGGCGACGATGCGCCCCAACCGCTGAGCGGGCGCCTGCTCCACGATGACCGCGGTGGCGGGACGGGGCCGGTACCCGAACGCGGTGAGCGATGCCGGAACTTCGGTCTCGGTCATGATCATTCATTGTACGCCCGGGTGAGGTGCCCGTGACGCGGGGCCGCGTTTCTCATCTCCTCTTCATCACTCTCTCATGTGCCCCGGCTAGGGTGCACGCGAGAGGAGGTGAGGCACCATGCACAAGACCATCGGATGGCTGGCGGGGGCGCTGACCGCGCTGACGCTCGTCGGTCCGGCGATCGCCGGTGACGCGATGACGAGCCCGAGTACGACCCCGGCGGAGTCGCCCAAGGCCGCGGCCCCGAAGACCACGGGGACGCGGCACCTGACCGGCGAGATCGTGTCGGTCGATCAGAGCGCGAAGACGATCACGGTCAAGCACGGTCGGAAGGCCAAGGAGCTGACGCTCGCGGTCGAGGACGCCGCGGCCGGAACCCTGGCGGACCTCAAGCCCGGGGAACACGTCCGGATCGGCTACGTCGACGACCACGGCCGGATGACCGCGAAGAGTATCACCGGCCACGACCGCACCGCGAAGCACTAATCCCCTGCCCCGGCCCGGGCGGAGTCCCACGGTCCCGCCCGGGTCGGGCTTCTCCACGGAGGAAGACGATGGCCCACGTCAAGCGCCCGGCGTACACCGAGCAGCGCTTCGAACACCTGGCCGACGGCCTCGAGGGAATCTCGAAGGACCAGATCGCCGAGCACCTCGCGCTCTATGCCGGCTACGTCCGGCAGGTCAACGTGCTCAACGAGGAGCTGGCGATCCTGCGGGAGCGCGGCCGCGCCTCGGGGCGGGACCTCGAGTTCGCCGAGCTGACGCGTCGGCTCGGGTTCGAGTACAACGGGATGATTCTGCACGAGTACTACTTCGCCAACCTGCGGCCGGGCGGAGGACCCCGACCGGCGGCCGGCTCCCGGACCGCCCAGGCCCTGACGGCCTCCTTCGGCGCGGTGGAGGATTGGCGCACCGCCTTTCAGGCCATCGCGGGCATGCGCGGCATCGGCTGGGTGCTCCTGTGCGAGGATCCGGCCACCCGCCAGCTGAGCAACCACTGGGTCACCCTGCACCAGGACGGCGTGCCCGCCGGCTTCAAGCCGCTCCTGGTCGTGGACGTGTGGGAGCACGCGTTCATGCGGGACTACAGGGCCAACGAGAAGGGCCGCTACATCGACGCGTTCTCCCTCAACGTCGACTGGCGCGCGGTGGAGCGCCGACTCGCCGAGCCCATGGCCCTGCGCCCGGCTGCGGCCGCGTGAGGGACGATCAGGTCGAGGTGAACGGAGTCGGACCGTAGTGGTGCCGCACCCGCGCCTCGTCGGCCGGCCCCGCGCTCCGGGCCGGCTCGAGCGGGGGCGCGGTGCGGATCGTCTCGCTCCCGAGCGCCACGTCGACGCAGCCCGCGTCCCAGCTCAGGCGTGTCACCCAGTCCACCGGGATCAGCACCCGGAGCCGTGACCACCAGCTCAACGCGACGACCAGGTCCCGGATGCGCCACGACGTCTCGTCGACCAGGACGTCGACCACGTGCCCGACGTCGGTATCCTCGGCGTGAACCGGCAGGCCGACGATCGCCCGGACACTGCGCAGGCGAGCCTCGTCGCTCGAGCGCCGGACCGGTGGTACCTGGTCCGCCTCGAACGACAGGGCCGCCAGCGTCATCGAGGCGCCGAGCAGGGTCATGTAGTAGGGCAAGCTTCCGCGGCGGGCCAGCCTCAGGGCCTGCTGTCGCGAGACGGGCTTGGCGGTGTCGATGGGGGGGCTCGCCGCGATCTGCGCCCGGGTGAGCGCGGTGTGCAGGATCTGCCCGGCCCGATCCACCGCGTCGATCCGGCGCGGGGCGACCAGCACGCGCCGTCCCGGCAGCCAGTGCCCGGTCTCGACCACCAGATAGCAGATCGTCCAGAACCGGTCCTCGAAGTAGGCGTCTTTCACCCGCCCGATCTCGCCGTCCACCGCGCCGATGGCGAAGCCCTCGAGATCTCGCCGGATCGCCAGCATCGCTAGCCGCTCACGCTTAGGATCGAGCCCGCGGAGAGCGAGCCGGCCAGCCGCTGGAGCGCGGCCGCTTCGAGCTGTCGGACCCGCTCCCGGGTGACACCCAGCCGGAGGCCGACCTGCTCGAGGGTGTGCTCCTCCTCGCCACCGAGGCCGAAGCGTAGCCGCAAGATCTCCTGCTCGCGCGGGGCAAGAGCCGCGAGGGCATCCCGGACAGCCCGGGCCAGATCCGCGCGCAGGAGCCGCTGCGCGGGCCCTGGCTCGGCGTCGTCCTCGACGAACTGTCCCAGCACCGAGTCGACACCGACCGGGGCATCGAGCGACAGCGGACGCTGCCCGGTGCTCTCCGCCAGACGGATCGTTCGCTCGGGCACGCCGGTGCGCCGGCCCAACTCCGCGGCGGTCGGCTCGCGGTGGAGCTCGTCGCGAAGCTCGCGCCGCATCCGGGTGATGCGGCGCATCCGCTCCACCATGTGCACGGGCACCCGGATCGTCTGGGACTGGTCGGCGAACGCCCGCGTGATCGACTGCCGGATCCACCAGGTCGCGTACGTCGAGAACTTGAAGCCGCGACGGTGGTCGAACCGGTCCACCGCCCTCATGAGGCCGATGTTGCCTTCCTGAACCAGGTCGAGGAGCGGGAGCGCGCCGCCCGTGTAGCGCTTCGCGATGGAGACCACGAGCCGCAGGTTGGCCTGCATGAGCACGCGGCGCGCCGTCTCGAGCTCGCGCGCAGCCCGGTCGATCTCCGCGCGGGCCGCCCGCTCGCGGTCGCCGGCGGGAGGTCGCGTCCGCGCGGCCGCGGTGACGCGCTCGAGCGCCTCGGGCCGGAGGAGAAGACTTTCGACCAGCCGCTGCACGGTGACGAGCACCGCCCGGGACCGCTTCACCCGGGGAGCGAGGCGCCGGAGGCGGGCGAACGCGGCCACGATCCGACGCCGCTCCAGCCAGCTCTCCGGAACGGCCCACAGGACATCTTCCGGGGTCAGTCGACCGTCCCGCAGAGCGTCGCCGATCTCCAGCACCACGTCGAGGCCCGCGGGCAGGACCGCGACGGCGCGACGCAGGGCCTTCCGGGCGCGCTCGATGCGCCGGCCCGCCTCGATCTCCTCCGCGGGGGTCAGCCGAGGGATCGAGCCGATCTCGCGGAAGTACAGCGTGATCGGGTTCGGCTGGTCGCCGAGCCGAGCGCGGACGCGTGAGGGGTCATCCTCGACCGGCACCGTGGGCATTGATCGCTTCTCCGCCTCTCACGCTAGCCATCACGGGTGAGAGGTCGATGAGGGCCACATGAGAATTGGCTCCGGCGGGCGCGGGGCTGCTATCGGGCGGTGGGTGAGACGCAGCAGCGCGAGCGCGGTTCTGAGGGAGGCCACGTGGCCACCCTGGTACACCAGGAAGCGATCCTCCCATGTCGGCTCGAACTTGGCCTTGAAGCTGCGTAGCCCCTTGAAGGAGAACCAGACGGTCGAGTGCTCGTACACGTATCGCGCCACGCGCTCCTCCAGGCTGGCTCCCGGTCTCCGGTCGACGCCGGCCAGCGGAGCCAGGCCGAGACTGAACCATCGGTATCCCTCGGCCCGCATCCGCAGCATGAGCGCGCAGAACAGATGGTCCATGAGTCCGTTCGGCGACTCGCGGCGATGCCGCATGAGGTCGACGGTGGCGACGCCGGACCGGACGCCCGGCACCTGATTCGCGAACGCGACGAGTCTTCCCGTCGGGTCTCTCACGAGGAGCAGCGGGAGCCCGGCGAGATAGCCGCGATCGAAGCCGCCGAGCGCGAAGCTTCGCTCCCGACGGCCGGGCAGCGAGAGCCACTCGCTCGAGACCTCCTGGACCTCGTCGAGGAGCGAGACTGGGTGGGGCCCGGGCTCGTGGACGACTCGGTACCCCTGCGCCTCGAGACGCCGCCGTGACTTCCGGAAGCCCGCTCGGCGGCAGGTTCGTGCCGCGAAGCGCTCCAGGTCGACGAGGGCCTCCTCGCCGATCTTCACGGCGTGGAGCCCCCGACGCTGGTAGCCGGGCAGGAAATCGGGCAGGACCTGATGGAACGCGGCCTTCCACCCCCGCTCCGCGCAGAAGCGCAGGAACGAGACGACGACCGGCTCGAGCTCGTCGGCCGGCCCCACCGGGTCGCCGAGGCTGACCGCGACCGAGTACGCGACCCGGTAGGCGACCACGCTTCGTCGGCTCGGCGAGAAGTAGTAGGACTTGTCCGGCCAGAGCTTGAAAAAGTCGAGTGGGGTCCGTCCGTCGCGGCGGACGATCGCTTCGGCCTGGGCGCGGTCGGTCGCGCGATCCTTCTCGAGCTGCGGGCCGGCCTGGCCGGCAACGCCCGCCACGGTCATCCCCCGGACGGCTCGACGACCTCGACGGAGACCGCGATGACGTGACCGTGGCGGCGCACCGTCCTGACCGTCACGAAGTCCCCGGGGCTGATCCGGTCCGGGGCCAGGGTCGTCGCCACGTACCCATTCGGCCAGCCTCCGGGTATTGGTTCGGTGGATCGCCGGAGCAGCTCGAACGTGGTGTCCGGCCTGAGGGCGATCGTTCGCGAGACCGTCCCCTTGCCGGGTCCCGTCCACGGCCCCATCTCCTCCACCGTGAGCGCGTGCCGGGCCGGATCGATCGCGGCAACGGTTCCCGAATGTGCCTCGGGTGGGCTAGCCAGCGCCGGGCTGGCGATGCAGAGCATCCCCAAACTGATCAACGTCATAGTACGGAGCATCGGGCTTCTCCATTGGCTCAGGCGACCGCCCGGAACGGGCGGACGCGCCTCGGAAGGTTTTCGATCGACACCGGACGCTGGCCGGGTCGGACCGCGAGCACCGGACACGGGGCGCGCTGGATGACGGCCTCCGTGGTGCTCCCGAACAAGAGCCGCCGTAGGCGGTGCCCGCCGCGGGTCCCGATCACGATGAGGTCGGCCCGGATCGAAGCGGCGCGTGCCGCGACCTCGCGTCCGGGAGACCCCTCGACCACGACTCCCCTGGCTCGCACCCCGCGCCGCCGCGCGGCGGCGACGAGCTTCGCCATCGCTGCTTCCGCCCAGCGCCGGCGCCCGGCCTGGTAAGCCTCGCCGAACGCCGGCCAGCCGATGAGCTCACCCTCGTAGGCCGACATCGGGAGAACCACGTGCAGGATGACGATCTCGACGTCCGGTCGGTGGCCGAGCCGCATCGCCCAGCGGAGGGCAGCGCGCGAGGTGCTCGAGAAGTCGGTGGGACAAAGGATCCGCCTCCAGGTCTCCATGGGCGTGTCACCCGAACCAACGAGTATCGTGGCGATATGAGCGCGCGATGAGAACCACCTGAGAATCTCCCGGTGAGAGGGCTCTCATCCGACGCTCACCGGACCCTCATGCAGGACGGGTACCGTGTATGCGTGAACCTCGTCGAATTCACCGCGCTCCTCGGCGCTGGATCGCTGGGCGCTGGATTCCTCGGCTCCCTCACCGGGCTCGGCGGGGGCGTCGTCCTCGTTCCGCTGCTGGCCCTCGGGTTCCACGTCGACATCCGCTACGCGATCGGGGCGTCTCTCATCTCGGTGATCGCCACCTCGTCCGGAGCGGCGAGCGCCTACGTGAAGGACGGCTACACGAACCTGCGCGTCGGCATGTTCCTGGAGATCGCGACCACGCTCGGCGCCCTCGCCGGCGCGGCCCTGGCCGCCCGGGCCCCGACGCCCTGGATCGCCGTGCTCTTCGGCATCGTGCTGATGCACTCGGCCTACCTGTCTGGCCGCCCGCCGGCGCCCGACGCCGCGTACGGCGGAAGCGATCCCTGGGCCAGGCGGCTGAAGCTGGCCGGGAGCTACCCCACGCCGGCCGGTCCCCGCGCCTACCACGCGCGCGGGGTGCCAGCCGGCTTCGCCCTCATGATGCTCGCGGGCGTCCTGTCCGGACTGCTCGGCATCGGCTCCGAGGCGATCAAGGTCCTCGCCATGGATCGGGCGATGCGCCTGCCCTTCAAGGTCTCGACGACGACGAGCAACTTCATGATCGGCGTGACGGCCGCGGCGAGCGCGGGGGTCTACCTGAACCGCGGCTTCATCGATCCCGGCCTCGCGATGCCGGTGATGGTCGGGGTCCTGCTGGGCTCGCTGGCCGGGGCTCGGGTCCTCGTCCGGACGCGGACGCGACTTCTGCGGATCGTCTTCAGCCTGGTGATCCTGCTCCTGGGCTTCGAGATGATCTACAACGGCCTTACGGGGAGGCTCTGAGGATGAGCGACCCGGGCTGGAGCGACCGGCGCGTGGACACGATCATCGCAAATCTCCTGAGGGTTGGCGTGCTGCTGGCGGCCCTGGTGGTCCTGGCGGGCGGGGGCCTCTACCTCGCGCAGCGAGGCTCGACCGTGCCGGACTACCGCCTCTTTCATGGCGAGCCGGCCTCCTTGCGGGGACCGTCGGGGATCCTGAAGGAGGCCCGCGAGCTGGATGGGCCGGGCCTCATCCAGCTCGGCCTGCTGCTGCTGCTCGCCACGCCCGTCGCGCGCGTGGCCGTCTCGGTCGTCGCGTTCACGCTCCAGCGAGACCCGATCTACGTGGCGGTGACCCTGATCGTCCTCGCCGTCCTCCTCTACAGCCTCGGCGCCGGCGGTCGCTGACGGGCCCGTCGGCCGGGCGTCGCGGGCCGGCATTTCTCATATCGTCCTCACCCGGCTCTCACCTGCAGCTGGGTTCAATACCTTCCGTGCGGGGCCGCACGCCACCCAGGAACGCGGCCCGATCACCGAACTGGAAAGGAGACGGAATGAGAGCGATCGAACGATTCGTCGGGTTGGCTCTGGCACCCATCCTCCTCGCGGCCGCTCCCGCGCAGGCCGCGCCAACGGGGCCGGCAGCCACCATCGGATGGACGACCGCGGAGGCGGTGGCGGCGGAGCGAGTTCCCGGCAGCATTCTCGACACGAAGCTGGACGACCGGGGCGGGCACGCCGTGTACTCGGTCGAGATCCAGACGGCCGACCGGCGCCTCGAGAAGGTGCAGGTGGACGCCCACGACGCCCGGGTCCTCAGCGTCCACGAGGTGACCGATCCAGGCGTGGTCGGCGAGGTCGAGGCTCCCTGACCCGTCCATGGACGCGCGAGGACGAGAGCCGCGCCGCGGCATCTCCGCGACGGACGACGACGCGCACACGCGGGCGGTGGTCAGGACGTGTCTGGCCGCGAGCCGGAAGCGGGCGCGCCGTCGGTACACGTGGACGCTCACCCGGCTCGCGGGATTGGTTCACGCGAGGAAGCCCGGGTGACGTCGATCGTCCCTGGCGCTGCGGAGGCGCGGCATGGTTACGACAGGTGAGGACGCGCGCATGGCGTGGTGGCGGGAGCCCACTCGAGACCAGTGGCTGGCCTGGGTGGCCGGCTGGCTCGGATGGACCCTGGACGCCTTCGACTTTACGATCTTCCTGCTCCTCCTGGTGCCCATCACCCGGGAGTTCGAGGTCCCGCTGACCGCGGCCGCCCTCATCGTCAGCCTGACGCTCTGGACTGTGGGAAGGTCGGCCCTTGACCGAGAAGCGGCTTTATGTCTCCTACGCCCTTCCGATCCAAGTCGCAGACTATGGAGTCCGCTCAACTACCCACCCTATGCTTCTTGAACTTTCTCAAACGTTTCTCAAGGGTCCAAGCCGCGAACGGGCCTCGTAAGGGCCCTTAGCCTGGATAATTCACGAACGATGAAAGAAAACAGCCACCGAGTCTCTCGCCGGTGCTATAGAAGCGGTGTCGATGCGCTTCCAGGCACTCAAACGAGGAGGCTCGATGGCTACAGACTGTATAG
>Ga0187893_10011328_pt1 | contig 12987 bp, 3 predicted proteins | sample MA1701074metaG_FD_139574 | JGI IMG/M metagenome (GOLD analysis project Ga0187893, IMG submission 139574) | White microbial mat communities from a basaltic lava cave in the Kipuka Kanohina Cave System on the Island of Hawaii, USA - MA170107-4 metaG ...
GCATCGTGGGACCCAGCAGCTCGACAAGGGCCTGCTGGTTGGGCGTGGAGGGGGAACCGGAAACGGTAAAGGTCCAAGTAATGGTGATGTTCTGGCCGGTGACGGTCGGGTCGGGTGAATCGCTGACCATGATCTGCAAGCTGGAAACGATGATGGTGTAGGTCTGTGTATCGCTTTGCGGCGGAGAAGAGCTATCGGCTGCCCGAACCGTGAAGGTGTAGGTGCCTGGAGCGACGCCTTCGCCAGGATCAATCATCCCGTTCCCGTTGGAATCGCCGATGACGCCGGTGATGGTGCATCCGGTTTGGGCCGCCCCGCCGGGAGGAGTACCCACTGCGATCATCAGGCCCGCGGGAACAACGTTGCTGCCCGGGGCCGTTCCCACCGCGCTGACGAACTGACAGGCGCTCACTGTGCCCGTGCCGGAAGTAGTGAGGTTGGTGCTGACCGTTGTGGGTCCGTAGCTGGCGCCACTGGAACCGGCAGGCAAAACGGCCGCCAGCAGGTTGAACACGGCCACGATCGGGAGCGGAGGAAGAGAGACGCGGCTGCTCACGGCACAGCCAACGCTCAGCACGGCCAGTGCGGCAACGGCGATCGCCTGTCGCGCACGGCGAGCGGAACCCTGCGTACGAGAATTGCCGAAGAAAATGCTGCTGATTCCGTGACTACGCATGGAAAATCCTCCTAACCTGGGACCGGGACCCAAGGCACACCAAGGGCATCTGTTGGAAGAAAGCAAACAAATTGCGGACACGACAAGGCAGCCGCGCGGACTGGAGCATTTCGGCCTCGTGATGAGGACTTAAACCGTCAGTCTTGCACCATCAACACCCCGGGGCACAATTCACCCGACTGGCGCGGATGATAGAATCCGGTGTCAAGGCAAGTCAAGAAGATTTTTGAAATCTTGCACCTAGAAGGTGCTAAGGATGCAAAGAAGTGAGCGGAAGCCGCAAAAGTTTTCCTTCATGTGAAAGAAAGGCCGTCCGGCAAGAAAGAAGCGAGGTGTGTTCCCACGTAACTGCGACATAAGCGGCAGATTCGACAAGAAATGCCGGAAAACTTCTTGACACTCACCAGTGCCTTTGCTAATAAGCTAGACGCTTCCTTCCCAAAGGGATGGGGTGTGTCGTCGTCACTTCGAAAACTGAATCGGATGCGAACGTTTCCCGGCCCGGAGGTCACAATGTCTCGCATGCTTCGCAGTGTTCCAATCCTCTGTCTTGTCGCCATTTTCCTGATCACATCTTCGCAGGTAGGCGCGCAAGGGATCGGCGGCGCCATCTCGGGCCAGGTGGTGGATCAGAGCGGTGGGGCGGTGGTGGGCGCAACGGTGCGCATCCGGAACCGGGATACGAACCAGGCCCGGTCGGTAGGCACGGGTGAGGACGGCCGTTATGAGGCGCGCGAATTGCCGCCCGGGCGCTATACGGTGACCATCGAGAACCCGGGCTTCAAGATCGTTCTCCTGGAAAATGTGAATATCGGCGTCGGTCAAAATGCCCGCCTGCAAACGATTACGGTGGAACCGGTTCCCGTGGAAGTGACCGAGACGGTGAAGGCCGATGCGCAGGTGGCGCTGGTGGAATCCACCACGCCGACCTTGAGCACGTCGTTCGGCGACCGGCAGATTCGCGAGCTGCCCATCCTGAACCGCGACCTGAACAACCTGGCGCTGCTGGCGCCGGGCGTGTTCAGCGTGCGTGCGTTCAGCTTTGCCAGCACGCTGGTGCCCTTTGCGGCCAATGGCTCGCGCGGCCGCGACAACAACTTCATCATCGATTCGGTGGATAACAACGAGCCGCTGTTCGGCGGCGCGGCCACCCAGTTCACCAACTCCGACCTCTTCGCCGAATACCGAATTCTGACCAACCAGTTCAAGGCCGAATACGGGCGCAACTCGGGCAGCGTGGTGAACATTGTTACCGAGCGCGGCGGAAACCGCTGGCGCGGCTCGCTGTTCTGGTTCGGGCAGCACGACAATTTCAACGCCTCGAGCTCGGTGGAGCGCGCGGCGCAACTGCAGAGCACCACCCTGTTCTTTGAGAACCAAATCGGAGCCACCATCGGCGGGCCCATCAAGAGCGAGTCGAGCTGGGTGTTTGCCTCGTATCAATGGGACCGGGCGCGGCACGACCTTTCACCCATCTATCCGCTGGTCTCCACCTTCCCCACAGCGGCCGGCCTTGCGCAACTCTCTACCAATCCTGAGTTCAGCGGCATGGCCACAGTTCAGCATCTGTTGAGCATCCCGTCGGTTGCCGCCGTTCCCCTGGCGACCGCGCCTTGCGGCAGCGCCACCAGCGGGTTGCCGTCCATGAATCCGTGTACCCTCAGTGCCATCCAGTTGAACCCCTTCACCCTGATGCCGATGGCTTCTCGGGGCGTGCCGGTGTTCGACATCAATGCCGTGGATTTCTTCACGCCGGTGGAGTTCGGCACATTTCTCGTGCCGCGAGCGGGCATCTACGACGTACGCGACCATCAGGGCTCCTTGCGCTGGGATCAGCGACTGGGCAACCGCGACGACATCTACATCCGCTATCTGTTCGACGACGTGGCCTTCCCCGTATCGGCGGGCGGCGTGCCGCGCGAAGTGGCGCTGAGCGACCTGGGCATCTTCCCCGATTTCCGGACCATCCTGCGGCAGCGCACCCAGAACCTCGGACTGTTCTGGACCCGCGCCTGGCCGCGCGCGCTGCATGAGTTGCGCGGCTCCTACACGCGCATCTCCTCCACCACGGGCGCGCTCGAAGCCGACCGGACCTTGCGCGAGGACCTTCCCGCGGTAACCGTCCAGGACCGGCTGGCGCTGGATACCAACGTAGCCGGCGGCGGCACCGCACAGGGGACTGCCAGCCTGCTGGCGGCGTTCAATGCCTCGGGCAAGACCTTCACCATCGGGCGCGACAGCCGCCCGCGGTTCGTGAATACCAACATTTTCCAGTTGCAGGACAACGTATCGATTTCGCGCGGCAAGCACAGCATCAAGTTCGGCGCCAACTTTGTGCGCACGCAGAGCAACATCCGCGAGACGCCATCGGATTCGGGACAGTTTTTCTACACGTCGTTTGATGATTACGTCTACAACTTCCCGTTCTTCGCCTTCCAGCGCTTCCCGAATTACCTGGGCACCGGCGGCGACGTGCTGCCGCTGCGCGAGTTTGGCCATTTCTACTTCTTCCAGGACGACTACCAGATGAGCCCCAACCTGGTGGTGAGCTTCGGCCTGCGCTATGAGAATTACGGGCAGGTGATCAACTCGATCGCCGACAAGAACCCGCAGTTCGGCAGCAAGATCAACACCGATATGAACAACTGGGCGCCCCGCTTCGGGTTTGCGTGGTCGCCACGACGCAGCCTGGTGTTCCGCGGCGGGTACGGCGTGTTTTACAATCCCACGCCCTTTGTGATTCCGCTGCTGATTTATCAGAGCGGGCCCATCTCCCCGTTTGTGGGCCTGTTCTTCCCGTCGAACCGCTTCCCGGACAAACCGTTCGATCTTTCGGACTTGCAATTGACGTTCCCATTCAACGATTGCTCGGTGTCGTTTGCCAGCGTGCCCTCGACCATCGCTTTCAACCCGGTGAACTGCACGCCGCAGGATACGGTGACACCGAACCTGCGCCAGGGCTACGCGCAGAACTTCTCGCTCTCGATGCAGCAGCAGATGGGCCGCGACTGGATGATGGAAGTAGCGTACGTGGCCAGCAAGGGCACCAAGCTTTTCCAGCGGCTGGACCGCAATCCGCACCGCGGGTGGGACGTGCTGGATACGGCGGTGCTGCCTGACGGCATTGACCCGTACGGCTGCCTGCAATTCTTCGGCAAGCAGGACGAATGCAAGATTCCACGCAACGCAGCGGGGCGCGGCGCGATCACCGAAGTGATCAATGGCGCGAACTCGGTGTACCACGCGGGCCAAGTGAGCCTGACCAAGCGCCTGAACCGGCCCACGGGATTGGCGGCCACGATGGCTTACACGTGGAGCCACATGATCGACAACGCCAGCGAAATTTTTGGCCCCAACCTGCGCATCATCCGCGGCATCAACGTGAACTCGGTGACGCCGGTGGAAACCATCACCCCGTTCCCGCAGGACCCAGGCAACGCGACTTCAGCGGAGCGCGCCAACTCCGCCTTCGACCGCCGGCACCGGCTGGCCATGAGCTTCCTGTGGGCATTGCCGAACCCGGATAGCGGCGCGGGCCGCTTCTTCTTTGGCAACTGGCAATTCAACGGGTTCTTCACTTACCAGAGCGGCGCGCCCTTCAGCGTGCTGAACGGCACCGGCCGCTGCATTGACGCACTGGGCGACGGCATCCTGACCAACGACCGGCCGGACGAGGGCAGCCGTAACGCACCCCGGAACGCGGTGGCGCTGCTGAACAACCGGCTGTGCCTCGATCCGCGGGATGCGGGCGACCCGACCATTGCAGGCTTGATCGCCGGCAGCACCATCAATGCGGCGTCCACCACCGGCTACATCACACCCGATGGGCAGCCGATTGACCCGGCCAACGCGCGCTTTGTGCAGGTGGGCTTGAACCGCACCGGCAACGCCGGGCGCAACTCGCTGGTGGGCCCCAACTTTGTGAACATGGACCTGGCGATCTTCAAGAACTTCCCGTGGGGCGAGCACAAGAACCTGCAATTCCGCCTGGAGTTCTACAACCTGTTCAACCATGCCAACCCGGGCAACCCGATCGGCAACGTGTTCACCACCAACGCGCAACCGGTGCCGGCGATTGCTTTCGACGCCACGTCGGCCACACCGGCGCGCGTGACGGGCACCTTCCCGGAGAACAGCATTGACGCATTCGACTCCACCAACAACACGTCGCTGTTCCTGAGCCGTCAGTTCATGAACACCAGCGCGCGGCGGTTGCAGTTTGCCGTGAAGTACATCTTCTAAGCAGCGGAACCACAACAACGATTCGAAGCAAAGGCCCGCTGCCAGCGGGCCTTTTGCTTTGGGGAGTCGGTGGGTAACCCGCTCGGCCTCCAAAACTTGTTCATAATCGGGCGGGTCTGATGACCCGCCCCTACAGGTGGCCGTATTCGCGAAACCGCGCCTAAGGATGCGGAACCAGGAGAGCCGAGGACTAGCCTGGCGGGCCGATATCGACGGAGACGGTGGTTTTTACCGGCTGGCCCTTGAATTTGGGCGTCGGCGACGCTTTCCACGTCTTGACCGCGGCGGCGGCAGCATCAAACTCCTGTGAAGGAGCACGCGGCCGCACGTCAGTCACATTGCCGTTCTCATCGATTGTGACCGTCATCATGACCGTGCCTTTGTTATCGGGGAAGGCACAGGGAGCGGTCCAAGCGGGCTTCTCGTCGAGCCGGTTGGCGGGAACCGACGCCCCAGCAGCGTAGGTCTCCGAAAGGCCGCTGCCGCTGCCCGCCCCCACGAATATGTTCGGGCACTGGCGCGCGGAGGCCACGGCAGCGGGGATGCGGTTGCTCAGATAGTCTTGCGCCTGCGAGCGGTAATTGCTGTTGCCCGAAGCGATGGCGCGGAACAGGCTGGTGACGTTGCCGCGCAGCGCGCCGGGGTCCTTCTGCCCGGCATTGAAGGCGGCCACAGCCTCATCGAATTTCTGCTTGTCGGCGGCTTCCTTGCCGGCCGCGGCGGCGCGCGTGGCGTCTTCCTTCTTGCGCGTGATTTCGGCGATGGCCGCAGGGATCTGGTTGCTGGCCAGCGTGCGCGCAGAGTCGGCCTGCGATCCGCCGCCATCGGCCATGGCTTGCGCGTCGCGCTGCAGCGAGCGCAGGCCGGTGTCGTCGTCGGCGCCGCGCAGTTGGTTGAAGCGATTGGCCAGCGTGTCGAACTCCTGCTTTTCGGCGGAATTCAGGCGCGAGGTAAGATCGCTCGGGTCGCCACCCAAGCTTTGAATCTGCTGCAGGAGCGAACGCACCTGACGGTAGTTCTTTGCAGTCAGAGCGGTCTGCGCATCTGAGTTCAGCTTCTGCAAGGCTGCCGCGGCGGCGGCGGCATTCCTGATGACGTCAATCTGGGTCTGCGCCTCGCCCTTCTTGGGCCCGTTCATGCGCACCACTTCTTCGAACTTGGAAACGGCCTGATCGTTCTGCCCGCCCGCCTTCAGGTCCATGCCTTGTTTGAACACGTCCTCTTCGCGAATGCGGGCGTCGATAACTTGCAGTTGCTGCTCAGAAGCAGACTTGTTGGCCCCGCTCATGCCGACCACTTCTTCAAACAGCGACTTGGCACGCGCATAATTGCCGCGGCGGAGTTCCGCAGTGGCCTGCTGGAAGCGGTTGCGCTCGATGGTGGCAGGATCCTGGCCGGACTTGAGGGCGCCGACCGTCTCCAAAGCGTTTTCTGCTTCGCCCACCCGCTTGCCGCCCAAGGAAATCACTTCGCGCAGCTTGGCTTCGGCCGTAGGCCAGTCCTTGTTACTCATGGCCGTGCGCGCGGCGTCCCAGGCGGACTGCTCGGCTTGAAAGGCCTTTTCGATTTCCCCGATGCGGCCTTCGGCTGCGGTTTTGTCGTCGCCCGCCACACCGAAGGCAACGTACTCCTTATACTTGGCGAGCGCCGCTTCCTTATTGCCCTGCGTGAAGAGCTGCTGCGCCTGCTCGTACACCGCTTTCTGCTCCGCGGTGGCTCCGCTTACGCCGCCGCCCTTCATCACAAACCATCCCACCACGGCGGCCAGCGCCACTCCAGCGGCAATCCCGCCATAGAGCAGCGCCGGGTTCTTCTTTGGCTCTTCCGCCGCATACGGCGCAACCGCGGGCGCGGGTTCGGCGATGGCAGGCTCGGCTTTGGCCGCAGGTTTGACAGCCGGCTTCTCTTCCACCGGCGGCTTGACCTTGGGCTTCTCGAGAATGGTGGTGACGGAAGCGGGAGCCTGCTCGACGGCCGGCTTCTTTTCTTTCTCTTTTTCCTTGGGCTTCTCGAGGATGGCGGTAGCGCCGGCATCCACGGCCGGCTTGGCCTTTTCCTTCTCTTTTTCTTTCGGCTTCTCGAGAATGGCGGTGGCGCCGGCTTCGGGCGCCTCGACCATCGGCGCAGCCTTCTTGGGCGGTTCTTTCTTGGCGGGCGGCTCTTCGACGGCAGGCTTGGCCTTCTTCTTTTCTTCCTTCTTCGGCTCTTCCTTAACAACGGCAGGAGGCTTGGCTTCCGGCTTGGGAGGCGCGGGCGGCGGAGGCGCAACCGGCGGCGCCGGCGGAGGCGCAGGCACCGCGGACGGCGGCATCGCGACCGTGCCGCTCATCTCGGCCGGCTGGGCCTGGCCGGGCACAAAACGCTGGGCGATGGTGCCGCCGAGCACCGCGTCCGACGGAGCGCGCTTTTCCTTGGCGGCGTTGCGCAGCTCCTGCACGCGCGGGTCTGCCGGGCTGAAAATCTGCGTCTTCTCGCCGGTCTTGAGCGCTTCGGAAGCCTCGTCGAACTTGAGGTCCTTCAGAAGCATGGCGACAGTCTTGAGCTGATCGTCGGCGCCGCGCTTCTGGTCGCGCTGCGCGCGTTTGCGCTCTGCATCGCGCAGCAGGCCGTCAATGTGCGTGTCGTGCTTGACGACGGCGAGGGTCTGGCGGGCAAGGTCGATGGCCGCGGTTTGATCCTCGCGGGCTATCGCATCATTGATCGAGCGAATCTGCTTCTCGATGTACTCCTTGCGCTCCTTTTCCTGCTGCCCCGCGCGAGCCTCGTCGAGCATCTGCTTCAGCTCGAGATTGCCGGGGAACTTTTCGAGCGCGGCTTCGGCGGCCTGCATGGCCTTCGTGAAGTCGGCCTTATCCAGCCACTTGAGGACTTCGTTGGAAGCGTCTTTCAGCTTGCGCTGGTGCTCGAGGATGGCCTGCTGGCTGCGCGCGTAGTCCACCATGCGCGCCAGCTCAACTTCATCGGGAAACTCCTTGACCAGGGCCTCGCCCTTGGCCAGCGCCTCGGCCCATTTTTCTTCGTTGACCAGCTTGCGCAGCGCGGTCTGCTCGCGATCGAGGCGCACGCGCTGGGCGTGAATCTTGCGCTCGGCCTGAATGTGGTCGTAGAGCTTGCGGACCGCGGGGTCATCTTTGTAGCGCTGCAGAACGGGCTCGAGCAGGGCCAGCGCATCGGCGAAGCGCTGCTCGGCCAGCATGGCTTTGGCCTGCGCCAGCGTCTGGTGCTTCTGCTGCTCGGCCTGGTCTTCACGGACGGTCTCCAGCAGCTTGGCCACTTCCGTTTCGTTGGGGAACTCCTTCTGCAGCTTGGTGAGGATGGCGATGCTGTCGTCGAATTTCTGCTGCGTCCACAGGTTGCGCGCCTGCTGCATGGAGTCGAGCAGGCGCTTGCGCGATTCGCGGCGGACCTTTTCTTCCTCGAGCTGGCGCTTGAGCTCCTGCGCTTCCTTGCCCGTCTCAATTTCGAGGACTTTGTTGAGCGAGCCTTCTGCCTCGGTGAGGCTGCCTTCGGCCAGGCGCTGCTTGGTGGTGCGCAGCAGCTCCTTGAGCGTTTTCTGGCGGCCGGCTTCTTCCTGCACCTTCTTCAGCAGGTCTTGCGCCGGGGCGTACATCGAATCGAGCTTGAGGGCGGCTTCGGCCTCGTGGGTGGCCTCGTCGAAACGGCCATCCTTCATCAGTGCCTGCGCCTTCGTCAGGTGCCCCTCGATTTCCGGCAGCACCATCGACCGGCGCATTTCGTTGCTGACTTTTTCCAGCAACGTCTTGGCGTGCGAGTGGCTGGTGTCAATCAGCACAGCCTGGCGGAGCACGTCGCGGGCCTTGGCAAAATCCTTGGCTTGGAATAGCCTTTCGCCCTGCGCCACGAGGTCAGACACCGACTCGCGCTGCAGCCGCTTCCACACCGGGTCCACGTCGATCAGGAACTCTTCCAGCGACTGGTAGCGGTCGTTGACGTCCTTGCGCAGCAGCTTATGGACGATGTCGGAAAGATCCTTGGGGCAATCCGGCGCCAGCTCGTGCAGCGCCTTGGGTTCCTGGCTGATGATGGCCAGCATCACCGCGGTGAAGTTGCTGCCGAGGAAGGGCCGCTGCCAGCAGACCAGCTCGTAGAACATCACGCCGAGCGAAAAGACGTCGCTGCGCGCGTCCACGCGCTCGCCGCGCACCTGCTCGGGCGACATGTAGTTCACCGTGCCGATCAGCAGGCCGGTCTGGCTGCGCGACGTGTCGACGAGGCGGGCGATACCGAAGTCCAGCACCTTGGGGATGCCTTCTTTGGTGACCACGATGTTGGCGGGCTTGATGTCGCGGTGGACCACGCCGCGCTTGTGCGCGTAGTTGAGCGCGCCGGCCACCTGCACCATGTAATTGATTTTTTGCGAGAGCGGGATCTGGCGCTGCTCGGCGATGTACTTCTCGAGGTCTTCGCCCTCGAGAAACTCCATGGCGATGTAGGGTGTGCCGTCCTGCGCTTCGCCGAGGTCGTAAATGGTGACGACGTTGGGATGCTGCAAGCCGCCGGCGGCCTGCGCCTCGCGGTAGAAGCGCTGCAACAGTTCCGGCTGATCCTGCAGGCCGGTGGTGATGGTCTTCAGCGCGACGAAGCGGCCGATGAAGGGATCTTTGCCCTTGTACACCACGCCCATGGCGCCGCGCCCAAGCTCTTCGATCACCTCGTATTTGCCGATCTTCTGCGCCATGAAATTGCTGCGGCCCGCCGCGGCGCGGAGATGTGCCTCGCAACCGGCGGTTGCGCGACACCCGTCCGTGCCACCCCAAGGGCCTGCGTTACAGCATACTACGCGAAACTAGCATAGTCCCAGAGGGTCAGGGAAGGTGTCAATGGGAAAGCAGTTCCGGTACACGCGAGAGGCAATCGACCGATGGTAGGCCACCCCACCCTTGCTTGCCCAGAGCGAAGTCGAACGGGCACTTCAAAGGGTGGGTTACCCGTGCCCACGCTGCACACCCCGCAAGCCGTGGGGCACCCCTCTCACGACCCATCGTTCAGAGCCGAACCGTGGGCCACACGTCCCCCTTCCGGTAACTGACTCAGAAAGTTGGATCGCGCAGTGATGGGAGGTTGCGGGCGCGAACGGCAAGGGCTTTGTGAGGTTGCACTTGCTGCGGATTATCGTTATTGTTTCCCCCGTCGCAGCATGCGGCAGGGGTGTGTCCGCCCCGGCGAGAATGTTGCGCGATGCCTCTGCCCCCTGGGACAGGCAGGCGAATGAAACAGGACGATTTCGCAAAATTTACCGAGCTGGTCAAGCAGCGCGAGCAGCTTGACGCCGAGCTGAAAAAGTTTCAGCACAAGCTCACCGTCTGTTTCGTGGACATCGTCGGCTCGACCACCTATTTCGAGCAGCACGGCGATGTAAAGGGCATGGTGTGGGTGCATGAGTGCATCGACATCCTCTCGAAGGTGGCCACCGAGCACGGCGGCACCATCTGCAAGACCATCGGCGACGCAGTGATGACCTCCTACGACGACCCGGTGAAGTCGGTGCAGGCCGCCATGCAGATGCAGAAGGCCATCGAAGCGCACAACGAAAACTGCCCCGCGGACATGAGAATGAAGGTCCGCATCGGGCTGAACTACGGCGACGGCCTGGTGAAGGAGAAAGATGTGTTCGGCGACGTGGTCAACGTGGCCGCGCGCATCGAGTCCGCGGCCAAGGCCGACCAAATCTTCATCTCCGCAGACCTCGAGAAAGAAATCAAGGCAGCCAACATCCCGGTGCAGAAACTGCCGGACCTGGCGGCCAAGGGCAAGGCCGAGCGCGTCTCGATTTACGAAGTGCTGTGGATGCGCGACAAGGCCGGGCAGCCAATGTCCGCCGCGCGCATGCCGTCGCCGACCATGGCCGGGCGCACGCCGCTGACGGAAGCGTCGAAGCCGCCCAGCGGGACGGTGGTGTTGAGCGCGCACGCCATCGCCGACCTGCTGGCCAAGCCGCAGTTGCAGTATTCGCTGGTGATTGTGCGGCCCGACGGCACACACGGCCAGTCGTACAAGATTGACAAGCCGGTGGCCACGCTGGGGCGGGTCGAGGGCGACATTCTCTTCCCCGACGACAATCTCGTCTCGCGGCGGCACGCGCGGCTGACCGTGTCGGGCGAAGGGCTGATGGTCGAAGACTTGAACAGCGCCAACGGCGTTTACTGGCGGCTGCGCAAGCCTTATCCCTTGCAGCACAGCGACGTGGTGCTGATGGGGCGGCAGATGTTCCGCTTCAACGACCCGGCCAACGCTTCGCAAGGCCCCAAGGATCCCAAAGGCGCACCCGCCGGGCCGGAGCTGGTGCGGCTGCTGCCGGGCGGCGTGGAGGAAAACCGCTACCCGGTGCCGCCGGGCGAAAGCGTGGTCGGCCGCACGCGCGGCACCATCAATTTCCCCGACGATGCTTACCTCTCCGGCCAGCACGCGCGCGTGCGCAACAGTGAAGGCAAATGCACGCTGGAAGACTTGCAAGCCGTCAACGGCACGTTCATCGCCGTGCGCAAGGGCGTCACGCTGACCGATGGGGACATTCTGCTGATCGGCCACCAACTGCTGCGCATCACCTCCACCGCGTCGTAGAACTCGCCGCCTGCACCCTGCGTGCTAGAATCCGCACCGATGGCTGCTTTGTTTCGCAAACTGCTGATCGCCAACCGCGGCGAAATCGCGATTCGCATTCTGCGCGCGTGCCGCGAGATGGGCATCCGCACCGTCGCGGTGTATAGCGAAGCGGACCGCGCGTCGCTGCACGTGCGGCTGGGCGACGAGGCGTATCTCATCGGCCCCGCGCCTTCGCGCGAGAGCTACCTGCGCATCGACCGCATGATGGAAGTAGCGCGACGCACCGGCTGCGACGCGTTGCATCCCGGCTACGGCTTCCTGGCGGAAAATGCCGACCTGCCGCGGGCGTGCGCGGAGAATGGACTCACCTTCATCGGCCCATCAGCGGAAGCGATGGACCGGCTCGGCTCGAAGACCGCCGCGCGCCAACTGGCCGCGGCTAACGGCGTGCCAACGGTGCCCGGCACGCTCGACCCGCTCGAAACTCTCGACCAGGCTCGCGAAGCAGCGGCCAAGGCCGGCTACCCGGTGATGCTCAAGGCCGTTGCCGGCGGCGGTGGCAAGGGCATGCGCAAGGTAGAAAGCGCGGACGCGCTGGAGTCAGCGTGGCGCAACGCCTCATCGGAGGCGCTGAACGCCTTCGGCGATGCGCGGCTGTTCCTCGAAAAATATCTTGAGCGGCCGCGGCACATCGAAATCCAGGTGATCGGCGACCAGCACGGCAACATGGTGTACCTCGGCGAGCGCGAGTGCTCGGTGCAGCGGCGGCATCAGAAGGTGATTGAGGAGGCGCCATCGGCCGTGGTGGACGAGGCGCTGCGTCAGCGCATGGGCCAGGCCGCAGTGAAGCTGGCGCTCGCGGGCGGCTACAGCAATGCCGGCACACTGGAATTCCTGGTCGACGAGCGGCGCAACTTCTACTTCCTGGAGATGAACACGCGGTTGCAGGTGGAGCATCCCGTGACGGAGATGGTCACTGGACTCGATCTGGTGCATTTGCAGTTGCGCGCTGCAGCGCGCGAGCGGCTGCCGATTCGGCAGGAAGATGTGCGGCTGCGGGGACATGCCATTGAGTGCCGCATCTACGCCGAGGATCCGGAGAACAACTTCTTCCCTTCGCCGGGAAAAATCGAGGCGCGGCGGCTGTGCGCCGGGCCGGGCATTCGGATGGACGACGGCGTCTATCCCGGCTGGGTGGTGCCAACGGATTACGATCCGCTGCTGGGCAAGCTGATCGCCTGGGCCGAAACGCGCGACGAAGCTATCGCCCGTATGCAGCGCGCGCTGCGTGAGTATTACGTGCGCGGCATCAAGACCAACGTGGCCTTTTTCCGGCGCATTCTCGCTGAGCCGGATTTTCTGGCGGCGCGCATCCACACGCGCTGGCTCGACGATCTGCTGCACGCCTCGATTGCCGTGCCGGCCGCTGCTCCGCCGGAGCCGGAGATGGAAGACGCGATCCTGCTGGCCGCCGCGCTATGGCAGTCAAGCCGCGCCGCGGCGCC
>Ga0187893_10011329_pt1 | contig 12987 bp, 13 predicted proteins | sample MA1701074metaG_FD_139574 | JGI IMG/M metagenome (GOLD analysis project Ga0187893, IMG submission 139574) | White microbial mat communities from a basaltic lava cave in the Kipuka Kanohina Cave System on the Island of Hawaii, USA - MA170107-4 metaG ...
GCCAGTCCAGCACCCACTAGAACCCCAGCACTCGACATCATCTATTATCGTCGCTGGGCGGTCGCAGATGGTGGATGGGCCCTTGCGACAAGGGCTTCAGCGACCTATGTCAGGAGTCCTGGAATCCGACCGACGTCGGCGGGGTCCCGTCCGCGCTGTCGTTCAACACCGCGGTGAGCTTCGTTACCAACACGAACTGGCAGAACTACGGCGGCGAGTCGACGATGAGCCACCTCACCCAGATGGCGGGGCTCGCGGTGCAGAACTTCGTGTCGGCCGGCGTCGGGATCGCGGTAGCCATCGCCCTTGTGCGGGGTCTGGCACGTCGTCGTTCGCCGACGATCGGCAACTTCTGGGTCGACCTGACCCGAGCCACGACCCGGGTCCTGCTCCCGTTGGCGTTCGTCGGCGCGCTGGTGCTCGTCAGCCAGGGTGTCGTGCAGAACTTCTCTGGAGGCACCGAGGCGACCACGCTGGACGGTGCGAGCCAGGTGATCCCGGGAGGTCCCGTCGCGAGTCAGGAGGCTATCAAGGAGCTCGGCACCAACGGGGGCGGCTTCTACAACGCCAACTCGGCCCACCCGTTCGAGAACCCCAACGGGATCACCAACCTCGTGCAGCTCTTGTTGATCCTCGCCATCCCGTTCGCCCTGACCTTCACGTTCGGCACGTTGGTCAAGGATCGCCGCCAGGGTTGGGTGGTCTTCGCCGCCATGTTCGTGCTGTGGCTCGGCAGCGTGCTTGCGGCGACCGCGTTCGAGACCAGTGGCAACCCACTGCTGGATGACCGCGGCGCCGACCAGACCGCGACCGCGACGCAGTCGGGCGGGAACATGGAGGGCAAGGAGACCCGTTTCGGCCCCGCCGCGTCGGGCCTGTACGCGGCCACGACGACCGGTACCTCCACGGGCGCGGTCAACGCCGCGCACGACAGCTTCACCCCCGGGGGCGGCGCCGTCCCGCTGGTGAACATGATGCTGGGCGAGGTCAGCCCAGGCGGGGTCGGCACCGGCCTGTACGGGATGCTGGTGTTCGCGCTGCTGGCGGTGTTCATCGCCGGGCTTATGGTCGGCCGCACACCTGAGTACCTCGGCAAGAAGATCCAAGCCGCCGAGATGAAGCTCGTCGTCCTCTACATCCTCGCCGCGCCCGTCGCCGCGCTCGCGTTCACCGCCGCGTCCGTGCTGCTGGGCTCGGCGAAGACCTCGATCCTCAACCCCGGGCCGCACGGCCTCACCGAGGTCGCGTACGCGTTCGCCTCCGCAGCCAACAACAACGGCTCCGCGTTCGGCGGCCTCACCGGCAACACCGACTGGTTCAACACGACCCTCGGCCTGGCGATGCTGGTTGGGCGGTTCCTGCTTGTCGTGCCGGTGCTCGCCATCGCCGGCTCGCTCGCCAAGAAGCAACCGGTACCGGTCACCGCGGGAACCTTCCCGACCAGCACCCCGCTGTTCACCGGCCTGCTCGCCGGTGTCGTGGTCATCGTCGTCGGGCTCACCTTCTTCCCCGTCCTCGCCCTTGGGCCCCTCGTCGAACAGCTCGGTCTCTAATGTCCCGTCAGGTTGGTTCGTCGAGTATTTCGGCGAGGGCTGGGCGTCGCTGGCAAGGACGAGGACGCAGGCAGGGCAGGCCCCCTGGTGAGGACGAGGACGCCGCGAGCGGCGTTCAGACCCGGCGGAATACCGACATGATCAGCCTGACGGGACACTAAATGGACTCGTCGATGGACACGCAGACCACCCCGGCACCACCAGGCCGGCTCGGCTCGCCGGTCGCCAAGTCCAGAGCACGGCCACCGGCGTCACGATCCCTGTTCGACCCGGCGATCCTGCGTCGCGCCGTGCGCGCGAGCATCGCGAAGCTCGACCCGCGCCTGATGGCCCGCAACCCGGTCATGTTCGTGGTCGAGATCGGCAGCGTGCTGACCACGATGCTGTTCCTGCGCGATGCCGCGTCGGCGACGCGGGCCGAGAACGTCTTCGCCGGCCTGGTTGCCGCGTGGCTGTGGTTCACCGTGCTGTTCGCCAACTTCGCCGAGGCCGTGGCCGAAGGCCGGGGCAAGGCGCAGGCCGACACGCTGCGCGCCGCCCGCACCGAGACCGCGGCCCACCGGCGCGACGCCAGTGGCTCCATCGTCGACGTTCCGAGCTCGCAGCTGCGCATCGGCGACCACGTGGTGTGTGAGGCCGGCGATGTGATCCCCGGCGACGGCACCGTCATCGACGGCATCGCCAGCGTCGACGAGTCCGCCATCACTGGCGAGTCCGCACCGGTGATCCGCGAGTCCGGCGGTGACCGCTCGGCGGTGACCGGCGGGACGCGGGTGCTGTCGGACCGCATCGTGGTCGAGATCACCGCCAAGCCCGGCGAAACGTTCCTCGATCGCATGATCGCGCTGGTCGAGGGAGCCGACCGGCAGAAGACACCCAACGAGGTCGCGCTCAACATCCTGCTCGCCGGGCTCACCCTGATCTTCCTGCTCGCGGTGGTCACCCTCCAGCCCTTCGCCATCTACTCGGGTGCCGAGCAGGACATGGTCGTGCTGCTTGCCCTGCTGGTCTGTCTCATCCCCACCACCATCGGCGCGCTCCTGTCGGCCATCGGGATCGCCGGGATGGACCGGCTCGTGCAGCGCAACGTCATGGCCATGAGCGGGCGCGCCGTCGAAGCCGCCGGCGACGTCGCCACCTTGCTGCTCGACAAGACCGGCACGATCACCCTCGGCAACCGGCAAGCCACCGCGTTCATCCCGCTGCCGGGGATGAGCGAGCAGCACCTGGCCGAGGCAGCGCAACTGTCCAGCTTGGCAGACGAGACCCCCGAAGGCCGCTCCATCGTCGCCCTCGCAGCAGCCCAGTACGGACTGACAGAGCGCAGCGTCGACGGCGCCACCCTGGTGCCGTTCACCGCGCAGACCCGCATGAGCGGGCTCGACCTCAACGGCCGCCAGGTCCGCAAGGGCGCCGCCGACTCCGTCCGCGCCTGGGTCGAAACCAACGGCGGCGAGGTGCCCGACGCGATGGCCACCATCGCCCACGGCATCGCCGGCGTGGGCGGCACACCCCTGGCCGTGGCCGATGGCACGAGGGTGCTCGGTGTCATCCAGCTCGAGGACATCGTGAAGTCAGGAATGCGCGAACGCTTCACGCAGCTACGTGCGATGGGCATCCGCACGGTCATGATCACCGGCGACAACCCGCTTACCGCGCGAGCGATCGCCGAAAAGGCCGGGGTCGACGACTTCCTGGCCGAGGCGACACCCGAGGACAAGATGGCCCTCATCCGCCGCGAGCAGGCCGGCGGCCGGCTCGTCGCGATGACGGGCGATGGCACCAACGACGCGCCCGCGCTCGCCCAGGCCGACGTCGGTGTGGCCATGAACACCGGCACCCAGGCGGCCAAGGAGGCCGGGAACATGATCGACCTCGACTCGAACCCGACCAAGCTCATCGAGGTTGTCGAGGTTGGCAAGCAGCTGCTCATCACCCGCGGCTCGTTGACCACGTTGTCGATCGCCAACGACGTCGCCAAGTACTTCGCCATCATTCCTGCGATGTTCCTCGGGGTGTTCCCGCAGCTCGACCGGCTGAACGTCATGGATCTCGACTCGCCCCGCTCGGCGATCCTGGCCGCGGTCATCTTCAACGCGTTGATCATCGTGGCGCTCATCCCGCTGGCGCTGCGGGGAGTGCGGTTCCGTGCTGTCAGTGCGGCTGCGGTCCTGCGCCGCAACCTGCTCGTCTACGGGCTGGGCGGACTGATCGCACCGTTCATCGGGATCAAGCTCATCGACCTTGCCATCACCTCGCTGGGCGTGACCTGACATGCGCGCGCAGCTCGCCGCCGCCATCCGGGCTCTGGTCGTGCTCACCGTTCTCGTCGGGTTCGTCTACTCGCTCGCGGTCACCGCCGTCGCGCAGCTGGTGTTCTCCGATGAGGCCGACGGGTCGCTCGTGCGTCGTGACGGAACCGTCGTTGGCTCCCGACTGCTCGGCCAACCCTTCGCGGGCGACGAGTGGTTCCACCCTCGCCCCTCCGCAGCGGGCGACGGGTACGACACCGGCGCCAGCGGGGCGTCCAACCTCGGACCCACCAACGACGCCTTGCTCCGGACGGTCGCACAGCGGGTGGCCGCGTACCGGATCGAGAACGACCTCGCCGCGGGCGGCGAGGTCCCGGTCGATGCCGTCACCGGGTCGGGATCGGGTCTGGACCCCCACATCTCGGTTGCTAACGCCCGCTTGCAAGCAGGCCGGGTCGCCGACGCGCGCCTTATGGCCGTCGCTGCGGTGCTCCGTCTGGTCGAAGACCACACCGAGAACCGGGACCTCGGGTTCCTAGGCGAGCGCCGGGTCAACGTGCTCGACCTGAACCTCGCCCTCGAACGGCTCGAGTAGCGGAAGACTTGTCTCATGGCCCGCGGCTCGCTGCGCATCTATCTGGGCGCCGCGCCCGGTGTCGGCAAGACCTACGACATGCTCAACGAGGGCCGGCGCCGCCGCGAGCGCGGCACCGACGTCGTCGTCGGGTTCGTCGAAACCCACGGCCGCCTCCGAACCGCCAGGCAGATCGGCGACCTCGAGGTCATCCCCCGGCGACGGATCGAGTACCGAGGAACCACCTTCGACGAGATGGACATCGACGCGCTGCTGGCCCGCCACCCCCGAGTCGCGCTCGTCGATGAGCTTGCCCATACCAACGTGCCTGGCTCCCGCAACGCCAAACGGTGGCAGGACATCGACGAGCTCCTCGGCGCGGGCATCGACGTCATCTCCACCGTCAACATCCAGCACCTCGAGTCGATCAACGACGTCGTCGAACGGATCACCGGCGTCGTGCAACGCGAGACAGTGCCCGATTACGTCGTGCGCAGTGCCGAACAGGTCGAGGTCGTCGACCAGACCCCCGAGGCGCTGCGCCGGCGCATGGCCCACGGCAACATCTACGGCCCCGAGAAGATCGACGCCGCCCTTACCAACTACTTCCGACCCGGCAACCTCGCCGCGCTACGCGAGCTCGCGCTGCTGTGGGTCGCCGACCAGGTCGACACCGCGCTCGAGGACTACCGCGAACGCCACGGCATCACCGACCAGTGGGAAACCCGCGAGCGAGTTGTCGTCGCCGTCACCGGGGCACCTGGGAGCGAGAACCTGATCCGCCGAGCGGGGCGCATCGCCCGGCGAACCCACGGCGAGCTGATCGGCGTTCACGTCCGCAGCCAGGAGGGGCTCGCCGGGCCGCCGGATGCGCTGCTGGCCGACCACCGTCGCCTGCTCGAGGAGGTCGGCGGTCAGTACCACGAGACCGCCGCCAGCGACATCGCCGCCGCGCTCGTCGAGTTCGCACGAAGCGAGAACGCGACCCAGATCGTCCTCGGCGCGTCACGCCGCAGTCGGTTGAGCGAGCTCTTCAGTGGCTCGGTGATCAACCGCGTCGTGCGCCTGTCTGGTCCGATCGACATCCACGTCATCTCCCCCGAGCCCGTCGAGACCAGCGGCCCCGCCGGCGGTCGGCTCCGCGCGGTCCGGCGGGTCGACCTGTCATCCCGCCGGCGCCGCATGGGTTGGGTCGTCGCCACGTTGGGTCTCCCGCTGCTGACCCTCGCTCTCGCCAACCTTCGAGGCGAGGTCAACCTCCCCGGAGTGCTGCTGCTCTACCTGCTGCTCGTTGTCGCGACGGCTGTGGTTGGCGGCTACCCCCCCGCACTGGCCGCCGCGGTGGGGGGGTTCTTGCTTGCTAACTGGTACTTCACGCCGCCCATCCACCGGTGGACCATCGACGAAGGTGAGAACGTCCTCGCGCTCGTCGTGTACCTCGTCGTGGCCGGCATTGTCAGCTCGCTCGTCGCGGTCGCGGCCCGGCGCACCGCCGAGGCAAGCCGTGCCACCGCCGAAGCCGAGACGCTCGCCTCGCTAGCAGGCGGGCTCGTCGACATCGATCCCATCCCTATCCTGGTGTCCCAGCTCCGGCGCGCGTTCGGCCTCGACGGCGTCGCTCTGCTCCGACGCGACGGCAGCGTCTGGCGGCTGGAGGCAAGCGACGGCATTGCGCCCACCTCTCCCGAAGCGGCCGACGAGGCTGCCGACTTGTCCGAGGATCTTGTGCTCGCCCTCTCCGGCCCCAACCTCGGCGCTGAAGATCGACGCGTGCTGCGCGCCTTCGGCGCCCACCTCGCCGCCGCGCTCGAGCGCCGCCGCCTTTCCGAGCAGGCAGCAGAGGCGACCGCGCTCGCCGAATCGAACGAGTTGCGCAGCGCCTTGCTCCAGGCGGTCTCCCACGACCTGCGCACGCCCCTCGCGAGCATCAAGGCGTCGATCAACAGCCTTCGCCAGCCCGACATCACTTGGAGCAAGGAGGAGGCCGAAGAGTTCCAGGCCACGATCGAGGACGAGACGGACCGCATGACCAATCTCGTCGTCAATCTGCTCGACATGTCCCGCATTCAAGCCGGTGCGCTCGCGCCTGAGCTCACCGACGTCGGGCTCGACGAGGTTGTTCCTGCCGCGCTCGACAGTCTCGGCCCGCGTGCCAGCGGCGTCGACTCCCACGTACCCGAGGACCTCCCCGCCGTGCGCGCCGACCCAGCGCTGCTCGAGCGAGTCGTCGCCAACCTCGTCGACAACGCGATCTCGCACTCAACCACCGGGACGGCCGTCAGAGTCGAAGCAGGATGTGTCGCCGGCCGCGTGCTCCTCCGGGTCATCGATCAAGGACCTGGCATTCCACCGGCGCACCGAGTCCGTGTCTTCGAGCCGTTCCAACGGCTTGGCGACAACCGCCCGCGCAACGGAACCGGTCTGGGGCTCGGGCTCCCCGTCGCACTCGGGTTCGTCACCGCGATCGGCGCCGATCTCCACATCGAGGACACACCCGGCGGCGGCACCACCATGGTGATCTCCCTGAGGGCCGTGGCGTGAGCGGCCGCGTCCTGGTGGTCGACGACGAGCCACCGATCCTGCGCGCCCTCGGCGCCAACCTTCGCGCCCGCGGCTATCAGCCCGACCTCGCCGCCACCGGCGAAGACGCCCTCAAGCTCGCCGCGCGCAACCACCCCGACGTCGTCATCCTCGACCTCGGCCTCCCCGGCATGAGCGGCGTCGAAGTCATCCGCGGGCTCAGGGGCTGGATCGACGTCCCCATCATCGTGCTGTCAGCACGAGGCGCCGAGCGCGACAAGGTCGCCGCCCTCGACGCCGGTGCCGACGACTACGTCACGAAACCCTTCGGCATGGACGAGCTCTTCGCCCGACTCCGTGCGTCGCTTCGCCGGGCGTCGCCCTCCGCACACGAAGCCGTCATCCACACCGACAACTTCACCGTCGACCTCGCTGCCAAGAAGGTCACCCGAGACGGATCAGAGATACGGCTCACCCCCACGGAATGGCAGATCGTCGAAACCCTCGTCCGCCACTCCGGCAAGCTCGTCACCCAGCGCCAACTTCTCCAAGAAGTGTGGGGACCGGACTATGGCGAGGAGACCAACTACCTGCGCGTCCACATGGCCCACATCCGCCGCAAGCTCGAGCCCGACCGCGGCCGACCCCGGTACTTCATCACCGAACCAGGCATGGGCTACCGCTTCGAAGCACCCGACCAGTGACATCGGCCCGCCGAGCCGTACGACCCGAACGCTGCGGTTATCCGGCAAACGCGACGCCGATGGCGGCTGCGGCGACACCGAGCGCCAAGGTGGCGCCGACATATGCGGCAGCGAGTGCGATCCGCTTCTGTTCGATGAGGGCGACAGAGTCGCGGGCGAAGCTCGAGAACGTGGTGTAGGTGCCGAGACCTGCAACACCGAGCACCGTGATGGCGGGCGGCGCGGTGTCGACAAGCAGACCGAGAAGGAACGACCCGGTGACGTTGACGATCAGGGTGCCGACAGCGAGTCCTTCAGGTTGGTTCCAGCGCCGTCCGGCTTCTGCGCGCGCGACGGCGCCCGCCCCGGCGACGACCACGAACGTGAGAACGGTGATCACGGCTGTCCCTCGAGCGGAGGCGTGAGGGCGCGTAGCTGTCGGGAGGCAGCGGCGCCGACGATCACCCCCACGACGGCACCGACAACGGAGGTGGACACGTAGATCACTGCGATGGTGGTGTCATCGGCGCGGACCAGGTTCGCTACCTCGAGTGCGAACGTCGAGAACGTTGTGAGCCCGCCGCAGAAGCCGATCCCACCGGCGTCATGCACAACGATTCGCCGCGACGGGTGAGTCGCTTCTCCGGCGAGCAGCACCCCGAGCAGCACCGAGCCGGCGATGTTGATGGCGAGAACGGGCCACGGGAAGTGTCCCGGCGGAACTGTGGTGAGAACGGCCCAACGCAGGCCTGCGCCCGCGACGCCGCCGAGCGCGACGGCGATCGCCCGCTGCCGGTTCAAATGTCCTCGCATCGCATCTAGCCTGGCCCGTCGCGGTCATTCTGTGGCGATCAGCGAGCTTGAGACCGATCGGTCGGGTGCATCCGCGCGCGATCGTGCGCCTGGCTGATCGCGCGGGAGCGTCAGCTGGCCAGGTGTGTTGAGTCCAGCTGGAGCCCGGACGTTCCCTCCAAGACCCGGTCATTGGACACCAGCGGGATGCCGAGGCGAAGCGCGGTGGCGGCGATCCAGCGATCGGCGTCGTGCTCGCGCTGACCGAGGGCGTGGCCGCCCGGGACGCAGTCGGCGCGAAGCCGGGCGTAGGTCGCGACGAGCTCATCGCCCGAACGCACTACCGCGACCGCGGCGATCTTGGCGTCGAGCTTCCGCTGCCGTGCCTCACGGAGGGCCAGATGGCCCTGACCGACGTTGTCGCCGGCGCCGCCGTGCCCGTCGACACTCTCATCCAGCGGGCCGCTGCTGTCGAAGCGGCCTCGGAGCACCCCATTGCCAGGCGATCGTGACGGCGGTCCGCAACCAAGGCATCGACCTCCCCGCCGTCAGCGCGTTCGAGTCGGTCGCCGGCCACGGCGTGCGGGCCACCGTCGACGGGACCGTCGTCCACGGACATCGAAGGGCTCCTGGGAGCCTGGATGGTGGTCAGGCGGCGCAGCAGGACAGCTTGGCGACGTCGCGGTGGAAGGTCTGGGCGGCGAGCTTGAGCCCTTCGGCCATGGTCAGGTACGGGTGGAACGCCCCGGCCATCTTGGTGGTGGTGAGCCCGGCCATCAGCGCATAGACGCCGGCCTGGATCACCTCGCCCGCCCCCTCGGCCGCCACGTGCACGCCCAGCAGCCGGTCGGTGGCGGCGTCGGCGACGAGCTTGATGACCCCGCGGGTGTCGCGGTTGACGATGGCCCGGGGCACGTGCTCGAGGGGCAGCACCGATGTGGCGACCTGGTGGCCCGCCGCTCTCGCTTCGGCTTCGGTGAGCCCGACGGCGGCCATCTGGGGGTTGGTGAACGTGACCCGGGGCAGGGTGGTGTAGTCGAGGCGGCGGCCCGCTCCCGCGATGGCGTTGTCGGCCGCCAGCGCGCCCTCGGCCGCGGACACGTAGACGAACTGGGGTGTGGCGGTGACGTCACCGGCGGCCCACACCCGGGGATTGGTCGTGCGGGCATGGTCGTCGACCACCACGAACCCGCGCCGGTCGACCTCTACGCCGGCGGCGTCGAGGCGCAGGTCGCCGCTGTTGGGGGCCCGCCCGGTCGCCACCAGGATCCGGTCGACCTGCAGCGACGCGCCCGCCTCGCCCAGGTCGCCTTCCAGGATGACGGTGCCGTCGGCGGCCTGGGAGACCCGCGTGATCTGGGCGCCGGTGACCACCCGGGCGCCCTCACCGACCAGCACGTCGGTGAGGGCGGCGGAGATCTCAGGTTCCTCGAAGGGTGCGATCCGATCGGCGATGTCGAAGAACGTCACGGCCGAGCCCAGGTGCACGAACGCCTGGCCCACCTCCAAGCCAATGGCGTTGGCGCCGACGACCGCCAACCGCGCGGGCAGCTCGGTCAGCTCCAACGCGGTGGTCGAGGTCAGGTGGTCCACCGAGGTGAGACCGTCGATCGGCGGCAGCGCCGGTCGGGCGCCGGTGGCAACCAGGTACTGGCCCGCCCGCAGCGGCTCGCCGTCAACCTCGAGCGTCTCGGCATCGACGAATCGGGCCGTCCCGCGGCGCAGCTCGAAGCCGTAGTTCTCGACCAGGTCGAGGTACTTGGCCTGTCGCAGCGCTGCGACCAGCTCGTCCTTCTGAGCCACCAGCTGGGCGAGGTCGGGCCGGACGCCATCGAGGCTGGGGATGCCGGCGAAGGTGTGGGAACGGGCCCGGTGGTAGGTCTCGGCCGCGGCGAGGAGCGCCTTGGACGGGACGCACCCCACGTTCACGCACGTCCCGCCGGGCGTGTCCCGCTCGATCATCACCACCCGGGCCCCGGCCTCGGTGGCCCGGATGGCGGCGGCGAACGCCGCCGAACCCGACCCGACTATGGCGAGATCCCACTCGGCGTCGCCGCCTCCACCGGCGGGCGGGGGACCGGGACGGGGGCGGAGGGCGCGGACCCGGTAGCCGGCTCCGCCCACGGCGGCGTCGAGGGCGGCCCTGTCGATGTCGGCGGCGATGAAGGTGACGGTGCCGTCGCGCCACGACGCAGTCACGTCGGTACCGCCGGCCTGTCGCACGGCATGGCTCACCTGGCGCTCGCAGGCGTCACAGGTCATGCCCGCCACGTCCGCGGTCCATCGCGACGTCGTGTTGTTCATGGCGCCGCGTCGGCGCCGACGAGGGCGGGGAACACCGCGGCGTTCTGGCGCCGGGCGACGTCGAAGGCGTCGGCCACGGGCAGCCAGAACGTTCCCGGGTTGTTCTCGGTCCAGATCTCGGCCGCGTCGGGCGAGGCGAAGAACAAGACGTAGCGGCAGAACGTCTGGCGGACGTCCTCGTCGAAGAGCGCGTCGGGTTCGAGCAGCGACACCACCGCATCCGCCGGGTCGAGGTCGCGCACACCGTCGGGCGACACGGTGAGTCGCACCTGGTCCCCGGTGACCGGGCACCGCGAGGTGACCCGGGCGGTCACGCCGAGCAGGTGGGCGATGAACAGCGTGTCGTAGGAGCACCAGGTCCACGCCGTACCGATCCCGTCGGTGTCCATCCGGTGCCCGGTGACTGGCTCGGCGGTCAGGCCCCAGAACCCGACCACTGCACCGTCGTCGTTGCGAAAGACCGCCGGCGACGCGTCGAGGCTCGCTGCGACGTCGCCGATCGCCCACCGGGCGTCGGCGGCGATGGCGTCGAGCGGGGCGGGACGGCCGGCGGCGAGGAGCCGGAACACCACTCGGGCGAGGTGCTGTTCGTCGGCACTGAGGGCGGGGAGACCGTTGATGAGCGCACGGCTGATCTGGTCGACGGTAGGAGCCATGCCCTGACCCTAAACCCTCCTCTGCCCTGGAAGGTCAAGGGGTATCGTGACGCGATGCGCATCGGTGAGATCGCGGACCGGTCCGGCGTCGGGGTCAAGACCATCCGCTACTACGAGGGCATCGGCGTCCTGCCTCCACCGGCACGCACACCCTCGGGGTATCGCGACTACGACGCCACGGTCGTCGACCGGCTCACGTTCGTCCGCGCCGCGCAGTCCGTGGGCCTGACCCTGGGCGAGATCCGAGAGATCGTGGCGCTGCGCGACCGGGGCGAGACGCCGTGCGGGCACGTGAGCGAGCTGCTCCAGCGGCGGGCCGCCGAGACCCAGCGGCGGGTCGACGACCTCCGACGCCTCCAGGGCGAGCTGCGCCGACTGGCGCGCCGGGCTCGCGTGCTGAGCCCCGCCGACTGCGATCCCGAGCTGGTCTGCCACCTCATCACCGCTCCGGTCGAACCGAAGACCGGACTTGAACCGCAGGTCGGGCGCGGGCGCGATCCGGGAAGCGGTGAGCCGTAGCAGACGAGGTTCACGTCAGGATCGACCTAGGAAGCTGGTGCTAGCGGCCTTCCCGGAGGCCGTGGTCGGTGCCGACGGGCAGCAGGGGGCACCCACGAAAAGTCAGAGGCAACCCACGTGCCGATCGGGTTGAGAGCGTTGTGGGAGCACCGCGGGAAGTGGAGGGACCGCACGCCAATGCGTGAGCAGCCTGTGGTTGATCGGGCCCCCCGTGAACTGGATCTCGTGCCCGGCGCCGACAACGGTCTCCCGAGCGGCGCCGATCCGAGTGGCGAGGTCGTCGCAGATCGCGTCGAACCCGGCGTTGTGGCCGCCGGAGACGACGAGCGTGGGGAAGGGAGCGTCAGCCAACTCGGCGAGCGGAAGATCGGGGTACCAGAGGAGCCGCCCCCGGCGGATCAGCGGGACGAGCGGAAGGGCCGAGGCCAGGAACTCCGCCGGGAACTCGTCGGGATCGCTGCCTACCGCCTTGAGAAACCCGATGACCCATTCCTCGTCGGGAGCTTCCTGGTCCCACATCCTGCGCACGGCGCCGACCAGATCTCGCCCCGCGGGGTCGTGCTGGCCCAGCGCGAACGTCCCCGGTTCGAGGAGCGCCAGCGACAGGGTCGCCTCGGGACGGCGGGCAGCCGCCAACAGAACGCCGAGGCCTCCGTAGGAGTGGCCGACCAGGTGAGCGCCGTCACCCATGAGCTCGGCGATGTCCTCGGCGTCACGCAGGAAGTCCTCGCCCTCCGCACCGGGGCTGCGCCCGTAGCCCCGGCGGTCCGGGACCAGCAGGTGGAAGCCCTCGTTGGCGAGAGGCCGCTGCGCCTCCCACTCCTCGACCCCGATGGCCAGGGAGCCGTGCACCAGCACCACCGGGATGCCGTCTCCCCATGTCTCCACATGGAGCGGGCCTCTCTGGTTGGTCCTGACCTTTTCCGTCATCGTCATCGTCTTCGTCATCGTCGCTGTCCTCCGTCGCGGACCGCACCCTGCGGCGGTCATCACCGCAAAGGCGGGAGGACCGTCCTCGCGATGGGAGGCAGCGATGGGAGGCAGCGACGGGAGGCAGCGACGGGAGGCAGCGACGGGAGGCAGCGACGGGAGGCAGCACCTCCCGCCCCTGGGACCCAGGACGAACCCAAAGGC
>Ga0187893_10011330_pt1 | contig 12986 bp, 7 predicted proteins | sample MA1701074metaG_FD_139574 | JGI IMG/M metagenome (GOLD analysis project Ga0187893, IMG submission 139574) | White microbial mat communities from a basaltic lava cave in the Kipuka Kanohina Cave System on the Island of Hawaii, USA - MA170107-4 metaG ...
CCACCCCGACATTCTCGCCACGCTCGCGCGCGCCGGGCATCACGCGAAAATCCTCATCGCCGATGGAAATTATCCGGCCTCCACGAAAAAGGGACCGCACGCCACGCTGATTCACCTCAACCTCGCTCCCGGCATCGTCACCGTCGCCGAAGTGCTCGCCGCCATCCTGAGCGCCGCGCCAGTGGACGCGATCCACACGATGGGCATCCCGCCTGACGATCCGTACGCGCGCAAAGGCGAGCCGCCCGTGTGGGCCGAGTACCGCCGCGTGCTCAAGGAAGCGGGAAGCAAGCTGAAGCTGGAGCCGCTGCTCAAGTGGGATTTCTACAAGGCCGTCGAATCGCCGGATCATGTGCTCACGATTCAAACGGGAGACCAAGCGCTTTGGGCCAACGTGCTCCTGACGCTGGGTTGCAGGACGGACTGAGTCAGCCGTTGCGGCTGGCTAAAACCAGTTCGAGAACTTTGGAGACAGCTTGCTCGATCTTCACGGGAGTCAGTTCGCCGCCGCGCCGCTTGATCTCCACCTCGCCGTTTGCCAGCGACTTTTCTCCGAGCGCAAGGCGGATGGGGATGCCAACAAGGTCCGCATCCTTGAACTTCACGCCGGGGCGCTCGTCGCGGTCGTCGAGGAGCACTTCGATGCCTTGCGCGGTGAGTTCGGCGTAGAACTGTTCGGCAAGCTTCATCGCCTGGCTGTCGGGCGCGACGGCGAGTGGGGTGATGCAGACGTGGTAGGGCGCGACGGAGATCGGCCAGATGATGCCGTCCTTGTCGTTGCACTGCTCGATAATCGCCTGGAGCGTGCGGGTGATGCCGATGCCGTAGCAGCCCATGACACAGGGTTTGCGGTTGCCGGAGTCGTCGAGGAACAGCGCGTTGAGCTTTTCGCTGTATTTGGTGCCGAGCTTGAAGACGTGGCCGACTTCGATGGCGCGGCGAATCTTCAGCGGCTTCGCGCACTTGGCGCACGGCTCGCCTGCGCCGACGATGCGCAAATCAGCCCACCGCGTCGCGGGAATGTCGCGCTCGAACGAGACGTTGCTGAAGTGGAACCCGTCTTCGTTCGCCCCGGTGGTCATGCCGTTGGCGCCGCGCAGGCGTTCGTCGGCAAAGACGGGAAGCTTCGTGACGCCCACCGCGCCAAGGCTTCCGGGGTGCGCGCCAAGCGCATCGAAGATCTCCTGCGCTTCGGCCGGACGGAAGACGGTCGTGCCGAGCGCGCCGGCAAGTTTGGCTTCGTTGAGTTGATCGTCGCCGCGGACAAGGATGAGCACGGGCTTGCTGTCTGCGATGAAGACGAGCGTCTTGATCTGCCGGTTGGCGGGGACGTTGTGCGGGGCTTTGGTGAGCGCCTCGATGGTGACGACGCCCGGAGTGGCAAACTTCTCAATGGCCGGTCCGATCTCTCGCGCTGCGGTCTTAGGGATGCCGCTGGTGGCCTTCTCGATGTTCGCCGCGTAGCCGCAAGCTTCGCAGAAGGCGACTTCGTTTTCGCCCGTGTCAGCGGGGACCATGTATTCGTGCGAAAGATTGCCGCCGATGACACCCGTGTCGGCTTCGACCGGGAAATTCTGCACGCCGCAGCGGTCGAAGATGCGCTTGTAGGCGTCGTACATTTTCTTGTAGCTCGCCATCGCCGCCTCGTCGCTCACGTCGAAACTGTAGGCGTCCTTCATGATGAATTCCTTGGCGCGCATCAGGCCGAAGCGCGGGCGGATTTCGTCGCGGAACTTTACCTGAATCTGGTAGAAGTTCTTCGGGAGCTGCCGGTAGCTGGAGATTTCGTTGGCGGCGAGCGTGGTGATCACTTCCTCGTGCGTCGGGCCAAGGAGCCATTCTTTCTTCGCGCGGTCGCGGACTTTGAAGAGCACTTCGGCGGCGGTTTCGTAGCGGCCGGACTGCTGCCAGATGTCGGGCGGCTGAAGCGCAGGCATCAGCACTTCGAGGGCGCCGGCGCGGTCCATCTCCTCCCGAACAATCTGCTCGACCTTACGCAACGCGCGCAGCCCGATCGGCAGGAAGGTGTAAACGCCGCTGGCCAGCTTGCGGACGAGTCCGGCGCGCAGCAGCAGCTTGTGGGAGAGGATCTCCGCATCAGCGGGAGCTTCCTTGAGGGTGGGGATGAGGGCTTGGGACCAGCGCATGGAGGATTACGACCTTTGATTCATGATTTTCGCAAGACGGGAAGTTACAAGCGACCGCAAAGGCGGCGGTGTGTGAGTGAACCTTGCGGACTCACTTCACCATATTCACCAGCGGCGCAAGTCCTTGGATGCGCACCTCCAGCCGATCGCCGCTTTCGATGGGGCCGACGCCGCTGGGCGTCCCCGTGAGGATCACGTCGCCCGGCAGCAGCGTCATGTTCGTGGAGATGAAGCTGACGAGATCGTAGCAATTGAAGATGAGCTGCGATGTGTTCGAGTTCTGCCGGAGCTGGCCGTTCTGGAAAAGCTGGATGGTCAGGTCGTGCGGATCGATCTTCGTCTCCACGTACGGTCCGAGCGGCGTGAAGGTGTCGAACGACTTTGCCCGCGCCCACTGGCTCTCGGCGTTCTGGATCGTGCGGTCACTGATGTCCTGCGCGGCCGTGTAGCCGAAGATGTAGCGCGCGGCGGCGGCGGGCGTGACGTTGCGCACGCGCCGGCCGATGACGACCGCCAGTTCCGCTTCGTAGTCCGTTCGATGCGACGGAAAGGGGACTTCAATCTTCACGCCGTCGGGGATCAGCGACGTCGGGGCCTTGAGCCAGAATAAAGGTTCCTTCGGCACCGGCTTGCCGGACTCACGGGCGTGGTCGGCGTAGTTCAACCCAACAGCGATGACTTTCGTCGGGCTGACCGGCGTGAGCGCGCGCAGGCCCTTCCACGGCGTTGCCTTCTTATCGAAGGAAGGAGAACCAAAAACGTCCCCGTGAAGCCGGAATAAATCGCCGTCCACTACCTTCGCGTAAAAGATGTCGTCGCCCTTTTGAAATCGGCCGATGGCTGCCATAGTCGCGGCGCGATTAGTAACAAATGCCGAAAGAGCGTCGCAAGTGGAAACTCGGTTTTGCGCCCGGACGCCGCTTTTTGCGCCGGAATGCGCGCGAAACCTTTCGCTGGCCTCGTTGTTCAAAAGCAGTATATTCGCTCACATGATTCCCGGTTGGCGCATGACGACGCATTGCAGGATGGCGATACTGGTTCTCCTCCTGGCCTCTTTGTTCCGGGTGCCCGCCGCCGAATCCGAGTACCTCACATGGCGCAACGAGAAGAATTCCGTCGATGCCGACATTTCATCCTGGGACTTGCTCAAGACGCTGGAGTCGATCTCCGAGGCGACCGGCTGGCAAATCTTCGTCGAACCGAATACCAAACGAAGCGTCTCGACGAAATTCAAAGGCCGGCCTGCGGATCGCGCACTGGACTTGTTGCTGGGCGATCTCGGCCGCGTGCTCCTGCCCGGCACCAACGGCGGCTCGCCGCGCCTGCTTGTGTTCCGCAACAAGGAAAAGGACGCCACGCAACTCGTCCGCCGCGCGCGAAAATCGAAGGCCATTCCCGACGAACTGATTGTCACCATGAAGAAAGGCAAGAGCGTCGATGACCTGGCGAAGAAACTCGGCGCAAAAGTCGTCGGCAAGTCCGACGGACTCAATTCCGGCCGGCTCAAGTTCGAGGACGAAGAAGCCGCCAACGCCGCCCGAGATGCGCTGCGCGACAACGAAGACGTCGCTTCGACCGATCCGAACTTTCCCGTGACCGAAATGCCCGTGCCCGAAGGCACCGGCGCGCCCGCCAGCCCGAATCTCAAGATTCAACCCGTCAAGGACGGCGAAGGCTTCGTGATCGGCCTGATCGACACCGGCGTTCAACGCCAGGGAAGTGGATTCGAGAGCTTCCTGCTCTCTGGAATCAACGTCGCGGGCGAACCCAGTTTTTCCGCGGACCATCCCACGCACGGCACGTCGATGTTCGAGACACTGTTGCGCGGCCTCGCATCGTTCAGTGAAGAGGGCACCGGTTCCCGCGTGCGCGTGCTTCCCGTTGATGTCTATGGCCCGAACGGCACGACGACCACTTACGAGGTCGCCGAAGGCATTTACCAGGCGATGCAGAAAGGCGCGCAAATCATCAACCTCAGCCTCGGCAGCGACGGGGACACGCCGTATCTCTATCAAGTCATCAAGTCGGGCAGCGAAGCCGGTCGCATCTTTGTCGCCTCCGCCGGCAATAGCCCCGTGACCACGCCCACGTTTCCAGCCGCGTATCCGCAAGTCATCGCTGTCACCGCCGGTGTCGCGCCGGGGCAACTGGCGCCCTACGCCAATCGCGGCAGCTTCGTCGATGTCATGGCCCCCGGCACCAGCGTCGTCAGTTTCAACGGGCAGGCGTGGCGCGTGAACGGCACTTCCCCCGCCGCCGCCTACATCTCCGGCGCCATCGCCGGCGCAGCCGACACGCGGGGCGGGACGCTTTCACAGGCCGCCGCGGCAGTCCGCCGTTCCCTTCCTCCCCCGCCGCCGCAGCGTTGACATCGCGAACGCTTCCGGCCGAATCACACCTTCGCCAATTGTGCTGGCCTGGCTGTTGAATCTCGTGTCGCTTTCCCGGCAAGCTCCTTAACTTTCGCTCGCGTCGTCGCGTCATGGTCCGCCGCCGAGTAGGCGTTGAAATCGTTGAACCAGTATTTCTTCGCCAGCTTGTACATCCAGTGCTTTTCGGGAATCTCCTCGCCGGGAAGCCACTGGCTGAAGCGCGGTGTCATGGCTTCCAACTCGGCCATCGCCGTGCCGCGTGCTGTCGTGTCACGGGCGTTGTGCTTCACGACGAGTTGCTTCACCAGGTCGGGGCGTTCGAGCACCACGCAGCCGCGCGTGTGTTGCGCGCTGAGTTCGCGGAAGTCTTTCAGAAAGGTACTGTCCCTCATCGTCGCGAACACGCCACGCGGGTCGCGGATTGTTTCCGTGGCGAACTGGATGATCGGACACGGCTCGATGTCGCCGCGCGGCCCGACGTGATGGCTGATGCCCGTGCTCATCGGGCAAAGCGCCTGGCCCTTGCCGTCGTAATAGGCGTCGATGATCGCAATGGGGACACGCGCGCGCATCTCGGTGACGAAGCGGCGGACGCGCACGAGTTGCTCGGGGCGGAGGGCAAGTTGCGCGTTCATCTTCGGTCCCACCGGGCGGTAGGTGTGGTACCAGACGTAATGAACGCCGCGCGCGATGAGTTCGCGCAGCCACTCCTCCGTGAGCAACTCCTCGATGTTCGACTGACAGACGCTGGTGGCCACGCCGGTGAGGATTTTCTCCCGCAGAGAGTTGTCCAATCCGCGCATCGTGCGGTTGAACACGTCTTTCTTCCCGCGCCGCTCGTCGCTGGTGATTTCGCGGCCTTCGATGGAAATCAGCGGCGTGGCATTGCCGATCTCGCGCAAACGCTTCGCCACCTTATCCGTGATGAACTGGCCGTTGGTGAAAACCTGGAAGTAGCAATCGGGATGGGCGGCCAGCAGGTCGATCAACTGCGGGTGCATGAACGGTTCGCCGCCGAGAATACCGAAGAAGGCATTTCCATGCCGCTTGGCGTCAGTAATGGTTTGGTTGAGCGTGTCGATGTCGATGGCGTCCTTCTCCTCGACATCCACCCAGCAACCCTGGCAGCGCAGGTTGCAGGAGTTGATGATCGAGAGATAGAGAAACGGCGGGAAGTATTCACCGCGCCTGATCCGCCGCTTGAACCTCTCGACCGACAGCATCCCCTTTACGCCGAAGTTCCAGAGAAACTTGGCCAGGCACCGCATGTCAGCGGAGCGCAAGGTGCGGAAGACGAGCGCGGGCAGCACAAGCCAATGCTACCGGAGGCGCATCGCGGCGCAAAGCTTTTCGCAGGCAGTGAGAAGCGCCCGGTGTCAATCGCGATGCCGGTGCCTTAACTCAGCCCTGCCTCCGTGCACGAGATCCAGACGACCTGCTTGCGAAGAGACCGATTCTTTGGTAGGAACAGTCAGTCAATTACCCGGCAGAAGTTCCATGAACGCTGTTTTATTGCGTCTTGTTTTGCTCGGACTTGCTGTCTGGATGACGGCTTCCGGCAGTTCCTCGGCTGCGCAAACCGGCTCGAAGGCCTGGGTCACGGTGCTGTGCCGCTTTGCCGATCATCCGGAAACTCCGCACCCGAAGAGTTGGTATGAGACGCTGATGCTCCGCACCAACGGCGTGAGCATGGACGATTACTTCCGCGAACTTTCCTATGGGCAGTTGAACCTCAGCGGCAGCATCGTTGCGGGTTGGTACGATTTGCCGGGAACGGCAACGGACTATGTCGATCAGTTTGGAGGACCGGATCGCGAGAAGCTCTTGCGCGACGTCATGAATGTTGCCGATGCCGACGTGTTCTTCCCCGACTTTTACGGCATTAACATCATGCTCAACGGGCCGCTGCCGTTCAATTGCTATGGTGGTATCTACACCGCCACGAACGATAACCAGGCCAGGCTCTATGGCGCGACGTTCATGCAACTCATCTGCCACAACCATGCCAGCCTGGCGCACGAAATGGGGCACGGTTTCGGGCTGGACCATTCCTCCGGCCCCTACTTCCCCGACGAACTCTATGGGCCGCACACCTACGATTCCTACTGGGACACCATGAGCTATGGAGGCAACTGCAATCCCGGTGATCCCGAGTACTTCTGCACTGGCGTTCACTTCAACGCCTACCACAAGGACATTGCAGGCTGGATTCTGTCAGCGCGCAAATTCATCGCTGATTCGGGAACGAATGCGACGATTCGCCTCGAACGACTCGCGCTGCCCGGCACGAACGGATATTTGATGGCTCAAGTTATCATGCCTGGCTGGGGTTCGCGTTACTATACCGTCGAAGCGCGTCGCCGCGCCGGCTACGACGGCAACGGGCTGCCCGCCGAGTGCGTGCTCATCCACAAAGTCGATGTCACCCGCATCGACCGGCAATCACAAGTGATCGATGGAGGCGTCCTCCCCGACGGCAACGAAAATCCCAACGACGCCGGCGCCCAATGGTTGCCTGGCGAAACGTTCACCGACACGGTGAACGGAATCACCATCAGTGTGATCGCTCAGACAACAACGGGGTTTGACGTCAGAATCGCAGTCGCGGCCAGTTCACTTCGCCCAAACGTAGTGACAAGCACGGCAGACGACGGACCCGGCACGCTCCGCGAAGCCATCCGCTGGGCCAACATCACCGGCGGCGGCGCGGTTTCCTTCAATCTGCCGGGCGAACGAGTCATCCCGCTCCTAGCGCCGTTGCCGGATATCGCAGCAAACGGTGTAATCCTGGACGCCGCCACTCAACCGGGCGCGCGCAGCGGCGCTATGGTGGAAGTCTGCGGCACGAATGTCGCAACGGGTTTTGCGGGCTTGCAGGTCTTGTCGGGTCATAACCTCCTGCGTGGACTGGCGTTCACGGGTTTTCCTTTCGATGGCGTTTCGCTCTACGGTTCCGCAGCAGTGAGCAATCGCATTGAACGCTGTTCCTTCGGCGTGCGTCTCGATGGCGTGACACCGTTGGGTAATCGGCGGACGGGCGTCTCGATCTCCGGCGGCGCGAAGAACAACCTCATCGGCGGAACGAACGAGACGAACCGAAACCTCATCTCCTTCAACGGCGGCGTTGGCCTCTATCTTGGCGGCCCGGACACGACGGGCAATCGCGTCGAAGGCAACTCCATCGGTGTGGACGCCAGCGGTCTCTATTCTCTGGGCAACGGCACCGAGGGCGTGTGGATCAATGGAGCAAATGGCAATGTGATTGGCGGCGAAGCTCCAGACGCGCGCAATTTCATCTCCGGAAACGCCTATCGTGGCGTTTTGATCGACAACAATGCCGCCAGCAATGTCGTGAATCGGAACTTCATTGGGACTGATGCGGACGGAATTGCTGCCATAGGCAATGGCTTCGAGGGCGTCGCTCTGAACGGAGAGGCGCACGACAATCTCGTGGGTGGGACGAACGATTACGGTGGGAATTTGATTTCCGGCAACTTGAACGGCGGCGTATGGATCGGAGGCGCCGGCACGACCGGCAATCGGCTTGAAGGGAACATCATCGGCCTGGCCGCCAATGAATCGACCGCCCTGCCGAACGGCGGCGAAGGCGTGACCATCGTGATGGGGGCCAGCGGAAACGTGATTGGCGGCCGGACTCCCTTCGCCCCGAACAGGATTTCCGGCAACGGGCGGAGCGGCATTTACATCTCGGATCTGGGCACGACCGGCAACGTCGTCGAAGGCAATTTGATCGGGCCAATTGTCGGCAACGGCGGCGAAGGTATCATCATCCGCGGTGGTGCTCGCGGCAACCGCATCGGTGGTTCGTTCGTCTTTGCGCGAAATATCATCGCGGGCAACGCACGTAGCGGCATCTGGATTGGAGAGCCGGGTACGGGCGCGAACATCATTCAAGGCAACGTCATTGGCGCTAATCCCGATGACCCCACGGTGCGCGGAAATAACTTCGACGGGATTTCGCTATTGTTGGGCACCGATGGCAATCTGATCGGCGGCACGGACGAATTCTATGCCAATATCATCACCGGGAACCTCGGACGGGGCATTTGGATCAGCGACGTGGGCACAACCAACAACATCATCCAGGGGAACTGGATCGGCACCGACCGGAATGGCCGTTTGGGACTGGGCAACGGCCTGGAAGGAATCATTTTGATCGACGGGGCGACCCACAACACGATCGGCAGAACGCTCGAAGGGCACAACGTCATCGGTAAAGCGCTCGATGGTTCGGGCGTGGGCAACATTATTGCCAATTCCGGAGGGCCGGGCATCCTCGTGTTCGATTCGGACTGCACCGGCAATTCACTTCGCGCCAACCAGATTTACAACAACAGCGGACTCTCCATCGACCTCCGCGGAGGCATGGAGGATTTTCGCGGCGTTACCGCCAACGATCCTGGCGACACCGACGCCGGCCCCAACAGCTTGCAGAATTATCCGGAGCTCACGGCCGCCCGTTACGGAGGTGGGGTCACCACTGTTTCAGGAACGTTCAACAGCGCGCCCAACGGTTACTACATCCTGGACTTCTTTCGCGTGCCGTCGGACAGCGAAATGCCGGAGTACCTGGGCGCGGTTCGTGTGCGAACGGATTCCTCCGGAAACGCCGACTTCGCCACCGGCCTTGCTCCGCTCGCTGCGGACGATTTTATCACCGCCACCGCCACGGACCTGGCAATGGGAGACACGAGCGAGTTCAGTGCGAACACGCGCCTAACCAACACACCACCGAACTGGCCCATCATTGTCCAGCCGCCACACGACACGCTCACAAGCACCGGCGCTGTCGTCACGCTGGACGTCATTGCCCAGGGCTCGCCGCCGCTACGCTACCAATGGCGCTTCAACGGCGTAAGTATTCTCAACGCCACCAACTCATCGCTTGTTCTGACGAACATTCAGTTTAGCCAGGCAGGCTGGTACTCTGTGCTGGTAAGCAATGCGCTCGGCTTTGCTGCGAGCCCCGAGGCGCTCGTAAAAGTGCTGCGCGGTGCGACGTTGCCTCCGATCTTCAATCCACCATTTACGGTTAGCGGCGATTTCTTCGGGACCGGTGTTATCTCCGGGTTGCAATCCGGGGCCATCTACCGACTTCAGGTTTCATCCAACCTGATTCACTGGACCGTTCATTCCGCTTTTGATGGAGATGTTGGAACGATTGGTTTCTTTGACCCGGTTGTCGCTCCTCCCGTACCGATTGGCCAGCGTTACAGTCGCCGTTTCTACCGCATCGTCTCGCCGTAGTCGCCGTGAGCAATCAAGCCTTCGGAGGCCCTCAAAAGCACGCAAGTTAGCGCGGCATTGGTCGCGATCCACCTGGATCTTCCGGCCTCGACCGACTTTGCGCTTGCGACGCTCTTCGGCGATTTGTTACTACTGCCCCCGCATTTATGGCAGCTATCGGCCGATTCCAGAAGGGTGACGAAATCTTCCACGCCAAAGTTGTGGATGGCGAATTGTTTCGCCTTCATGGCGATGTTTTTGGATCGCCTTCCTTCGACAAGAAACCGACCTCGTTCAAAGGGTTGCGCACTCTCACGCCGGTCAGCCCCTCGAAGGTCATTGCGGTCGGCTTGAACTACGCGGATCATGCGCGCGAATCCGGCAAGCCCGTTCCCAAGGAACCGCTTTTCTGGCTCAAAGCCCCGACCTCATTGATCCCTGATGGGGTGAAGATAGAAGTGCCATTTTCAGCGCACCGCACGGACTTCGAAGCGGAACTCGCCATCGTCATCGGGCGGCGCGTGCGCAATGTCACGCCCGCCGCCGCGGCGCGCTATATTTTCGGCTACACCTCGTCGCAGGATGTCAGCGACCGCACCATCCAGAACGCCGAGAGCCAGTGGGCGCGTGCGAAATCGTTCGACACTTTCACGCCGCTGGGACCGTACGTGGAAACCAAAATTGATCCGCACGATCTGACCATCCAGCTTTTCCAGAACGGACAGCTCCGGCAGAACTCGAACACGAGCCAGCTTATCTTCAACTGCTTTCACCTCGTCAGTTTCATTTCGACAAACATGACGCTGCTTCCGGGCGACATCATTCTGACCGGCACGCCCAGTGGCGTTGGTCCGATTGAGAGCGGCGACCGGCTGGAGGTGCGGATTCAGGGACTCGCGCCGCTGGTCAATACCGTGAAGTGAGAGAGGAGAAGGGAGAGGTGCGAGCCGCTCCGTGTTTCTACCATGCAAGACCTTAAGGCCCGCACCAAGAAGTTCGCCTTGGACGTCATCCTTTACTGCCGGACGTTACCGTCTGGCGACGAGTTTCAGATCCTCACTTCATCGCGCAAGACCGCGCGTGGTTGACGGCTCTCACCTTTCACTTCTTACCTCTCACCTTCTCCATGCGCTGGTCAAAGACATTCATTCCGACCCTGAAAGAAACTCCCGCCGAGGCGGAGATTATTTCGCACAAGCTCCTGCTGCGTGCCGGGCTCATCCGCAAACTGGCCGGTGGCCTTTACACGTTTCTCCCGCTGGGAGTGCGCGTGCTGCGCAAGGTCGAGCAGATCGTCCGCGAGGAAATGAACCGTGCCGGCGCGCTGGAAGTGCTCATGCCTGCCCTCCAGCCGCCGGACATCTGGCAGCAATCCGGCCGTTATGAAACCGCCGCTGAGGTTCTCTTCAAAGTCCGCGACCGAGCGAAGAAGGAGTGGGTGATGAGTCCGACGGCCGAGGAAGTCATTACCACCGTCGCCGCGGCGGAGATCAATTCCTACCGGCAGATGCCCATCAATTTCTACCAGGTGAGCGTGAAGTTTCGGGATGAAATCCGCCCTCGCTTCGGTCTGATGCGAGCGAAGGAGTTCATCATGAAGGACGCCTACAGCTTCGACGTGAGTGACGAGGCGGCGATGACGAGCTACCACAAGATGTATGATGCCTACCAACGCATCTTCGACCGTTGCGGTTTGCGAAACTTTCCGGTCGAAGCCGACACCGGCGTCATCGGCGGCAACTATTCGCACGAGTTCATGGTGCCTGCGGAAACGGGCGAGAACGAAGTCGTCTATTGCGAGTCCGGCAAATACGCCGCGAACATCGAAAAGGCCACCAGCCGTGGCCCGCTCACGCCAACGCCGACGGCTGGCACCGGCGCCACGCCGGAAAAGTTCGCCACCCCAGGCGTGGTCACCATCGAAGCGCTGGCTGCCGCGCCTTACAACGTCGCCGCGCATCAGCAAATCAAGACGCTCATTTACATTGCAGACAGCAAGCCCGTTCTTGTCCTCGTCCGCGGCGATGACCAGGTGAACGAAGCGAAGCTGGCTGGAAAGATTGGCACCTCGACCTTCCGCGCCGCCACGCCCGATGAGATCGTTGGAGTAATGGACGCGAAACCTGGATCGCTTGGAGCGGTCGCCAGCACGCGCAAGCGCACGGATTTGAGAGTCCTTGCGGACGAATCGCTGCGCGGAGCGAAGGGTATGACCACCGGTGCGAATGAAGACGGCTTCCACCTCCGCCACGTCGAAGTTGACCGCGATATCAAGGTCGATCTCTGGTGCGACTTGCGCACGGTCAATGCCGGTGAACTCTGCGTCGCCACCAGCCAGCCACTGAAGATTCGCCGCGCCATCGAGGTCGGCCATGTCTTCAAACTCGGCACCAAATACAGCGAGAAGCTCAACGCGACCTTCCTGGCTGAAGACGGCTCACGCAAGGTCTCCCACATGGGTTGCTATGGCATCGGCATCACACGCACCATGCAGGCGGTCATTGAGCAATGTAACGACAAAGACGGCATTATCTGGCCGCTCTCGGTCGCGCCCTACACTGTCTGCATCACTCCGCTGGCCGTCGCCTCCGACAGCGCCGTGATGAAGCTTGCTGAACAAATCTATGCGGAACTCATGGCGAAGGGCATCGACGTGATCATCGACGACCGCGACGACCGCCCTGGCGTGAAGTTCAAGGACGCGGACCTGGTCGGTTTCCCGATTCGCATTGGCATCGGCGAAAAGTCACTGGCCAAAGGCGAAGTTGAACTCAAGCGTCGCGGCGGCGAACTGACGCCAGTGAAGGCTGGCGACGCGGTCGCCAAGGTGCTGGAAATGCTGGCTGTCGCTTGAAACGAATGCCCGGCGTGGTTCCGCCAATCTTCTACGGCCCGAAGTAAACGCGGCCGCTTTCGTTTGTGCCGAAAAAATATCCGCCACCGTAGCCCTGCTTTTGCAGGATAGCTCCTTTGAGGGTGACAGCCTTTCTCCGCTCTGGCGGCAGGACGTCGCCAGAAAACTGTCCGTTCCTTTGCGTGAAGGTCAGTTTGAGTTTGTTGGTTCCGCTATCAACCACTTTCGCGCGTGGAATCAGTGTCACGTCGTTGGTGAAGCTTTCACTCAGGTTGCCTTCGCTGAAGCTGACGATGGCGTTGGTCGGTCCGAAGATGGTGTTGGTTCCAGGCGCGCGGTAAGACGAACCAACGAGCATCGAATCGA
>Ga0187893_10011331_pt1 | contig 12986 bp, 6 predicted proteins | sample MA1701074metaG_FD_139574 | JGI IMG/M metagenome (GOLD analysis project Ga0187893, IMG submission 139574) | White microbial mat communities from a basaltic lava cave in the Kipuka Kanohina Cave System on the Island of Hawaii, USA - MA170107-4 metaG ...
CATCCTTGGGGTATCAAACTCCGGCGAGGTTTGCGGCCTCGTGCGGACGGGCGAGCTGCGCTCCGTTACCTATGGCTGCACTCCGCTCGCCCGTCCGAGAAAGACGGAGAACCAACGGACTCTGATAGCGGCTGGTACATGAATTGGGGGCAGGTCAGGACCTCTCCTCGCGAGAATTGCATATTCCCATTCGACGGAGGGAATCGCAGACAGAAAAACGCTGATGAGATCACTCGTCGTCGCTTTTTTTGCCTGCTTTACTCCATGGATCTGGATAAAAGCAGGAGATGATGAAGGGTCTATTACGGCTATGCCTTGGGGGTTTTCGTTATGGTGGGGTTCCTTGTGTATGACGTTGATTTTGATTACCACCCTCGTAGCATTTGTTGACTTGGCATTACCTAAATACGTCGCTGTTCAACGAGCCGCACGTTGGTTCTATGTGTTTGGACCGCTCTCGTGCATCGTTCTACCGGTTTTGGGATATCTTATGGCTTGGGCGGGATCGGGCTTAATCGAGCCGCTTCAGTTTCTGTTTGACATTCGGCACACTATAAAACTGTCGGTCGTGCCTGTAGGGCTCCTTGTTGTGATATTTACCGGTTTAGTCGGGCTCAAATGCGCGAGAGAAATCTGGAAGGAAACGACTCCATCGCTTGTGAACCGCAGTCCAGAATCGGAATACGTTCCTAAAGCCAACCCCTCTTAAACCATTTCACCAATACGGTTTCGTATTGATCGCGACTGGTGGCATGGCTTGACCATCCTTCGTACGCTGGCGGGTCCATCAACCCACTTTTTTCCCATAGAGGGAAAGGGTAGAGTGAGGAGGAAGTGAGGGGCTTTTCTGATGCACTCAAATAGGAGCACACTCATGAATCGACGTAATTCAAGTATTCATTCCTTGGCTTTCCATTGCGGTCCAAACTTACTACTTTTTCTGCTCGCGTCCGTCGCGCTGCCGGTAACAGTATTGGCCCAATGGCCGCAATTCGGCGGACCCAACCGCAACTTCATGTGCGATGCCAAGGGATTGTCGAACAAATGGCCGGACGAAGGCCCCAAAAAGCTCTGGACCCGTGAGCTGGGCGACGGCTACGCCACCATCGTCGCCGACGGCGGGCTTCTCTACACCATGTATCGCACCGGCGAGGAGGAGTTCACCGTCGCCCTGGACGCTGCGACTGGCAAAACCGCATGGGAGCACAAGAACCCCTCGCCCTTCACCAAGCTGATGGCCGAGTTTGGCGCCGGACCGCATGCCACTCCCGTCGTCGCCGGCGAGCGCGTCTTCACCATCGGCACCAACGCCGTCATGCACGCCTTCGATAAGAAGACCGGCAAGGTTCTCTGGACGCACGATCTGCCCAAGGAGTTCAACGGTGACATCCCCGGGCGCGGTTACGGCGCCAGCCCCATCGCCTACAAGGACACGGTCATCGTGGTGGTCGATCGAAAGCGGAAGGGTGAACGCGGAGGCGACAACGCCGAAGAGACGAAGGAAGCCGCGCCTGTCGATGGGCAGTCCCTCATGGCCTTCGATCAGGCCACGGGCAAGGTAGTCTGGAAAGCCCACGATTATCCCGCGGGTTACCCTTCGCCCATCCTCATTCGCTTCGACGGCGAGGACCAGTTGGTGGCCCTGATGGAAAAGGAGATCATCGGCGTCAACCCGGACAACGGTGCCTTGCTATGGCACCATCCGCTCAAGCCGGAAGGCGGCCTGGCTACGCCGGTGTGGATCGCCCCCGACCTGCTTTTCCTGTCGGCCGCTTATGAATCCGGCAGCCGCACCGTCAGGCTCACCAAAAAAGACGGAAAAACCGTTCCCGAAGAACTTTGGTACGGCCGCAAGATGCGCATCCACCACGCCAACGCCATCCCCATCGGCGACTACGTCTACGCCTCCAGCGGCGACTTCGGCCCGGCATTTTTCTCTTGCGTGAATGTGAAAACCGGCGAGACGGCCTGGCGCGAGCGCGGCTTCGCCAAGTCCACCTGCCTCTACGCCGACGGCAAAATGATTATTCTCGACGAAGACGGCCAGCTCGCCCTGGCCACGGCAACCCCGCAAGGCCTGACGGTGTACTCCAAGTGCAAGCCGATGGAGCGCTACGCCTGGGCCGCCCCGACCTTGGTCGGCACCAAGCTCTACCTGCGCGATCGCAAGAACATCATCGCTCTTGAACTGGCCGCCGACGGCTCAGGCGTCAGCGGCACCAACTAGAGCGGCGGGAGGGTTTTTCCGCTGTGGCATTACGCTCACATTGCGCTGCCCAGGCGGCGCAAAGGCGCTGCGCACTAAGCTACCAGCTCTTCGCAGAGCGCGCCGTTGAAGCGGGTTCGCAACCGTTGCAGAATTTCTTTATGAATCTGGCTGACGCGAGATTCGGACAGGTTCAACACGCTGCCGATCTCGGCCATGGTCATCTCTTCAAAATAGTAAAGCTCCAGCACCAGCCGCTCCTCTCGTGCCAGGCCGCGAGTGAGATAATCGGTGAGCAGTTCGCGCGAGACCTTCACCGCCGGGTCCTGCCCGCGCGTGTCGTGAATGTCCCAAGTGTGCGTCGAGCCGGGCTGCCGTCGCTCGCCAGTCGGCTCCATGGCGCTAAAGTGCACTTCCTTGCCAAGCTGAGATAGCCGCGAAAGATAGTCATAACGATCGAGGCTCATATCCAGCCGTTTGGCCACGTCGGCCTGCGAGGGAGCGAATTCCAGGTCGCTGCCCAGCGCTTCCTTAACGAGCATCCGTTTCTTCTCGAAGGTTCGCACGGTGCGGCTCTGCGGATCGAGGCTCCGCAGCCAGTCCATCACCGCGCCGGAAATGCGCTGCTGGCAGAAGGTCTCGAACTTGGCTTTTTTCTCCGGGTCATACGCTTCGACGGCCTCAATGAGTCCGTCGAACGCGGAACTGCAGATTTCGTCATAGGAGACCTGCGCCGGCAGCTTGCGCGATAATCGGGCCGCGTGCGTGTGGACCAGGTGGCTATAGTGGACCACGATCTTGTTTCGCATCTTGACCGCACGGGTTTCAAGATAACTGGTCCACATTTGTTCGATGGTCATTTTCTTGCTGGCCATACTCGATTCTCCTCGCTGATAAGAACGTGACGGGCGCTCTGTCGTCTGCGGTCCCCTCACCGATCATTCCGCCAATTCGTTAGGATGGGTAAATTCGTCATATCGGTTAAACTGCGAAGCTTGGGTAGTTTCGTCAAACACGGACAATTAACTTTATGAAATATGGGAAGCTAAAAACTCGTTCATAAGTGGGTTATAGGACTATCTATTGAAGTTTTACTCTGAGGAGCTTTTTTCTATAAGACGTGGCAGATCTTTGGTAGGATTGCGGGATTATCGGGTCGCCAGAAAGGCGGAGCATCAACAGGATTGCGGAGGGGCAGGCATGTTTTGCGCTCCCTGTTTAGACGCGCCGATCGTGGCCGCATATCGACTTATTCAAAGAACTCGATGTCCCAAATCCGGCGGAGGAACAGTATTCACATGCGTATGAATCGCTTTGTTTCCATTTCGATGGTGGTCTCGTCCCGCGCCGCTGGCCACCAAGGCAGAGTCGAAATCGCTTTGTGGTTTGTGATTTTCTGGTTCGGACTCGCCGCAGGGCCGTTCGTAAGCTCATCTAGTGCGGCCGTGATTGAAGTGGCCAAGCTCATCGCCTCGGACGGGGCGACGGGTGACGATTTCGGATTCTCGGTAGCCGTCTCAGGGGACACGATGGTCATTGGAGCGCGCGGCGACGAGGCCGACCGTGGTTCTGCGTATGTCTACATTCGCAGCGGGAGAGACTGGATCCAACAGGCCAAGCTCACCGCGTCGGACGGCCTCGCCGGAGACTGGTTTGGTAATTCGGTCGCGATTTCCGGCGATACCGTCGTCGTCGGCGCTTACTTCGACGATATCAGTCCCAATAACGTTCAGGGTTCCGCCTACGTGTTCGTCAAACCCGGTCCGGGTTGGAGCAATATGACCCAGACGGCCAAGCTCACCGCTTCGGACGGCGCTGCTGGCGATCGTTTAGGAACTTCCGTTGGTATTTCAGGCGACACCGTAGTCGCCGGCGCAATTCACGACGATGTCGGCCCCAACATGAACCAGGGTTCCGCCTACGTGTTCGTCAAACCCGGTCCGGGTTGGAGCAATATGACCCAGACGGCCAAGCTTACCGCGTCCGATGGCGCCCTCAACGACGGATTAGGAACCTCGGTGGCGATTTCCGGCGATACTGTCGTCGCCGGCGCCGTCGGCGATGATATCGGTCCCAATGCAGACCAAGGTTCCGCCTATGTGTTCCTCAAACCCGGCCCCGGCTGGAGCAACATGACCCAGACGGCCAAGCTCACCGCATCCGACGGCGCCGCCAATGATCGCTTGGGAGAATCAATGTCGGCTTCCAGCGACACCGTCGTCGTGGGCGCGGCTCAGGACGATATCGGCGCTAACGTCAATCAGGGATCCGCCTATGTCTTTGTCAAACCTGGACCGGGATGGAGCAATATGACCCAGACGGCCAAGCTCACGGCGTCCGATGGCGCTGCCAACGATTTTCTGGGTTTCTCGGCCACGATTTCAGGAGACATCGTCGTTCTCGGGGCCTGGGGAGACGACATCGTCGGCCTCAATGACGGACAGGGTTCAGCGTATGTGTTCATTAAACCCGGCGTATGGATCAACATGACTCAGTCAGAAAAGGTCACTGCCTCGGACGGCGCTGCGGGCGACACCTTTGGATGGTCGGTCGGAGTTTCCGGCGAAACGATCGTCGTGGGCGCTTACTTCGACGATGTCGGCGCCAATAACTTTCAGGGTTCCGCAACCGTGTTTACGCTCGGGGTTCGCTTCGTCGATGCCAACGCCACTGCCCCGGCCGACGGATCAAGCTGGTTCACGGCCTATCGGAACCTGCGGGACGCGCTGGCGGAGGCGGCGGTCAATCCCGATGTGGTAGAAATCTGGGTGGCCAATGGGACGTACAAACCGACGAACAAAAGCTGCGTGGTCGACTCCGAATGTCCCGGCGGTACCTGCGACGGTCAAACGTTGACCTGCACGTGGGCTCAACCTCGCGAGCAGACGTTTCAGCTTATCAACGGCGTGGCCATCTATGGCGGGTTCAGAGGGTCGGGGTGCGTCGGCGGACCGAATCATGGTCTGGCCTGCACGGTTCAGCCGGACTGTTCTCCGGGAGGGGTCTGCGATCTCGGCGAAACCGATAGGGATCAGCGCGACCCGGCCGTCAATATCACTACTCTGACCGGCGACGTCAGTGGCAATGACGCGCCCGTAGCGTGTACGCTCGATTCGCAATGCGGTTCTTTCGGCGGGCTGTGCGTGAATGGATTCTGCATTATCAGCAATAACAACGGCGAAAACAGTTACCGTGTGGTCACCGGCAGCGGGACGAATGCCACGGCCATTCTCGATGGTTTCACTATTCAGGCAGGGCACGCGAATGGAGCTTACCCAAGAAACTACGGCGCCGGCATGTTTAATTCTTTCGGATCTCCTACCGTCAACAACTGCGCGTTCCGCGGGAACTCCACTAACCAAGGCGGCGGAGGAATATACAATGAGGCAAGCAGCCCGTTGATCACCGAATGCACATTCACCGGCAACTTCGCGGGAAATGGGGCTGGCTTGCAAAACATCTCGGGGAGTAACCCGACGGTTTCGGGTTGCACCTTCAGCGCCAACTTAGCGACTTCTTACGGCGGTGGAATAGTAAACTGGAGCACGAGCCACCCGAGCTTGAGCAATTGTACATTCATCGGAAACAAGGCTTCCAACGGCGCGGGAATGGTGAACCTATTCGATTGCAGCCCATCGGTTGCCAATTGTATCTTCGTCGGCAACTCAGCCTCGGCGCAAGGCGGGGGAATGTCCAACGCGCACACCGCAAGCCCGATAGTAACCAACTGCACGTTCAGCGGAAACTCGGCAGATAGTGGCGGCGGAATGGACATCCAAAGCAGCGGCACCGTGACAGTAACTAACTGCACTTTCAGCGGGAACTCCGCAGGCGTTGGTGGCGGAATCATAAACGCAGGAGGCAGCAACCCAACGGTAACTAACTGCGTCCTGTGGGGAAATAGCGACAGTCACCCCGGCACGGAGGAATCCGCGCAGATTTATGTCACCAGCGGCACACCGACGGTGAACTTCAGCATCGTCCAGGGCGGTTGGACGGGAGCAGGCGAAACGGGGAATAGTGCGAGCGATCCGTTCTTCGTTGACGCCGACGGCGCGGACAACATCCCTGGAACGATTGATGACAATTTGCGTTTGCAGAGCGGCTCGCCCGCCATCGACGCCGCGGACACGACGGCGCTGCCGCTGGATACCTTCGACCTCGACGGCGATGGAAATACTACGGAGCGCCTCTCGCTCGATTTAGCCGGTAACCCGCGCATCCTCGACGATCCGTTCACTGATGATACCGGCGTGCCAGGATCGGGCGTGGTGGACATGGGAGCGTTTGAGTATTTCAGCGACTGCAACAGCAACGGGATACCTGATGACTGCGACGTGAACTGCGGGCCGATCTTCGGGCCGTGCGAGATGTTCGATTGCGAAACCGTCGCGGACTGCACGCCGCATAATTGCTGCCAGACGGGGCATGGAGCGGGTTGTTTGGACCCCGTGATCGAGGCCTGTGTTTGCACAGAAGATGCGTATTGTTGTGAGACCGAATGGGACGAAACCTGTGTCATCGAAGTGACGTCGTTGTCGTGCGGAACTTGCGGGGGCAACGGCATTCCCGACGAGTGCGACATCGCCGCTTGCGAGGGCGACCCGGCCTGCAGCGACTGCAATCACAATGACGTTCCCGACGAATGCGACATCGCCTCGGGGACGTCACTGGACGTCGATCCTGCCGACGGCGCCCCCGATGAATGCGACGGATTTGTTGGAGCTTGCGCGCCGCCCGACAGCGACAAGTGGAGCTGCCCGGGCAACTGGTTCAAGTTGTTACCCGGTACCTATCCCGACGACGTGGACAGCGCGATCGGGGTATTCGTGGAACTGGATAACTCAGATAACGTATTCTTTGACGTGGACGCGACCATTCCCGCCCTGGACATGCTCGCGGGCACGACGCTGCGTATCACGCAAACAGGTATGGAAGGGGACCTGGATTTCTCGGCCCCGGCCGAAATGGAGATCCGCGGCACGATTCTGATCGCGGGCGGGCGAACGATCGGTGCCACGGGGATCGCCCCTGATGTCATTGTGGGAGAGAACGGGTCATACCGAGAAGACCCCAGCTCAACGACGTCCACGACCGCAACCCTTCACGCGAATAACGTGACGATCCTTGGAAGTGACGGGGGCAATCCGGGGGGCAAGATCGAACTTACTAGCCAAATGAGTCTTATCGTCGACGGCAATTTGCTCCTCGAGGGGAGTGAAATCCCCTTCCCCTTCAATGTGGCGGGGATTACTCCGCCGCCGAAGCTGCGGTTGGCAAGACTGGCCAGGGCGGTTATCGCCGCTGGCGGGGACATGATCTTCGACGGAGTCGTGGAGGTTGACATCGAAACCGCCGCCACGGATGGCGTATCCTTGAGCGGCCATTTCGTAAACTATGCTCTCGCGCCGAGCCTATACGACTGGTCGGAGGGCGCTTTGACCATGACCGGGCCCGATGCGCAGGACTTCGAGGTCGCGGGCCTGGACATTGGTAACATTCCGGAGGGATTCCAGACCGATAGGGACACCTCGGAAGGGGAAACGAATCCGCACTCCAATTTTGCGATGGGTGTTCTGCAGCTCGGGACCGACACGCCGCCGGTGGCGGCCCATGTGACCTTTTTGAACGGTCACACCAATACGAGGGGAACGGTGCCCTGCGATGAAGCCCTGTACGTTCGCAAGCTGATCGTCAAGCCGGGATCGACCATAACACTTAACAATTGCCGGGTTTACTACGGCAAGATCGAACCCGATGACGGCAGCGTGGTCCCCACGGTGCTGGGTCCGTGCGGTGCGATGCAACGGGTTGGTTTACCATCGGCTCCGACCGCCGATCCATTGGGCAAACCCCGTTCCTTAACCCTCACGGTTCCCATAGCGAACACGAGCGGGCCGGGGACGCTGACGGCCTTGCGCGTGCGGATGATCGACCTGCAGCACCCCTCGCCCGCCAACGTGCCCGCCAGCACGACGAGGGATTTCTCCGCATTCGACTTGGCTGAAAACGGCGTGTGCACTGGTGGGAGCCACAACGGACACCACTGCGACAAGGACGCGGACTGCCGGCTGTGCGCCAGCGGCAACGGGATGGGGTTGCCCTGCACTTCGGACGCCGAATGTCGCCGTTGCGTCAATGACAGCAGCATTGTCTGCATCAACGCTGCGCAATGCTCGGCCGTGGGCGGAAACTGCGGCATCGCGGGGTTGTGTCCCGCGACGGGCGGTACGTGCGCCAACCTGACGGAGTGCACGGCCGCAAATGAAACGGAGGACACTGGGTGTAGCGCCGGGAATGCGTGCGGCAATTGCGCCCGCTGGGTGGGCAGGCCGGAGACGTTCCGTGAGGCCCAGGAAGTGGACCTCGGCGAGTACCGAGGGGCGAGGCTGCAGTGTACGCCGTTCTACTATGACTGGGCCGCGGAGGGGCAGATTCACGTGGTAGGGGCGGAAATCCTTCCCAGTTCGATCTACCACGTCGAACGCTTTGCGGTGGAATGTGCGGGAAACGAAGTGACCTGCGCGGCCGTGTCGGACGCGGTGGTCATGACCACCCGGCGCGGCGGTGACGTGGTCTCGCCCTTCAATCCCCCGAGCGCTACGACACAACCCGACGTCACGGACATCGGGCAGATCGTGGCCAAGTTCAAGAAGGCGGCAGGTTCGCCGTCCAACACCCGCGCCCTCATCCAGCCGAACGTCCCCGACCTCAACAGCGACGTGGGAGTTTCGGACATCGTGCAGGTCGTGGATATGGTCAAGCAACAGGCATACCCCTTTGGCGGTCCGTGTCCGTGTCCGTCGCTGGCGGTGTGTGGGGCCGTACCGTGTCCCGGCGGAGCGGGGACCTGCACCGCATCGGGCGCTCCGGGGCTGGGCGCCGAAGCCACCTGCATCAAGCTGTGCCGCGGCGGCACCAACGCCGGCGAGCAGTGCAACAACCACACGCACTGCGGCGGCGGCGGAGTGTGCGACAAGGAATGCGTCGGCGGCACGAACAACGGACAAGGGTGCAGTGGGAATCCGGATTGCGGCAAGGTGTGTGTCGGTGGTCCGACTCCCGGCGCATCCTGCGTTGACGCCTCGACCTGTGGAGGCGGGACTTGTCCAACCATCAACTGTACGCTGGTGACTAACAACGCCTTCTGCCGAGACCGTTGCGGACGATGCACGCCCTAGCCAACCCGCGAACTTCTTGCTGTGGCTCGGGAATTAGCGGGTAGAGCTGGAGGGGATGAGTTCAAAGTCGATTCGGAAGGGATCGGAGCCGAGATCGTCTATCTCAAATCGAATGATCAAAAGTGCATTGCACGGAAAGTCCACTCCAAGCTGGGCCGCAAAAGGCGCGGCCTTGCCCTGACTGACGGGTGTAGGGACTTCCTCGGTGTCCTCGCCGGCGGGGATGCTGAAGAACTCGACACCTTCGATGAGCGCTTCATCGAGCACTGGAGCGCCGCTCAAGTTCTCGGTGATCAAATCCAGCAGTTCAGAACCGCCAATGCTGAATACCCGGGCACAGTCGAGCGCGCCGATGCCGCTGGCGCTCTCGCCCTCGAGGACAAGCCCGCCTTCCTCGTGGCCGAATTGTCGGAAATCCGGTTCCGAGAACTGGTCCGTCTGGTCGTAGGTGCCGAAGGTAAAGACCGCTCGGTATGGAGTGTTGTTGAGGAAGAGGACTTGCACCTCACCCCGTCGGCCGGCGACGGGGCCGCCGAAAGAAGCGGAGAGATTAGGAGATCCGTTGCAACCTGCCGTGGTAAAAACGCTCGCGGCAAGCAACAAGGTCTTGTGCGTCCCAGGATTCCTCGACATTCTTTTTGTCCCCTTCGCTTCGGCAGCACGCGTAATGGCGTGCAGAATCCATCGTCTTTTTGTCCCTTTCAGAGTCGTCAGGAAAGCCCCGGCGCAACCAATTCGTCACTTTTGCCGATCCCTGAAGGTTAAGTTCCTTATTGCAAACTGTATAATGCAACGAGACAACCAGAACCGCCAGTTGCGGCGGGCGTAGCGTAGGTTGACTTGTCGCCGTGTATTGCGACTCTATCACTACCAAGCAGGGCTGGAAATGATCAAGAGAATCAGGGGAAGCGTCCTATTACCGTGCATAGCGGCAATGGTCGCCCTATCGCATGGGGCGGTGGCTTTTGCGGCGACGAAGGCCAAGGTCTCGCTTTTGCCGTCCGTCGAATCAGTGGCTCCCGGTCAGGCTTTCGATCTGGCATTCCGGTTTCAGCTTGAATCAGGGTGGCACATTTATTGGCAGAACAGCGGCGACAGCGGGTTGCCGCCCTCGGTGCAATGGACGCTCCCGTCGGAATTCACGGTCGGAGAGTTCCAGTATCCCACGCCCAGACGTCACGTGAGCCCCGGCGATATCATTTCCAACGTTCTCGCCGGAGAGCCGGTGCTGCTCGTCAAGGTCACTCCACCCGCTTCCGTTGCCGAGAGCGCGGTCAAGTTCGGCGCGGCCGTCAGCTATTTGATTTGCGAAAAGACCTGCCTCCGGGAGGATGCGACGCTTTCCCTTGAGCTGCCCGTTCAATCGTCGGGGCCGGCCAAGCCTGCGAACGCGGAAGTTTTTGACCGCGCGCGACGCAACATGCCCAAGGCCAACAGCAAGTACGTCACGGTCACTCCATCCTTGAAACCGGAGCAATTATCTCCGGAAACGAAATTCGAGCTGATTCTCACTATCGATATCGCCAAAGAACACCATATCCAATCGAACAAGCCATCGATGCCGACGCTCATCCCCAGTGACCTGTTCGTGGAACGGCAGGAGGGAATCCGTCTTTCCCGTCCGATCTTCCCAGAAGGTAATATTCGCCCGGACAAGTTCCTCGGCAAGCTGAGCGAGTACGACGGACGCATCACCGTCCGCGTGCCCGGTGAGGTAGACGTTTCTCGCAAGGCAGGATCCGCTCGCTTTGCAGGGGTTTTCACGTACCAGGCGTGTGACGAGAAAGGGCACTGCTTTCAGCCGGACGCCGTGTCGTTTGCCGTGACGGGTGGAAGCGCCGAAGGGATTTCCACGGAGGACGGAGCAGTTGCTGCCGGAACGCTCGGCACGCAACCCCCGTCATCAACAAGTGCGGCATCCGTTGCTCCCGTCGCGCAGGCCACCGCCAGCGACGTGGCACCGAAAGATTTCTTCGGGCGATTCGGGATCATTGGACTGTTTGTCGCCTGCTTTCTTTATGGATTGTTCATCAATGCTACGCCCTGCGTGTTGCCGCTTCTTTCCATCAAGGTGCTGGGGTTCGTGGAGCAAGCGCGTGAGTCGCGCCGACGCACCCTTGCACTGGGTTTGGCGTTCGGAGCCGGAGTGCTTGTTTTTTTTGTGGTCTTGGGTTTTCTCGCCGCGAATGGCAAGAATGTACTGCATTTCCCCTCCGCCGTAATCGGCCTTTCCGCCGTTGTTTTGGCCATGGCGCTCAGCCTTTTGGGTGTGTTCACGTTGCAGGTGCCCGCGGCGGCGGTAACCCTCGAATCCCATCTTCATCGGGAGGGACTTCTGGCCTCCTTCGGCAAAGGCGCACTGGCCCCCGTGTTGGGTTTTGCCTGCACAGGCCCCTTCCTGGCGGCACAGTGGGGCTGGGCGACGCAACAGCCGCCGCTCATCGCCCTATTCGCCTTCCTATTCGCCGGCCTGGGAATGGCGAGTCCGTATGTTCTGTTGGGCGCGAACCCGAACTGGCTGAGCTTCTTGCCCAAGCCGGGCCAGTGGATGATCACGTTCGAGCGGATCATGGGTTTTCTCCTTCTGGTAATGGTGGTCTGGTTTCTACACCCCCTCATTACGCAAATCGGCGTGACGGGATTGGAGTGGACGCTTGCCTTCCTGGTGATGATCGGAATTGGGTGTTACCTCCTGGGCAAGGTCGATTATACGATGACGGAGGGGCGGCGCTGGTGTTACCGTGGCGGGGCGGGGGCCATCGTCCTCCTGGCGGGGGCGTTCATATACGGCTGGGCTTATCCATTGGGTCCGGCCGCGGAAAAGGCCAAGGCCGCAAGTCTTGATGCGTTTCGTTGCGGCGAGATCATGCGCGGCTCCGAAATCGCCTGGCAGCAATGGTCGGCGGAAGCAGTGGAATCAGCTGTGCAATCGGGCAAAGTTGTGTTCGTGGATTTTACGGCCGCTTACTGCACGGTTTGCAAATCCAACAAATACGCCGCGATCGATACGACGGAAGTAATTGATCGACTCAAGGCCCTGCAAGCGGCCGCTTTTGTTGGAGATTTTACGACCGGCGACGAGGCGATTTTCGCGGAGCTTCAAAGGCACGGGCGGGCGGGCGTGCCCCTTAACCTCATCTATCCGCCGGGAAAGCCCGACGCCCCCATCGTGCTCGACCCGAACCTAACCAAGTCCTATCTTTTGGAAAAACTTGACGAGGCCGCCGTCCTCCGCTCCGCTTCTTCCGCGTCCGTGGGTTCCTAGCGAGGCGATCGCCCCACGCTCTTAAGACTTGACCGCATTCGCCCCCTGTGATTTAATCTCCCGTTTTCGGCACCGCTAGCTCAGTTGGTAGAGCAGCTGACTCTTAATCAGCGGGTCGAAGGTTCGAGTCCTTCGCGGTGCAGTATTCTTTACCCTCGATGATGCAATATCCGCCCGATTCCTGATGGATAATGATTACGGCGTACACCTTCCGCACTTGTCGCGGCAGAAGGCGTTGTTGGTCACCACCACGCAGTTGATGACTGGGCAAGTCCCGCCTCCACAGGTCGAAGCGTCGGCGCAGGATGCGCCGGGAGTCGGACCACCCACACAG